>ENA-UOOA01000098-UOOA01000098.1-human-gut-metagenome-genome-assembly--contig:-P61old-NODE-98-length-181319-cov-15.166702_pt1 | contig 181319 bp, 133 predicted proteins | sample MGYA00242467_ERZ724014 | MGnify/ENA metagenome assembly ERZ724014 | reverse complement strand
TCCTCTTCAGAATCGCTAAGCTGTATGGCTATCCCCACTAAATTTCTACTGCCCCATTCAATACTCTTACCGCTTGAAAGGAACAGGCGGACATACTTGCGGACCGTATTACGGGAGATACAAAACGTGGACGCCGTTTCCTTGATTCCCATGCCGGCCGCATAACATCTTAAAATGTTTTTGATTCGTTTATCCATTTGTATAGATTTTATTATCACCCCCGTTACACCAGGACTCGGGCACTCAAATCTACACAAAAAAAATCTATAACAATAGGTGAACTAAGTGCTCAATACTATTTTGGCCAAAAGGGTCAATCATATTGTAGCCAAAGGGGGCAATCCTGTTTGGCCAAAAGGGTCAAAGTCGCGTGGCTTTTCCAGCATATTCTATTTCCTTAAACCCATTGTCCAATTCCAAATAGCAATACAAGCAGCAGGCAGACACATTCCCATCTTTTATGGCATTGGAGAATTTGTCAATCAACTCATCGGTAGTAACCCCTTCTTCTGTGGTCATTATCTCCGGGATTATACTTTGTAGCTTGTTTGCCTCATCATCTATCTGTTTACTGTAGTTATCGCACAACAGGTTCTTTAAGATTGATTGAATCTTACTCTTAAAGTCTTTATAGATTTCTCGATTCGCTTCAAGCCATTCCTGCATTTCCGATTGACTGGGATAGTTATCATGGTGAAGTTCCTTCATATCATCATCCATATAAACAGTTTTGCTAAATGGTTAATCTTTGAGACATGCCAAAGGAATCACTTTAACTCCATCAGGACGAGAGTATGCCATTGTTCCACCCGTAATCACAATAAGTAAATCTGGCTCCCGAATAGGTACCTGCTTCTCCGTCTTGTTGTGTTCCTGTATAAGCCTTTTGAGTTCGAGTAAGTGTTTAGCTCCTTCATCAATTTCGCTACTACCAAGTTTGCATTCTATCAAGGCGTAACGCCCATCTTCCAGATGTAACACCAAATCAGCTTCCAGACCATATCTATCTCTATAATAGGAAATACGACTATTGAAATCAGCTGTATATGCCTTTAGGTCTCTGGTGCACATCTGTTCAAATATGAAGCCAAAGGTTTTGAGCTGAGTCTCTAATGCTTCTGCATTGACATTCATAGCAGCTACAGCAATAGAAGGGTCAACGAAGCAACGCTTGGGAGAGCTACGGATGGCTGTCTTACTACGGATAGCGGGACACCACGCATCAATATCTTGGATAACGAACAATTTTTCCAAGGCAGCAATATAATCATCAAAGGTGTTCATGGACAAACTGATGTCTTCTGACGCAGTGACATCTGCAAGGATATTGCTTTTCTTGGCTAGTGTACTGATATTTCGGGCATACGACTTCATGATTTGTCGAGCAATTTTCGGATTTCGCTGTTTGTTATCTACAGCCGAAATATCATTCTCGCAAACGCTATTTACATAATCCTTGGCGATGAACATGCTTGCTTTTGGTGGCATCTGCAATGTGGCAGGCCAGCCTCCTCGACAGGCAGTCAGAATCAATCCTGGAATATCTAATTTACTTGATGCACCATCAATATCGTAATCAGGATTATTGAAAAGTTCCTGAATAGAAACTTCTCCTGATGATTCCAAAGATTCCCATAAACTCATCGGGTAAATCTTCATTCGTGTAATGCGCCCTGTACCAGTATGCCGAATCTTTGTTTTATCCACGGTGTTGCTTCCCGTCAGAATAAATTGTCCAGGCTTACCTCCTGTATTATCGACAGCTGTACGTACAGCATCCCAAATCATCGGGGCATCTTGCCACTCATCTATCAACCTCGGTTGCTCTCCTTTTAATAATAAAGATGGCTTAGTGGCTGCTGTGGTAAGATACTCTTCCGCTTTATCTGGGTCTTGCAACTTGATTACGCTCTTGGCTTGTTGTTCCGCTGTGGTTGTTTTTCCAGTCCATTTTGGACCTTCTATTAGTACTGCTCCAAATGTTTCCAAGCGTTCTTGAAGCATTTTATCAGCGACTCTTGATAAATATTTCATGACGGTTGCTATATTTTTAGTACAAAGATACTGATTTTATTTGAAATACGATTGTTCACTTGGTATTTTTGCGGTATTTTACTTGGTACTTTTGTGGCGAATTGTTCCGTATTTTTGCGGTGTTTTGCTTGGTATTCTTGCGGTAAAGGTTACATCAGTTAGATAAATCAACTATCAACTCCATCCTCTCCTCTTCGCTCAAGCCTTTCAACATCTGCAATAAAGTTTTTTTATCTACAACTGGAGCAGTCTCTTTAGGCTTCTCATTAAGCAAATAATAATTATACTCCAACATCTTCGCAAGAGGATAAGCACCTATATAGTTAGAAGTGATGTCACCGCCACCACTATGCCCCATGCTGTCACTTATGTATTTATAAGGTACAACACCAGAATTATTGAGATTGGTAGCAAAGCTATGTCTTGCCCATGTTGGTGATGGTGTTTGTTCCAGTCCTATGAGTTTAGCGACTTTTGCCATGTGCTCACGTATATATCTATTATAACGTTGAATAACCCATATCTCCTGTTCAGGGGTAATAAGTTCGCTCATTATGGGAAATACCCTTCGCCCAAGTTTTGGAGCATTACCATATCGGTTGAGTATCTCTTGTATCTCAGGTGTAACAGGAAATATAACCTCACTGGCACTTTCGTTTCGTTCCCGGGTTTTATGACGAAGAAAACGTAACTGTTTGCCATGAGTGGCATAGTATAGTTCATCATAAGTCAGACGGAGAGTATCAGCAAGATTTTGCCCATCGCCTAAATACATAAAGAGGAATAATCCAAGGTCGCGAAATATAGCATGCTTTTCTCGCCCAAGAAACAACTCGTTCCCATCCTTGTCTTTTGCTTCATCTGCTTTCCAGAAGTCATAAAGTTTACGCATGGTAGCCACATCAAGAAACTCATGCTTGCGGCTTTGGGATTTATTGTAACCTGTGTCCTTGAACATTTCCTTAGTATCACCTTTCATCAAACCATTTGAGATACACATATTGATACGCGAGTTCGGGATAATTTCCAGTTAAAACAGTGCTAATTGCGTGCTGTTTTCAAGGTGTACCGGCAAAGCCTCTGGCTTGTTGTCAAAGAAGCAGTATGCGGTGAGTGCCGAACAGATGTTCATGATGAAGTTGTGTACAGAGCGATGTCTTGAATGCACGATGTTCGCCTTGTTCTTGAGCAGTTCATTGACGCATTCGATGACATACCTTTTCCTGAGCATGATTTTATCCCACATGGGCATGAGCCTGTTCTTCATATTGGCCTTGAGACCGTGTACGAGATGAATGCCTTGGTCGAAGAGTGATTCGAAAAGTTCCCTCTTGATATACCCCCTGTCTGCGAAGACCTTCCCGTAGAGTTCCTTGGTGAAAACCTGCCATCCCCTTTCGTCCCTTTCGTCCACGTTCGCCCCTGTCAGGCAGAAGGTTATGATGTCTCCAGAATCGTTGCACAGCAGATGCAGCTTGAAGCCGTGGCACCATCTCATCGTGCCTTTCCCTTCTTTGGCCAGACCTGCGAAAACCTTGTTCATATACCTCCTGATATTGTGGCACACGGGAATCATGGTGCTGTCCACAAACGTGATGCCGGTACATTTGCCGAAGGCGTACAGCTTCATGAAAAGCATCATCAGAAAGAACACCCTCGGCATCAGTTCGACAAAGCGGTTGTATGAAACCGCATCCGGAAAACAGTCTTTCAGGCTCCCCCTGATACCGTTGAGATAGTAGTCTTTGAAGGTGCGGTATGTGCCGAAATGGTAGCACACCAAGACGGTCATTATCTCGCTTTCGGACATCCTGCCCGGACGGTTCCGATGCCTTATGCCGTCTTTCCCGACGGACGGCAGACGAAGTTTTTTTTGAGAGTTCGACACTCAAATTCTTATCAAATTCATCAATAATACAAAAAATCTCTATAACTTTGTCCTTGGTAATCATCGCTTGTTCGTTTTGTAGTATTTTGATTCTCAACTATAAATATACAAAATGTCGGCGAGATTACCAACTTTTTCTCAACTCTTCTTATCCCGAACTCGCGTATTGATGATTGTTCTGAAGCTACGAAGTGCGATGGCAATGGTCGTGGTACTCAGTCCATTTTTCCTCATAATCTGGAGGTCCCAGGTTCAAGCCCTGGCTGGTCCACGTTAGAAAAAAGCACTTACGAGAAATCGCAAGTGCTTTTTTCTTTATCTGCGTAAACAAAGGCTCAGTTAGGTTCTCTGACTTTTGGATGAAAGTCTTGCTGATATTTCTGTTCGTTTATACGGATGGTATTGGGATTGGTTGTATAGAGGTCATGTGCGATGCCATCCAATAGGGCTGTTTTTCACCTCTTACATGCTCCAGTCTTTACCAACAACTTGTCAGCAAATTAAAAAGCAAAGTTCGGAAAAGCGGCTGAACTTCGCCGCCATCTCACCTAATGCCTCTTTCTGAATAATCAATGCTTTCATTATATTTCAATCAGGTTCGGCAGGTTGAAGTTCGTGTAATCTCCATTCATGATCGCGCCATTTGAGAAAATAGTTGAACCATCTTTCTTTACGCCATGCTGTTTATGGATATGGCCAAACAGATGCAAGCGAGGCTTTATTTCTTCTACCTTCATCAAAAGTTCTGTCGAACCATAGTTTATCCCATCGTCAAAATCAAGAATATCATAGGGCGGACAATGGGTAATCAATACATCTACGTCGGCAGGTATGGCTGCATAGTTACGGGTCTGACGGTCAGAAATGCAATCTTCCATAAACATGGGAACTCCATAGAATTTAATTCCGTCAGCTACCACGCCGGAATTGCATAGATAATGCACATTCTTATCCAACCCGTCTATTTTGGCTCCATACAGACAGACATCATGATTGCCACAGATGAAAATCTTGTGCGGATAAGAGAGGTCACAAAACCAATTCATAAAGTCAATAGCTTCTTGCTCACTTCCGTTCATGGTAAAATCCCCTGAATGTACAAGGATGTCAGCATCGGGCAGCTGCGTGAGCCGCCGATGCTGACTGTGGGTGTCGGAGAGGTGGAGGATGGTCATCATTATTCAAATTGAATACTTATTGCAACTCCTTAGATGCTAATTTTGCTAATTCTTTTAGTTCATTGATTATTATATCATTATCCGTGTTTATGCTAATCTCTTTACAAATGTGCCACCATGAATTATTATCCTCATACAACTCGTATGTTTCGTATCTTCTCAACTTTTGCAACTGCCCTTCTGCTACTTTCCCGGAACGTTCAGCATTTTGGGGCAACCGTCTCAGCCCTATCTCTATTTGGTCGCCAATGCTTCCATCTTGATATAGTACCATCGTAAAAGCTGCATAATAATTGTTTTCGGTAATGCAACCGCACGACATCCACTCCCTAGTCCAGTCATCAATATCGTTTTGAGGATACTCAATATTATCGTAAAGGTAGTATATACCTGCAGTAAAACCTTCCTTTACCAATATATCGCGAATAGCCGTCATTCTTTCATTACGGTTTTTTATTCCTCCTTTTTCGATGAAAGTAATTTCTCCTACCCTAAAATCTACTGGCTCAAGTAGAGCATATACTTCCTTATATATCTTGCACATACGAGTGAAAGTCTTTTCTGCAAAGCACTTTGCCTGCTTTGCATCACTATTTAACATTGCATTAAATAGTTCGTCGAAATCGGATATATCATCATCAGCCAACAAGCCTATAGGATTCTCTTTATATTCCTCCCAGTTTGCCTCATTACTTTTTGCCCTGTTCACCCAGAATGGTATTGCAGCCATGTTCCCATTGTTATCCTTCCAAGCCTTGCAATAATCAGTGTATGCCTGTCTCCAACTTCTTCGTCTGTGTATCCAGTCTTGAGGTATGATATGGTCGAAATCCCAAGGTCTGTTTTTGTCTTCCCATAAATCTTGCCGTGCTGGGTCGTAATTAGGAAATCTCTTACACATATATTCCCGTTGCGCGTAGAGTAGCATTTCTTCGTTGTAAGAGACGGTTTCCCACAGCGGCCACCACGGCATACTGCCGCGCCCATTCCCATCAGGTCGCCAGTTCTTATCACCCTCTATTATAAACAAGCTCCTAAATGCTTCTGGCGACAACAAGGGGATAATCGTCCCTTTCACACACGACACCAACAACACTCGCTTTATAATGGTTCTCCATTCGTTTAGTGGATTGTTTGCCACAGCCTTGTATATACTATTTGCCACACCAAACTTATCGCCGACCATCCAGTGAAGATAGTAAGCCGTTGCTCGAAATAGTGCCTCTTCCTTTAATATCGGATCTATCTGTCCCTCTTCTTTCCACTTGGCAAATATCATCAGCAACAGGTACACTTCGGGCGACTTACGGGCAATTGTGGTTCTTAATACTTTAGGTATCTTATCATAATTGGTCAGCCAATGGTCTACTGTAACTAATATGTGGCTCATTATAGAGCCTTTCCCATCAGTACAATACAGTTCGTTTATTGCTTTACGTACACCATCGTCACCAGCCAACTTTCTGATTTTCGCCACAGACGGTGCTCGTTCAAGTCCCTTCCCCGTAGTAGAGAGTACGAGTTGGAAAGCCAATGATATCAGTGTATGCGGAGGCATGTAAAGTTTTGCCAATCTATCGTTCTCCTCAGCCAGTTTCGGCCAATAAGCCTTTACAGCAGAGTACATCAACTCGCTTTGGGTAATCGGTGTACCACCGGTGCCGATGCGGTTGAAAAGTATCTCTATGTCCGAGAGTGCTCCGGCTTCGCCTTTATCTTCGCCTTCATTATCTATGGTCTCTTGGAGTATGTTAATGGTCGGAACCTTATAGTGCTACAGACTCTTGAACGCTTCATAGTACTTGACTATCAAGCCATCATTTATTTCATCCACTTGTTTCAGCTTAAACTTTCTGGATGTTTTGTTTTCTTCTATTTTGTCCATGATACATTTCACAAAACCATCTTTGTCCTCACTATGCTCCTCGCCTGCGACTATCATCCAGCACAGAGGAATGGGTAATTCCGATTCTATAGGATAAGTTTCAGTCAGACTGATTGTGCCTTTGTATTCGTTGTCTGTGTTTACTCCAAATTCCTGAAGTGCAACTCTCTTTTGCGCCGTATTAAGCGTATTGCAGTCATCGTTTGCCTTATAGCCCCAGGGATGTGCCTTTGTGGTGGCACGAATGATATATTTTCTGGTTGTCTTACTATTACCCCACACTTTATCATCGGGTTTTAGGTCAAACCATAAGATACAATCTTCGTGCGAGAGAGTACCATATCCCAAGCCCACAGCATTCCAACGCTGTTGGCCATCAATCAGGTTATATATATCTGTACCCTCTGTGTGCAAGTGTGAAAGAGTAAAAGCACCAATAGGGAATTGACGTAAGATAGAGTCCCACAACAATTCCACCTGATGCGGCTTCCATACTAGCCCTCGTTGTATAGCCGGGATTCTTACTTCTGAATCGGTCCTTGTCCAATTTGACATTTCTTTCAACGTCCATTCTGTTTTCATAAAAATATGTCCTATTGATTTATTTCTTGTTGTGCAATAAAGCTAACCACCCGATTGATTTCCTTTTCATCAACGTAAGCACACTGAACACGTGTGAGACCTGATATATGAGAGAAAAGCATATCCCCCTTGCCTAAGAGTTTACTTGCGTCTGCATCGTGTATTATTACTCTTGAGTCAGGTTGCGTGGCAACCCTGAAAGCAATGCTTGCTGGGAAATTTGCACTAATGTTACCCGTAATGATATTGTAGGTGGGGCGTTGGGTCGCAATAATAAGATGGATACCTACAGAACGTGCTAATTGTGCCAGCCTTACGAGAGGCATCTCTATATCTTCTTCAGCAATCATTTTTAAATCGGCAAATTCATCTATTATCACCATTATGTATGGCATGTATTCATATCCATCAGCACAGCCAATGGTGCTATTTGTGATTTTCTCATTGTATTCGTTGATGTTTCTTACATTAATACGTCTAAGCAAATCAAATCTTTTGTCCATCAATTCACATAAAGCATTAAGTGCAAGTATCGCGTCATCAACATCTGTAATAATCGGATGTTTGCACCCTTGTATTTTCATTAAAAAAGAATTTACCAATGGAGTATATATCTTAAACTCCACCTCTTTTGGATCGATAAGTACCAACTTTAGTTCTTGGGGTGATTTTTTAAACAGCAAGGACATGATGATATCATGTAAGCACACTGTTTTCCCTTGACCTGAGGCTCCACCAATAAGCAAATGAGGCATTTGGGCCAAATCAAACATGAAAACTTCGTCATTAATCGTTTTACCTATTGTACAAGGTAAATTCATTGCATCATTTTTTAAAGTATCCGACCCGATAACATCTTTCAACTGTAGTGTACTTGGACTTGGATTTGCCATTTCTATTGCCATGACGTTCTGTCCTGGGATTGGTGATATTATTCGAACCCCCATTGGAGAAAGACATAATGATATATCATTCTCATTTTTACGTACTTTTGCATAAAGTTGTCCACTTTCCAACTTGATCTCATAACATATAACAGAGGGACTTAATGTATATTTGATTTCATTAATTGGTATGCAAAAAGTGCGTAAAACGTCTATGATGTGCTTTTGCTGTTCTTCCAATTGTGCCAAGTCAACATCTTGGGCAATGACATTAGCTGAATCCAACAAATTAATTGTGGGATAATGATAAATTGAATTATTCATTATTTTATAGTTTTCCATTACAATATTCCATTTTTTCCAAAATGCATTCAGCATCCTCCAATTCCTTCAGAAACAGCCGTGCGCACATCTCCGCATCATCTCCTGCCCGGTGGTGTTGCCCGTAAGATATCTTGAATTGGTCGCAAAGGTAATCCAGACTGTTGCAACCGAAGTTGTATAGCCTGCGTGCCGCGCGCAGGGAACAATAATAAGTGATATCCGGCTTCTCCATACCGTATAGCTCCAACGAATGGCGGATACAACCGATGTCGAAAGCGGCATTGTGAGCTACAAGCACGGGAATGTCTTTAAGGTATTCGGCTATCTCTGCCCATACTTCCGGAAATTCCGGAGAGTTTTCTGTATTATTCGGTCGGATACCGTGAATCTGCATGTTCCAATAACTGTAACTATTTCCTTGCGGACGGACGAGCCACGAGCGGGTTTCCACAATTTCTCCGTTACGCACCACGCAGATGCCCGCCTCACAGATGGAAGCGCGTTTGCCTGTGGCTGTCTCAAAATCGATGGCTATGAAATTTATTTCCCGCATGGTTTATCCTCCTCCCAATTGTAATAGTCCAACATGTTTTTTGCAAAGTTGCGCATTTCGTCGCGCACGGATTCCGGCTCCAGCACTTCTACTTGGTCGCCTTGGGCAAGAACCAACTGATAGAAGTCAAAAGTCGGCTTCAGGTGATATTCAAAGATCGTGGACTCATCATCGCCTTCTATCTCCCGTTGCGATTCGTGCAAGGGTAAGGTACGTAGATAGTCGGCAAAACCACCATAAGCCAAAAGAACAATGCGTTGGATGGGTTCATCCGATGTGATTACTCCACAGCATCCTTCAAAATAGTGATTGATATCGAAGTCCTTTTTCATCTTGAATGTCTTGCCCGTGTCCTGAATGTCTGAAATACGGTCGAGGGCATACACTCGGTAAACATCAGCGGGCTTAATGCTTTTCTCTTTATTCCGCTCCGAATAGTACGAGCTACGTGCCACCACGTACCAACGGCGCTTCACAACTTTCAGGCAGTATGGTTCAATCTCAAATGTGCTGGGTTCCGGCTTGCCAAAACCTTGGTGCGTAATGCTCAATACTCGATTACGCCGCATGGCATCCGCAATGCAGGTTAGCCAAGTCTGTCCTGAAGGAATTTCTTCAAAAATAATTCGGTCTTCCAACTTATTGTCTGCCTGTATTTGGTTCAACGTGGCGTATGAACTGATGAGCCAACTGCGCAGATTGTTTCCTTCGATGCGTTCCGGCTCATCAATATAATAACGGTATCCATCTTTCCGGTCACATTCTATATACACATCGAATATGTCTTTGATAGCCTTCTTATGGTTATGAAAAGTCTTCAAAGGCAATTTCTCGCCATAACTCAGTCCGCTTTCCTGCCAAAGTTCGTTGATTTCCTCAAACGTCAAACGTTTATACCTTCGCAGAATATCCATCAGCCAGACATATCGTCCCAAAAGATTTGCTGCCATATTACTATTATTTTATGGTAATGCCACAAAGTTATATATTCCCCTGTGCCAAATCGTAGCCCAACCTTAAAAAAATCGCTCTTTTCTGCATTTCTTTTATGTTGTGCCTCGTTTTGGCACTTAACGCCCTTTACTTTGCAGCAGAATTAATAATAGACACCTCTAAACATTAAAGCATTATGGTAACAAAGAATTTAAGCAATGACTTTATGGCGAAAGTATTGGAAGATGCCGCTTGGAAAGAACTGTCGGGTGATTTTGCTTGGAACGAGCAATTATTGGAGAAATATAGAGACAAAGTAGTGTGGAAAACGATTTCCGGAAACAGCAGCATCCTTTGGACGGTTTCTATGCTTGAAAAATTCAAGAACAGGATTGACTGGGAAGAAATCTCCAGCTCAAATAACGAACATTTGTTTACGATAGAGAACCTGGAGAAGTACAAGAACTATTGGAATTGGCGGGAATTGTCACGCAATTCATCATTGGAACTGACACCGGCCATTTTAGAGCAATTTGCCGATTATTGGGATTGGAGTGAAATTATCGACTGTTATGGCAGGGATGAATTGTACAACGCGGAATTTCTGGAGAAGTACCAAGATCGCATTCCTGCTTCCGCTTTGCAACGTTCTCGCCTGTGGGACAAGTTGATTGAGGATGAAGCCAAACGGTTGAAAGTACAGATTCTCTCTTGATGTCGGTTAATTGACTCCGCAAAGAGGTTGCCCAAAGACTGGTTAGTAAGGGCAACCTCTTTAATTTTACCAACATAAATCACCATTAATGCCTGTAAAAGCATGAGCCACATGTGAAGCTTCATCGTCTTTTCCTTGATGGCTTAACGCATTCCACACCCCTATTACGACTCTGCATGAACCACGACCATTTGGCGAATATTGCCAATTACCTTCTCTAAAACATGGAACTTGATTCAATATCAAGGAGGTAAGTACTCTGGCAGTCATGGTTGCCCCATATTTACGAAGCTCTAATGCGATTCCTGTTATGATTTCCTGAGCCAGTTCGTTATATTCTTCAGAGGATTGTGGATGCTTATTCATGGCTATCTGATTAGCCAAATCACAAAAGCGTGAATAGTCTGTCGTCTCGTCATAATGAGGAAAATGTCTGAAATGTTTAAATAGCTTATGACTTGCAAGAGCATCACAAACTGCTTGTGCAAAATCTTTTTTGTCTATAATACCTCTTGCCATATAACTTGAATGCCAGCAATGCAGAATAACCACGTCTTTATGAATATATTCGTGCAAGAATCCATCTTTACCCCATTTGCTAATTAGCTTCAAACCTTCAACGGGTCTATAACTATCATAGGACTTTTCATTTCGGTATAAATATAAAATGACCTGTGGTTTAAACACGTCTATGAAATTGTCTAAATTCGTAATTCCAGCATCAAAAGCTATTTCTTGGATACTATTCATTTCATCTGGAGTTATTTTACTTTGATCGACACCTCCTGAATCGTAAGTTTCAATAGCATGGCAATTATTCCATGCGATACTATTGATGATAGGGGAATCTTTTTCAAGCACACTATTTACGTCAACATCATACATCAAAGCTAATACTTCAGCGAAATATTGCCAAAATGTATTGCGCCATTTAGAAGGTCCTTCCGTGCGAAAACGGGTTTCTGAATTAGAAATTATGCTTTTCCCCTTCTCGAAATCCTTTAGATTTTTATACAAAGAATCTCCCCACTCATAGGTTTCTTTCCCCATTATTGCAATCTTAACCAATGAATCGGCATAATATTTACTACAAGATGGAACAAACAGTTCCGGTATTGCTTTTAAGCATTCGTCAGAGACATGAAGTTCATTTAACTTCTCAAAAAACATACGACACAAAGGCTCGTATGTAAGATTGCGCTGTTTCTGAATATGTTTATCTAAATCTTTCATTTCTATATTGAATTAGAGAATCCACATAATAAATACGAATATAGGTAATTCCTTTTGTATGAGCAAATAATGACATGAGAAAAAACTGGTATTTCTTCGATGTTACCGGCATCCCTTACAAAACCGATTTGGAAGAGCAGCCTCTATTATTGTATTACAGTCTGTTCAACAACAGCGTAACTTTAACATCCTGTCTGCTACTTTCATAAGTTGATGTACCAAACAGGATATCGTCATAACCCAAATGTAAGCGTATCGCTTCATTGAACCGATTGAGTTCAGGCTTTGTCAATGGATAACAAGTAGGAACTATTATGAAAACAACAGCATTATTGTACTTCTCCAATGCGAGTTGTTGGTATTTGGTCATCGACTCTACAATATAGTCCAAACGTCCATCTGTTCCGCTTGTGATGGACAAGTAATCGTATTGTCTTCCATACTCAATGTGAAGCAGGAAATCCACATCACTTCTCTTGAAACTACTTCCTTCGGCGGAAAGCTGTGTTATCAGGTTCTCGCGTGCAACCATCCGTTTCAAATATTCCTCCCGTTTGTCCTGACGGTATTCCCGTTTCCGCTTGGAGCGGTTCTTCCGCTCGTTGAACAAGTAACGAGTGCTTTGCCGGGTGGTGTACCGTTCTCCGTTTTCTCCTCGGCAACGAAGCCGCCGTGGAGTTTGATGCTTCCAAATGCTTTCTTCCAGCTTGTCCAAAGCAATTTCATATTGGTTGGCTGGCTTATGGTGATTAAACCTCTGATTAAAGGTTTCTAATTGTTCTTGTGGGGAAAAACCCCAATAAGTGATTTCCCACAAACAGTGCATAGCAAGTTCTTCATTGGTGAGGTGTATGTCATCGGCAACCACAACATCCGCAGCCAAATCTTCCTCCCAACTGACTTCATGCATGGGATGCACGCTTATCCATTTCTTTTCACCCTCCATTTCCCCACCGCTCCAACTTACATGAATTTCATGTTGTCCATTTTTGATAGGATTCATGCGGCGCAAAATATCGTATGCCTCGCGGAAAGCATAAATGTTATCCAGATGTTCCGGCTCAAACTTCTCCAAGTGGGGACGAAGGCTGTCGAAATCTACCATCATTACCAATTCTTTCAGTGTCATAAGCAAATAGTTTTGCGCAAAGGAAGTGTTTTTCTGTGCCAAAATAAAGCACGGGGTTGATATTTTTTTGCTTATGCCTCAATTCGGCACACGCCTTCTCTTATTTTTGCACTTGTAAACTCTAAATAGGTGAAAACAATGAGAAACATTCAGAATCACGACGTGAAGATATTCACGGACAATATCGAAACAACCGCCATCGAACAGATAGAACGGTTGCTGACTATCCCCGCATTCGGCGGTTGCAAAATCCGCATCATGCCTGATGTTCATGCAGGGGCAGGCTGTGTCATTGGCTTTACAGGTGATTTAGGGGATAAGGTGATTCCAAATATCGTGGGCGTGGACATAGGCTGTGGCATCTTGGTACAACCGTTCGTCTGTACGGGTAACATAGATTATCATGCTCTCAACGAGTTTATTCTTCACTACATACCGTCGGGCCGCAATTATCGGGACAACCGATATGCACCGCTCCCACACCTATACATGGATGTATATCGCAAAGCCAAGGACATCATCAAGCAGTTGCGCTGCTACCGAGAACTGAAAGAAACCAAACGCTTGAACGCCTCCATCGGTTCATTAGGTGGAGGAAACCATTTCATCGAACTGGATAAGGATGAATGCGGCATGACCTACTTGGTTGTTCACACCGGAAGCCGCAACTTGGGGAAACAGGTGGCGCAAATCTATCAGAAGCTGGCCGTAAAGTGCCAGTCAGGATGGGCCGAACTGATGGAAGAACAAAACCGCATGATTGCCGAATACAAAGCGGCGGGGCGTAAGGACGAGTTGCAGGATGCAATTCGCCAACTGCATAATTCGTTCAAGATGAGCAAACCCGCGATACCGCCCGACCTGTCCTATTTGGAAGGCGCTTATCGGGAAGATTACCTGCACGACATGCGCCTCTGCCAGCATTGGGCCAAGATGAATCGTAGTCTGATTGCCAACCTCATCATGGATTATTTCGTCTCTCAAGGCTATGTCGAATTTAAGCAAAATGATTGGGCATTCGAGAGTGTGCACAACTACATAGGCGACGACAACATCATCCGCAAGGGGGCGATTGCCGCTTATGAGGGGGAAAAGTGCGTCATCCCACTGAACATGCGTGACGGGTCGCTTATTTGCATAGGCAAAGGCAACGCCGATTGGAACTATTCCGCCCCACATGGTGCCGGGCGCATCATGAGCCGGAGCCAGGCCTTTAAGAGCATTTCCATGGATGATTACCGAGCCTCCATGCAGGGCATATATAGCGAAAGCCTGTCGGAAGACACCAAGGACGAATCGCCCATGGTGTATAAGCCAAAGGACGAGATTATCCGCAATATCAGCGATACTGTATCAGTGGTGAATGTCATCAAGCCAGTGTATAATTTTAAGGCGGTGGAGCAAGGAAACTCATTGAAAATGAATGGAATAATAGACATGATGGACTTTCAACAAATTCTCAATGTATTTGAAGACTATAGCTTGGCTCTTTCCATGCTCGATGATTATGACCATCAACGGATGTCCCGACCACAGGGACGTAAAGGCGCATACGTTCTTACCTACGAAGAGTGCCGAAGCTTGATCGACACGATGCGTTTCTATAGCGAGTCGGACTTATTCGGCCATGAAAAGGATGATTCGTTCAGGGGCAGCATTGGAAACATTTACCAGACTTTTGCAGGGAAGGACGTTTATCCCTCAGTAGAAGAGAAAGCCGCCAACCTGCTTTATTTCGTCACCAAGAACCACAGTTTCAATGACGGAAACAAGCGGATAGCGGCTGCCCTGTTCTTATATTTTCTCAACTGCAACGGCATCCTGTATGACGGAAAAGGTCAGAAACGCATAGCCGACTATACGCTGGTCGCACTTACAATTATGATTGCAGAATCACGCATGGAGGAGAAAGAGATTATGGTCAGTATCGTCATGCGCTGTATCGGATAATTTTTCTCCTTTTTTCCTTCTTCTATAAATCCCATATAAGGAAAAATGAATGTTCGTAATTTGCCAAACTCGACTACATTAAAAAATGAAGATATACTTCGTTGGCCGATGAAGTATATCTTCGTTCTCAGAGGGTATATATTGGCAGAATGCGGAATTCAAGGAAATACAACGAAGAAGAAGCTGCTAAAAATGGACCTGCACTTTCTTCTTTGTTATCTTCATGCAGCTTTATTCAATAACAGCATAACTTTGATTTGTTCACATTCATTGTTCTCTACGGCAGTACCGAACAAGATATTTTCATATCCCAACCGGTTATGCACCGCTTGACGGAATGTTTCCAGTTCAGCATCATCCGGCGGATAACAGGAAGAATAGCGGATAAATACAATCGCATGGTCATATCGGCATGAATCAAGCTGTTGATATTTTGTCATAGATTCAAGGATATAGTCCAGCCGTCCGTTTGTTCCATGAACAACAGAACAATAGTCATACCGGATGCCATACGCAATGTTGAACAAAAATTCTACATCACTACGCTTAAAGCTGCTACCCGGAATGGTAAGCATCTGTATGAGCGTTTCACGTTTTGCCATGACCTCAAGATATTCTTCGCGCTTGTCCTGACGATATTTCCGTTTTTTCTTGGCACGGTTCATCGGCTTGTTACAAAACTTAAATGGGAAATGCGCAATGGTCAGCCGTGCGCCGTCTTCATCCCTTGCACGGAACTTGCGAGGGGTCTGATGCTTCCACATGCTTTCTTCCAACTTATCCAATGCCACTTCGTAACGATTCATCGGCTTCCGCCTGCCGAACATCTTGGAGAATGTGTCTTCAAGATCTGCGGGCGAAAAGCCATAGAAAGTAATTTCCCACAGGCAGCGCATGGCAAGCTCTTCCAGACTGAGCAGCATGCCTTTCGGAAAAATAAGTTCTTTGGCCAGTTCCTTTTCCCAGACATTATCGTCCAAGAAGTTTACCTGCGTGATTTTTGTCCCGTCTTCTCTTGTCGTTGTTATAACGGTAACGTCCCCTTTATAATCCTCGTCAGGTTCCATATTCCTGAGAATATCGTATGCTTCACGGAAAGCATAGATGTTATCCAAGTTCTTCTTTTCCCGTTTCTCCAGATACGGGAGAAGGCTGTCAAAGTCAACCTTCATGATAAGTTCTTTCAGCGTCATTTTTGATGTCGTTTATTGTTAGTTGATAAGATTGATTCAGCGTAATGTCTTGTTCCGGTCGGAGAGGAATGGCAAGATTATAGTCCAGTAAGAATTTGTTGCCGGAGTTCAGTTCATCCCATGTGTCATACTCCACCGCATAAATGTCGTTTTCCCAACCAAAGAAATCTCCGTCATATTCCTGTGCGAAGCGCACGGCATACATCGTGCCGCTGATGATGGGACATTGTGCCACGATGACCGATTGTGTCAAGACAACTTGCATACGGCAACGCGCCACCAGCTTTGTGGGATTAGCTTTCACGCCAAAAGGATGTTCGGAAAGGATGGCTCCGCCCTTGGCAATTATTTCATCCTGCGACGATTTGTTCACTCTAGGATGCGTGATATCTAAGCCTGAGGCCACTAAAGCGATTGTTTGTCCGTCCGCATCGAGACACCCCTGGTGGGCAGCTGTGTCGCATCCCAAAGCCAGACCACTGATGACGATATGTCCTTGCTTGCCCATCTGTTCAGCAAACTCGTAGGCCATGTTCTGGCCTTCCTTGTCTGCTGCGCGTGCACCAATAATGGCTACATTATCCTCACGGTTGAGTAAATCCTTATTTCCCAGCACGTGGACGAGCGGCGGTGCATCTCTGCATAAATTGCGGAAGTGGTGAGGATACGCTTTGTCATAGTAAGAGATGGTGAGCACTCCGGCTTTTGCTTGCCTGTCCAATATCCGTTTTGCCTTGTCGAGTTCGCGGATCGACATGGAAGCCGTTTCTTTCAATGAATATCTTTCGCTCTCTATGTCTTCATACAGTTGTCTGGGAGAGTACCCCAGCAGTTGCAGGCATAATAGTTCTTCTATTGAAAGACAAGAAAGCCTCCATGCCTCCATTTTATTTTGCCTCTTCTTGACTGTCTCTTTTCAATCTTCTTCTCTATTTTCCATAAGATGGTATGTTATTTTGCGGCAAAGGAAACCTTTCGATGCGCCGAATCGGAGCATAGGCTGATTATTTTTTTACCTTGTGCTGCGATTTGGCACTTTGATGACGGAACTTTGCACCATCATACCAAATAGGAGGAACAGAATGAAACTGGCAGAAGCATTAAGCGTCCGCGCCGACCTGCAAAACAGAATCGACCAATTGAAAAGTCGGCTGAAGTACAGCGCCAAGGTGCAGGAAGGTGACCAACCTTCTGAGGACGTGAACGACTTGTATAAAGAATTGGATGAATGCCTTTCGCAATTCGAGGTGATTGTTTATCGGATTAACCGCACCAACATGCAAACCGTGCACGAAGGAGAAACTCTCACCCAAATGATTGCCCGCAAAGACGTATTGAAGTTGCGTCTGACGGTAATGCGCGACCTCTTGAAACATGTTGTTGAAAATGACCGTTACGGGCGACAGGAGATAAAATATGTCCGCACAGTGGACGTGGGTGAATTAAGAAAGGTGACGGACAACTATTCCAAACAGCTCCGAAACCTGGATATGAAGCTACAAAGCCTGAACTGGTCGGTAGATTTAATTTGACATAATAAGGCGTAGTCTTTCTTTGCATCAGACAATGGCGGCACTTCCTTGTCGCATGGCAGGGGCAACAAACCAAGGTGGCAGCTGGTAGAAGCATGGTTATTACCGCGTATCTCCGACACAGCGTACAAACGCATAACGTATACGGCCCCCGGGGGAAGATTATTACGCATTACCTTGTGCCGATTGTCTGGAAGGAAAGACAAGGGTGGGTTGAGGGAATTTATTACTCTAAAATAGGCACTATGACATTCAAGGAACTGTTTTCGCAATTTAGTTTTGCTGAAATAAGTCCGGCATTCTTGAATCTATGGCAAACCAACGAACCGAAGTTGGCCGGGCAGCTTGATTTGGACAAATGGGAAAGAATTTATCAGAACGTCCAAGCGTTGGAGGCAAAATCATCCCAATATTATATCCGCTTAGTATGGCGTTGGGAAACCTGTAGCCCGATGATAGATATGAACTGCTCTGTATACGACAAAGTGGACAATCACCTCGACTGCCCTATGGCCTGCTATCCTTCGTGGTCAGAAATAGCGGGCATGGAAGTGGTGGTGGAGAAAGACATTGTGATTACGCCTCAAGAGCTTGTTGCAGGCTTGCTGTGGGAAATCACTTACTTTGGCGGGACGGAAGAGATCGCACGAAAGAATATGGAAAGAACATTTCATGGAGGAACGAAATGAAACGAGAGCATATTGTCATGTTCATTTGGACATGTATTATTTCTGCCTTCATGGACATGAAACGAAAAAAGGTTGCCGCAATCATTTGGGCATGTATTATTTTTACCCTTATTTTTTTCCTGCTTGTCTCGCTTAACGGAGAAATGTCGGAAGAACAGTGGGTAAGAATAGATTTTTAATAGTATAGAGAAATGGAAGAATCAAATAGAGAAGAATTGATACGAGTTATCAAGGATGAACAGGAAATAACAAAAGATTATTTCATCAATGTAGCCCAAGCAAAAGGATTGATTAATTTAGATCTGAATGATTTCAGAAAATTCGCTGATAAGTATAAACTCGCAATGCAGATAACCGTTGATGCCCGCATCTCGGTTTCCGCTCAAATAGAAATTGCGATGGAGGAAATAAGGAAACATGGGATAACTGTGGTATCAGCCATTATTCTGTCTGTCTCGTTCAACTCTTCATATTCGTTGATGATGAAGGAGCTTGAGAGTGTATCAGATTGTTTAAACAATTTAACAAAACAAAATGTAGAGGTGATATGGGGAATACAAAAATGTGTCAACATTTTAAATCAATGCAGTGTATCTTTGTTTGTCTTCGTATAATCAAACTCACTAATTAATAAAACGGCATGAATGATATTAATGAAATATTCTTTGACAATCACGGGCTGACTTCCACATCGGCATCGCATTTGGCGGATTTGGCGCAAGAGGTCATAGCCGGAAATGAAGCAAAGTTGAAAAATATGACTTTTGTGACTACGAAAGTCGATATTGTAGGCTCACCTTCTGAATCGGGGAAAACTATATGTGTCGGCTATGACGAGAATATGCTTAATCAAGTGCATCCTCTTTTGGAAGAAATAGCCTCGATGAATGCTTTTTGCGCTTGGATGAGAGAAGCAGTCAAGGCTAAAGACAAAGAATTGAAACGGGTAGCAAACTTCACATTTGAAGAATGGTGTACGCTTCAAGGAGTCGAAATACCTTCCAGTCCATCCTATCCGAAGGAAACGACGGAAGCGGATATCATTGCTCAAATGAATATCAAGGAGCGTAACCGCTATCTGCAATTGGAAGCCGTAGCAGCTACTATTGGGAAATATATCCATCCCGGAGGCCAATTCTCTTCAGCCCGTGAAGAACTCCAAAACAGAATCATGAAACCTTACAGCACCGATGGCAATGGAAAAGACACACTGATTTACGCTCACATTCCTTCCGTCGAACCGCAAAAAGTAGAAGAAGTGTTTTTCGAGCTTCAAAAATGGCATCGTCAGAATGAACGGGAACTGAACAAAATGAAGTTTGCTATCAAAAAACAAGCCGAGAAACAGACTTTAGAAAATACACATCGGTTCAAACAGAAACTGGAAAGTGAAAAACAATGCCACATGACGCTTTTCACTCAATACAAAGAATGGCAACTGAAAGAGCAGGAACGCATCTCTAAACTGAAAATTAATGTGCCGGAAGCCTTACAAAGCATTTATGAGCAATTAAGCCGGCTTGAAGAATAAAAAGGTGTCGTGAACTTGCATCTCAATGGATGCTAATCACGGCTTTGATGGGGCAGAGGTTGTCGTTCTTATTTGATAGGAATTGGAATAAGGATGTCTAACTAACAAACGGCGGATGTTTGCAGCTATAAAAACATCCGGCCTTAGATTTTGACCTTGTCTGTGCCTTTGCCTTGGTATTCCTGCAAAGGAATGCTGTGTTGACAATCTTTGTCCCTAACTTAAACTTGAATACAATGGAACATCTGAGAAAAGTATTAGGCCAACCGAAAAGAAAATTCACATCTTGGGAGAAGGTTTATATTGGTTTTATGGCAATCGTCCTATCAAGCAAAATAGTATTATATATTTTTTGCGGATTACGGGATAAGCAAAAAGACTAATCTGATATTGCATATTCACGTAAATTCTTGCCATAGGATATACGACAAAAACAAACTTCCAGATTTCAATCAAGATATTGTCTTTTATACTTGCCATTACATTATGCTTGTCGCAAACCTATAAATTATTTGCGACCAATAATATGAGGCTTTATTTGGCATTACTTGTAGGGATACTATGTGTCCAACAAGCTTAATCGCAACATTTACCTCCCTAATTCTTGCGTAAACAATGCGTAAACAAACTATTTCAGTTAGGAGGATTTAGTGAGTTTCACTGAGAGCAGCAAACCACATAATCATCTGATATCCAATAAAAACTAAAATCGTTGACTATCACAAAATATCATCTTATCGTTCTCATAATCTGGAGGTCGTAGGTTCAAGCCCTACCTGGTCCACCCCAAGGAAAGCAATTCAGGCACTTACGCAAAACGTAAGTGCCTTTTTGTTTGACAACTGCTCTCCTGCCGGCGAACAACGGGAATTTACATACGCTTGCCGCGTGTTACGTTACCCGCAGATACGTACATCGACAAGAACAAACGCGACTGCTTCGCACGCAGAACGGCAATTCCCGGAATGTCCGGATAAAGCGCCCTTTGCAGACAATGCAGGACACTGTTATATGAAAACTATTTTTCAACGCTTTACACCCCTCCCGGAGTAAAGAAAAAATATCTCTGAGATAATTTAAAATATGTCTGACCTATTTCAAAATATGTCAGACATATTTTCTGCGCCCTTGAAAACCCGCCGGCCGGCGTCAAAGACAAATGACCCCGTGAGCACAAAATTGTTGTATACATGCCCGGGACGCATACAAAAAACCGAAAAATTTGTTAGCCCGGGTTTCATGCGGTACGTTTCAGGCTGTACGCCCGGACAAGTCTTTGTAAAGCAATGAAAAATACAGAATGAATTTTGCATTCCACCCGCCTTTCACTATCTTTGCGTATCTTTAAAATACTTTATCGGCATAAAGCCGAAAATTACAGAACAAAACAAGACATCCAGATGAAGCAAACATTTAAATCAGCGCTCCTGTCGGCCGTATTGCTGGCGGCAGGCATTTGCACCGTCACGGCTGACGACGACATCAAGCGCTCCACTTACGAAAACCCGGTTATCCCAAGTTCAACGCCCGACCCTACGATAATAAAATGCGAGGAAGACGGCTTCTATTACCTTTACGGCACGGAGGACACGCGCAACATGCCCATTTACCGTTCAAAAAATCTTGTGGATTGGATTTTCGTGGGCACAGCCTTCAACGAGGCCTCGCGCCCTGCCTGCGTAGGTCCAAACTCGGGCGCAGGCCTGTGGGCTCCCGACATCAATTACATCAACGGACAGTATGTGCTTTACTTCTCAATCGGCGTATGGGGGCAGACTGAGAAATGCGGCGTCGGGGTAGCCACATCCGACCGTCCCGAAGGCCCGTTCGTCGACCGCGGCGTGCTGTTCCGCTCCCAGGACATAGGCGTGACCTTCTCAATCGACCAGTTCTACATCGAGGACAACGGCAAGAAATACCTCATCTGGGGAAGCTACAACGGCATTTACATGATTGAGCTTACCGACGACGGCCTGCGCGTAAAACCGGGCGCACAGAAGGTGCAACTCGTGGGCAACCTTACCGAGGCTTCCTATGTGTACAAACGCGACGGCTACTACTACCTGTTCGGCTCCACTGGAACATGCTGCGAAGGCGCAAAGAGCACCTACCACATTGTTTACGGCCGCTCCAACAAGCTCGAAGGGCCTTACGTCAACAAGAGCGGCGGCCGAATGCTCGACAACCAGTCGGAAACACTCATCGAGGGCGACGACTTCGTGGCCGGCCCGGGACACAATGCCGAATTCGTCGTGGACGACAACGGCGATACGTGGATTCCCTACCACGGATACCTGCGCGACAACGAAGGCCTGGGCCGCGTGGTGTTTATCGACAAGGTGCAGTGGAAAGACGGATGGCCTTACGTAGAAGGCGGCCACCCCTCGCGCACGAGCACAGCGCCTTATTTCAAAGAATAACAACCCGCCCGCCGGGAAACGCCCCTCCTGCCGCACTACGTGCACGGCAAGGAACGTACACGGCAGAAACATACCTTACATACATGAAACCGTCCCGCAATAAAGCGGGGCGGTTTTACGTATGTCGGCCGGATTTCCTAATTTTGGCAGACACATAACCGTTAAAACCACAACCCACACATGAGCATAACGATTTCCCTGATGTTAATCTTAGCGCTTGCGGCAGGTTTTGCAGGCGGAATGCTGCTTGCCCGCGCGCGCAGCTCAAAGTCGTCCGAAAGCAGCCTGCAGGAGATTGCCGCCCTGCGGGCACAGCTCGAAAGCGAGCAACGCCGCAGCGCCGAGATACTGGAACACGAACGCAGCGTGCTCAGGAACGAGCGCGAACTGCTGCGCGAAGAAATGCGCAACCTCTCGTCCGACATAGCCAAAAGGCAAAGCGATGAGCTCCTGCGCATGAACGACAGCAAGATAGGCGAACTTCTCAGCCCGCTGAACAAAGAAATAAAGGATTTCCGCGACACTTTCGTAAGGAACACCACCTCCGTGGACGAACACATAGGTAGGATGATGGAGAAAACCGTACAGCTGGGCGCACAGACCGAACAACTGAAGCGCGCCCTTACGGCCGAGACAAAAACCCAGGGAATATGGGGCGAAGGAGTGCTCAAACTGCTGCTCGAGTCCTCAGGACTGCAGGAAGGCACGGGCTTCGAACTGCAATACAGCGAAAAGGACGAGCACGGGCGCAACATCTTTCCCGACGCGGTGGTGCACCTGCCCGCCGGGCGCAACATAGTAATCGACGCAAAGGTATCGCTCACATCGTTCTACTCGTATGCCAACGCCGACACCAAAGAAGAGCGCAGCAAGTACCTCAAAGAACACATAGCCTCGGTAAAAAGGCACATCGACGAGCTTTCAGCCAAGAACTACCCCAAACACACGCCCGGCGCAATGGGCTATGTGTTCATGTTCCTGCCCACCGAGGCCGGGTACGTGGCTGCCGTGAGCAACGACGTGCAACTTTCGCTGTATGCTTACAGGAAAAAGGTAATACTGCTCAATCCTTCTACGCTTCTCTCGGTGCTGCAACTTGCCGACAACCTGTGGAACAGCGAGAACCAAAGCAAATCGGTAAACGAGGTTATCGACGCCGCCGCCAGGCTGTACGACAAATTCGCCGTGTTTGCCAACAATTACGTCAGGATAGGCGATTCGATAAAGAAACTGCAGGAAACCTACGAAGAAAGCGAGAACCAGCTACTGCGCGGGCGGGGAAACATTGTAAGGCAGCTCGAAAGCCTGAAGGACAAAGGCGTGAAACCGTCGAAGGAAGTGCCGCTCCGGCTGGCTTCGCGCTCGTCGGACGACGGACTTGCCGGAACGCAGCAGGAGCAACCCGCGCGGTAAAGTTCATTCAGACAAAAAGGGACATGCGTCAAGCCCGCTTTTCATCGGCCTTTGCGAAGGGGTAAAAATATGTCCGACATATTTTGAATTATGTCAGACATATTTTCAATTATCTCGGAGATATTTTTTCTTTGCCCGGACACCCGCAAAATTTGTGGTAAATCCATGTATGTTAAAAAGTACCTCCAACGCGGACATCGCGCGACGCGGTGCACGCTTCGGGCTTTTCACTCCACGGGCTTGTAGCGCGGCACGAGCGATTTCATCACCGTCCATCCCAGCAGGTAGGCCACCGAGCAGCCGCAGAATATCATGAAATATCCGGCCTCTTTGCCCTCGAAGCCCAGGAGTGTGAACCGCGTCTGCTCCACATAGTCGAGCAAACGGCCCGACCCCACATTTATAAGAAACGAACTTATGCCCCCGGCCATGCCGTTAAGCCCCGTTATCGTGGCCACTGTGTTCTTGGGAAACAAGTCGCTGCCCACGGAAAACAGGTTGGCCGACCACGACTGGTGCGCCGCGCCCACTATGCCTATTATCACTATCGTCAGCCAGCACGAATACTGCCCCACGGGCTGCGCCAACAGTCCGAGCAGCGGGAAGACGGCAAAGATGAGCATTGCCCTCATGCGGCACGTGTAGGCGTTTTTGCCCGTGCGGTTTATGAACACCGTGGGCAGCTTGCCGCCAAGTATCGAAAGCATTGTTATGGCATAGAGCACGAAGATGAGCATTTGCGCCGTAAACGTGTCGGACGCATAGCCGTACACGTCGCTTATGTAGGCGGGAGTCCAGAAAAGGAAGAACCACCACACGCCGTCGGTAAGGAACTTGCCGAGCACTATGGCCCACGTCTGCCTCAGGCGCAGGCATTCGAGCAGCGGAATCTTGCGCCCGCCGGCGGCGGTGTCGGTGCTGCCGCTGTCGTGCAGGATATACCGGCGCTCGGCATCGTTCACGTGCGGGTTTCCCCGCATGTCCTTATAGGCAAAAAGCCATATACCCATCCACAGGAATCCCAGTCCGCCGATTATAAGGAACGCCATTTCCCAGCCGTTGCCCACGCCGAGGTCCTTGAAGAACCTTGCCAGCGACGGCACGCACAGGGGAGCCACCAGCGCGCCCACCGTGGTGCCGGAGTTGAATATTGCCGTTGCGAAAGCCCTGTCTTTTTTTGGGAAATACTCCGCCGTCACCTTTACGGCCGCGGGAAAGTTGCCCGCCTCGCCGGCAGCGAGCACTATGCGCGCCGCCATGAAGAAGTACACGCTCACCATGGCTATCGTGGAAGCCGTAGCCCCGGCCGCCCCCACCATCTGCGCCGCGCCGTCGAGCCCCACAACCGTTTCGGTGGCCCAGCCGCAAAGGGCGTGCAGGCACGCTCCGGCCGACCACACACCTATGGCCACGAGGTAGCCTTTCTTCGTGCCCAGACGGTCGATAAAACGCCCCGACACGAGGTTGGCTATGGCGTAGACGAGCGCAAAGATACCCGCCACGTTGCCGTAGTCGGTATCGGTCCAGTGGAACTCGGGGGCGATAAAGTCTTTCCATGTAAGCGACAGCACCTGGCGGTCCATGTAGTTGATAGTAGTTGCCAGGAACAGCATTCCGCAGATAACCCACCTGAAGTTGGTCATCCGCTGTACGATAGTCTTGTCAGTCATTTTCTAAGGTTTAGGTTCAAGGTTCTTATGGTATTTTCGTAAACGTTTGTAAATATACTCGTTTCCTGCATTACGGCAAAGGCACGGACAATAAAATGCGCGCCCGCCGCACCGGCAACCGACAGACGCAGACACCGGAACCGGTGTCCCGAAACCGGCATTTCCGGGGCAAAAAATTGAAAACTGATTTTCAGTGTGTTTACCCCACATGGGAGAAAAGAAAAAAAGCAAGCCACTAATTTCAAAATCCGGGCCACTAATTTTAAAAAGCAAGCCACTAATTTTTCACCTTCCGGAAAACCGTTTGCTACATGCCCCGAAAACGCAGACAAACTCCGGCACGCCTTTCCGCCCCCAACTACCGGGACTTGCGCACCCGTTTTTCCGCAAAAATTAACTAACTTTGCAACTTCGGGAAATTATATGCCACTCAACACAATATTCCTACAAAATGGCGATAGAAATACGAAAAGTAGACAGCAAAAGCGACCTAAAGAAATTCATACGTTTCAACTACGAACTTTACAAGGACAACCCCTACTCCGTGCCCGACCTGTACGAGGACATGCTCAAGACATTCTCGCCCGGGCGCAACGCCGCACTCGAGTTCTGCGAAGCCGATTATTTCCTCGCACTGCGCGACGGCAAAATCGTGGGGCGCGTGGCAGCCATAATAAACCACCGCGCCAACGAAACGTGGAACACACACAGCGTGCGCTTCGGATGGATTGACTTCATCGACGACCGCGAAGTGTCGGCCGCGCTGCTGCGCACAGTGGAGCAATGGGGACGCGAACGGGGCATGACCGAGATAGTAGGTCCTTTGGGCTTCACCGACCTCGACGCCGAAGGAATGCTAATCTACGGGTTCGACCAGCTCTCTACCATGTCGACCATATACAACTACCCTTACTATCCCGAACACATGGAGGCACTGGGATTTGAAAAGCAAACCGACTGGATAGAAAAGAAACTGCTCGTGCCCGAGTCGCTGCCCGAAGGATACAAACGCCCAGCCGAGATAGTAAAGAAACGCTACAACCTGCACATTCGCAAGATAAAATCGAAACGCGAACTCAAGAAAACCGGACTGGCATATAAGATTTTCGACCTCATAAACGAAGCCTACGCGCCGCTCTTCGGCTTCTCGCGCATGACAAACCGCCAGGTCGACCAGTACGTAAGGGAATACTTCCCGCTGCTCGACCTGCGCATGGTTACCGTAGTGGAAGACGAAAACAACGAACCCGTGGCCGTGGGAGTGTCAATGCCGTCAATCTCGCGCGCACTGCAAAAGGCAAAAGGAAAGCTCTTCCCCTTCGGATGGTTCCACCTGCTCAAAGCATTGTTCTTCAAACATCCCGACACGCTCGACCTGCTGCTCGTGGGAGTAAAGACCGAATACCAGAGCAAGGGCGTGAACGCGCTGCTCTTTACCGACCTCATACCCATATACATGAAGATGGGCTTCAAGTACGGCGAAACAAACCCCGAACTCGAAAGCAACAGCAAAGTGCAGGCACAATGGAAATACCTTGACGGCGAAATACACAAACGCCGCCGCTGCTACCGAAAAAACATCGGATAACCGCCGCCGGACAAGGCAAAACGCCACGGCACAACGGAAAGAAAAGCAATTATGGAAGACAACATACTATACGACAAAAACAACGCCTCACAACAAACGCCCGAATACTCCGACGAGAGCATACGCCACCTCTCCGACATCGAGCACATACGCACACGTCCGGGAATGTACATCGGACGCCTGGGCGACGGCTCGCACGCCGAGGACGGCATTTACGTGCTGCTCAAGGAAACAATCGACAACTCCATAGACGAGTTCAAGATGAACGCCGGCAAGCGCATAGAAATCACGCTTACCGACAACAAATACGTTTCCGTGCGCGACTACGGGCGAGGCATACCCCAAGGCAAGCTAATCGAAGCCGTGAGCGTGCTAAACACCGGCGCGAAATACGATTCCAAGACGTTCAAGAAAAGCGTAGGCCTCAACGGCGTGGGAGCAAAGGCCGTAAACGCCCTGAGCGCGCGTTACGAAGTGCGTTCCTACCGCGACGGCGTGGTACGCACCGCAAAATTCGAGCGCGGACAGCTCGTGAGCGACACAACCGAACCCACCGACGAGGAGAACGGCACGTACACCGCCTTTGAGCCCGACAACACGCTCTTTCTGAATTACCACTTCCGCACGGAAATAATCGAAAACCTGCTCCGCAACTACACATACCTCAACACCGGGCTGGCAATAATCTTCAACGGAAGCAAAATACAAAGCCGCAACGGCCTCGAAGACCTGCTCACCGACACCATGACGTCCCCGGCACTTTACCCGATAATACACCTTACGGGCGAAGACATCGAGATAGCCTTTACACACACCAACCAATACGGCGAAGAATACCACTCGTTCGTAAACGGACAGCACACCACGCTCGGCGGAACGCACCAGAGCGCCTTCAAGGAGCACGTGGCCAAGACGATAAAGGAGTTCTTCAACAAGAACTTCGACTACCAGGACATACGCAACGGCATTGTGGCCGCCATAGCCGTGAACGTAGAGGAACCGCAGTTCGAGAGCCAGACGAAGATAAAGCTCGGCAGCCTCACCATGTCGCCCGGCGGCGTGAGCGTAAACAAGTTCGTTGGCGACTACATCAAGGAAAACCTCGACAACTACCTGCACAAGACGCCCGACACGGCCGAGGCAATGCTCGACAAGATACAGTCGTCCGAAAAGGAACGCAAGGCCATAAGCGGCGTCACCAAACTGGCACGCGAGCGGGCAAAGAAAGCCAACCTCCACAACCGCAAGCTGCGCGACTGCCGAATACACTTCAACGACGCACGCGGCGACCGGCGCGATGAGAGCAGCATTTTCATAACCGAGGGCGACTCGGCCTCGGGAAGCATAACCAAAAGCCGCGACGTGAACACGCAGGCCGTGTTCAGCCTCAGGGGCAAGCCGCTCAACTCGTTCGGGCTTACAAAGAAGGTGGTATACGAAAACGAGGAGTTCAACCTGCTGCAGGCAGCCCTCAACATCGAGGACGGCCTTGACGGGCTGCGATACAACAAAGTCATCGTAGCCACCGACGCCGATGTGGACGGAATGCACATACGCCTGCTCATGATTACGTTCTTCCTGCAGTTCTTCCCCGAACTGATTAAGAAAGGCCACGTCTACATACTGCAAACGCCGCTCTTCCGCGTGCGCAACAAAAAGAAGAAACAACCCGCTTCCAAAGCCGCAAACGTGAGCGACGAGGCCGCGGGAGCCTCCATACTAAAGAAAAGCCGCAGCTCCGAACGCTCGGAATTCGAAACCGTATATTGCTACAACGACGAAGAACGCCAGGCGGCAATAAAACGCCTGCAACCAAACCCCGAGATAACGCGCTTCAAAGGACTGGGAGAGATTTCGCCCGACGAGTTCAAGCACTTCATCGGACCGGAAATGAGACTCGAACAGGTTACACTACAAAAGAGCGACAAGGTAAACGAACTGCTGGCCTACTACATGGGCAAAAACACCATGGAACGCCAGAACTTCATTATCGACAACCTCGTAATCGAAGAAGACCGCCCCGAAGACCTCGACGGCACGGAGAACTAAACAACCTCCACACAAAAAAGATGAAAGAAAACAGAATAGCCATTTTCCCCGGCAGCTTCGACCCGTTCACCATAGGCCACGCGGCCATAGTAAAGCGAGGGCTGCAACTGTTCGACCGCATAATAATAGGCATTGGCGTGAACAAACAGAAACGCATGCTGTCGGAGGCCGAAAAAAGGGTTGCAATAATAAAAAGCTACTACTCCGACGAGCCGCGTGTGGGCGTAGAAAGCTACAACGACCTTACCATCGACTTCGCGCGCCGCAACGGGGCACAGTTCATACTCCGCGGGCTGCGCTCGGTAAGGGACTTTGAATACGAACGCGACATGGCCGACATGAACCGCCGCCTGACGGGCATAGAAACAGTGCTGCTGTTCACCGAGCCGCCACTCGCGGCGATAAGCTCGAGCGTTGTGCGCGACCTAATAGGCCACGGCTACGACGTGTCGGACTTTCTGCCCCGCGTACCCGGGAAAAACAAAACCAAACAGCCTTAATTCATACCCGCCCGGGCTGTACATGGCAGAGACGCGATGAATCGCGTCCGGGAACCGGTCCACCGCGTCGCCGCAACGTCATCACGCAGCCGCTTGTCCGTGTTTGTCTGCACGCAAAAGCCCAGTTTTCATGCGGGTTTGGAGGGGGTTGAAAATATGTGCCTTGTATTTTAAAATATGTCTGACATATTTTGAATTATGTCAGACATATTTTTTATTTGCTCCAAAGGGGGTGCTTATTTTACACACAAAAGTTTTCGTTTTCCGCACCCAGAAACGACAATGCCAATCGTCGTATAAAACGCAGAGGCGCGATTAATCGCGGCCGCGTAAAGACGGCGGCGACTGCCCCGCCGCAGCACACTTTCCCCGTGCAACGACGCCACGTTCCCCTCGCGGGGCTTACAACCGGCAAGACACGCGAAAAAAATGCCGCACCCCCGGCGGGAGTGCGGCACACCTTAATATAATAATGTATTACCTCGGCTATTTTACGCACGCGCCGTCGGCGCATTTGCGGTCGGGCGTGAGCACGCTGAGCGTGCCGTCAGGGTTTTCGGCGCTGAGAATCATGCCCTGGCTCTCTATGCCCCGCAACTTGCGCGGCGGCAGGTTGGCTATGAAGCATACCTGTTTGCCCACGAGCTCCTCGGGCTTGTAGAACTTGGCTATGCCGCTCACTATGGTGCGCGTCTCTAACCCGTCGTCAATGACGAAGCGCAGCAGCTTGTCGCTCTTTTCCACTTTGACGCATTCCTTTACCGTTCCCACGCGGAGGTCCATCTTTTCGAAGTTCTCAAACGGCATGTCTGCCTTCTGCGGCTCGGCCTTGCGCCCGGCAGCCTCGTTGGCGGCCTTGGTGGCGAGCAGTTTGTCCACCTGCGCCTGTATGGGCGCGTCGTCTATCTTCTCGAACAGCAGTTCGGGCTTGTTAATCTTGTGGCCGGCGGCAATAAGCGTGGTGGAGCCGAGGTCGTTCCAGTCGAACTCTTCCATGTTGAGCATGTGGCGCAGTTTCTTGCTGCTGAACGGCAAGAACGGCTCGAAAGCGATTGCCAGGTTGGCCACCAGCTGGAGCGAGAGGTTCAATATTGTCTCAACGCGCTTGGGGTCGGTTTTCTGCAGTTTCCACGGCTCGCTGTCGGCCAAGTACTTGTTTCCTATGCGGGCCAGGTTCATGGCTTCCTTTTGCGCGTCGCGGAAGCGGAACTCGTCCAGGAGCTTCTCCACGTCGGCCTTTACGCCGGTGAACTCCGATATGGTCTGCCGGTCGTAGTCGGTTAGCTCTCCCTGCTCGGGCACAACCCCGCCGTAGTACTTGTCGGTAAGCACGAGGGCGCGGTTGACGAAGTTTCCGTACACGGCCACAAGCTCGTTGTTGTTGCGCGCCTGGAAGTCTTTCCACGTAAAGTTGTTGTCCTTCGTTTCGGGTGCGTTTGCCGTGAGCACGTAGCGCAGCACGTCCTGCTTGCCGGGGAAATCGACGAGGTACTCGTCGAGCCACACGGCCCAGTTCCTCGACGTGGAAATCTTGTCGTCCTCGAGGTTGAGGAACTCGTTGGCCGGAACGTTGTCGGGCAGTATGTAGCTGCCTTCGGCCTTGAGCATGGTGGGGAACACAATGCAGTGGAACACAATGTTGTCTTTTCCTATGAAGTGCACGAGGCGCGTGGAGGGGTCTTTCCACCACGTTTCCCAGTCGTCGCGCAATTCCTTGGTGTTGCTTATGTATCCTATGGGAGCGTCGAACCACACGTAAAGCACCTTGCCTTCGGCACCCTCGACGGGCACGGGTATTCCCCAGTCGAGGTCGCGGCTAACGGCGCGCGGCTGCAAGCCCATGTCTATCCAGCTCTTGCACTGGCCGTAAACGTTGGGCCTCCACTCCTTGTGCTCCTCGAGAATCCATTTCTCGAGCCACGGCTGGTACTTGTCGAGCGGCAGATACCAGTGTTTCGTCTTTTTAAGCACAGGCTTCGAGCCGCTCACGGCACTCTTGGGGTTTATCAGCTCGTTTGGCGAAAGCGTCGAGCCGCAATGCTCGCACTGGTCGCCGTAAGCCTTCGGGAAATGGCAGTGGGGGCACTCGCCCGTTATGTAACGGTCGGCCAGGAACGTCTTTGCCTCCTCGTCGTAATACTGCTCGCTCTCCTTTTCGACGAACACGCCCTTGTCGTAAAGCGTGCGGAAGAAAGCCGAGGCCGTCTCGGCGTGTATCTTCGAGGTGGTGCGGCTGTAAATATCGAATGAAATGCCGAAATCGGCAAAACTTTTCTTTATCAGCGCATGAAAGCGGTCGCACACGTCCTGCGGCGTGCAGCCTTCCTTCTTTGCGCGCAGCGTGATGGGCACGCCGTGCTCGTCGCTGCCGCAGATAAAGAGCACGTCCTTCTTTTTCAACCTGAGGTAACGGACATAAATGTCGGCAGGCACGTAAACGCCGGCAAGGTGTCCTATGTGTACCCCGCCGTTCGCATACGGAAGGGCGGCGGTTACCAATGTACGCTTGAAATTCTTGCTTTCCATTCAAAAAGATATTTTTCAGGTTGTAAAATTACGGCTTTTATATGAATTTAACATCCCGGAATGCTTGTTTTATGCCGTTTGTGCGACCAAAGGATACCACTTTAGGAAAAAAGTTAGTAATATTGCAACATACAAGGGCCGTGTTTCACGCACAAGGCCGTAAAACTAACATAACAGATGATAAAGGAAAGCTGGAAACAGAAAGGATTCGTAGACGAACCCATACCCGCAGGCACCGACCTCGCCGCCGAAATACGCAGGATGTGCCGCGAAAAGAATGCAATAATACTGTCGCACTACTACACGCCGGGCGATGTGCAGGACGTGGCCGATTTCGTGGGCGACAGCCTTGCGCTGGCGCAAAAAGCCGCAAAAACCGACGCCGACATCATAGTAATGTGCGGCGTGCACTTCATGGCCGAGACAAACAAGATACTCTGCCCCGACAAAACAGTGCTCATCCCCGACCTGAACGCACAATGCTCGCTCGCAGAAAGCTGCCCGCCCGACAAGTTCGCGAAATTCGTGGAAGAACATCCGGGATACACCGTACTTTCATACGTAAACACATCGGCCGCGATAAAGGCGCTCACCGACGTGGTAGTAACGTCGGGCAACGCAGTGCAGGTAGTAGAAAGTTTCCCCAAAGACGAGAAACTAATCTTCGGGCCCGACCGCAACCTCGGCAGCTACATCAACTCCGTAACCGGACGCAACATGCTGCTGTGGGACGGCGCATGCCACGTGCACTCGCGTTTCTCGCCGGCAAAGCTCGCACAAATGAAAAAGGAACACCCCGCGGCCAAAGTGCTTGCACACCCCGAATGCGGCGCGGAAATACTGAAACTGGCCGACTACACCGGCTCAACGGCCGCAATGCTCAAGTTCGCCGCAACAAGCAACGCAGAAGAATTCCTCGTAGTAACCGAAAGCGGCATACTGCACGAAATGCACAAGTCGTGCCCCGACAAAAAGTTCATCCCCGTTCCACCCGAAGACGGCGCATGCCCATGCAACGAATGCGAATACATGCGCCTCGTAACGATGGAAAAACTATATAATTGTCTAAAATACCAATGGCCCGCCGTGGATGTGAATCCCCCGGTTGCCGAAAAAGCCGTGAGGCCAATAAAACGCATGCTCGACATAAGCAACAGGGCAAAACAGTAAGCCCCGCAACAACACTTCCCCAAAACCACAACCGCAACCTCCTTGCCGGGGCAAAAAGCCCCTGAGGCCGTCGGGCAGGGCAAACCATTTACGTTTTCATACTTTCCGGCCGCAAAGGCCGGACCGTAAACGCGCGAAGTGATTCGCGCGTTTACTCTTTAACCCAAATCGGTAGTTAGGCTTCGTCAAATTGCGTGCTTATGCCCGGCAGAAAAATGTCTGTTTCAGGGCGGAAAAGTGAAAACTGATTTTCAGTGCGTAAACCCCGCATGGGAGCAAGGAAAAAATTAGTGGCTCGGATTTTGAAATCCGAGCCACTAATTTTAAAAAGCAAGCCACTAATTTTTTGCCCCTTGAAAACCCGTTTGAAAACCGCCCCGAAAAGGCAGACAAATGAGGATAGTGTGCTTCATGCGCCGGGCGGGTGGTTGTGTCGGGCGGCGTTGCGGCGTGTGTTTTTCAAATGCCGGATATGCGTATGTAGCTGTAGCCTTCGGATTTCTGCTTCAGTACCTGTAGCTGGGGGTGTATGCTGTCGCGTATCTGCGACGTGTGGCTTATTATTCCTACCTTGCGGCCTTGTGCGCTCTGTAGGTTTCCGAGCGCCTTGATTACCATGGCGAGGCTTTCGTTGTCGAGGTTGCCGAATCCTTCGTCGATGAAGAGGCTTCCTATTGCGAGGTTGCTGCTCGAGAGGGAGGCGAGGCCGAGGGCGAGGCCGAGGCTGACGACGAAGGTTTCACCGCCCGAGAGGCTCGACACGGGGCGTTTCTGGTCGCACATGTATCGGTCTATTATTTCGAGCCCGAGTGAGTCGGGGATACATTGCAGGCGGTAGCGCGGCGACAGGTTCGAGAGTTGCACGTTTGCGTGCTCGACAAGCAGTTTGAGGGTGAAACATTGTGCCTGTACGCGGAAGAGGTTGCCGTCGGCCGAGCCGATAAGGGCGTTGAGTTTTCCCCAGTCGGTGCGTTTGGCTTCGAGTGCCTTGAGTTCGGGTTCGAACTGTGCTATCCTGGCCTTGCTTTCCTCGTGTGCCCTGAGGCGCGAGGCGGTTTCGGCGAGCAGCCTGCTTACCTCGTCTTTCTGCGCGTTCATGCGCGTTATGCTGTTTTCGATGGTTACGCGGCTTTCGGTGGCACGGTCGGGCCGCTGCGGGAGCGTGAGCAGGCTGTTGAGCTGCCTTTGCGCGAAGTTCATGCGGTCTTCGGCCAGGATACGCGCTGTCTTTGCCTTGTCTACCTTGTCGCGCAGCTCGTTCCAGTTGCATGTGTCCTTTAAAATGCGTTCGAGTTCGTTGAACTGCACCGGCGAGTGCGTGTTGTTGAAACTGAAAATCCACCGGTCTATGTCGTCGCGCAAGGCTGCGGCGCGTTTTTCCTGTTTTGCCACATTCTGTTCGGCACTGCCGCGCATTTGGCTTATGTCGTGCAGGGCGTTGCGGTTTTCCTGCAGCAGCTTGTCCTTGCGTTCCATGTTGTCGCGCGCAATCTTGACGGCGGCTTCCATTCTGTGCTCCACGTCGTCGGGGTCTTCGCGGCCGAACATTTCGGAAATGGCGTTTTGCTTGTCGTTTATCGAAGCGTCGAGCATTTCGATTTCCTCTTTCAGTTTTTGTGCGTTGCGTTCCAGCTCTTCGAGCATTGCAGCGAGCGTTTTGATGTCGTGTTCCGTTTCGGCACGCATTCCTTTGAGCTTTTGCAGCTGCTCGAGGTTGCGTTGGCGGTTGGCCGTCATGGCGATTATCTTTCCTACGAATTCTTCGGCATTGTCGCGCACGAGTGTGTGCCAGTTGGATATTGTAACCAGGTTTTCGAGGTCGGAGTAAAGTTCGTTCACCGAGGCGTTGTTTTCCTTTATCTCCTTGTTTGCCTTGTCGAGCTGGCTTTCGGCCTGGCCTATGCTGCGCAGCAGGTTGGAGCGCCGCCGCTGCAGGTCGTCGGCACGGCCGGCAAGCTGTTCTATCTCGGCAGTGAGCGCCTCGATGGTGTTGCGGTTCTTGTTGAATTCGTCAAGCCTTGCCTTGGCGCTGTTCACGGTGCGGTCGGCATTGTCGGCTATTTGTGCCAGCATTACGTGCCTTGCCGGGCGGTTGACGTTTTGCGAACAGTTGGCGAACGAGGGGTCGAGGCTTGCGTATTCTCCCCACTCCTCCGTGTCGACGGCCAGCTGCGCCTTCAGTTTCCTGATTTGTTCGTCTATGGAATTGAGGCGCACCTCGTCGGCGCTTTGTTTTTGTTTCAGCGCGTTGAACTCGTCGGTCTGTTTGTTGAGCTGTGCCTCCACTTCGCGGAATTCCTTTTCTATCATTGTGAGCAATTCGCCCAAATGTTGCTCCGTCTCGGTGTGGTACGGGTGGTGGGTGGCGCCGCATACGGGACACGGTGCGCCTTCCTTCAATCCCTGCCGCAGACCTTTGATGTCTTCGCTCTGGCTCAGGGTGTAGGCTTTAAGACGGTTGTCGTATGTTTCGTGCAGCTGCTTTATCTGCTTTTCTTTTGCAGAGATGTCGTTCGCCAGGTATGACAGGGTCGTGGACGTGCGGCTCCGGAGTTCTTCGAGGTCTTCTATTCCCGAGTATCCGTCGGATATGCTTTTCCACAGCTTGCGCGCGCCGCGCAGTTTCTCCTGCATTGCGAACGCCGCGTCGTAATTCTTTTGCAACAACCCGCCTTCGAATTCCGAATTGCGGGCCTTGCATAGGTTTCGCTGCTCGACAAGCGATTTTTGTTTCTGCGACAGGAGGTTCAGTTCGGATTCCATTGCGGCGAACTCCTTGCGCAAGTTCTCGAGGCTGCGCTGTATTGCCTGCTGTTCGGCGTTTAGGTGCACGCTTTTGCCTTGCGTGGCCGAATATCTCTTGAGTTTTTCGATTATCGCGGCCGACTGGTCGAGCATTTTCTGATGTACCGACAGTTCCTGTAGCGTGCCTTCGCAGATTTGTTCCTGCTTTTCTATTTCAGCCAGTTCGTGTTGCCTTGCTTCGAGTTCTTTTTTGCGTGCGGCGGCCTGCGACTCGGTGGCTTTTATCTTACTCTGCCGTTCGTTTATGGAATTTTTATCGTAAAGTACGTCGCGTTTCAGGTCGTGTCCCTTCTTGAGCAGCGGGCGTTGCTGTTCGTACTGGCTGTCGGCTTTCCTGAAGCTGTTTTGTGCTTCTTCGTATTCCTTGGCGGCCACGGCGAAGATTCTTTCTTTCGTTTTTTCCTGCTCGCGGTAGCTTTCGGCTTCTGATTTACCGACAGTCTTGAGGTTTTCCACGTCTTTTAGCAGGAGGAATTTGTCTTTCACGGCGGCAACTTCGTCGTAACGCGCCAGCTTCTCCCTCATGTCGCGCAAATCTATGAAATGTCGGTTGGCTTCGTCGAAACTTTCGGTGGCTTTCCTTACCTCGTCCGACAGTTTCTCGTATTTGTCGTACCAATCTATTTGTTTTTTAAGGTATTCCAGTTTCTGTTCTATTGCTTGTGCCGACGATTCGCGCAGGTGTCTTTCGTTTTCCAGGCGTGCAAGGTCGGCTTCGTCCAAGTAACCGGCGGTGAGGCCCTTGAGTTCGGAACATTTCACTTCGTATGCCTTTTGCGCTTCCTGGTTAAGGCGGTACACTTCCTTGGATATGAGCGCGTAGATTTCAGTGCCCGTTATTTTTTCGAGCAGTGCCGACTTGTCGTTCTGGTGTGCGCGCAGGAAGTTGGCAAAGCTGTTTTGCGCGAGTATTACGGTGCGGGTGAACTGTTCGTAATCGAGCCCTACGATTCTCTTCACCTCGCCGGCAAAGTCCTGCGGGTTTATTGTCCTGTGGTTAGGGGCTATCTGTTCGAGCGTCTGCTCTGGGCGGGCGTAGCGGCCCGTGCGTTTTATGCGCAGCTGCCACGTGGCGCGGAACACTCCTTCGGCGGTTGAAAATTCCACGCAGCACATGCCGTCGGTCTCGCCGCGGCGCAGGGCGTTGCGCGTGTCGCTGCCGCGCAGCTCTATATCTGTGTCGGGCGACTGCCCTGTGATGTATTTCAGCTGTTCGCGGTCGTCGAAGCGCGGCGCGCGGTTGTAAAGCGCCAGGCAAACGGCGTCGAGTATGGTAGATTTTCCGGCTCCGGTGTCGCCTGTAATGGCAAACAGTCCTGCCGACCGCAGCGGCTCGGCTGTAAAGTCGATTGTCTGTTCCCCTTTGAACGAGGTGATGTTTCGTATTGTTATTTTTCGGATTACCATTTCCGTTGTGTGTTACTTTTCTTCGGATGATGTTATTGCTGCCTGCTCGGCCTGTTTCAGGAGTTCGAGCAGCGTGTCGGGCATTTTTTCTCCCCCGTAGCGTTTGCTGTAGATTGTCTGCGCCACGCTTTGGGGCGTGAGCCTGCGGAGTTCCTCGGAGGTTTTTATTTCGAGTTCCTTGTAGTCGATATTGCTTTTTTCTATCCTTTTTATTGAGCACAGTATGGCAGCCTTGCCTTCGAACATGTCGCGTATCTTGCGCGGTATGGTCGGATCGGGCTCGGAGGCGTCGATTTTTACTTCGACATACGGATAGTTTGCGGGCGGGGTGTCCTTGCCGGCGCGCGGCAGGCGGCTTATTGCGTCGAGGGCCTCGTCGGTGGTGAGTGCCCCACGCGCGGGAATGCTTATGAGCGGGTGTGGCGGGTCGAAAGGTATGTCGGTTATCGTTATAAGGTCGTCATTGTTTATTTCGACGCACACAACGCCGTGGCGGTATCCTTTCTCGCTGAACGACATGGGCAGCGCCGAGCCGGCATAGCGCACATTCTCGAGGCCGTCTATCTTTTGCGCCTTGTGGATATGGCCGAGCGCCACGTAGTCGAACTTACGGCAGAACGACGATATGTCCACGCTTTCCTCTCCTCCTATTATTATACGTTCGCTGTGGTCTTCGGCGGCTATTTCGCTGCCTGTGGCATAGAAATGCGCCAGCAGCAACATGGGCATTTGCTTGCCGTAGCGGTGGCGTGCCTCGGCGGCGAGCGTGTCGAAGAAACGCGCCATGCTGTCGGCAAAGGATTTACCTTCGGGCAGTTCGTAACTGCGCAGGAAAGGCACGGCCAGGCACACGGCCATGTCGTCGGCATTCTCGCGCCCGCGAAGCGGTATAATCATGCGGTTGATGTCGGGAGTGCCGTCGGTATCGTTCCTCATGTACCCGCGCACGAAAATGTTGTCGGCGGCAAGCAGTTCGCCCGGTGCCTCGATACGTCCTGCCGAATCGTGATTGCCGGCTATTATCACGATTTGCAGGCCGGGGTTTTCCCTTGTGGCGCGGTGCAGGAAATTATAGTATATCTTCTGTGCCTCGGCCGACGGGTTTGAGGTGTCGAACACGTCGCCCGCCACCACGAGCGCGTCGGGGTGTTCCTCGCCTATGGTCCTGAGCAGGAAATCGAAAAAAAGGCGGTGTTCCTCGTTGCGGTCGTTGCCGAAAAAGGTGTTGCCTATGTGCCAGTCGGCAGTATGTAATATTTTCATTTGTAAGGCTTGGTGATGAATTGCAGCGCAAAGTTACGTGTTTTTTCAACGTTGCCGCGCGGGTGCCGGCAACAATAGTACAAAAAACAAAAGAGGGTATCGGATTTTTGCAACCCGATACCCTTTCTTACGAACAAGATACATAACAATTAAATCCTTATGAAGAGAAAAGCGGCCTCACGGCAGCTATGTAACGGCCACTGCCGTTCGTTGACCCTCCCGGTACACAATCATCGTACCGGTTGCAAAGATAGACTGAAACACAACCGTTTGCAATACCCTCAAATAGGTATTTCGCGCTTACTCATGGTGATTCGCCGGGGAAATTCCCGTTTGCGGCGCGGCATTGGCTCTGCAAAACGGCCCGGCAAGGATGTTGCAACTACCGGGTGCGGGAATCAAGGTGCGATGTCTGCGTTTTGTCTGCCTTTCCGGGACGGTTTTCAAAAGGGTTTCCGTGGGGCGGAAAATATGTCTGACATATTTCGAAATATGTCAGACATATTTTAAAATACATCGGACATATTTTTTCTTTGCTCCCATGCGGGGTTAACGCGCTGAATTTTAGTTTTCAATTTTTCTCCTCGAAAATGCCCTTTTTCGTGCACGGTTTCTCACCTGTAGAAACGCGGTTTTATTGCGTCTATGCCATAATTATAAAAACCGCGGGCGGGCATTAAAAAGGCCGCCGCGCAGGCTGTGCTGTGCGGCGGCCGTATGGTTGCGTGCCATGAGGCCGCAGGCGCGGCCCATGCCCGGTTCTAATAGTAGTCCTCCGGCTCCACGCCGTCGTAAACGCTCTTGGGCACCCACTCTATGTAGTCGATGTCGAGGTGTGCCGTGGGGTTGTTGAGCACGTTCTTGAAGCGCAGGTAGTAGCGCGTGTTTGCCTTGACGGCCCCGCGGTAAACGATGTGGCGCAGCTTGTGGAGGCCGAAGCCGCTGTTGCGCCCGCCCTCGGTTACGCCGTAGCTGAAGTCGCCGTAGCAGTTTGAGCCTTTCATGACGTTGTGGTTTCTCATGTTGCGCTCGAGGCGTGCGTTCTCCTGGCGGTCCTCGGTGTCGAGGAAATACTGTATCCAGTCGGTTGTTTCAACGTATCTCATGTCCAACGGCAAGCCCACGGCCGAGAGGTTGTTCTTGTTTGTGCCGAAGTACGTTTGCATCATGCCGCAGTTGCTTCCGTTGCCCACGGCAATGCGCAGCTCGTATGTACCGTCGTTCGGCACGAGCGGCATGCGGTACGTAACGTCGTACTGCCCTTCGAAGAACGGCTCGTCCTGCTCGTAGGCACGGTTGCCGACAGCCGCGTAGACCATGAGTATGGTAAGGTACGTATCGTCTGTGAAGGTGACATCCTCGAGGTAGCCTCTCGGTATGTAGTAGTAGTTCTGGTTTGGCAGGGCGCGCAGGCCGTTGGTGAAGAGCTCGGGCTGGAATGAGAGCACGTCCCAGCGCATACGTTCGTTGAGCACCTTGCCGGGCACATCGTCGTCGTACACGAGTACGTCGTCGATAACGTAGTAAAAGCCGTTGAGCGCCTGAATGTCGCGCGTGCCGTTGTTTGGCGAGATGAGTATGCCCTTGCGCGGCACGGTGATTTCCTCATACGTGTCCCAGTCGTACTCGCTTACGTATCGGTTTATGCGTTTTCCCTCGGTGTGCGCGCCTTCCATGATTTTGAGAATGCGGTTGTCCTTGCCCATCGTCTCGTAGTACTGCATTTTGTTTATTCCGAACCTGTCGGGCGTGGAAAGGGAGTAGCCCGTTTCGTTATAGTGAATCACCAGCTTGTTGTACGACATTGCGCCGCGCACGAGGTGGTATCCCACAAACTGGTTAATGGCGTTGTCGGGGCTGGTGAGGTCGTTGCTCGTGGCGCGGGGGTAGTAAGCCTTGCATGCCTGCTCCACCTTTTCCATTATCTCGCTCCAGTTTACGATGTTGCCGTTTTCGCGCTTTATGGTAATGCCCCAGCGGTCGCACAGCAGCGAATCGGTCTCGACGAAAGCCGTATATCCGAAATACCGGTGCTGCGGATAATAGCCCAGGTAGGACGGGGCCTGCCCCATTTCGGGTTTGCTGAGTGCTTCGTACTCTTCGTCGCGGTAGTCGGCCATGCTGTCGCGCCACGACGTAAGGAAGAGCAGGCGGCCGAATATCTGCAAATTGTCCTGGCCTGCTATAAGGTCGGGCAATGCACTGGAATATGGCATTACAACCCTGTTTACCACGTGCATCCACCCGTTGCCGGCCTCGTTGTCGGGGGATATTATCTCTGAGAATGCGTTTATGAAAATGCGTGGTCTGCCTGTGGAGTCGCCGGCCGAAAAACTGACGGTGGCAAAGCGGTCGGCCATGGTCTTGTAGTCGAACGCGCCTTCGCGGAAATCGGTAGTGCGGTAGCCTTCCTGGAAGTCGGTGTCGATTATGCTGTTGAACACTATCTGCTGTGCCATCGAGTCGGGCACGTCGGCGAGGTTGTAGTTGGTTGTCTCGTAAATTGAATCGAGAAAATGCTGCACGGCGTCGTTGGTAGGCACGAACACGGTGTAGTTTCCCCTCGCTTCGAGCAGGTGGTCCATGGTAGAGCCTTTGTTGCCCGAACGCGACTTTTTCAGAAGCTCGTAGTAATAGCTAAGGTCGGGATTGTCCTTTATGAGGTCGGTTATTGTGCTTCCCGAGAAGACATAAAGGTTAGAGTCGTCCACTTTGTCGGAACACGATACGTTCACGAACATACAGGCCGTAAGGGCCAGGAAACTGCATAGCACGGCAAAATGCCTAACACGTGTTTTCATGTCAATTCATTGTGTTTCGGGTGTTTGTTTCTCCATTCGGACAACAGGCACAGCGCCATCGGAGTGCGGATTACCTGTTTTTTAACAATTTATACTCTTCATTTTAACGGCAGAACGCCGTATCCAAGGGCTATAGCGCCCTGCAACCTTTCAAAGGTACATATTATTTCTAATTTTAAATATAATTTTCCGCATTTTTTGCACGCCAAGATAAAATTCTTATAACATTTCCTGCAACCGTGGCGGATTAGGGGACTTCCGGACCTTTCGCGCGCATTCCGAGCGCCACGCCGCCTGTACCTGCCGCATTAACCCAAATCGGTCGTTAGGCTTCGTCAAATTGCGTGCTTATGCCTGGCAGATAGCTTTGCGCCCGGCTGAATGCGTAGCGGGCTACGGCGAAGCCGGACACAAAGACAGATGACGGCAGAAGTGCGTAAGTTGGCGAAGGAACCGCACTCGACGTCATTACTTAATTTCCTAATGACCGTTTTGGGTTTATTCCAAAGCCGCGCGCGGGGCAAATTCTTACCGTCCATGGGCAACGCCGCACGGTTCACCGGAATGCGTCGGTTTTTGTCTGCCATGCCGCGACCCTGCCGGGAGAGGGCGAAAAATAGGTCGGACATAATTCAAAATATGTCTGACATATTTTAAAATTCCTGCCTTGAATTTTCGATTTTCTCCGACCTGTTTGTAACCGCCTGAAAATGAGATACCGTTTCGAGGGGTAAAAATCCGCTTTTTTCCGTCCCTTTTTTTGCGTCTCCCTATGTCTGTTTCCGCGTTCCGGGCAGGGCACAAAAAAAGCCGCAACCGGGTATTCGGGTTGCGGCCCTGTATGTTGCCGTCCGTTCAGTCGAACTTGTTGTATATTATAACAGGGCGTTCGCGTCGCACGCTCATCGACGGGAACCACATGTCGTCGGGCGTAAGCCCGCATTTCTCCACTGCTTCGAGGCAGTACTCCAGGCGTCCGAAGTTGGCGTCCACGTTGTTCGTGCCGAAAGTGAAGCGTATCCCGCGTTCCTTGGCCCTGCGTATGATGTCGAGGCTCGGAATCCTGTAGCGCGCGTTGATTTCGAGCGCTATATCGTGCTGCTCCAGCACGTCGAGCACGCGGTTCACGCGCTCCGCAGTCCAATACTTGTCGTAGTCGGCCTGCATGTCCTCGGGCAGGTACGTTGGATTGGCGTATATGTCGGCCGGCTCGTTGGTGAGTATAAGAACAGTCTGGTCTACGAGGTGTTCCATGTACTGCTCTTTCGTCACGCCGTCGTAATGCACCTCCTCGGGGCGGTATATGCGCGAGTTGCGCCCCTTGTGGTCGATAATCGTCATTGCGTCGGTAAAAAGATAATCGAACACGCCGAGCGCTTCCTTTGAGAACGTGGCCGTCCACTTGCGCCCTTCACCCTGCACGCCGCGCAGGAAAGGCATGTCCTTTACCTCGTTGAAATATTCGTACACCTCGTTGTCGTCGGCAAGCATGCGCCCTACTCCGCCCTCGCCGGCATTTGGGGCAACGCCGTAGTTTATGCCATAGTTCATCGACATGGCATGCGCCATCTCTTTCGTAAGCCCGCCTTTGAGGTGCACGTGGTAATCTATCACGGGGAAGTCCTCCTGCTGGAAGCGTATCACCTTGTCTGCCTGCTCGTCGACGGGCGGCATGGTATCGGCCTCGTTGCGCACGTCATCGCCGAGATTTTCCACGTTCAGGCGGCGGAACCTAACCTCGCCGGCCAACCCGAGCAAGGCAAACTTGCCATGCCCGATGAGCTGGTCCTTGTGGCTTTCGGCACGGTAGGGGCGTTCCGGCTCGGTATAGCACACCACTTCGGTGCTGTCGATTGCGACGGTGATGTTCTTGCCGCGCACGGTTACTTCAAAGCTGAACCATTTGCCGTCTTCGGCCAGCGAGCGGTAGAGGTTGCGCACTGAAGCGAGCGACCCGCTCTTGCGGGTTCCGTCGATAGCCCCGTTGCGGAAGACGACATCGTAGCCTTTCACGCCGTCGGTGTGGAAACGCAGGGCGGCCTCTGAACCCGGCTGCGTGAGCGCCTCGCCGGTAAGGCGGAAATTGCGGTAATCGCCCTCGGAAAGAAGCGTTTGTCCTTCCTTGACCGACGGGTCGGGGGTGGTGATGTTTTTTTCGCCGTCGTGCCAGCGGCAAAGCGGCCCGTCGTGGCCCGAACCGGAGCAGGCCGAAAAGGCAACGGCCAGTATCGCGGGCAAAAATGCGGTTGCCATGCCGGCCAACAAAGCGCACGGCACGCGGGAAAAGATGTGTTTCATGATTTTGTTCTTATATCTTGTTAAAGATTGCGACACAACGGACAATACCCGGCGGGATGAACCGAACTCCGGGCACGCCGGTTGCATATTTTATTTGCGGAACATTTCTATGCTGTACCTGCCCTGATCGAGTTCCATTTTCAGAATGCCGTCCTCAATGATGTAGTCCTTTCCCTCCTTTAGCGACAGGCTGTTCATTGCCACCCGGCCGAAGCCTTCGGCGGGGAGGCATACCGTGGCACTTGTATTGGCCGGAACGTGGAACATGTATTTCACCGACCCGGGCGTAACTTCCCAACCGCTCGCTATGCGGCCGTACATCGAGTCGTAATAGCCGCGGGCGTACTTCATGGCTCCCGTTGGGTCGAACTCCGGCTTAAGGAAGAAATGCTTGAAACCCGGATTCAAGGTGTCGGGCTGTATGCCTAAAGAGCAATTATACATCCACGCGCCTACCGAGCCGAACGAGTAATGGTTGAAGGAATTCATCTGGTTGTTGCCGCCAAAACCGTCGGTATGCGTGTATGAATTGAGACGCTCCCAAATCGTAGTAGCTCCCTGCTCCACCGAATACAACCACGATGGGTATGACGTTTGTTGGAGCAGACGGTAAGCAACGTCCTTGTAACCACAATCGGAAAGCACACGGCTTATCCATGCCGTGCCTATGAAGCCCGTCATCAGCGAATAGGGAGGACATTGTTTGCCGTCGTCGGACGTGTTTGCGCGCTGTATGGTATTTACAAGGCAACCGGCCACTTTTGAACGCATGTCGTCGGGCACAATTCCGAAGGCCAAAGGCAAAAGGTAGGAAGTCTGCGTGTCCACGAGCTTGTCCTGCCCGGCAAAGCGGGTCTTACCCGTTGCGGGGTCTATGTAAGTGCGGTTGAAGAACGACACGCGCTCGTCGCGAAGCCCGGCATACCGCACGGAGTCGTCCTTGTGCCCGAGTATGCCCGCCACCTGGCGCATTATGTCGAGGTCGTAAATAAAATAAGCGTCCCAAAGCAGCGTTGCGTCGTTCTTGAGGTTTTCAGGAGCAAGCCAGTCGCCCAGGTTTCCGGGCCACGCAGGGCCTTGGTCGAATATTCCCGTTTCCTTGTTCACGCACTTGTCAACGAGGTACTGCGTGTAGTTTTTCATGGCAGGATAATGTTCTTCGAGCAAGGCGATGTCGCGATATTGCAGGTAGCATTCCCAAGGAATGGTAATTCCCGCGCTTCCCCAGAGCATTCCCCCGAATCCTCCGCCTATCGGGGCAACGTCGGCAAAGCGCCCGTCGGCGCGTTGCACGTCGCGCATGGCCCGCAGGTAGTTGCGCAGGAATTGCGGCCCGCGGGTAAGGTAGGTTGAAGTGCGCGAGAAAACGGATATGTCGCCTGCCCAGCCCATGCGCTCGTTGCGCTGCGGGCAGTCGGTGGGAATAGAAAGCAGATTGGCGTAAGAGGACCAGATTATGTTCTCCCATAAACGGTTTACCTTAGGATTGGATGTTTCGTAGTACGAAGCAAGTTTTCCCACAGAACTGAGCACTGTGCCTTTTACCGCCTCGAGCGGCAGCGGGCGGTCGAGGCCGGTTATTTCTATAAAGCGGTAACCGTGCAGGGTAAAGCGCGGCGTTATGGTCTCGCTGCCCCCGCGTGCTATGTAAATGTCCTGCGCCATTGCGCCTCGGATATTTTCGAGCATTATCATGCCTTCGTGCCCGGCATAGGCGGGAAGTGCGGGATATTTCACTTCGGCAAAGCGCAGGTAAACGTGCTGTCCGGGCTTGCAGCCTTCCAATTTTATGCACGGCACGCCTGCCATGTTCTGCCCCATGTCGTAAACGTAAACCCCGGGACGTATTTCCTCGACCGACTGTGCCGTGAGTTCCTTTACCTGCCTTACCGGCTCACAAAGCTGACCCGTGAGGTTGTACTGCGAATAATCGTCGACGCGCGGGTTTGCCTCGCCGGATTCAAGGCTTATGTTTCCTTCGAGCGGGACTTCGCACGCGGCCTTCCAGGCTGAATCGTCATAAGCGGCGGTGCTCCACCCTTCAACTGCCTTCTCGCGTCGCGCGTCGTACACTTCGCCCTGGAAGAAGCTGCCGTAAACAACCGGCCCGTTGTTGAAGAATTTCCACGTCGCGGGGCTGGTTACTACATACTCCGTCTCGCCATCCTCGTATGTAATGGCAAGTTTTGCGAGCAGCGACTGGCGGTCGCCGAAATAGTTCCAATGCCGGCCGGTGTAGGTTATTGCCCCGCTCCACCAGCCTTCGGACAAGACGGCTCCTGCCGCGTTGCGGCCGCTTTGCAGGTATGACGTGACGTCGAAGGCCTGGTAAAAATGCGTTTTGTTGTATTGTGTCTCGCCGGGGTTGAAGTAATCGTTGCCCACCCGCCGGCCGTTGATGTAAAAATCATATATTCCGCGTGCGGTTACGTAAAGCCGCGCGCGTGCTATTTTCTTGCCGCGCGTTTGAAACACTGTGCGGAGCATTGGTGCGGCGTTGCGGCTCGGGTTGGTTATGTAAATCGCGCTGCCCTTATCCGCGTTGTCGTCCTTGGGCGGATATATTGTGGCGAGTATGTTTTCGGGGCTGCGTATGTTGCGTATTTCAATGGCTGCGTCGGGATACTGCCCGTTACTTTGCCTGCAAAAGCCCACATCGGCCAGTACGGGGAAGGTGATATAGTCGCCGCCGCGGCCTATGGGGTTCATGTTTACCTCGCCCACCACGTTTGCCATGCCGTCGAGGAAGAATGTGGTTACCCCCATGTCGGAAGTAAGCGTCAGGGTATGCTTTCCGTAAAGGTTCGCTTTTCCGAGCACGGGCAGCGGCACTTTAAGCGTTGCCAGCGGCGTTCCCGGCTTGTCGTCCGGGCTGTAACCCACACGGTACACCTTTATTTCCGCCTCCTTGCCGCTTTGCAATGCCGAAGCGTCCAGTTCTATTTTAATGTATGATTCGTTCTTTTTGCACGATATGCCGTATAGGTTCTTGTTGGCGTCCATGAGCCTTATGTCGTTAGCTCCATAAACGAAAGCCGTGGCCTGCGCGCCGGAAAGGCTGTCGAGCCGGAACTCATAGTTCAGCTTGAATTCGGGCAGGTAGTGCGAATAGAGCACCAGGTCGCCGTTGCCTCCGCCTATCCATTTTGCCCCGTTCCACCTTGCTCCCTTGTCGTTCTGCTCCATAAGCCCGGTTTCGAACCACGACGAGGCCGATATTTCCTTGTTTTTCTGCGTCCACACGCTCAGCTTCCACTGGTAGCGTGTCTCCGGCTCGAGCGGCTGTCCGGCGTATGCTATGTTGAGCGAGCTGTCGCCCGTAACCTTGCCGGAATCCCACAGGCACGAGCCGTCCTCGCCGTAAACCCACAGGCGGTAGGCTTTCTGCCGCACGCCGTATTCGAGTTCGCCGGCCGTCATCTGCCAGCTGAAACGCGGCCGCGGGGTGTCTATACCGAGGGGACTTGCCGCATATTCCACTTTCAACCCTTTCAACCCGGCTGCGGGCACACACAGCCATTGCATACAGCAAACCAACATCAGGAGGAACGTTTTTTTCTTCATAACGGGACAATTTGCGCTGCCGGACAGTTTACCGGCACGATTAACAATCTTGTTTTCACGGTTTTAAAACAGAATACAGCCGTGCACCGGGAATTACCGAAGCCCGGGCACGCCGCATAATCTCCAAAGTTACTTTTTTATTCCTTTAAGAAAAGACTTTTCACCTGTTTTTTTGAAATACGCGCCAAAGGTAATGAACAACGGGCGATGAAAAGCGCGAAAAAACGCATGTTCCGCAACAAGGCAAATGCCGTGTCGGAGTATGTCTGCATTTTTCGGGCGTTTCGCAAACGGGTTTTCAGGGGGCGGAAAATTAGTGGCTTGCTTTTTAAAATTAGTGGCTCGGATTTCAAAATCCGAGCCACTAATTTTTTCTTTGCTCCCATGCAGGTAAAAATCGCTGAAAATCAGTTTTTAATTTTCGGTCACGAAAAACACCAATTTCAACGGTAATCTGTTCACATTATCACCGCAAATTAATCGACGGAGACGATGGGAATGAAAACGACCTCGCCACTGTGTCCGTATGCCGGCCGGTGAGTAGGCCGAAGGCCTTGCGGAACATTTACTTGCCGAGCAGCAGGCGTTTTATGCCGTTTAGCTTGTTGAGCGCCTCGACGGGCGTGAGGTTGTCGATGTCGAGGCCAAGAATCTCGTCGCGAATCTGCGAGAGCAGCGGGTCGTCGAGCTGGAAAAGGCTGAGCTGCATGCCCTCGCGCGAGGAAGCTATGTTTTCGGTCTTCTTTATATTTCCGCCGGGGTTGGTGCCTTCCAGTTCCTTCAGTATATGGCCGGCGCGGCGCACTATGCTGGGCGGCATGCCTGCCAGGCGCGCCACATGGATACCGAACGAATGGGCCGTGCCGCCGGGCATGAGCTTGCGCATGAACACGATGTGCCCGTCGGTTTCGCAAACCGACACGTTGTAGTTCTTTATCCTCGCAAAGTGCTTCTCCATTTCGTTCAGCTCGTGGTAGTGCGTGGCAAAGAGCGTGCGCGGGTGACCCTTCGGGCCTTCGTGCAGGTATTCGGCTATTGCCCATGCAATGCTTATGCCGTCGAACGTGGAAGTTCCGCGCCCCAGCTCGTCGAAAATCACCAGACTGTTGCCCGTCATGTTGTTGAGTATGTTGGAAGCCTCGCTCATTTCGAGCATGAACGTCGACTCGCCCGCCGAGATATTGTCGCTTGCCCCAACGCGGGTAAAAATCTTGTCGACCATGCCCACGTGCGCACTGTCGGCCGGGACGAAACACCCCACCTGCGCCATGAGCACTATGAGGGCGGTTTGCCGCAGGAGGGCCGACTTGCCGGCCATGTTCGGGCCGGTAAGGATTATTATCTGCTGGCGTTCGGTGTCCAGCTCGATGTCGTTGGGCACATACTCCTCGCCGGGCGGCATTTGCGTCTCGATAACAGGGTGGCGCCCCTGGGATATTTCGAGCACTGTGGTGTCGTCCACAACGGGACGCACGTAGCGGTGCTCCGCCGCCGCGAGGGCAAAGGAACACAGGCAGTCGATGTCGGCCAGTATGGCCGAGTCGAGCTGCAAGGGAGTGATGAATTGCAAGGCGTAGCCTACCAGCTCCTCGTACAGGCGGGCTTCAAGGGCGAGTATCTTGTCTTCGGCGCCGAGAATCTTTTCTTCCAGTTCCTTCAGCTCCGACGTGATGTATCGTTCGGCATTGACGAGCGTCTGCTTGCGTATCCACGTTTCGGGAACGCGCTCCTTGTAGGTGTTCCTTACCTCGATGTAGTAACCGAACACGTTGTTGAAGCCTATCTTGAGGCTCGGAATGCCGGTTTCGTCTATCTCGCGCTGCTGTATTTTTAGCAGTATGTCCTTGCCGGAATGGGATATGCGGCGCAGTTCGTCGAGCTCGGCATTCACTCCGTCGGCTATGACGCCGCCTTTTGAGATTACGGCGGGCGGTTCGGGCACTATTTCGCGCGCTATGCGTGAGCGCAGCTCCTCGCATTCGGACAGCTGGCTTCCCATGCGCTGAAGGTTTTCGTCAGCTTCGAGGCATGCCTGTTTTATGGGCACGATAGCGTCGAGGGCATAGCGCAGCTGCATCATTTCGCGCGGCGAAATGCGCGAAACGGCTATTTTCGACACGAGCCTTTCGATGTCGCCAATGCCTTTGAGCCCCTGCTCCACGGTGTCGCGGAAGTCGGGGTTGCGGAAAAAGTATTCCGTAACGTTCTGGCGGCTTTCTATTTGCCTGATGTCGCGCAGGGGGAACAGCAGCCACCTGCGTAGCAGCCTTTCGCCCATTGGCGTGGCGGTGCGGTCTATCACATCGAGCAGCGAGCGGCCTCCCTCGTTCATTGCGTTTACTATCTCGAGGTTCCTGACCGTGAATTTGTCGAGCCTCACGTAGCGTTCCTCGTCTATGCGCTGAATCGACGTGATGTGCCCCGTAAGGTTGTGCTGCGTCATGCCGAGGTACTGCAATATGGCGCCGGCTGCCGTAATGCCGTTGTGCATATAGTCGATTCCGAAGCCTTTGAGGGTTTGCACGCCGAAATGTTTAAGCAGTTTTTCGCGCGAAGTGCGCTCGACGAACGCCCAGTCGTCGAGTTCGTAGACGTAGTATTTGCCGAAGGTGGCTATAAACTTGTCGCGCCTGCCGCGAACGACGAGCACTTCCTTGGGAGAGAAGTTGGCCAGCAGCTTGTCGATATAGTCGGCCGTACCTTCGGCGGTGAGGAACTCGCCGGTCGAGATGTCGAGCAGCGCAAGGCCGCAGGCCCCGTTGCCGAAATGCACTGCGGCCAGGAAGTTGTTTTCCTTGGCCGAGAGCACGTTGTCGCCCAATGCCACACCGGGGGTAACCACCTCGGTTATGCCGCGCTTGACAATGGTTTTTGCGAGCTTGGGGTCTTCGAGCTGGTCGCAGATGGCCACACGGTAGCCGGCACGTATGAGTTTTGGCAGGTAAGCGTCGAGCGCGTGGTGGGGAAAGCCCGCCATTTCGGTGTTCTTTGCGTAACCCTTGTTGCTGCGGTGGGTAAGGGTGATACCCAGCACCGACGAGGCCGTTACGGCGTCCTGCATGTAGGTTTCGTAAAAGTCGCCGCAACGGAAAAGGATAATGGCATCGGGGTGCTCCGCCTTCAGCCGGCGGTACTGCTGCATCATCGGGGTTAGCGTTTCGCTTGCCATGTGTGTAGTTTTTTCGATATGAACAAAAGTACTAATTTTTTCACAAACGCGCCGCCTTGCCCGGAAAACGCGAAAACCCGCACCGTTTTGCGGCACGTTTTCGGGGCAAAAAACCGTGCTTCCCGGAAAACCCGTTAACATTGACTTTCGGGGCAGTCGGGAGCTGCGCAAAAATATGTGCCTTGTATTTTAAAATATGTCAGACATATTTCGAATTATGTGCCTTGTATTTTTTCTTAGCTCCTAACGGGGGTTCAATCCCGCATGAATAAAGGGTTTTGCGGGCGTGTCGGTTTTTGTCTTCCTTTTACCTGTATTTTTGAAGTATCTGCGTCAGCTCCTCCATGCCCTTCGAGGCAACCGTGCGCAGGAAGTGCATTTGCGGTTTGCTTTCCACCTTCACCTCCTTCGGGTCGATGATGTAAATGGGTGCTTCGGCCGGCACGTAGTAAATAAGCCCCGCAGCGGGATAAACGTTGAACGATGTGCCGATAACCACGAAGATGTCGGCTTTTGAAGCCTCCTCGGCCGCGAGCGATATGTTGGGCACGGCTTCGCCGAACCACACTATATAGGGGCGCAGCAGCGAGCCGTCGGCGGCTTTTGCGCCGTGGGGAACAATCACCTCGTCGTCGCGCAGCGTGCGTATGTAGCGCGGGTTGTCGGGGTCGTGCGAGGATGTCACCTTCATAAGTTCGCCGTGCAGGTGTATCACGTGCGACGAGCCGGCCCGCTCGTGCAGGTTGTCGACGTTCTGCGTCACAACCGTCACGTCGAAGTCCTTTTCGAGTGCTGCCAGCAACTCGTGCCCGCGGTTGGGCACGGCGGTGAGCAGCTGTTTGCGCCGCGCGTTGTAAAAGTCGGTTACAAGGTCGGGGTCGGCTTCCCAGCCTTCGGGGGTGGCCACCTGCTCAACGGGATATTTCTCCCACAGGCCGCCGGCGTCGCGGAAAGTCTCGAACCCGCTTTCGGCGCTCATGCCCGCGCCGGTAAGAACAACAATCTTTTTCATGGCTGTAAGTTTGATGAATATTACAAAAGTAGCGAAATGCCCGCTTAGCGGCAAGCGCAAGCGCGTTTTTTGCAATCCGGCCGTGACGTGTCGGCTGCCATATCCTTTAAAAGTAATAAAAAAAGTTGACGGCTGCGCCTACGAGGAATAAAAGTATTATATTTGCGCGGTTATTAAGCAAGTACAGAAAAAAACAGACGCATAAGCTTTTAAAAATATCGAAATGGATAAGGTAAGTTACGCTTTGGGCCTGGGAATAGGCCGCCAGTTGCAGGATCTCTGCGGCGAGGACTTGAACATAAACGACTTTACGCAGGCAGTGCGCGATTTGCTTACGGGCAATCACCTTGCAATCGACGAAATCGAGGGGCAGCAGCTCGTAATAGAGTTCCTCCAGCGCCGCGACGCCGAGCGTAAATCGGAGCAGGCCAAATTAGGCGAGGCCGCAAAGCGCGAGGGCGAGGAATATCTCGAAAAAAACGCTGCGCGCAGCGGGGTTACGGTACTGCCGAGCGGGCTGCAATACGAAGTGGTGCGCGAAGGCACCGGCCGCAAGCCAAAGGCCACCGACAGCGTGAAGTGCCACTACGAGGGAACGCTCGTTGACGGCACGGTGTTCGACAGCAGCCGCCGTCGTGGCGAACCTGCCGTCTTCCCGCTCAACGGCGTGATACGCGGCTGGACAGAAGGACTGCAACTCATGCAGGAAGGAGCCGTTTACCGCTTCTTCATACCCTACAACCTGGCTTACGGTGAAAACGGAGCCGGAGCAAGCATACCGCCATACGCAGCCCTCGTGTTCGAAGTGGAACTTATCGAAGTGCTTTAAGGCAATGCTAACCCGCGCCGCGCAAACGGAGCTTCGCAGCGGCGGAAAAGATGAAACAAGAACAATCGAAAATAAAAACAACCAACAAAGAAATGAAAAAATTAATTGTCATGGCGGCCGGAGCCGCCGCGCTCCTCGCTTCTTGTGACGGCGGAGCACCGAAAGCAAACCTTAAAACCGAAGTAGACTCGCTTTCTTACGAAATAGGTCTGTCGAATTCGCGCGGAGTAAAGGAATACCTGTCGCAACGTCTCGGAGTGGACACCGCATACCTCGATGAATTCATAAAAGGAGTGAAAGAAGGTGCACAGGCAGGCGAAGACAAGAAAAAAGCAGCACGCTACGCCGGAATACAGATAGGCCAGCAGCTCGGAACCCAAATGCTCAAGGGTGTTAACTACGAGATATACGGCGAAGACAGCACCAAGTCAATCAGCCTCAAGAACCTCGTGGCCGGTTTCGTTGCCGGAACACGCGGCAAGAACATGATAATGTCGCACGAAGAAGCGTTCAAGCGTTCGCAGGTGCTTGTAGACAAGCTCAAGAACGAAACGCTCCTGAAGAGCTTCGGCCCGAACAAAAAGGCAGGCGAAGACTTCATAGCCAAGAAAGCAAAGGAAGACGGCGTTAAGTCACTCCCCGGCGGCACGCTCTACAAGGTTATCAAGGAAGGCGACGGCCCCATTCCCGCCGACTCGTCGAAAGTAATGGTAAGCTACGAAGGCCGCCTTATCGACGGCAACGTGTTCGACAGTTCTTACAAGAACAACAACGGCAAGCCCGTCGAAATACGCGTTAACGAGATGATACCGGGTTGGGTGCAGGCTCTTACCCACATGCCCGTAGGTTCTACGTGGGAGCTTTACATACCGCAGGACCAGGCATACGGAATGCGCAGCGTGGCTTCGCTCATCAAGCCTTATTCGGCACTCGTGTTCAAGCTGGAGCTTGTTGAACTGAAAAAGGACGCTGATTGATGAAAGCGATAACGACTGTTGCTTCGGCGTTCGCGGCCACGATGTTGCTATGCGTCCCGGCCGCAGCGCAGAACAATAACAACACAAAACCGGCAAGCGTGAAGGTGGTAGGGCAGACTGCCCCCGTGTCGACTCCTGCCGACACGGTTTCGCTCAAGGATTTCAGCCTTTACATGGGCGTGGCCCAGACAACGGGGCTGAAGAGTTACATAGCCACCCGCATGAATGTCGATACCACGAAGATGGACGATTTCATGCGTGGCGTGAACGAAATGCTCAAGAAACCCGACGACAAGAAGCTGGCGGCCTATGCAGCCGGCGTGCAGATTGGCCAGCAGCTCATGCAGCAGATTCTGCCTAACGTCAACCAGCGTATCACCGACAAGGCCGGCACGAAGTTCATTGACGAGGACCAGTTCAAGAAAGGCGTAGTGGCCGGAATAACCGGAAAAGGCCTTACTGTAAGCACCGACTCGGCAATGAAGATTGTGCAGAACCAGATGGAGTTCTACAACAACCGGCTCATGGAGCAGAAATACGGCAAGAACCGCGAGGAAGGCGAGAAATTCCTTGCCGAGAATGCCAAGAAGGAAGGCGTGAAGACGCTTCCCGGCTCCAAGGTGCAGTATAAGGTCATAAAGGAAGGCACAGGCGAGAAGCCCCAGGCTACATCGAAAGTCAAGGTTAACTACGAGGGCAAACTGGTGGACGGAACGGTGTTCGACAGTTCGTACAAGCGCAACAAACCCGCCGTTTTCGAATGCAACAGGGTTATACCGGGCTGGACGCAGGCGCTTACAAACATGCCCGTCGGCTCTACGTGGGAGATTTACATACCCTACGAGTTGGGCTACGGCATAAGGGGCGCAGGCGAGAAGATTCCTCCTTTCTCAACGCTTATTTTCAAGGTGGAACTGCTCTCTATCGAGAAGTAATCCGCCACAAGGCATAACACGAATTCCCCCGCGCCGAAGCGCGGGGGAATTTTTTGTTTCCGTGCCCGCACATGCCGCAGCGCGGCACACGGGCGGGAAAACGCGGCGGGCGCAACCGTGCAAAACACCCCTGCCTGCACGTAAACCCGTTCAAGTTTGCTTTCCGTTAACTACAGGCCCCGCAAATGTTAAAAATGTTACGGCGCGGCGGCCTCGGTAACGCGCTGTAAAACAGAGGAGTTGGAGGGTGCCGAAAATATGTCCGAGAAAATTCGAAATATGTCCGACCTATTTTAAAATATGTGCCTTGTATTTTTGTTTTTCTCCAATGTATTTCCCCGCGCCGTTTAAGACTTGTTAAAACCCTCGCGGAGAAAGAAAAATATGTCCGGCATATCTTGGGATTATGCCGAACATATTTCGAAATGTTTCAGAGATATTTTTTGCCCCCTGAAAACCATGCAGGATTTTGCAAGGCAAAAATGCGCGGAACGCGGTGAAAAGCCGCACCGCAAAGCGTGCCTGCGCCGCACGCCGTGCGGGTTATTTGCTTTTCTGTTCGCCCAGGCGGCGGCACAGCTTGCCGCCCGCAAGGCAGTACGCGCCTATTATTATAAGGGGAATGCTGAGTATCTGTCCCATGTCGAGGAGTATGGCGTTTTCGAACTCCTCCTGCACTTCCTTGATGAACTCGATGAAGAAGCGGAACGTGAATATCGACGTAAGGCACCAGCCGAAGAAGAATCCCGTGCCCACCTTTTGCCTGTACGCCCTGTAGAGCAGCAAGCCTATGAAGAACACCGCTATGTAGGCCAGCGACTCGTACAGCTGCCCGGGGTGGCGCGCCACGGTGTCGCCGTTGGCTGCAAAGACGAAGCCCCACGGCATGTCGGTGGTCTTGCCCACTATCTCGGAGTTGAACAGGTTGCCCAAGCGTATGAAGCACGCCGTCAGGGGCGCGCAAATGCCCATGTTGTCAAGAACGCGCATGGCGTTGACCTTGTACTTGCGTATGTAGAGCCACAGCGACACGAACATGCCGAACACGCCGCCGTGCGACGAAAGCCCCTCGTAGCCCGTGCACCTCCATCCTTCGAACGTCTCCTTCATGGGCAGAATCATCTGCAGGGGGTGGGTGAGGAAGTACCCCGGCTCGTAAAACAGGCAGTGCCCCAGGCGCGCTCCGGCCAATACGCCGACGAACACGTACAGGAACAGCGGTTCGAACTTTTCCTTGGGTATGCCCTGCTGCCTGTAAAGGCGTTGCATAACCAGGTAGCCGAGGAGCAGGCCGGCGCACCAGCACAGGCCGTACCACCTTATTTCCCTTCCCAGAATGCTGAACGCTACGGGGTCGGGATTCCAGTGTATGAATAGCAAGTCAGTCATATTTATAAGGTGTGTCGGTGGTTTCTGTTAAACGTTGAAGCGGAAATGCATTATGTCGCCGTCGCACACGGTGTAGTCCTTGCCCTCGATGTACAGCTTTCCGGCCTCGCGCACGGCAGTTTCGGAGCCGTAGGCAATGTAGTCGTCATATTTTATCACCTCGGCGCGTATGAAACCCTTTTCAAAGTCGCTGTGTATCACTCCGGCGCACTGCGGCGCTTTCCAGCCCTTGCGGTATGTCCAGGCCTTGACCTCCATGGGGCCGGCGGTGATGAACGTCTCGAGGTTGAGCATGTGGAAAGCCGCTTTTATAAGGCGGTTGCAGCCCGATTCGCTCAGCCCCGCGTCCTCGAGGAACATGCGCCTCTCTTCAGGGTCTTCGAGTTCGGCTATGTCGGCCTCGGTTTGTGCCGCAACGACGAGTATTTCCGCTCCTTCGGGGGCAACGGCCTGGCGCACGCGCTCCACGTATTCGTTGCCCGTGGCTGCGCTGCCTTCGTCGACGTTGCACACGTAGAGCACAGGCTTGGCCGTGAGCAGGAAGAGGTTGCGTGCGGCGGCCTGTTCCTCTTTCGACTCGAATGTTACGGTGCGTGCCGATTTTCCGGCCACGAGGGCTTCGCGGTATGCCTTGAGTACGCCGTATTCCACCTGCGCCTGTTTGTCGCCGCCCACCTTGGCTACCTTCTCTACGCGCGCGAGCCGCTGCTCCACGGTCTCGAGGTCCTTAATCTGCAGCTCGGTGTCGATAATCTCCTTGTCGCGCACGGGGTCGACGGAGCCGTCCACGTGCACCACGTTGTCGTTGTCGAAGCAGCGGAGCACATGTATTATCGCGTCGGTCTCGCGTATGTTTCCCAGGAACTGGTTTCCAAGGCCTTCGCCCTTGCTCGCGCCTTTCACGAGGCCGGCTATGTCGACTATCTCTACCGTGGCCGGGACAATGCGTCCCGGGTGTACTATCTCGGCGAGCTTGTTGAGCCTTTCGTCGGGCACGGTTATCACGCCGACGTTAGGCTCTATTGTGCAGAAAGGAAAGTTTGCCGATTGTGCCTTTGCGCTGCTCAGGCAGTTGAAAAGTGTGGACTTGCCCACGTTGGGAAGCCCTACTATACCGCATTGTAAACCCATTATTTTTATGTGTTTGTATTATTCAAAAGGCAAAGTTAGTGTAAACTGCACAGATAAATGGGAAAAACGCCGATTTTTCCTATTTCCGCGCCCCGGTGCGGCGCACGTTTTGCCGCAGCCGCCGTCCGGGCTGCCGATACAGACAAATTCGGACATTTATAAGGTGTTGATTTACAGCGGCATTAGAAAGGGGCGAAAAAACAAGGCACAAATTTCGAAATAGGTCAGACATATTTTAAAAAAGGTCGGACCTTTTTTTGATTTGCTCCTAATGGTTTTTGAAAATGTTGCAAAACGGGAAGGTTTTCCGCGATAATAATTTTTTGCAAAAATAACTCTATTTTAATATGCGGCGTATATGTTTTTTTACTAATTTTGCGAGGATAATAACCATTAAAATTTTAGTATCATGAAAAAGTATTTACGCAGTTTTGCCTTTTGGGCAATGACACTCGCGGGCTGCCTGTATGGGGGCCAACGCCCATGCGGCGGGCTTGCCCATGCCTGCGCCGACCGATGATTCGGGCGGGAGCAATTATCAGGAGAACCTGATATTGGATGCAGGGCAGATTTCGAGTAACCAGCCGTCGTCCACCGAGGGTGCAGACTACGGCCTGCTGATAGACAACAACACCGCTACTTTCTGGTCGTCGAACTGGAACGACACGGGGCGCGGCGACCTTGGCTACCACTACTTGCAGTTCGATTTCGACGAGCCGCTCGACGAGGCGGTGATGTTCACCTACACCATGCGGCAGGACGCGGCGAATTTCAATACCCCGACGGATTTTGCCATACTCGGCTCCACCGACGGCAACACATACGAGGAAATACGCGCCTTCACCGTTACGGGCGACAACCTGCCCAACACGTTCAGCCCAACGCCTTACACCACGCTGCTCTCCGGCACAGAAGGCATGGTGAGCCTGCGCATGGAGGTGAGGAACTCCACGGGCGGCACGTTCGAGAACTACCATTACTTCGCCCTCTCCGAGGTGCAGGTGTACAAGCTGTTGAATATTAACTCTGACACAGAGATTGATACTTCCATTCCATTGGTATCAAATCCCGAATACATCACGATAGGCAACCTCGCCTCGGGCAGCGCGGCCGACCTCCTGGACGGTTCGGCAGCTACCGCAGTGACCGTAAACGGGGGCACGGCCGGAGAATCGTATATCAGTGCGTTCCGTCCCGCCGGGTTCACCTCGAATGTATACATCTGCTGGACAGACGCTTCGGCCGACAGCAAGATAGCGGCCGTTGACGTTTACGTGTCCGACAACGGCAAGGAATGGACCGCCGCAGGCAGCTACACTCCGCAGGCCGAGAGCACAACGGGCATGCAGTGCGTGCTCGCAAAACTCGGAGGCAAGCACAACTACGTAAAGTTCGTGCCCGCAGGCGGAGCTGCGTTCAGCATATCCGAGTTTGCCGTTTACCAGGCCATAGAGATACTCGACCTTCCGCTTGAAGACCTCGTGAATTCTCTGCCCCTCGGCGTTGATGACTACGACTACGGCACCGACCCGGGATTCGTGGGCAACCAGCAGGCTTACGAGAACTTCTACAACACTTATTCCGACGCGCTAATAGCGCTCAGCTCCGGCAGCGCAAGCGAGGAGGAAATGGCCGAGCTTTCGCGCAAGTTGCAACGCTACAAGGCACAGGCCGAGGCGAGCATAGTTGTTCCCGAACCGGGCAAACACTATTACATACGCTCGGCTTACGCACCGTTTGCCGAAAAAATGAAGTCAATCGGCTTGTATGCTCCGCGCAGCGGCAACTACGTGGGCTGGCACATAGCACAGAAGAACATTGGTGACGTGTGGATGTTCGAGCCGCAGCCTTCGGGCAACTACGCAATCAAGAGCGCGGCCACCGGAACATACATAAACCACACCGATGTCGTAGACCAGAACGAATCGCCGGTAGGTCTGACAAGCAATGTGGAAACCGCACAGGTGCTTACCAATATAACATACACCGGTCAGTTCAATATACGTGCCGAAGTTGCGAAAAACGTATATAACTGCACCCAGCACAGCTCCGGCGAAGCAGACGAAGGCCCTCTTGCCACATGGACCGATGTCTCGCTCAATGGCGAAGGTGCGTGGTACATAATGGAAGTGCCCGAAGAGGAATGGAAACTCATCGAGGCAACACAAAACAAAGACCGTTTCACCGCCGTGGTTAATTCGTTCGTAGACAACTACGACGTAGGCCTCGACCCCGGGCAGTACAGCAAGGAACTTTATGACATAGCCAAAGCTGAGTACGACAAGGCAAAGGCTATGCTCGAGGACGGCAATACTTACACCGAGGAACAGTACGCCGCCGCTTACACCACGCTGAAAACCGCCGTCGACAACCTGAACAACGGGCAGCTGGAGGTAGAGACGGGTTACTACGCCATTACCGACAAGAAATGGAACGACGCCAAAGGCGAAAATGGCCGTACCACTGCGGCGTGGTATGCTGTTGAAGGCAATGATTACGTGAACACGACCATGTGGGAGATAGGTAATCCCGATTACATCTGGTACGTGGAAAAACTTCCCGGCGGAAATTACACGATTCAGAACGTTACCGACGGGCGTTACGTAACAAACACCGACCTGCTGGCCTCCGGCGCGGCAATAAAACTGGCAACGTCGACGGCAAACGTGCAACAAGTAATCACACTCGACAAATCGAAAGGAAGAGTTGAAATATCCAACACCGGCGCAAGCGGCTTCATTTACCACAACGCCCGCGGAGTAGCTACAACCGAGCCGGTTTACCTTGTTGCCGCAAGCACGCACGAAACTTGGTACCTGCACCGCTTCACCGAGCATGAGAAAGACTCCATTATCGAGGCTTACCCGCAGACGCTCCGCAATGATTCCCTGCGCGAACTCGTTTCCGAAGTGAACTCCAAGGTTAACCAGGCATATATATACGACTTCGACCTGAGCAGCCCGATTGTTACCGACGCTTCGCAGTTCTATTGCAACAACATGTCGACCGAAGGCTCCTACGACGCGCTCATCGACAACAACTTCGACACCCACTTCATTTCGGCTTACAACGCCTCGAGCGTTACGAGCGAGAACGCTTACCACTACCTGCGCGTCGACGCGGGCGAGGGCAAGGTGCTGCCCGACAAGTTCGGTATGCACTGGCGCACGCGCGGCAGCATCTGGAACAACATGTACCGCCCGACGTCGGTAATCTACTCCGTGAGCGACGACGCCGAGACGTGGGTTGAGGTAGGGCGCGAATCGAACCCCGGCGCGGGCTTCCCCGTTGTGGCAGAGCAGCCCGAATACACCTCGTTGCACGCCATATCCCCGGGACGCGGCTACCGCTACTTCAAGCTCACCGTGCTGGCCACCAACACGGGCAACAGCTATAACGGATACCCGTGGTTCACGTTCTCGGAGTTCAACCTCTACCCCGCAAAGGGTGTAAATCCCGATTCTCCAGCCAACGACCCGGAAATCGCGTCCGCTTTGGAAGCCCTCGAGCCGGTATTGGAGGCTTCGGAGGCCAAGCTCGAGACCAACGACGCAACGACCCAGGATATAAAGGCCCTGCGCGACGCATATACCGAGCTGCTGCTCGTCTGGAAGGACACCACCGACCTCTACAACGTCTACGTCGAGGCCACCAACTACTACAAGGGCGTTACCCCGGGCAGCGAGGGTGAGATGTTCACCTTCCCCGACGAGAAGATTTCGGCGTTCGAGGACGCACTCTACGCAGTTGAGGACGAACGCCCGTTCACCGAAATCAACCAGCGCCGCGTGGCCGAGCTCGACACACTCCTCACCAACGCATTTGCCGACCTCAAGCGGTCGATGTATTCTCCCGACCCCGGCACGTGGTACATGATTTCGAGCGCCGACGAAACGCAGAAAGATAATGCCGGAAATGCCATTGCAGGGCAATACACCTGGATGGGCGGTCTCTCGTCCGTTGACGGCCTCGGCTGCGGCGGCACGTATGAAGAGAGAATCATCGACTCGCGTGCGGCGTGGAAGTTCGAACCTGCCGGCGAACAAGGACAGTACAAGATTATATGCTGCGGCTCCGGCTGGCCTATGGACAAGGGCAACATATTCGCCGTTGAGCCCCTCGGCGACGGCCAGGTAGCCCTGAGGACCATCTACAACGGGCAATACTACAGCATAGTTCCGGCTTCACTGCCCGGCGTGCCGTTCATGACAATGACCCCGCAACTCAGCGGCCCGGGTTCGTGGCGCGTTGAGGAAGCACCGATGGAGTTCACGCAGCACACTGCATTCAACCGCGGCCGCGTGGCAGGTTACGTGCTGCCGTACTCGACCTTCGAAATGCCAAGCGGCGTTGACGGCGAGGCTGTCGGCACATACGAAATTTGCGGCTACCAGACTTCGGAGGACGGCTCGGAGGTAACGGCCATCAACCTTGCCGAATACAGCAAGGAGACCATCGAGGCCGGCACACCGTTCGTAATGGTAATCGAGCCGGGCGAGAAGTACGACGAGGATGTTGAAGTAATGGTAGACCTCAAGGCCGACATCTTCGGTCCCGTTACGCAGGAACTCAAGCCCGCCAACGGTATGTTCGGAACGTTCACTCTCCTGAGCCTGCCCGAAGGCATGATATACCTCACCGAGGACTCTGCGGTTGTTGAGCCCGAAGGCTTCGGCCTCAGCCCGCAGAGGGCATACATAGACGTTAACAAGATAGAGCAAGTGCCCGACGCAGAAGTTGCGTATGTGGTTTACGTAAGCGGCAAGGCCGGCCTTAACGTAGGCATACACGACGTAGTGCTCGACGCAAGCAAGCCGGTTAACGTCTACACCATCGACGGCGTGCTCCTGCGCAAGGACGTAATGCCCACCGAAGCAACCAAGGGACTTGCCAAAGGCATATACATCGTTGGCAAGGAAAAGGTTCTCGTAAGGTAAGAAAACACAGGCAGCGTGTGCTCATCTATATGTAAGCACGCATGAATCAAAGGAATCCCCGCGGCCGTCTGCCGCGGGGATTCTGTTTTTCCCGTGTCCGCCAAGGCCGCCGGCGGCCTCTCTTCCGTTTTTGTCTGCTTTTTGCGGCAGAGTTTTCATGCCCTTCGGGAGGGTGTAAAAAATATGTCTGACATAATTCAAAATATGTCTGACATATTTTAAAATACAAGGCACATATTTTCGCGCAGCTCCCGACTGCCCCGAAAGTCAATGTTAACGGGTTTTCCGGGAAGCACGGTTTTTTGCCCCGAAAACGTGCCGCAAAACGGTGCGGGTTTTCGCGTTTTCCGCACGCCGGCATACCCGCCTTTGGGTATATTTTCAAAATACAGGCCGCAGCCCGCCTTTGAGAGGACTGAAAACTTGCGTTTTCACCTCTCCCGGCACTCACTTTTCGCTATAATTATCTAATTTTGCAGACTGAACATGCGCCATGCGCGCGCAAACAACAGGAAAAATGAAAAACTTAGCCATCTTCGCTTCGGGCGAAGGCACCAACGCCGAAAACATAATACGCTACTTTGAAAACAGCGGCACGGCAAAAGTAACATTGCTCGTGTACAACCGAAAAGAAGCCGGGGTGCGCCTGCGTGCCGAGCGCCTGGGAGTGAGGACGGAATACATACCCAAAAGCATGTTCGGCGACAGCGAGAAAGTGCTCGCCACGCTGCGCGAGGCAAACACCGACATTATCGTGCTCGCCGGCTTCCTGCTCTTCGTGCCCGAATACCTGCTCGAAACGTACCACAACCGCATTATCAACATACACCCCTCGCTGCTGCCGCTGCACGGGGGCAAGGGAATGCACGGCATACACGTGCACGAGGACGTGCTGGCATGCGGCGACAAGGAAACGGGCATAACGGTGCACGTGGCCGACGCACAACTCGACCACGGCTGCGTGCTCTTCCAGGCAAAATGCCCCGTGGAACGCGGCGACACGCCCGAGGACGTGGCAGCCCGGGTGCACAAACTGGAATACGCATACTTTCCCGAGGTAATCGAACGATTCTGCCAGGGACGATACGACTACAAACTGAAATAACAAGGCTGCCGGCAAGGCGGCATCACACGGAATAACAAACAAAAACACAAGAACAATGCAGAAACTCACCGACAACATATACTACATAGGCGTCAACGACCGCACCACAGCACTGTTCGAAGGCTTGTGGCCGCTGCCGGCGGGAGTGTCGTACAACTCATACCTCATCGACGACGAAAAAACGGCCGTAATCGACTGCGTGGGCCCGGAATTCTTCGAGGAACACCTTGCCAACATGCGCAGCGTGCTCGGCAACCGCACGGTAGACTACATCGTGGTTAACCACATGGAGCCGGACCACTCGGGAGCGCTGGCGCTCTTCCGCCAGTTCTACCCGCAGGCACGCATAGTAGGCAACAAAAAGACAATAAGCATGCTCGAAGGATACTACGGCATTGACGGCGCCGACTGCATTGCCGTGGCCGACGGCACAACGCTCGAACTGGGCCGCCACACGCTATCGTTCCACCTCGTGCCCATGGTGCACTGGCCCGAAACAATGGTGACATACGACAGCACGAGCGGAACAGTCTTCTCGGGCGACGCATTCGGCTGCTTCGGCGCGCTGAACGGCACCGTGCTCGACACCGAAACCGACATAAAGCCTTACTTTCCCGAAATGAGGCGTTACTACTCGAACATAGTCGGAAAATACGCCACACCAGTGCAGAACGCGCTTAAAAAACTGGCCGCAATAAACATAAAGATGATATGCCCCACGCACGGCCCGGTATGGACCGAAGCCGCCGGGCGCGTAATTGCCGAATACGACCGCATGAGCCGCTACGAGGCCGAAGAAGGCGCCGTGGTGGTCTATGCCAGCATGTACGGCAACACAAGGCAGATGGCCGAGGAAGTGGCGCGCGGGCTCTCCGAGGCGGGAATAAGGAAAATCGTCGTACACGACGCGGCGCGCACGCCACTGTCGTTCATACTTTCCGACATATTCACCTACAAAGGCTTAGCCATAGGGGCAACAACCTACAACGGCGACGTTAACCCAGCCGTCAAGGCCGTTCTCGAAGCCGTAAAGCTGCGCGAGGTGAAGCACCGCGCCATGGCAGCGTTCGGGTCGTTCACCTGGGCAGGCAAAGCCGCAAAGACGATAAGCGACTTTGCCGACAACATGGGCTACACGCAGCCCGCCCCCGCCGTGGAGATGAAACAGGGGTTCAACCCGGCGGCCGCCAAAAGCTGCCGCACGTTGGGCAAGGCTCTCGGCGAGGCAATCAAGGCGCAAGGATAACGCCGCAGCGGGCAGAAACGCGCCCGCAACAGGCACACAAGGCATACAGCGTCCCGCACGGAACAAACCGCGCGGGACATTTTTTTGTATTTGGTGCAGAAAGTTTACCTTTTTTCTTAAATTTGTCTGCACGCGGGCGGAAAAAACGGCCGCAAAACGCAAGAAAACAACACAAACCAACACACATAGAAACATGAAAAGTTTTCTTTCATTCTTCAAGCCGCTGCACGCGGCAATGCTCCTCGCTTGCATTGGCCTCGCAGCCTGCGGGGGCGACGACGGCAACGGCGGGGGCAACGGCTCGGACAGCGCGCCCTCGAACGTAAAAGGCAAGGAATTCGTGTTCTACGACGGCGACGACCTCGACTGGCAGTTCCGCGTAACCCCTTCGGGCAGCGACGGCTCCGCCTTGCTTATGACGAACAGCAGCACGTCGATGATTGTCGAGCCTTACTGCTACTACACCAAGGCCTCGGAAAACACCGCCAACATACACATGTACTACGACTCCTACACCACGGTGGGAGGCATAGCAGGCGGGCGGAGGATTGTGCTCGACCTGAAGCTGACGTTCACCTCCAAGAACGGCGGCACGTACACCGGCACGGCTACGATGTGGTCCGGCTCGAGCAGCACCGTAATCGACACGGACGACATGTTCGGCTACTTCAGCTACGACACGGAGTTCAGCCCCACATGGCAGGGCGACACGGGGGGCAACCCGGACACTCCCGGCGGCGGTGACGACGAACAGGGCGGCGGAAGCCCCGGCGACATGGTTTCGTCGGCCTTGGGCGTGGAAATAACGAGAGTCAGCGCAAGCAACGCTTTCACGCAGCACTCCGTTACATTCCGCCTGGAAAAGAACTCCACAAGCAACCTGCCCTCCACCGTGGGCTTCATAATAGGCACCAAGCCGGGTGTAACGTTGGACAACGCCTTGAAGGTGCGCGAGGAGAGCAGTGACTACCTCAACGGGTACTCCACGTTCTTCGGCGCCTTTACCACGGAGGCGGACCTGCTCGAGGGAGCCACGCGCTACTACATACGCCCCTTCCACCGCGAAGGCAACAGGGTGACATACTACAACGAAGAGAGCGTCGAGACCCTCGGCGACTGGATAACGCTCGACCTGAGGAACAACCTTATCCCCGTGTTCACGTTCGCATACGACATAAAGCGCAGCGGCCGCTACGAGATAAAGGCCCAGTTCAGGGTAAACAGCAACGGCAACGTGTCGTTCTACGAAAAGGTATACAAAACCGTCACAGGCGGCAGCGGGTACGTCACAGTCGACGCACGCAACGACACACCGTACGACTGGGACACGGAGGTAGAATGCGTATGGGGAATTGTTACCGACTTGGAGACCGGCATCGTCTACCAGCCGCCACTCATTCACGGCGGCGCGCCTTCGAGCGTTTAACGGCTTTCTTTGCCGCACGCGCCGCAGCATGACGCCATGGCGCGAGCACTGCAAAAGGCGTGCCGGAACGCCGCAGGTTGTTAAGGCATGTTAACGCCGGGAGGGCAAAAATGCAGACACGCTTACGGTGCGGAAACACAGCGTTTTGAGGGCGCAAAAAATATGTCCGAGGAATTTTGAAATTCCTCGGACATATTTTGTTTTTTCTCCCTTGCTTTTTTTCTTTTCTCCGAGAGGGGGTTCGGAGTTAGCGATACGCGCGCCGTAACAGGCGGTAAAAATTTAACTGTTTTTCACATTTACCATAGCCCGCGGCAAGCCACTTGAAAAATTTCCTACGGGAACACCTTGAAGGCGTATCCCTGCGACTGCAACCACTCTATGGCGCGCGGCAGCGCGTAGAGCAGCTTGTCTTCGGAGCGCAGCGAGTCGTGGAACGTTATTATCGAGCCGTTGCGGGCGTAGCGCCTTACGTTCAGGAGCACGTCGCGGCCGTTGAGGTTGATACTGTAATCGCGCGTTACGAGGTCCCACATCACTATCCGGTAGCGTTGCTTGACGAACACGTACTGGTCCCATTTCATCCAGCCGTGCGGCGGGCGGAACAAGTCGGTCTGCAACAGTATGTTCGCCTTGTCGACGTTGCGCATGTATGAGCGCACGCCGTGGCGCAGCCCGCCTATGTGGTTGTAGGTATGGTTGCCTATCCTGTGCCCGCGGTTCCTCACCATTGCGAGCCCCTGCGGGAACTTGTAGGCATTCTCGCCCACCATGAAAAAGGTGGCCTTAATGCCGTAATGGTCGAGCACGTCGAGCACCCACGGGGTAACAACGGGAATGGGCCCGTCGTCGAACGTGAGGTACACTGCCCGTTCGTGTGGGTCCATTCTCCATAACGCGTGGGGGTAAAGCCATCGCAGAAACGTTGCCGGCTGCTCTATTATCATTATTCAGTGTCTGGTTGGGCATTCACGGCCGCGGGCGTCACTGCTGTGCGCCGCTTCCGCTGTCCTGGGGGAGGAAAGAGTCGCCCGTGCGCGACTGCCACTGCCCGTAATACTGCATTATTTCGTTTTCGGTTTTCTTCATCTTGGCCTCGTCGAACATCTGGTAAGTGCGCAGCACGTTGCGCAGCACTTCGAGGTGCAGCATATAGTCGCGGCGGTACGACATAAGCTCGTTTGTGTTGAGCGAGTTGTACCACGTGAGGAACTGGCGCGAGTCGGTGGCAATCTTCGAGAGTATGTAGTCGGCCTTCTTGTTGTTGCCGAGGAAAGCATACGCGCGTGCCAGTTCTATCGCGCCGCTGCGCCAGTCGTAAGGCACGTTGTACTCGGGAATCTGCTTCTCGCAGTAGTCGAGCGCCTTTTGTGCCCTCACGGTGTCGCCCTGCAGGAGCAGCTGCAGCACAGTCTGCGAGAAAGCCACGCGGTGCGACCAGCACATGCGCATTGCGTTCTCGTCGATGTAGAGGCCGGGCTTGTCGAGGCCGCCGTAGCGGTAGCGGTTCATGAGGTTGTCGTACATCTTGTCGACGTCGATGGTGTTCTTGGTCTTTTCGGTGTTGAACGGCGAAATCCTGTATGCAAGTCCTTCCTTTATGAAGTTGTCGCCCAGGCTGCCGTAGTTGTCGGCGCCCACTGTGATGGCCACGTAAATGGGACGTTTCCAGTTGCTCTGCGAAATCATCTCGTAGAACATGAGTTCGTTCTTATATACGGAGCTTCTGCCCTTGAGCGAGATAGTCATGACATCGGGAATGCTGTCCTTGAGCATCATTCCGGAGCGGCGCACGGCCTCCTTGTCGACCGTTATGACCATACTGTCGGTAGGTATGAATCGCTGCTCGGGGTCGGAAGCGCGCACGAAGTTCTTCATTATGTAGGAAACCTCGAACATGTTCACGTCGGGATACTGGCGGTTCAATTCGAGCAATGCCTGTTTTTGCGAAGCGTCCACGTGTACCAGTTCGTGCTCGCCGTTGGATACGTACTCCAGGCGGCTCCATGTTATGGGCAACGAAGGCGAGTCGTAGGCAGGACGCTTCATCTGGTCGATGTACCAGTCGGTCTGCAGGTAAGAGAAGTTGCAGACTCTCGCGTCGGTGCGCACTCCTTCAGTCTCCTGGTTGTACCAGAGGGGGAAGGTATCGTTGTCGCCGTTGGTAAAGATTATCGGGTTGCCCTTGTCGGGGAGCGTCATGAGGTAGTTGCGGCCGAAATCGCGGCACAGGTAACGGCCGGAGCGGTCGTGGTCGTCCCACGTCTGCGAAGCCATCTGTATCGGAACGAGCACGCAGGCCAGCGACGCTATTATGGAAGCCGGCAGTGCGCCCAGCTTGAGTTTTTTAAGCCCTTCGACAATGCCCAGCACACCGAGGCCAATCCAAATGGCAAAGGCATAGAACGAGCCGGCATAGGCGTAGTCGCGCTCACGGGGCTGTGTGGGTGTTTGGTTAAGGTAAAGCACGATGGCGATACCCGTCATGAAGAAAAGGAAGAACACAACCCAGAACTGGCGTATGCCCCTTGCGCCGCGGTAAGCCTGGAAGAAAAGTCCGACAAGCCCGAGTATGAGCGGCAGGCAGTAGAACACGTTGTGTCCCTTGTTGTTCTTGAGCGAATCGGGCAGGAGATCCTGGTCGCCGAGGCGCAGGTTGTCGATGAACGGAATGCCGGTAATCCAGTTTCCGTGTTCTTTTTCGCCGTAACCTTGTATATCGTTCTGGCGTCCGGCAAAGTTCCACATGAAGTAGCGCCAGTACATGAAGTTAAGCTGATACGACACGAAGAACTTGAGATTCTCCCACTGCGTGGGCATCTTGACCGACGTAACGCGGCCTGTGGGGTCGTTGTAAGGCACTTCGCGGCCTTCAACCCCGCCCATCCAGCTTTCGTAAGCGTTGCGGTGGTCGGCCGAATGCATACGCGGGAAAAGCATGTTCTGCGCGTAAACGTATTCGTTGTCGTGGCCCACTACGACGTAGGAGTCTTTCTCGCCCTCGTGGTCTTTTTCCTTGCGGTTGTAGATAGCCTTGCCCTCGTTGCGCTTCCAGTAGAGCATACCGTCGCCTCCCGACTCGAACTCGGGCTGCGATGTGTAGGCGTTGCCGTAGAACAAGGGGCGCGAACCGTACTGCTCGCGGTTAAGGTAAGAGCCGAGGGTGAAGATGTCCTCGGGCGAGTTCTGGTCCATGGGAGGATTGGCCGTGGAGCGGATTACTATTACCGCATAGGTGGAGTAACCAATCATAAGCATGAGGAAGCAGAGCAGCGTGGTGTTCACTACGCGCGCCGAAACGAGGAAGCCGTTCTTCTTGTTCCTTTTGCGCAAAACGACGAACAATGCCGCAAGCACTATAACGCCGAGGATAACGCTCGAAGCGCCCGAACCGTAGAACGGTATTCCGAGAAAACCTACGGAAAGCACCGATGAAATCACGATATTCTTGCGGTTGGTGCCTTTCTGGCTCTCCCATATTGCCCACAGCACGCAGGCCACGAGCAGGATGATATAAACTATCAGGCCGGTATTGAAACTGAAGCCGAGGGTGTTTACGAACAGCAGCTCGAACCAGCCGCCAACCTTTACAATGCCAGGCACTACGCCGTAGAGCACCACGCCCACGATAACGAACGACACGAGGAGCGCAAGAAGCGAGCCCTTGGCGTTGAGGTCGGGACGGTGCTTGTAGCAATACACGAGCACGATGGCCGGAATGCACAGCAGGTTGAGCAGGTGGACACCGATACTAAGGCCGGTAAGGAAAGAGATGAGCACGAGCCAGCGGTCGCTGTGCGGCTGGTCGGCACGCTCCTCCCACTTGAGTATCAGCCAGAACACTACCGCCGTGAACATGGACGAGTAGGCGTAAACCTCGCCCTCGACCGCGCTGAACCAGAACGTGTCGCTGAACGTATAGGCCAGCGCGCCTACTACGCCCGCACCTATCACTTCGATTAGCTGGGCGGTGGTGGGATTCTCGCCGTCGCGCACGATGAGCTTGCGCGCAAGGTGGGTAATGCTCCAGAACAGGAACAGGATACATGCCGCGCTCATCAAGGCCGACATCACGTTGACCATCATTGCAACGTGCGAGGGGTCCTGGGCAAACTGCGAGAACAAATTGGCCGTAAGCATGAAGAACGGCGCGCCGGGCGGGTGGCCAATCTCCAACTTATATCCCGTAGTTATGAACTCGGGGCAATCCCAATAACTTGCGCTCGGCTCTATGGTCGAGCAATACACAAATGCCGCGATGGCAAATGTAATCCAACCTACAAGGTTGTTCACTGTTTTGTAGCGGTTCATCTACTGTTATTATGTTTTGGTTTATTTTTATCCCGTTTGCGTGGAAGAATATTTTACACAATGTGCAAAAGTATGAATTATTACGTAATTATCTGCCTGCAAGCCGCTTTTTTATGGTTCACAAAGGTTCACACACGCACTGTGCGGGCATAAAAACACCGCCGCCGTCACCGCAATGCGCGCCGCCGGCACATTCACCCGCACGCCGCGCGGAAATAACATTTGTTAAAACGCGCAGGAAACCACATTGGAGAAAAACAAAAAAGCAAGGGAGAAAATCGAAAATATGTCCGACCTATTTCAAAATTTCTCAGACATATTTTTGCCCGCCCCAAACCCCTGTGGTTTTCAATGGATTACGAGGGCCGTATTTCCGCACCGGAATTAACATTCGGCCGCCGCATAATGCACGAAACGGCAATCAGGCGCGCCGCCGGCAGAAAGCCGCACCAAAACAACGCCGGCGGCCTGCCCAACACAGACCGCCGGAATTATTTCAAACCTTGCGGGGATTTTTTACTTCAACACGAACCTGACGGGCACCGTAAGGTAAACCTTGACTTTCTTTCCGTTGTGCCTGCCGGGTATGAAGCGCAGCGTCTTTATTACCCGCAGGGCCTCGTTGTCGAGCAAGCCGAACGACGAATGCATAATCTGGAAATCCTGCGGCTTGCCGTCCTCGTTAACCACGAAACGCACCATCGTAACTCCCTCCATGCCCTTGGCCAACGCCTCGGCCGGGTATGAAAGCTGCGACTGTATGTATTTAGTCATGGCACGCTCGTCGCCACCGGCAAACTGCGGCATTTGCTCCGTGTAATGATACACGCCGTTAGCGTCCTGCGACGGGGAATTCTCACCCTTGCTGCCCTTGAACACGGCCGAGGGATTGGATGGCTCGCCCTGCGTCATGCGTTTCCAGAGCTCCTCCCACCTGGCTCCGGTGGACTGCACGTAAAGCTTGGCAAGCATACAGTCGTTGCCTATGTATTCGGTGCTGATACGGTTCTGTCGGCCCGTGATTTGCGGGTTGGTAGACGAATATGCCACATTTTCCACTATCACGCTGTCGCCTTCCAGCGTATAGGTGCCGTGGTTGGTTATGTAAGCGCTTTCCTTTTCCGACTTCCAGGCCATTACGGCAAACTGCCCGTCGGGATAATAGATTTTCCACACAGGAATGAAATTCACTGTGGCCTCGTCGCCACGGCTGGAAGGAATAGAAAGCTGCCAAACACCGTGGGGCGACACTTTTTTGCTTTGTGCAAACAACTGCACCGGCTGCAAAACGTATGCTGCAACCGCTAAAACGAAAAATACCGCATGTTTCATGACTTCCAAGTATTATACGCCGCCAAAGTGCGGGCTTGCGGCACGCCCGTTGCTACTTATTTGCAATAATATAAAAATTTCTGAAATTACGCAAGCACAAGTTAAAAAAATGAAGCCGGAGAATAAAAAAAGTGCAGGCTCTTGAGAGCCTGCACTTGGATTGCTTGTTGTTCCACACCGATTCGAACGATGACTGAGAGAACCAAAAACTCTAGTGCTACCATTACACCATGGAACAAACACTATGTCCGTCGTTAAACGGCACGGCAAAAGTACAACATTCTGATGAAACCGCAAAATTTTTTAACCCAAATCGGCCGTTAGGCTTCGTCAAATTGCGTGCTTATGCCCAAAGATATACGCCTGTCAGCGGGCAAGGCTTATTTCCTTCATCAGGCGGTCGGCCTTGGCCCAGCGGTCGATTACGTACATCACGTAACGTATGTCAACGCCTATGCAGCGCGTAAGTTCGGTGCTGTACTGCAAGTCGTTGGCCATTGATTCCCAGTTTCCGTCGAACGCCAGGCCCACAAGCTCGCCCTTGCCGTTGAACATCGGGCTTCCGGAGTTGCCGCCGGTAATGTCGTTGTCGGTCACGAAGCACAATTGCAGGTTCTTGCTGCGGCTGTCGGTGTAACGGCCGTAATCGCCCGACGTCATAAGGCGAAGCACATTGTCCTCCATGTAGTAATCCTTGTTTTGCGCGGCTTTGGCCACTTTTGCGGCGAGCGTCTGCGGCGTGGTGTAGAGCGGATATTCGCTTCCTCCCCAGGGAGTGTATGTCTTGAACGTTCCGTAGCTCATTCGGAGCGTCATGTTCGCGTCGCTGTACAGCGGCGAGCCCTCGTACATCTCACGCACGGCCTGCGTAAGGCGGCGTTCGCCCTCGTTCACCGCGGCAGGGTCTACGCTTTCCTGTATCTTGACGAGGCTGCTGCTTATCTGCTTCAACGTCTTGCGCAACGGGTCGCGTTCAATCCATTTTGTTTTTCCGCGTTTCAGACGGCCAATCACTGCGGTGCTGTCGGTAAGGCTGCTGCGTGCGGCCACGTCGGTCAGATATGCGCCGAAATTACCGCCGTATTGCTTGTCGACAGTGCTGAAAAAGCCGGGATAGGTATCGGCAGGCATTTCGTCGCGGAACATCCAAAGGCCGGCGGCAAGCGTGCGCAGGTCGAGGCGGAAGTCGAGGTTACGGTAAATCTCACGCACGGCGGCGATGAGCTCGTCTCGCATTCCTTTCTCTTTAGAATAGTCGCCGTGCGAAATTGCAGCCACAAGTTCGAACACTTGCAGGTCGTAGTTGAGATTAAGTATGCTTTTGTAAAGCTGTTTCCGTTTGAGTGTGTAATCAGGATAGGCCTGGCGCAGTTTTTCAAGCACGTCGCCATACTTTGCCTTGCGCTGCGGGTCGGCGTTTATCCATTCGGTGAGCGACTGTTCGAACTTGCGCTTGCTGTCGAGTATGCCGTACATCGTGATACTCCTGTTCATGCCAATACTGTTCTTGTAAGTGTTCGAGAAAGTCTGGTATTTGCTGTCGTATTTGAGGCGCAGCGCCGGGTCGGCGTCCATTTCGGCCTTCCACATGGGAAGGCGCAGGCTGCCTGCCTTGATAAACTCGTCGTTCATGGCATTCATGCGCGCTTCTATGCCGTAGCTCGAGAGGTATCGGTAAGTCGAGCCGGGGAAGCCGAGTGTCATGGCAAAGTCTCCCGCTTTATAACCGTCGAGCGAGACGGCGGCCACGCGCGAAGGCTTGTAGGGCACGTTATCCTTGCTGTAAGGCGCGGGCATGTTGTCCTTGCCGGCATAGATACGGAATACGCTGAAGTCGCACGTCTCGCGCGGCCACACCCAGTTGTCGGTGTCGCCGCCGAACTTGCCCAAAGACGAGGGTGGTGCGAGCACGAGGCGCACGTCGGGGTAAACGCGGTACACGGTTACGTAGAATTCGTTCGCGCCGTAGTAAGGCACCAACTCTGCCCAGAGCGTCGAGTCCTTTGCCGTCACTTCCTTAACGAGCACTGTCTCCATCGAATCGAGCAGTTGGTTGCGGCGGTCGCCCCATATCTGATGTTGCGCGCCGTCTGCGCCCTTTTCGGTTATAACGGGCAGCACGCGGTCGGTTACACGCTCCTCGCGCAGCGGGAAGCTGACGAACAGGCCCGGCACGTTCCATTCCTCCTCCGGCGTTGCGGCGTAAAAGCCGTCCTTTACGTAGTCGTGCTCCGGGGTTGAGTGTTTCTGTATGCTCTCGAAGCCGCAATGGTGGTTGGTAAAGACAAGCCCGTTGTCCGACACCACCACGCCGGAACAGTATCCGCCGAACAGCACCACGGCATTGCGCAGCGAAGTACCGTTATCGTTCGAAAGTTCCTCGGGCGTCATGCTGAAGCCGTAAGCCCGCATGGCGTCGTAAGTCTGTTTGGTAAGATTGCCCAGCATCCACATTCCGCCGTCGGCGCGGAGCGACGTGGCGGCCGTTAGCAGCAGGGCAGAGAGAATCAGAAGTGTTTTTTTCATTGTAATATCGTTTTTTTCGATTGTCATCGATTTATATGTCGTTTTGTTTTCGTTTTCCCGCGCGCCGTTCTCGCCGTCAGGGGCCGTGGCGCGCCGTTTCGTATGGTAAACGAAGGGAACGTCGCAAAGGTGACGCGGAAAAATGCCGCCGGCATTAAAAACCGGACGGCGCACATGCGACATCGCGGGGCGTCACTTCCCGTTAGCCGGTTTGCGGTGCAACCAGTGAGCGGTGAGCCAGCGGCGCACGGGCTCGTCGTAGAGCTTGAGGCTCGCGTAGGCCGCGGCAAAGCAGAACAGGCAGCTCATAATGCTCGTAAACAGCACCTGCGCGGATGTTGCTTCGGGCGTGTTGCTTATCCAGCCGCCCAACAGGGTGAACACTATGGGATATTGCGTGATGTAGAGCGGATAGGAAATGTCGCCGAGAAACTTGCAGACCCTGGCCGTGCGGCCCGTGGTGACGCTCCCCGCCCCCATGAGCACAACCACGGGGAAGAAAAGCAGTATGCAGGCCGCCTCGTACATGCCGTTCCACAAGCCGTGCGCCTCACCGCCCACTCGCGGCATGGCAAGCAGCACCACGAGCAGCAGGCTGCACCACAGGAAACCGCCGCGCACGCGGATTTTCCACCCCATGCGCGAGAGCAGCAGCCCCGCAAAGAACGGGAACAACAGCCGCGTGAAACCTATCGTCAGCTCGGGCGCGGTAAGAGCCCAGCCGCCCACCATGGTGTAGGCCGTGCCCGGGCGCTCGCCGAGCGTGCCGAACACGTCCCAGCCGAGGGCCACGTTGAGCGTGAGGAACGCCGAAGCGGCCACGAACAACGCCAGCAGCCACCGGGGGAAGCGGCGTATGAAGAGCGCATAGATTATGTTTGCGAAATATTCGAAATAGAGCGTCCAGCCACTGCCGTTTATCGGGCTCACCTCGGCCCAGCCGCGCACGTCCATCGACACCGGCACGGGTATCATGAGCAACCCGAGGAGCGCCACCACCAGTAGCTTGCCCACGGGCGTTTCGCCCACGAGGGGGAACATGTCGCCCGTGCCGAAATAGAAGAACAGCAGCCCCACGAGCGTCGAGAGCACTATCATGGGGTGCAGGCGCACGAGCCTGCGCTTGAAGAAAGTCCACGTCGACATGCGGTTCCAGCGGTCGTCGTAGGCATATCCCACCACGTAGCCCGAAAGGATGAAAAAGAAGTCCACCGCCAGGTAGCCGTGGTTGATTGGCGACGTGGTGAGACCGAGGCCGTTCACTTCAAAGTGGTGGTAGAGCAGCACGATTGCCGCCGCAACGCCGCGCAGGCCGTCGAGAATCTCGTAGCGCGGCTTCGAGGGTAAGGGGTTGCCGGGTATCATTTTTATGTATGGTTAGTTAATGTCGTATTCGTTTTTTATTCATCCCGCCCGGGAGGGGGCAAAAAAATAATGGCTCGGATTTCGAAATTAGTGGCTCGGATTTTAAAATCCAAGGCACTAATTTTCGTTTTTCTGCGGGGCATTTTTTCGCACCTCGTAACCGGTTAGTCCTCTGTACGTTGCAAAGGCCGTTTTTCAAGCACGCAAATGAATGCTTATGCGGCCGCAGGTGAATTTTCTTCCACTCCCGCAAGGTTGCGCGGGAGCGTTATCTTTTCCTGAAGTACTTGCCCACCACGGGCAGGCCCGAGAGCGGAAAGTCGTGGTACACGATGTGGCCCACAAACGCCGCCAGCAGCACCGTGTTCACCGCTATGCGCGCCAGCTTGGGCATGGTGTGCGGCAGCAACATCATAACCGCCGTGAACAGCGCGGCCAGAGCCACGTAAACGCCTATGGAGCGCAGCGGGTAGGCTATGGGGTATTTGCGCTGCCCCACGATGTACGACAGGAGCATGGACACGCCGTAACCGGCAAAGCCCGCCCACGCGCAGGCCATGTAGCCGTAGCGCGGGATGAACACTATGTTCACTGCTATGAGCACGGCGCAGCCTATGCCCGAGAACACGGCTCCGTAGATAGTCTTGTCGACCAGCTTGTACCAGAACGACAGGTTGAAGTATATGCCCATCATTATTTCGGCCGCCATGACCACTGGCACGACCCTGAGGCCCTCCCAGTAGTCGGGGGCGATGATGTATTTGAACACGTCGATGTAGGCCATAACCGTAAGGAAAGCCAGGAGCGTGAAGATGACAAAGTATTTCATGGCGCGGGCATACGTCTCGCGCGAGCCGCGCTCCGAAGCAGAGCCGAACACGAACGGTTCGTAGGCGTAGCGGAATGCCTGCGTTATCATGGCCATAATCATGGCTATCTTCGAGGCCGCGCCGTAGATTCCGAGCTGCACCTTGCCCTCCGCCCCGGGCATTACGTGGGGGTAGAGTATCTTGTCGGCCGTCTGGTTAAGTATCCCGGCTATGCCGAGCAGGAGTATGGGCCAGCTGTACGAAAGCATGCGGCGGCACAGCGCGCGGTCGAATACATAACGGAAGCCGGTAAGCTCCTTCCAGAAAAAGAACGTTATAAGCCCGGTGCAGAAAAGGTTGATACGGAACACATAGCCCACGCCCACGGCCGGGTCGTACACCGCAGCAGCCGCAGCGTGCGTGGACGGATTTGCGTAAAGCGCCGGAAGCAGCAGGAAATAGACAAGGTTCAACGCAATGTTCAACACCACGAACAGCAGCTTCAATGTAACGAACTTTAGCGGCTTATGTTTGTAGCGCAACCAGGCGAACGGAATGCACTGGAACGCGTCCAACGCCACGCAGGCGCACATTATGCCCACATAGTCGGGGTGGTCGGGATAACCGGCAAACGAGGCCACCGGCCCGAGGAACGCCAGCACCGCCGCCACGAACACCACGCACACCGTGCCGACCATGATGAGCACCGTGGAGTATGTGCGGCGCACATCGGCGCCTTCCTTGTTGACAAAGCGGAAGAAGGTGGTTTCCATGCCGAACGTGAGCAGCACGAGCAGCAACGCCGTGTAGGCGTACACGTTAGTTATCACGCCGTAGCCGCCCGACGAGGCCGCCAGCTTGGCCGTATAGAGCGGCACGAGCAGGTAGTTGAGGAATCTTCCCACTATGCTGCTCATCCCGTAAAGGGCCGTGTCGCGGAAAAGGGATTTCAGGTTTGCCATTGTTTACTGACTTATCATTTTATCAACCGAAAAACATGTAACATACGGCTATTGCCGCTATCGTACCGGCCACGTCGGCTATGAGGCCGCACGTAACGGCGTGGCGCGTGTACCTTATGCCCACGCTGCCGAAGTAAACGGCCAGTATGTAGAACGTCGTGTCGGTGGAGCCCTGGAACAGGCAGCTCAGCCGCCCGGTGAACGAATCGGGGCCGAACGCCGTCATGCAGTCTACCATCATGCCGCGCGAGCCGCTGCCGCTCAGGGGTTTCATCAGCGCCGTGGGCAATGCTCCCACCCAGTCGGTAGGCGCGCCGAGCGCTGCGGCCACCCAAGCAATGCCCCCGGTTATCCAGTCCATTACCCCAGCGGCGCGGAAAACGCCAATGCCAACAAGTATGGCCACAAGATAAGGAATTATGCGCACGGCTGTCTCGAAGCCTCCCTTTGCGCCCTCGATGAAAGCGTCGTAAACGTTAACCTTCTTCCTTACTCCCACTGCTATGAACAGCACAATGATTGAAAAAAGCATTATGTTGGCCACCGACGTGCCCACAATGTCCATCGTTGCCCGGTCGAGCTGGGCAAAACCGAATATTATGGCCGCCACACAGGCGCAGGCGCCGCCGAGGGTGAGCATGAGCGTGCGGTTGAACAGGTTGATACGCTGGTAAATGCTTGTGGCGATTATTCCAGCAAGCGTGGCAATGAACGTAGCTATGAGTATGGGGATAAACACGTCGGTGGGCTGCGCCGCCCCGAGCTGCGCACGGTACACCATGATTCCCACAGGCACGATTACAAGCCCCGAGGTGTTCAGCACGAGGAACATTATCATGGCATTCGTTGCGGTGTCCTTCCTGGGGTTCAGTTCCTGCAGCTTCTCCATGGCCTTGAGGCCGAGCGGCGTGGCCGCGTTGTCGAGGCCGAGCATGTTGGCCGCCATGTTCATGAAAATGTTGCCCATGGCGGGATGTCCCTTGGGTATGTCCGGAAAGAGCTTGCTGAACACCGGGTAAAGCCCGCGCGAAAGGGCCTGCACCAGCCCGCCACGCTCGCCTATCTTCATTATGCCGAGCCAGAGCGACAGCACGCCCGTTAGTCCGAGCGAGATTTCAAAAGCCATCTTGGCCGTTTCGAACGTGGAGTTCATAATGGCGGGAAACACCGTGGTGTCGCCAAAGAAAACGAGCTTCACCACGGCCACGACAAACGCTATGCCGAAGAAAGCTATCCATATATAATTGAGAACCATGGGATGTTTGTTTTTATGCGGCCGTAAAATTAGTCAGATTTTTTTACAAAACATTGCTTTTCCTTGCATAAGCCGTCGGCCGCGCACGCTATGCGGCAAAAACGGTACGTGCGCCTTACATCGGGAACGTCAAAGCGGGAAACATGGCGGCCCGCAGCCGGTTTTAACTATTGTGAACGGAAAAACAGGAACGTCTTGGGAGTATTTCAGACGGGGATAGGAGAAAAGAAAAAAAAGGTCGGACCTATTTCGAAATATGTGCCTTGAATTTTAAAATATCTCAGACCTATTTTCGGGCGGCCGGAAAACGCTTGCAGAGAGGCTTTTGGGAAACTGCGCCATGCGGCCCGGCGCTTTAACATTTCACGCCGTGCAGATTGACAAAACGTCAATCATACGCGCACCATACTTCAACCCAAAACGGTCATTAGGGAATTAAGTAGTAACGTCGAATGCGGTTCCTTCGCCAACTTACGCACTTCTGCCGTCATCTGTCTTCCCGCCCGGTTTTGCCGTAGCCCGCTACGCCTTCAGCCGGGCGGGAAGCTATCTGCCTGGCATAAGCACGCAATTTGACAAAGCCTAATGACCGATTCGGGTTTCACGGGACGAGTAACGGAAGCGGGGAGAAAACAATGCCGGGCATGTGTTGAAACATGCCCGGCATTATCTATAACATCTCAGAGATAATTTCCCGCTGCTCCCCGAGGGGTGTGAAAACCCGTGACGGGAACGCGCGTCCTTACTTCTCTATATTCAGCGAGAGCGAAGCCGAGAGCTCCTTGTTGGCCGCGTCGGTCACGGTGAGCGTTGCCTTTCCTTTTTTCTGGCTTGCGCGCACGAGCACCACCAACGCGCCGTTGAACAGCTTCATCGTAGGTTTCTCGAACGGCTCGAGCGACGTGGCGTCGCCGTTGCAGGCTGCCTGGTAGCTTGCCGCGCCGCTCACCTTGAAGTTAAGCTGGTTGTCGGCCGTGGGGCATTCCACTCCGTTCGCGTCCACCACCTTTACGGTAACGAATGCCATGTCGTCGCCGTCGGCCTTGAGGGTTGTGCGGTCGGCCTCAAGCACGATACGTGCAGGCTTGCCGGCTGTGCGCACCACCTCCTCTCCGGCCACACGTCCGGCCTTGTCGTAAACAACCACCTTGAGTTCGCCCGGTTCATACTTCACGTTGTCCCATTTCAGGCGGTAGCGCCCGAATCTGCGGGTTACGTCTTTCTTTACCCTGCCTTGGCTCTTGCCGTTGACGAAGAGCTCTGCGTCGTCGAAGTTGGAGTAGCAGATAACGGGTGTTACCTGTCCTTCGCGTCCCGGCCAGGTCCAGTGCGGCAGCAGGTGTATGGTGTTGTCGCTTGTGTTCCAGCGGCTGCGGTACCAGTAATAGCGGTCCTTGGGCAGCCCGGCCAGGTCTATAATACCGAAGTAGCTGCTGCGTGCGGGCCATTTGTCGAAATAAGGCGTGGGCTCGCCCAGGTAGTCAAAGCCCGTCCATACGAACTCGCCTACCACCCAGGGCTTGTCGTCCTGCATGAAACCGTCGTCCTCGGGTATGTTGCCCCACGACACGCTTTCATAATCATAGCTCGACACCTGCAAGTCGGGATACTGCGGCAGGTACTGGTAACGCACCGGGAACTTGTAGACGCCGCGGCTGCTGAGCGCGGAAGCCGTCTCGGCACCGAGAATGAAACCCTGCGGGATGGAGTCGATGATTTCCTCGTATTTCTGTATGTGGTAGTTTATTCCGAATATGTCGAGCGCCTGCGCGAAACCGCTGCGCAGCACGCCCATGTCGGAGTTCATTCCGGCAGTCACAGGGCGCGTGGGGTCGAGCTTGTGGCAAAGCGCGACCATGTTGCGGCAACGTTCCGCCCCGGCGGCGCTGTTCTGCTCCGGAATCTCGTTTCCTATGCTCCACATTATGATGGAGGGGTGGTTTCTGTGGCAGAATATAAGGTTTGTGAGGTCTTTTTCCCACCATTCATCATAAAACCTGCTGTAAGCGTTCTGGGTTTTGCCCTCTTTCCAGCTGTCGAACGATTCGGCCATGACGAACATGCCCAACGAATCGCACAAGTCGGTGAGCATAGTTGAAGGCATGTTGTGCGAGGTACGTATGCCGTCGCAGCCCATTTCCTTGAGGATCTTTATCTGGCGTATCAGCGCGGCCTTGTTGAGCGCGGCGCCGAGCGGGCCGAGGTCGTGGTGCATGCACACGCCTTTTATCTTGCGCGTGGCTCCGTTGAACAGGAAGCCGTGCTCCTTGGTGAACGAGAAAGAGCGCACGCCGAAGCGCGTGAGGTTTTCATCGACTGTCTTGCCGTCCTTGGTGACTGTTGTACGTAGTGTGTAGAGCGACGGCGTTTCGGGCGACCAGAGGCGCGGCAGCTTGAGCGTGATGGTAGCCTGTGCCTCGCCTTGCGTGCCGAAAGTGCCGGTGCTTTGCGCCACTACGTTTCCCTTGTCGTCGAGCACTGCGAATTCAGCCCCCAGTCCGGCTGAAAATCCTTTGCGCAGCTTTACGTCGGCCTTGACCTGCGCCTCCGACTTAGATACCTTGGGGGTCGTTATGCAGACGCCCCAGGTGTCGATTGCGTCGTCACCGCTGAGTATGAGCTTTACGGGGCGGTAAAGTCCGCCGCCGGGATACCAGCGGCTGCTTTTTTCGGCATTTGTCAGCTTGACGACGAGCGTGTTCTCCTTGCCGCCCTCCTTGATGTAGGGGGTTACGTCCACACGGAAAGGAGTGTAACCATAAGCCCAGCCGCCGGCTTTCTCGCCGTTGACGTAGACCTCCGGCTCGGCCATCGCGCCGTCGAAAAGCAGCTCGGCGTGTGTGTACTGTTTGGGCACCTTGAAAGTGGTGCGGTATTCGCCCTTGCCTATCCAGGGAAGCGCGCCCGTGGTTCCGGTGTTGAGCACCGTCACTTCCTTTCCGTTACGCACTTCCTTGGTGGTATAGGTGTCTATTCCCTCGTCGAACTCGCCAGAAATGGCCCAGTCGTGCGGGAGCACTACTTCCTTGAACTCGCCGCCGTTGAACGAGAATGTCCATCCGTCGCGCAGGGTCTGCTCCTTGTGCACTTGCGCGCACGAAAGCATGGGCGCAAAAGCCGCCGCAATGCAAAGTAATTTGTAATTCTTCATATTCCTTATGTTATTGTTGTGTAATCATTCTGCGACACTGTCCTGCCCTCCTCCGGCCTTGACTATCTTGAAGAGTTTGTCGGACGGGCGTATTTTGACATCTACGGGTATGGAGACGTGCTCGCCCTTGTGCGCCGTATCCACTTCGCCCAGCTCGTAGCGTATCTCGGTGGCCTCGAAATATACCGCGCCTGTGGTGGGACCGGTAACGAGGAGCTTGTCGCCCTTGTTTATCTCCGTGGCTTCGATGAGGAACTCCCCCACTCCGAGTTTGGAGAAATACTTTATGCCGCGGCCGGCATAGACCTTGCGCTCGGTGGCGCGCGAGCCGTATTTCTCGTTCCATTCCCCGAGGCGCTGCCCGAGGTAGTACCCGTCCCAGAAGCCGCGGTTGAAGACGGTGGCCAGGCGTGCGTCCCATTCGTCCTTGCGTTCCTCGGTGTACGTGCCGTCGAGCACGGCCTGCAGCGCCTCGCGGTAACATTTCACCACGGTAAGCACGTATTCGGGCCCGCGTGCACGCCCTTCTATCTTGAATACGCGCACTCCGGCTTCGACCATGCGGTCGAGGAAGCGTATCGTCTTCAAATCCTTGGGCGAGAGTATGTATTTGTTGTCGATGTCGAGCTCGGTGCCTGTCTCGCGGTCGCGCACGGTGTAGGAACGCCTGCAAACCTGAAGGCACTCGCCGCGGTTGGCGCTGTGGTTAAGATTGTCGAGGCTCATGTAGCACTTGCCGCTCACGGCCATGCACAATGCGCCGTGGCAGAACATTTCAATGCGCACCGGCTCGCCCGACGGGCCGCAGATGTGCTGTTCTTCTATCTGCCGGTGTATCTCGGCCACCTGTTCGAGCTTCAGCTCGCGCGCCATGACGGCCACGTCGGCAAACCGGGCGTAGAATTTGAGCGCCTCGGCGTTGCTGATGTTGAGCTGGGTGGAGAGGTGTACCTCCATGCCCTTTTGGCGGCAGTACATTATAACGGCCATGTCGGACGCTATTATTGCCGAAATGCCCGCCCCGCAGGCGGCGTCGACTATCTCGCGCATTTGCGCCATGTCGTCGTCGTAGATTATGGTGTTGACCGTGAGGTAGCTTTTCACCCCGTGCTCGCGGCACAGGGCGGCAATCTCGCGGAGGTCGGCCGTGGTGAAGTGGTTGGCCGAGTGGGAGCGCATGTTTAGCGTGCCAACGCCAAAGTACACCGAACCGGCCCCGGCGGCGAACGCGGCGGCCAGGCTCTCGCGCGAACCTACGGGAGCCATTATCTCAAACTGTTTTATGTCTAACTTTGTCTGCATTTTCTACGGTTTTGCAAGCCCGGTGAAAATCAAGTTTCTAACCTGCCCGAAAATATGTGCCTTGTATTTCGAAATATGTCCGACCTATTTTAAAATATGTCAGACATATTTTTTCGCAGCTCCTAACGGGGGTCAAAGCAGCGTAAAATTACGCAAAATTTTTTTTACACGGATTTTTTTCCGAATTTGTCTGTATCGGCCGTAAGGCGTATGTATGCCTGCAACAGTATTATCCCGGCCACAGTGAATGCCGCCGCTACGAGCAGCGCGTCGGCCGTGCCGCCGATACAGTCAATAAGCCCGGTGTCGGGCATGGTGTGGAACAGTACTACGCCGAGCACGTTGTTGAGCACATGGCACGCAGCCGGCACGAGCAGGCTGCCGGTGCGCACGTAGAGCCAACCGAGCAGGAAACCTACAATGAACGCCACGGGCATTTGGGCGGGATTGATGTGAACGGCCGCAAACAGCAGCGACGATACGGCTATGGCCACCATGGGGCGGTAGCCTCCTTCGAGCAGCGAACCGATTACCACGCGGCGGAACACGATTTCCTCCACTACCGGGCCGAACAACGCTATGCAGATTACGCATAGCGGGTTGTACATAAGTGCGGGCAGCTGGTCGGCCGCCATGTCGGGCAGGCCGAGAAGTTCGTTGACTATGTTGGCCACCGCGATAAGCGCCAGCATTATTAACATGGCCATCGGCACTGCACGGCGGCGGCTTTGCAGCCCGGAGGCCGGCGTAAGCATTTGCCACGCATAGAGCGCGCCCACCGTAAGCAAATAGGCGAACAGCAGTTCGATTCCTATCACCGTGGGTGCAAGGATGGCGGCGGACACCTGCCCTGTTTCTTCGGGGCTGCCGCTTGCAAACGCGCCAAGGATGAAAGTTCCTATGGCCGGGACGATGGCTTGCATTGCAAGGAAAACAAAAGTTGCTATTATTGCTTTTTTCATGGTCGGTAATATTTTCTTTAGCCTAAAGACGGGACTTTCACAGTCATGACAGCCTGTCTTTTACAACATCGGCAGCCTTGTGTGCGTCGAGGTCTATCTGCGCCCGCAATTCGTCAAGCGATTGGAACTGCCGCTCGTCGCGCAGGCGCGAAACGAATTCCACTTCGAGCATACTGCCGTAGATGTCTCCGCTGAAACCTATCAGGTATGCTTCCACACTCGTGTCGTTGCCGTTATGCACCGTGGGACGAGTGCCTATGTTCACGACAGCGGCGTATGCCGCCCCGCCCACATGCGCCACACAGGCGTAAACGCCGCGGGCCGGGATTATCTTGTGCAACGAAAAGGCGTCGATGTTTGCCGTGGGGAAGCCTATCCGGCGACCTACGCGGTGGCCTTCGACCACCGCGCCGCCGAGCGAGTAGCAGCGCCCCAGCATAAGGGCGGCAGCTTCGACATTTCCTTCCGTGAGCCGGTGGCGAATCTGGGTCGAGCTTACCTTCAGCCCGCCCGGGGCGATAAACTTGCCGGCCTGCACCACCTCAAGCCCTACCTGTTCCCCCTCGCGGCGGTAGTCGTCGAAAGTGCTCCCTTTGTCGTGGCCGAAAGAATGGTCGTAGCCCACGATAAGCGTAGCCACATTGAAACGTTTCACGAGGTATTCCTTCATGAAATCCATGGCAGACAGGCGTGAAAGCTCAGGAGTGAAATCTATTACGGCACAATAGTCTACACCTGCCTTTTCAAGCAGGGCGCAACGCTCGTCGAACGTAGTGAGAAGGGGTTTGACCGTGCCGGGATTGAGAACGTCGGCGGGATGACGCTCGAAAGTAACCGCCATAGACACGCAACCGCGGCTGCGGGCCATGCTTTCAACCTGGGAAAGCAGAAAACGGTGGCCACAGTGCACACCGTCGAAAAAACCTATTGTGGCTACGGCCTTTTTATCGGACAGGCAGGAACTTTCGCGCAGTATTTTCATGTAACAACGGCTTTAGGCAAAGATTTTCATCCAGTCGCCCGGGCTTTCCGAATGAAATGCATGCAAACCCGCGCCGCGCGCTGCCGCACAGTTGTCGGCGCTGTCGTCGATAAAGAGCGTTTCTTCGGGATTTACGCCCGATTCCTCCACGGCACGCAGGAAAATCGCCTTATCCGGCTTGGCAAGGCCCATTTCGTAGGAAAGGAATATGCGGTTGAAGTAATAATCCACCGTATGTCCGGCACAGGTAAAAAAGTCTTCGACCGAGTAGTGCCAGTGTATCTCGTTGGTGTTGCTTAAAAGGAACAGCCTGTATTTTTCCTTGAGCCGCCCTATGCAATCGAGCCGCTCGCGCGGAATACCCACGAGGAAACTGTTCCATGCTGCGGCCAGCCGGCCGTCGTCCAAGTCCTTGCGCCCCGACATGTCCCTGAGTGCGTCGAAAAACTCGGACACCGAGGCCGTTCCGGTCTCTATGCGGCTGAAAATACCGCCCTGGACATACTGCCCAAGGCAACCGCGGGCGTCTATTCCCAACTTCTCGAACGATTGCAGGCAACGCTCCTTGTCGAGGTCGACTATAACGCCGCCAAAATCGAATATGATGTTTTTTATTCCTTCCAGAGGACTCATTACTTCACTTGCTTTTCCGCACAAGACGGTTGTTTTACTTTATCCGCCGCCCTTATTATGCAACATAACAGGAAGGCGGCGGAATGTTTGGCTTATTTTCTTGACATGCTCCTTTTAATCTGCCGCGAAATGGCTTTAACTATCTCGGGTATCAGGAATATCAACGACGTAGCGAGGAATATTTGCAACCAAACGCTGAAATTCAAGTGGCACGTGCGGAACACCTTTCCGCCAAACTCTACTATTATCACCTGTCCCGCAAATATTATCGCCAGCACAATGAGCAGGCCGCGGCACTGAAGCAGCTTGTGGAACGCAAGATTGCTGCTGTCGAACGCTTTCATGTTCAAAAGATTCCAGAACTGGAGCATAACGAACGTGGTGAAGAACATCGAGAGGCTCTTTATGGATATGTCGCCGTCCTTCTCTATCATAACGAGCATTGTAAGCAATATGGCCACGAACGCGAGGCTTGTAAAGAGAAGGTGCTTTGCCATGCGCGGCGTTATGATGAAGTCGGAAGTCTTTCGCGGCTTTTCGTTCATCACCCTGCGCGACGGCGGCAGCGAAGCAAGCGCCATGGCGGCGAATGTGTCCATTATGAGGTTAACCCAGAGCATTTGCGTAACGGTGAGCGGGAGCGTCGTGCCTATCACCGCGCCCACAAGCACCACGGCCAGGGCCACAAAGTTTATGGTAAGTTGGAACATGACGAAGCGCTGTATGTTCTTGTAGAGCGAGCGCCCCCACATCACGGCGGTCTCTATGCTTGCGAACGAGTCGTCGAGCAGCGTTATGTCGCTCGCCTCTTTGGCCACCGACGTTCCCGAGCCCATGGAGAGACCCACGTCGGCAAAGTTGAGCGCAGGCGCGTCATTCGTACCGTCGCCGGTTACTGCCACCACCTCGCCGCGTTTCTGGAGCAGCTGCACGAGACGTTGCTTGTCGAGCGGGCGTGCACGGCTCATGACTTTCAGACGTGCGGCGCGCTCCGACGCTTCTTCGTCGGAAAGGGCGGCGAACTCGGGGCCGCTTATTGTGTTCTCGGCAGTGTCTTCGGCAGTCCAGAGGCCTATGCGGCGCGCTATTTCGATGGCCGTGCCTGCAGTGTCGCCGGTCACTACCTTTACCTGTATGCCGGCGCGCTTGCAGCTCTCTATGGCTGCGGGCACTTCGTCGCGCACGGGGTCGTTTATTGCGGCCACTCCCATATATGTAAGCCCGCCTGCCTTTGCGAGGGCTTCGGCGTCGTCATTGCCGGCCGGCACTTCCTTATATGCGAATGCGAGTGTGCGCATGGCCTGCGACTGGTATTTCTTGAGGCGCGCGGAAAGCTCGTCCTTTTGTTGCTGGCTGATATTGCAAAGCCCGGCTACTATCTCGGGCGCGCCTTTCACGAAGAGCGCGCGGCGGCCGAGCACGCGGCTTTCCACGAGTGTGGCCATGTACTTGCGCTCGGTCGAGAAAGTGAGCTGGTTTACCACTCCGGCTTCGGCGCGGAGCACGCTGTAATCCACGCCTTCGCCATGCATCCACAGCAGCAGGGCGCATTCGGTTGGGTTGCCCACGCCGCGATAGTGGTTTTCCTTTTCGAGGTGTGCGGTTGAATTTGCGGCTATCGATTCGCAGAGCAGATTCTTGTCACCTTCGTAAACTATTTCGGACACTTGCATTCTGTTCTGCGTGAGTGTTCCCGTTTTGTCGGTGCATATAACGGTAATGGCGCCCATTGTTTCGCTGGCGTGCATTTTACGCACCAGGTTGTTGGTCTTGAGCATTCGGCGCATGTTGAGCGCGAGGCTGAGCGACACGGCCATGGGCAAACCCTCGGGCACGGCCATTACTATCAGCGTTACGGCCATCATGAAGTTGTTGATAAGGAGTTTGAACACCTCGAGCCAGTCGACTTTCGCCCCGTAGTTAAGCTCTATAAGCTCGTGGACGGTGAGCACGAAGAACGCCAGTATTGCCACGCCGAAGGCTATGCGGCTTATGAAGCGCGAGAGCCTTTTGAGCTGGCGGTTGAGGGGCGTGTCGGCTATGACGAACGTCATGGCCTGGCGCTGCACCTTACCTATCTCGGTTGCGTCGCCAACGGCGGTTACCTTCATCACCCCGCGGCCTTCCACCACCATGGTAGAGCGCAGGGCAACGTTCTTTGCGTATGTCGACGACGATTCATTTCCGGGTTCTACCGACTTCGACACGGGCGGCTCGCCCGTAAGGCTCGACTCGTCAATCTGCAGCGACACGGCCTCCAAGAGCACGCCGTCGGCAGGCACTTCATCGCCCTGGCCGAGTATCACTATGTCGCCCACTACAACGTCGGAGCGCGATATTTCGGTTACGTTTCCGCCGCGAACCACCTTGACGGTCGTCTCGCTGCCTATGGCGTTGAGCTCGTCGAAACGGCGCGCGGCGTCGTTCTCAAAATAAAAGGATATGCCTGTGGCAAGGAACACGGCACAGAAGATTCCTATGGTCTCGGCATACTCGTTCTGGATTATCGACACCACGAGCGACAGGCAGGCTGCCAGCAGGAGTATGCGGATAATCGGGTCGTTGAACTTGCCGAGGTATAGCTTGAATGCAGACGGGCGGCGCGGAGGGGTAAGCACGTTGCGTCCGTGGGCGTTCCGCGATTCGGTTACTTCTATTTCGCTGAGCCCTTTTGAAATCTGGTTTGCGGGATTGTTGTTTGCCATATTATGCAATCGTTAATGAATATTCCGGCGCAAAGATAATACAAAAATGCTATAAACCGGGAAAATGCACGCCGCATGGGCGAAACTTAACATCCGCAGTGCTTTGGCGCATAAGCTAATGCCCGCGCAATGGCATTGCGGGCGCGGTTGGCGAAGCGGCTTTCACTAACGACGGCACACGAACCGCACCTGCGCCGCCGCAAACGCCCGGCGTGAATGCGGACATCAGGCGACAGAAAAACGGTGAAAGTGAAACGCCACTTTCAGGGACGGAAAACGGGTGATGGCTTTCACGCGCAAATGAGCCCCGCAGCATTGACAATTGTTAAAACGAAATGACGGACGGGGCGGCGGGGTTGCGGCACTTTTTTAAGGAACAGAAAAACGCACGTGCCTTGAAATCGAAAATATGTCCGAGAAAATTCAAAATATGTCCGACCTATTTCAAATTTTCTCCCTTGTTTTTTCGCCCGTCTTAAAACCGTTGACAATCAAGAGCTTGCCCGTGTCTGCATTTTGTCTGCCAAGGCGCTCTGAGGGTATGTTAATTTTTAACATCCCGCCCCGCCGGAGTGCATAATACGGCACTTTCACGCGTCCGGGATTCATAAGACTACTTCAGCAATTTTCTATTGTTTACTTCCTCCAACACTTTCATTTGCTGGATAGCAATTTGATTAAGTTTAACCAACCTGTCTGATTGCGAAATGCCTTCGTTTATAAGCACTGCATTTAAATTTTCCATATTCGCCAAACAAATCAGCTCATTTATGCTCGCATAATCTCTTATGTTCCCCTTCAAATCGGGATTGGCTTCTCTCCATTGTTTTGCAGTCTGTCCGAATAATGCAACATTAAGGACATCCGCTTCATTGGCATAAACATAGGATATTTGTTGAGGAGTCAGTCGATTTGGGATGAGGTTTTGTTTTATGGCATCGGTATGAATGTGGTAGTTGATTTTAGACAGTTCTCTTTTTGCCGTCCAGCCTAACAGCTTATGCTTCTCCTCTTGCAAGCGCTGGTATTCTTTTACAAGCAATAATTGAAAACGGGGGCTTATCCACATGCCAAAATTATAAGCTATATCCTTGTGCGCGTATGTTCCTCCGTATCTTCCCGCTTTAGCTACGATACCGATAGCATTTGTGCGTTCAATCCAAGTTTTAACCGATAACACGAAATTATTGCTGCCTGCTGCATTTTTAATTGTACCGAATTCGGTATAATTAAAATTGGGATTATACAGCGCTTCCCATTCACCAATATACTCAATGGTGCTTTTCAGGCTCATCCAACGAAATATTATATGCTCCTGCATTTGGCTGTGAGCCATATCTGTTAAGGAAATATAGTCATCCTGCCCCAAAGGGAGAAGATTTATTTCAGCATTGCCGATATGAATAATTTGCTTCTTCATGATATTGGCCTTTAAATCGCAATTGTCTATGGTCGTATTTTCTGAAATCCCAATTTCTGCCATGCCAAAACTCACCGTTGTAAAATATTGCTATCATGGCATTCTTGATTACGAAATCGGGATTACTCATTACGGACTTGTCGTTTTTGCGGTACCTTATCCCGGCATTACAAAGCAACTTCCCGAAGAGGAACTCGAGTTTTGTGCCTTTGCTTTTGTTGGCCGACATATTCCTGTGCCTCTGCTCTTTTGTCAGGCGATCCATAGTTTTTTTTGCACGCCGGATATGCAACACACTGTTCGAAACATAAAGGTACTGATTTTAATTTAAAAGGAGCAACGGCCTACGGGCAAATATTTTGAAGCGGCTGCCGTGCTTTGGCAGGAAGCGGAACATATTCATCTCATTTATACGGCCATACACGTGCCGCCTGTTTTTTCGTCTGCCGCAGCATTGACAATTGTTAAAACGAAATGACGGACGGAGCAACGGAATTGCGGCACTTTTTTAAGAAACCGGAAAACGCACGTGCCTTGAAATCGAAAATATGTCCGAGAAAATTCAAAATATGTCCGACCTATTTCAAATTTTCTCCCTTGTTTTTTCGCCCGTCTTAAAACCGTTGACAATCAAGAGCTTGCCCGTGTCTGCATTTTGTCTGCCAAGGCGCTCTGAGGGTATGTTAATTTTTAACATCCCGCCCCGCCGGAGTTGTCATTCCGAACACTATACGCCTTTCCCCGGCTGCGGGGGACGGACAGACGTAGGGGCGGCGGAAAACAAAGCGGCAGGCCTCACATTACTGTGAAGCCTGCCGTTTAACCCGAAACGCGGGAACGTTATTCCTTGAACAGGTCTTTTATGCCGCCTATCGAGCCGAGCAGGTTGGTGGCCTCGTAGGGCAGATAGACGGTCTTGGTCTTGTCACCTTCGGCCACTTCGCGCATCATCTGTATGTATTTTTGCGCCAGCAGGTAGTTGGCCGGATTTGTGCTTTTGCCCACGGCCTCTGTGATAAGTTCTATTGCGCGTGCTTCGGCTTCGGCCTGTTTTATCTTGGCGGCGGCGAGTCCTTCGGCGTTGAGGATTTCGCGCTGTTTGTCGGCCTCGGCGCGGTTTATGGTGGCCATCTTCTCGCCTTCCGACTTGAGTATGGCGCTCTGCTTTTCGCCCTCGCTGTTGAGTATCTCGGCGCGTTTGTTGCGCTCGGCCTGCATTTGCTTTTCCATGGCCTGGAGCACGGTTTGCGGTGGCGTGATGTCTTGCAGCTCCACGCGGTTGACCTTTATGCCCCATTTGTTTGTGGCGTCGTCGAGCACGGCGCGCAGCTTGGTGTTGATGGTGTCGCGCGAGGTGAGCGTCTCGTCCAGCTCAAGCTCGCCGATGATGTTGCGCAAGGTGGTTTGCGTGAGCTTCTCTATTGCGTTGGGCAGGTTGTTAATCTCGTACACTGCCTTGAACGGGTCGACAATCTGGAAGTACAGCAGGGCGTTTATCTGCGTCTGCACGTTGTCTTTGGTTATAACGTTCTGTTTGTCGAAGTCGTACACCTGTTCGCGCAGGTCGATGGTGTTGGTGTAGAGGTAACGGCCGTTGCGCATGGTAACTATGGTCTTGGCCTTGTTGATAAAGGGCACGATAATGTTCACCCCGGGCTTCAGTGTGGCCTGGTAGCGGCCCAAACGTTCTATTATCATCGTTTCGCTCTGCGAAACGATGGTTATGCTCTTCGAGACTATTATCACAGCCAGGAGCACAAGGGCTATCAATACGTAAATCATTGTTTTTAGGTTTTATTAGTTTAAAGGTTTCACGGTAAGTATAATGCTCTCGCGCGAGACGACCTCGACGGCCGTGCCTTCGGGTATGCCGCTGCCGTCGGCCGAGACGCTGCGCCACATGTCGCCGTCGATGGCCACGTAGCCCGCGCCGCCGGCAGGTATGGCTTCGCGCACGACGGCCCGGCGGCCAATCAATGCGTCGGCATTGCTCTTGCGTTCGCCGCGGCGCGAATGCAGGCATTTCAACACAAACGGCCTGACGAAGAAAATGCACAGCAGGGAACACAGGGCGAACACGCCTATCGTGACATACAGCCCCGCGCCGCACAAAGCGGCAATGGCCGAAAGCGCCGCGCCGACGGCAAAGCACGTCATGAAGAAATCGCCTGCGGCAACCTCGGCTGCAAGAAAGAGGAGCGCAACAACTGTCCACGCTTCCCAAAGATGGTTCAGGATGAATTCGTACATGGTATCGGGTTTTAGGTTATTATACAAGGCACGCCTCTGCTCAGTCGCCCACGCGCAGCTTGTAGCTGAACGTTATTATGCCGGATATGTTCTTTGCCCCGTCGCTGTTGAAGTTGAAAACGCCGAAATCGGCTTCCACTCCCACCGCGAACATGCGGCTGAACTCGTAGGCCACGCCGGCCGATATTCCTCCGTCGAAGCGGTTCACGCCCTTTTCGTTGAAAATCTTCTTGGTGTAGAAAAAGCGCTCCGCGTCCTCCTTGTCGGTATCGCCGCGCACCTTTCTGTTGCCTCCCACGCCGTAGGCCACGTAAGGACCGGCGGAGAACTGTATGTAATTGAGCGGCGAAACCTCGAGGTAATAGTTGAACATCACCGGTATCTCGATGTAATTGGCGTTGGTAGAGGTATTCTTCAGCCCGGTGCGCGCGTTGCCCTCGTCGTCGTAGAGTATGTTTCCGTCCTGGTCGCGCATGAAGACGCGCTCGTCCTTGTCCTCATAGCCCTTGACGTAAAAGTATGCGCCCGGCTCAATGCTGAAATTCCCGGAAAGCTCGTGCTCGTACGACGCACCCAGCTTCAGTGCGCCTATGCTTCGCGCGCTGCCGTCGTAGTGCGACGCAAGGCCGCCGCCCACCTTGAAGTTTATGCGCTGTGCCGAAACAGATGAGAATGCAACGAGAAACAGGGACAATAACAAAGCCGTTTGTTTCATATTAATGCGTTTATGTGTTCTACAAAAAAGTTATATTCGTTACGTGCCGGCTTGCGGCGCTGGCTGTTTGCCTTGTGTGCGCACTGCCGTTACTTGAAAAACTGTTTCCAGTCGTCTTTGCGGTATTTCTTGCCGTTGTCGGGTTTGTCGGCTGGGTTGTCCTCGCGCGCATGTCGGTTCTTGCCTTTGGCGCGCTGCTGTTTGCCCCGGCCGTATGCCTCGCCCTGCGAATAGTCTCCGCCGCGCGAATGCGAGTGTTTCGTGCCTGTGGCCTCGGCGTCATCAACTACAATGCGGCGTCCTTTCATGCTGGCGTTCTTGAAGGCTTTCACCACTGAGCGGGCCACTTCTTCGGGTACTTCGAAGAAAGAACAGTTGGCCGTAAGGTCTATGCGCCCTATCTCTACGCTCCCTTTCACGTATTTGTTTACAAGGCCTATGATTTCGCGCGCATAAACGTTGTCGCGCTTGCCGAGGTTGATGAAAAGCCGCTTGTATCCTTCTTCGGGTTGCACTACGCCGCCGTGCTGTGCTTCGCCGCGCTGGCGTTTCCTGTCGGTGCGGTCGCGTTTTTCGCGCACGGGCTTGTCGTCGGGCTCTACTATTTGCGGCGCATTGGCATAATACTCCACAAACCGCCCGAAGGCCGAGGCTACAAGGCGTTTCACAACGTCTTCCTTGTCCATCCAGTCGAGCTTGCGCATTACTTCGGCCATGAACGGTGCTATCTGCTCCTCGTCTACCTCGGTGCGCTCCAGGCGGTCGATGACGTTGAACAGCTGTTTGGCGCAGATGTCCTTGGGTGAAGGCAGATGGCAGCGCACGAAGTCTTTGCCTATGGTCTTTTCTATCTGGCGTATCTTGCCTTTCTCGCGCAGGTGTACGATACAGATACTCGTGCCCCGTTTGCCGGCACGTCCGGTTCGCCCGCTGCGGTGGGTATAGTTCTCCACGTCGTCGGGCAGGCCGTAATTTATTACGTGCGTTAGGTCGTCCACATCGAGCCCGCGGGCTGCCACGTCGGTGGCCACGAGCAGCTGCACGCGCTTTTGGCGGAACTTCTGCATGGTCAGGTCGCGCTGGGCCTGCGACAGCTCTCCGTGCAAGGCTTCGGCGTTATAGCCGTCCTGTATGAGTTTGTCGGCCACTTCCTGCGTTTCAAGGCGGGTGCGGCAGAATATTATGGCATAAATGCGCGGGTAATAGTCCACAATCCTCTTGAGTGCGGCATATTTGTCGCGGGCATGCACGAGATAGTACTCGTGGTTCACCTTTTCGGCTCCCTCGTTGCGCGAGCCGACTACTATTTCCTTGGGGTCGGTGAGGTAATTGCGTGCAATCTTCTCGATTTCCTTACTCATGGTGGCCGAGAAGAGAAGCGTGTTGCGGTCGCGGGGAACGCCTTCGAGTATGCGGTCGATACTTTCCGAAAAACCCATGTTGAGCATTTCGTCGGCCTCGTCGAGAACCACATTGTCTACATTGTCGAGCGCGGCAGCCCCGCGCTCCATCAGGTCGATGAGCCGCCCGGGCGTGGCCACTATAATCTGCACGCCGCGCCGCAGGGCGCGTATCTGGCTCGAGATGTCGGCGCCGCCGTAAACGGCAAGCACGCGCACCCCGTCGAGGTATTTGGAATAGTCTTTCAGGTCGCCGGCTATCTGCAGGCACAGTTCGCGCGTGGGACTGAGCACCACGGCCTGCACGCCTTCCCTCGAAGGGTCTATCTTCTGCAGCAGCGGAAGCCCGTAGGCCGCCGTCTTGCCTGTTCCGGTTTGCGCAAGGGCTATCACGTCGTTTCCCTCACCCAAAAGGTATGGAATTACTGCCTCCTGAATAGGCATTGGCGATTCGTAGCCTATTTCGTCTATCGCCCTGATAAGGTCCGGCACCAGGCCGAGTTCTTCAAAAGTCTTCAATGTCTTATATCTTTGTGTGTGTTAGCTGCAAAGGTAACTATTTTTAGTTCCCCCGCCCCATAAAGCCGGATAAAACAGCGCTGCGGGCGCAAAACTGCCGGACGGAACGGAATGTGCACTTTCTGTTTTCAACTTTGCGCAACGGGGTGCTTTGTTTTTAAAAATATGTCCGACCTATTTTAAAATTCAAGGCACTAATTTCGAAATTCGAGCCACTAATTTTTACCCCTCTTTAAATCCGCTGTAAATCAGCGCTTTATAACTGTCGTTATTTGTCTGTAACCGCGCCGTGCGGCAAAGGCCTTCACCACCCTCGCGGCAAAGGCATGCAATTCGCCCCACGCACACACCGCGCCGGAGGCCATAATTTCATAAATTTGAAGTACTTTTGCCGGCAGAAAGCACCGCGTACCGTATGCGGCGCACACAGAAAAAACTATATTCCAGCAATGACCGAATTTGAGTTTGACGTCGTAGTGGTAGGCGCAGGGCACGCGGGTTGCGAAGCCGCAAGCGCGGCGGCACGCCTTGGCTGCAACACCTGCCTCGTTACGATGGACATGAACAAGATAGCACAGATGAGCTGCAACCCCGCCATAGGCGGAATTGCCAAAGGACAGATAGTGCGCGAAATTGACGCACTCGGAGGGCAAATGGGTATCGTTACCGACAACACGGCCATACAGTTCCGTATGCTCAACCGCTCGAAAGGACCGGCAGTATGGAGCCCGCGCTCGCAATGCGACCGCATGAAGTTCAGCCTCGAATGGCGACGCATACTGGAAAACACACCCAACCTGAGCATGTGGCAGGACCAGGCCGACGAGCTGCTCGTGGAAGACGGAGAAGTGCGCGGAGTACACACCATCTGGGACGTTACACTGCGAGCCAAGGCAGTAATAATAACCGCCGGAACATTCCTGAACGGACTGCTGCACGTAGGACGCCGGAAAGTGCCCGGCGGACGCTGCGCCGAACCGCCCGCACTGCACCTTACCGAATCAATCGCACGCCACGGCATACGGTACGACCGAATGAAAACCGGAACACCCGTCCGGCTCGACGCACGCACGGTGGACTTTTCAGTGCTTCCCGAACAGGAGGGCGAAAACGACTTCCACCGATTTTCATACGTCACAAGCCAAAGGCCGCTGCCGCAACTGCGCTGCTGGATGTGCTCAACCAACACCGAAGTACACGAAATACTGCGGCGCGGACTGCCCGACTCGCCACTGTACAACGGACAAATACAAAGCATCGGACCAAGATACTGCCCGAGCATTGAAACAAAACTCGTAACATTCCCCGACCGCGACCAACACCCTCTGTTCCTCGAACCCGAAGGAACCGACACGAACGAACTTTACCTGAACGGATTCTCGTCGAGCATGCCGATAGACGTGCAATTAGACGCGATACACCGCATACGCGGCCTGGAACACGTGCACGCTTACCGCCCGGGATACGCCATTGAATACGACTTTTTCGACCCGACGCAGCTTACACACACGCTCGAATCGAAAGTAATAAAAAACCTGTTCATGGCCGGACAAGTGAACGGAACTACCGGTTACGAAGAAGCAGCCGGACAGGGAATAATTGCCGGAATAAACGCAGCGCTCAAACTGAAAGGCGGAGAACCGCTTGTTCTCAAACGCGACGAGGCTTACATAGGCGTTCTTATCGACGACCTCGTGACCAAAGGCGTGGACGAGCCTTACAGGATGTTCACCTCGCGCGCGGAATACCGCATACTGCTGCGGCAGGACAATGCCGATGAACGATTGACCGAAAAGGCACGGAAAATAGGCCTTGCCGATGATGAACGCTACGCAATCTACACCCGCAAACAGGAAATGGTGCGCCGCATAATAGAATATTGCGACAACACTAACGCCAAACCCAAACAGATAAACGACGCTCTCGAAAAACTCGGCACAACAAAAATCGTTTTTTCCGAGAAAATATCGGAACTTATCAACCGGCCGCAAATTACAATCGAAAAACTCGCCGCATTTATCGAACCGCTGACGAAACTAATCAGCGATGAAAACGGAATAAACCATGAAGTCGTAGAAGCTGCCGAAGTAAAAATAAAATATAAAGGATATATCGAACGCGAACGCAAACTTGCCGATAAGGTTCTGCGTATTGAAGACATAAAAATAAAAGGACGCTTCGATTATTCCAAAATAAACCAGCTCTCGATAGAAGCACGACAGAAACTCGAACGGATAGATCCCGAAACACTCGCCGAAGCGAGCCGCATACCCGGAATATCGCCGAGCGATATAAGCATACTCATGGTTCTTCTGAAACGCTGAACGAACCGCAACGCATTTCCAAGCCATTATCTGAGCACTACAATGCCCCATTACCGTTGAGCGGACGGGCATGTTCCACGTGAAACAAAACAAATCATTCCTATTTATAAATTACTGGCCATGAACAAAGAATACATCCTGAACCACCTGCGGAACATTCCAGATTTCCCTAAGAAAGGGATTCAATACAAAGACATCAATTACTTGTTTACCGACGGCGGTGTGCTTCGCGAATTTTCGACGGCGCTCTACGAATTATACAAAAGCCGCGGAATAACAAAAGTAGTGGGACTGGAAACGCGCGGAATAGTTTTGGCGAGCATTTTGGCCGAGAAACTCGGCGCAGGGTTAGTGATGTGCAGGAAACCCGGCAAAATGCCGGGGCAGGTAAGGCAGCAAAGCTATGCCAAAGAGTACGGAATAGACACCATCGAGTTGCAAGTAGGAAGCATTACGCACGAAGACACCGTTCTAATCCACGACGACCTGCTTGCAACAGGCGGCTCGCTGCTTGCGGCCTATAAACTTGTCTCGTCGTTCGAGCCTGAAAAAATCATGATAAACGTAGCGTTCGAACTTACGAGCGAAGGCCTGCACGGACGCGACATGCTTCCAAAAGACACCGAGCTCATATCAATGCTCACCATATAATTCGCTCACTACTTATACACACACACGGGAATGCCGCCATGCTGAAAGAAGAAAGGACCAAGCTACGGGAATACCTCAAAGGCATTGTAAACAACCTGCCCGACTCGCCAGGCTGCTACCAGTACCTGAACGACAAGGGCGAGGTAATCTATGTTGGCAAGGCCAAGAAATTAAAGCGCAGAGTCAGTTCTTACTTCATCCGCGAGCAGCAAAACATAAAGACGCGCGTACTCGTTAGCAAGATTCGCGACATTAAATATATCGTCGTCAACACCGAGGAAGACGCGCTGCTTCTTGAAAACAACCTTATCAAGCGCTATAAGCCCCACTACAACGTACTTCTTAAAGACGACAAGACATACCCCTCCATTTGCATTACAAACGAGGACTATCCCCGGGTTTTGAAAACGCGGCGCCGCATACGCAACGGTTCGGAGTATTTCGGCCCGTACAGCCACGTGCCTACGATGTACGCCCTGCTCGACGTAATAAAAAACATCTGCCACCCCCGCCCCTGCCACATGGCCATGAAGCGCGAAGGCGTAGAAAGCGGAAAATACAAGGCATGCCTGGAATACCACATCCACAACTGCGCCGCCCCTTGCATAGGAAAACAGTCGCGCGAGGATTACCTGAAACAAATCGAAGCCGCACGCGAAATACTGCGCGGGAACACCAAGGAACTGGAACGCAAACTGCGCAACGACATGCAGGCATTGGCCGAACAGCTAAGGTTCGAGGAGGCGCAAGTGCTGAAACAAAAATACATACTCCTTGAAAATTACTGCGCCAAGAGCGAGGTCGTGTCGAACATAGTGAACAATGTCGACGTGTTCTCTATCGAAAGTGACGACAACTCCGCCTATATCAACTACATGCACGTCACGAAAGGCATGATTAACCAGGCTTTCACCTTTGAATACAAGAAAAAATTAGGCGAAAGCGACGAAGAACTGCTCACGCTCGGCATTACCGAAATGCGCAACCGTTACGGAAGCAAGGCCCGCGAGATAATCGTACCGTTCAGCCTCGATTTCACGCTCGAAAACGTCACATTCACCGTCCCCCAGCGCGGCGACAAGCACAAGTTGCTCAGACTGTCGCAGCTCAACGTTAAGGAATACAAATTCGACCGGCTCAAACAGGCAGAAAAGCTCAACCCCGAGCAAAAGAGCATGCGGCTGATGAAAGAGATACAAAACCAGCTCAAACTCCCCAAGCCCCCGCTCCGCATAGAGCTTTTCGACAACTCCAACATCAGCGGCAGCGACGCAGTGGCAGCGTGCGTAGTGTTCGAAAAGCTAAAACCGGCCAAAAAGGAATACAGAAAATACAACATCCGCACTGTTGTCGGCCCCGACGACTACGCTTCGATGAAGGAAGTGGTTTTCCGCCGCTACAGCCGTGCCATTAACGAGGAGCTTCCCCTGCCCGACCTCATCATCACCGACGGCGGCAAAGGACAAATGGAAGTGGTAAGGCAAATTGTCGAAGACACGCTGCACTTGGACATACCTATCGCCGGCTTGGCCAAAGACAACCGCCACCGCACGCACGAACTGCTCTACGGCTTCCCGCCGGCTACTATCGGCCTCAAGCAGGAAAGCGTTCTATTCAAAGTACTTACCAACATGCAGGACGAAGTGCACCGCTTTGCTATCACCTTCCACCGCGACAAACGCAGCAAGCGGCAGCTTGCCTCGAAACTCGACAGCATAAAAGGCGTAGGCGAACAAACTAAAACATTGTTACTCCGCGAGTTAGGCAGTTTCAAGCGTATAAACGAGGCTTCGCTCGAACGCCTTCAGGAAATCATCGGCAAGGCCCGCGGATTGAATCTTTATTCACAGCTGCACCCCGATTCGCAAGCCTGAAAAACGACTCGGCAAGGCAACTTGAAAAAGAGCATTTTGAGCCTCGCAAAAATATGTCCGACCTATTTTAAAATATGTCTGACATATTTCGAAATATGTGCCTTGTATTTTTTCCTTGGTCCTATACCCGCAAAAATTCACCGCCACACTACCCCGCCGGCCGGTGAATATTTTTACGAATAAATAAGTAAATTTGCATTCGCGTTCTAAACCACACCAACATAAATGAGAGCAGTCATACAAAGAGTAACCTCGGCAAGCGTCGAAACCGAAGGACACCCCAAAAGCGAGATAGGCAAAGGCCTTTTGGTGCTCCTCGGCATTGAGAGCGCCGACACCGACGACGACATCGCCTGGCTCGTGAAGAAAACATGCGGCCTCCGCATTTTCGACGACGAGAACGGCGTGATGAACCTTTCGGTCGAAGACATCGGCGGCGAAGTGCTCATTGTCAGCCAGTTCACCCTTATGGCCTCGTACAAGAAAGGCAACCGCCCTTCATACATCCGAGCCGCAGCTCACGAAATTTCCATCCCCATGTACGAGAAATTCTGCAAAGCCATGGAAAGCGCACTGCAAAAGCCGGTTAAAACGGGAGTTTTCGGCGCATACATGAAGGTATCGCTCCTCAACGACGGCCCCGTAACTATATGTATGGATACGAAAAACAAGGAATAACCATGACACTCAACGACCTTCAGAACGAGGTGGAAAACTGGATTAAGACCTACGGCGTGAGGTACTTCAGCGAACTTACCAACATGGCCTGCCTTACCGAAGAGGTGGGCGAACTGGCACGTATCATGGCCCGCACCTATGGCGACCAGTCGTTCAAAGCGGGCGAAAAGTCCGACCTGGCCGACGAAATTGCCGACGTGCTTTGGGTGCTCACCTGCATAGCCAACCAAACCGGCGTAAACCTCGACCAGGCCATGCGCAAAAACATCGCAAAGAAAACCAAACGCGACAACACACGCCACCTGAACAACACAAAACTAAGAGACTAAAGACTTAACAATATGATACCCGAAGAAAAAGAACACTGCTGCTGCCACGGCGAAGGGCACAGCCACGAAGACGGACATTGCTGCCATAACCACGAACACGGCGCAGAGGGAGAACACCATTGCTGCCACAACCACGAACACGGCGCAGAAGGCGGCCACCATTGCTGCTGCCACCACGGGCACGACGCTGCCGCCGAGGCCGTGAACCTGTACAACATGATAAACGACACGCTTGCAAAATACGATACCTCGATAGGCGACGAGCAGGCCTACCACGCGGCTGCCGGAATAGTCGAGAAGCACGCCGCCGCCAACAACACGGCCGACGTGAAACGCTTCCTGCTCGGCGCCGTGGAGCTTACGTCGCTCAAAGTAACCGACAACGAAGAGAGCATACTCGCAATGGTCGAGAAGGTAAACGGCTTTGCCGACGCATATCCCGAGCTGCCCAACGTAGCCGCAGTTTGCACCTACCCCAACTACGCCTCGCTCATCAGCCAGTCGCTCGAAGCCGACGAAGTAAGCGTTACATGCGTTTGCGGCGGCTTCCCCTCATCGCAAATGCTGCCCGAAATAAAATGCGTGGAAACCTCGCTCGCACTCAAGGACGGAGCCGAAGAAATCGACACCGTGCTGCCCGTAGGCAAGTTCCTTAGCGGCGACTACGAGTCGATAGCCGAAGACCTTACCGAGATGAAAGACATCTGCGGCTCCAGGAAACTCAAGGTAATTCTCGAGACCGGCGCATTGCAAAGCGCCGCAAACATCAAGAAAGCCGCCATATTCGCAATGTACTGCGGTGCCGACTTCATAAAAACCTCCACCGGCAAGATTTCAGTAGGCGCAACGCCCGCGGCAGTCTACGTAATGTGCACTGCCATAAAGGATTACTTCGATAAAACAGGCAACCGCACGGGCATAAAGATTGCCGGCGGCGTGAAGACCGTCGAAGACGCCGTGGCCTACTACACCATTGTCAAGGAAACACTCGGCAGCGAATGGCTCACGCACGATTTGTTCCGCATTGGCGCAAGCAGCCTGGCCAACACGCTCATTAGCGACCTTACGGACGGCAACGCAAACTACTTTTGAAACACGCGCGCCGCGCGGCAGCAACAGTTGCAAGCCACACGGCACGTAAGAAAAATTATCTCTGAGATATTTTAAAATATGTCTGACATAATTCAAAATATGTCAGACATATTTTTTCTGCCCCGGCACGCGGCCTTGCGGAACACAGACAAATTCGCACCGTTCCGCCCTATTCCTCCACAAGATAATACACTCCGGCTCCGAGTTCGAGCGTTTTGGCTTCCACTTTTCGGCCAAGATAATCGTACACCTCGGTTTTCCCCGGTTTCACCGCATACTCCTCGCCCGGTATCATGCTCCACAAGGCCGTTATGCGGCGTTTTGCGGGCGTTTCCCATATTGCGTAGTACTTGCACCCGTCCGTGCGCAATTCCGGGCGTGTAGAGCCTTCGGGCAACATGCGAGCGAGAGTTTCGTAAGCATGAAAGGCCGGTTTGGGCGAGAAATCCTTGTGCACAATGCCGTAATACGACTCCCAGTCCGCCGGATTCTTCTCGAAAGCCCGCAGATGATACCAGAACACGCGGTCCAATCCGTAGGCAAACGAGATGATGAAAGCCCGCGCCACGCGCTGCGCCTGAATCTTTTCGTTGCGCACTGGCGAGTCAATGCGAGTCTGTATTATTATGTTACCTTTCAAGTCGCTGCGCAGCTTGTAAACTGCCGCCACCGGCTCGTGCACGTCCTCCGTTCCTGCAAGTATGAGCGGTATGAACTCGTCGCCCGGGCGCAGGTTGGCCGCGCTCAGGTAACGCGCCGAGCTCGAGGGAGAGAACATCCACCTGTACTGCAAATCAACGCCCTGCGCGGCGTTGGTCCACGTTGGAATCTCGGGCAGGCCGCGTTTCTTTGCCTCGTCGCCCCACCAGTAAACAAAGCCCAGGTGCAGGGCGGCGTGCACGTCGGACGGCCGGGTAACATACCCCTTGTTAGTCCAAGTGTTGTAGTAAAACGGCACGCCGTTGGGGCATATCAGCGTACCGCCGCGGCGCACGTAATCAATCACGTCGGCCTCGAACGCCTTGGGGAAGTACTCGCCGTAGGCCGCAAGCAGGAAAGGCGTTTCCTTGGGGTCGAGAGACTTTATCTCCTTGCACTTTATGTACCTCACGCTGCGGAAAACGGTAAAATAATCCTCGTCCTGCTCGGTGGAGAGCTGGATGTCGTGTTCCGGGTCGCACACTGCGGCCAATTCCCCCTGCCCGGGCGCGAGACCTACTTTGCTGCAGGCATACGGCACTACCTCGCGCCAGAAATCCTTGTGCGACGACATGCCCGGCGGCGTGGAAAAACCCGTCTCGGTGAGCCACAGCGGTTTCTCCCACCCTTGCAGGCGCATTACGTCGGCTATGCGGCGGAAGCTGCGGGGCAATTCCTCGGGTGAGTTGTAGGAATGGAAGTTCATCACGTCGAAAGCCTCCACCGTGCCCGGCTCGTTGCACACGCGCGTAAGGAAAAGGCTGTCGGCCTCCCCCATTCCGCCGAACACCACCTTGTGCCCGCCGTCGGCCGCACGTATTATTTTCGAGGCCTCGCGCAGCATGAGGGCATAATTTGAGGCCAATTCTTCAGGCGGGAACTTGCGTTGCAGGTTTATCTCGTTCACTATCTCCCAGTAAGGCACGCGCCCGGCATAGCGTTGCGCCACGTGCGACACGTATTTGCCGTATGCGTCCATGTCCTGCCAGCCCCAGCCCTTGTCGGTCGAGCCCACGATGATGGGCAGCAGTTTCATGCCCGCCGAGTCGCAACTCTCGAGCACGGCGTCGAACACAGTGTTGTCGGCCTTGTCCTTTCCTTTAGGAAAAACCGTGGAAAAATCGAAGTCAGAGCGTATTGTGGCCGCTCCGGCGCGGAGCGCGTGGGCTATGTCGTCATGGCGGAGGTCGAAGTCCATGCTGCGGCGCGTGATGTGCGAGCAAACGCCGTAGGCGTCGCGCAACACCGGTGAACACGGGAACAACGGCTCCACCTTGCGCATTTGCGCACCAAGCGGAAACGCCACCGAAACCGCCACCAAGGCGGCAAAAAACTGTCGTATTGTTTTCATGGTCCGGAATTTGGATTATCGGTCATAAAGATAGGCATTTCGGGCACGCCGCGCGCAAAAATCCCTGCCTTTATCGCAAAAAAACGCATTTTCCGCGCCAAGCGGCCGACAGCGGCGGGAGGCCTCCTCCACGACTTCCGGTAATGAATATCCATTCATCCGGGAAATGTTCCCAAGAGGCCATTTCGGAGGATTGGAATAGCACCTCGGAAAACCCCTCCCGCAGAAAGAAAAAAATTAGTGCCTTGTATTTTAAAATATGTCCGACCTATTTCAAAATATGTCCGACCTTTTTTTACCCGCCCGGAATGCCCGTAATACAGGTGGTGCACGAGGTGCCATTTCCCCCACCCCACAGGCGGCTTTTGCGAGTGCATGGTTATTCTCTTTCACGCATAAATATGCAGCGCGGAGAGTGGCACTGCCCCATGCGGGAGGACATAAAAAATGCCGGCTGATTCCTCTGCCGGCACGTTATGAGGTTGCAAAATACGTTACATTTTCCTTTCGACCACGAAATCGATGTATGCCATGAGTGCGTCGCGCACGGCCTTGTTGGAATATCGCGATACAATTTCGCGCGCTTCGTTGCGGAACCGGTCCATCACCTGTTCGGCGTACTCTATACCGCCGTTTTTCTTTGTAAAGTCCACAAATTCGCCGATTTCATCGTGCGAAACAGTGCCGTCTTTCACCTTTGCGGCTATGTCGAGCATACGTTTGTCGCCGGTGGTTTTGAGCACGTGTATTGCCGGCAGCGTCAGTTTGCCTTCGCGCATGTCGTTGCCGGTAGGCTTGCCTATCTCGCTGCCTTCGAAATAGTCGAAAATATCGTCGCGAATCTGGAAACACATGCCTATTATCTCGCCCAAGCGGTGTGCGTCGGAAATTTCGCTTTCATCAGCCTGCGACGAAACAGCGCCAAGTTCGGCACAGGCGGCAAAAAGCTCGGCCGTCTTGTGGCGTATCACATCATAATAGGACTGCTCCGAAATTGCACGGTTCTTGATGTTGGCAATCTGCTTCACCTCGCCGTCGGAAAGCAACTTGCCCAGCGAAGAAATGCGCCTTACAATGCGCATGCTGTCGGTGAGCGTGGCCTGTTCGAGCGACGTCGAGAGTATATAGTCGCCCACAAGCACTGCTATCTTGTTGTCGTAAACAGCATTGACAGAGCTTTGGCCGCGGCGCTCGTTGCTTTCGTCAACAACGTCGTCGTGCAGCAGGCTGGCAGTGTGAAGCAGCTCGAGCGTAATGGCCGAGCGGTAAGCCGCCTCGCCCACAGTGCCGAACTCGCGCGCCACAAGCAGAACAAGCACCGGACGCATCATCTTTCCGTTGCGCCGGCGCACATGCCCGAGCACCTGCCCGAGCAAATCGTCCTCGTGCTGGAGTGCGGCCTCGAATTTTTCGCGATATACCTTCAATTCGCGCGAAATTGGCTCGTATAACTGCTCTAATGTTACCATACTCGCGTTTTGAGGTACAAAAGTACTAATAAATTGCAACCTGTTGCCCGATTTTAGCTACATTTACCGTAAAATTGGGATATATGAACAAATTATACCTGCTCGACGCTTACGCTTTGATATACCGCGCCTATTATGCGCTCATCCAAAAGCCGCGAATCAACTCGAAAGGAATGAACACCTCGGCCATTTACGGCTTTGTCAATACGCTCGAGGAAGTCAAGACACTCTTCTCGCCCACTCACCTTGCCGTGGCCTTCGACCCCGCAGGCAAAACCTTCCGACACGAAATATACGAGCCTTACAAGGCACAACGACAGGAAACTCCGGAAGACATACGCAAATCAGTGCCTGTAATAAAGGACATCATCAGAGCCTACAACATACCCATACTTGAAGTGGAACACTATGAGGCCGACGACGTGATAGGTACCGCAGCAAGCCGCTTCGCCTCGGCAGATACGGAAGTTTACATGCTTACTCCCGACAAGGATTACGGGCAACTCGTCGGACAAAACATCTGGATGCTCCGCCCGATGAAAGGCGGAACTTTCGAAAAGCTCGGCCCCGACGAAATAAACGCAAAGTACGGAATCGACAGCCCGAAAAAGGTAATCGACCTGCTCGGACTAATGGGCGACAGCTCGGACAACATACCGGGCTGCCCGGGAGTGGGCGAAAAAACCGCCGTAACACTTATAAAACAGTTCGGCGGAATCGACGCACTGCTCTCCGGAAAAGACCAGCTCAAAGGTGCGCTGAAAAACAAGGTAACCGACAACGAACAACAGATACTGCTTTCGCGCGACCTCGCAACCATACGCACCGACATCCCCCTTCCCTTTTCGCTCGACGAACTGAAACTGCACGACATCGACCGGGAGGAGGTGCGAAAACTGTTTTCGGAGCTCGAGTTCCGCAGCCTTTTGTCGCGTGTTCTCGGAGAAGGCAAAAAATCCGCCCGCTCAGTGCAAATTGAAGGCGATCTCTTTGCTGTAAATCCGACCGAGGACACGGAAGTTCAGAAAAAAACGAATCTCAGAGGGCTAAATTCGGTTGCTCATGCCTATAAACTCGTTGAAGATGAGGAAGAAATGCGCGAACTTTGCCAAAAATTCCTGTCAAGTGAAATCCTCAGTTTAGATACTGAGACCACCGGAACCGACGCTATGACAGCCGAGCTCGTAGGTCTGAGCTTCGCCGTCGAGGAATTCGAGGCATATTACATACCTGTGCCGCCCGAACGCGAAGAAGCACAAAAAATCGTCGACATCTTCAAACCCGCATACGAAAATCCGTCGTCGCTCAAAACAGGTCAGAACATAAAATACGACATGCTCGTGCTGGCACGCTACGGGGTAGACATAAAAGGAAAGATGTTCGACACCATGGTGGCGCACTACGTCCTGCAACCCGAACTTCCTCACAACATGGACGCGCTCGCCGAGCAATACCTCGGTTACTCGACCATAAAAATCGAAGAACTCATAGGCCCGAAGGGCAAGAAGCAGAAAAACATGCGCGACCTCCCACCCGGCGATGTCTACGAGTACGCATGCGAGGACGCCGACGTAACACTGAGGCTCAAGAACGCACTTCACGACGAGCTCGTGCGCAACGACGCAATTCAGCTGTTCGAAGAAGTGGAAATGCCGCTCGTGCGCGTGCTCGCAGCCATGGAACTCACCGGCGTGCGTATCGATACCGAAACGCTGCGCGAGACATCCGAGCTGTTCACCCTGCGCATGAACAAACTGGAAGAGGAAGTCTTTGCCCTTGCAGGCGAGAGTTTCAACATTTCTTCGCCCAAACAGGTGGGCGAAATACTTTTCGACAAGCTGAAGATTGACGAACGGGCCAAACGCACCAAGACCGGACAGTATGTAACCTCCGAAGAAGTGCTCGAAAAGCTCCGCCCGCGCCACGAGATAGTCGACCGCATACTCAATTACCGCGGGCTGAAGAAACTTACTTCCACCTACGTCGACTCGCTCCCTACCCTAATCAATCCCTCCACAGGAAAGATACACACGTCGTTCAACCAAACCGTAACCAGCACCGGACGGCTAAGCTCCAGCAATCCTAACCTGCAGAACATACCCGTGCGCGGCGACGACGGCAAGGAAATACGCAAGGCATTCATTCCCGAGCCTGGCTGCACGTTCTTCTCGGCCGACTACTCGCAGATAGAACTGCGCATAATGGCCCACCTGAGCGGCGACAAGCACATGATAGAAGCCTTCCTTGAAGGCGACGACATTCACGCCTCGACCGCAGCAAAGATATACCACAAATCTATCGCCGACGTTACGCGCGACGAGCGGCGAAAGGCCAAGACGGCCAACTTCGGCATTATCTACGGCATTTCGGTGTTCGGGCTGGCCGAAAGGCTAAACGTGCCGCGCAGCGAGGCCAGGGAACTGATAGACGGTTACTTTGCCACTTATCCGCGCGTGCGCGAATACATGGACGAGAGCATTGAACGGGCGCGACGGCAGGGGTATATCGAGACGTTGCTGCGCCGCCGCCGTTACCTGCCCGACATCAATTCGCGCAACGCCATAGTGCGCGGATACGCGGAGCGAAATGCGATAAACGCCCCCATACAGGGCAGCGCGGCCGACATAATAAAAATAGCCATGGTCAGGATTTACAACCGCTTCATCAGCGAAAACCTGCGTTCCATCATGATGTTGCAGGTGCACGACGAATTGAATTTCAGCGTCGTGCCCGAAGAACGCGAAATTGTAGAGCAGATAGTAATACACGAAATGGAAAACGCCTACAGCCTCAGCGTTCCCTTGAAAGCCGACTGCGGATGGGGCGCCAACTGGCTCGAAGCGCACTGACGCTTCGCTCCCCGGCCGTCCCCTACCCTGGCAAACCAAGCCGCAAGTCGCCTTTTGTCTGTATAATTCAAGCCGGTTTTCACCCCGCCCGGGAGGTGGCAAAAAATATGTCTGACATAATTCGAATTATGTCAGACATATTTTAAATTATCTCAGAGATATTTTTTCTTTGCTCCCATGCGGGTGCAAGAAACTGTTACACAGTTTTCGGAATATCCCGCCACGAACGTCTGTTTTCCCAAGCCCGTAAATTCGCTTCCCGTTTCGTTCCTTCTGCTACCTGCCCGGCCTACGCACCGACGTGCACAGCCATGAAAACGGCAGTAATACTCTGCCGGAAAGCCGTAAAAAAAGCGGCAGGAAAGGAATCCCCCACCCTGCCGCGTATTGTTTTCGATGTGTTGTGCCTCGTGTTGTCCGCCGTTTACGCCTCTTCGTCGAACGCCGCGCTTATGGCGTCGGCTGCAGCGCGGAACTCCTCCTCTGTGGGGTTGAGTTTCTCGCGGCGGAAGTCCATGTCCTTTTCCGACTGCATTGGTATGAGGTGTATGTGTGCGTGCGGCACTTCAAGCCCCAGCACGGCCATTCCCACCTTGCGACACGGAAACGCCTTGCCCACTGCCTTGGCCACTTTCTTTGCAAACACCGTCATCCTCGCCAGCTCGTCGTCGCTCAGGTCGAAGATGTAATCCACCTCGCGTCGCGGAATTACGAGCGTGTGGCCCATCACCATCGGGTTAATGTCGAGAAATGCGTAGAACTCATCGTTTGCGGCACATTTGTACGACGGTATCTCGCCTGCCGCTATCTTTGAAAATATGCTTGCCATTGCCGTAACGTTTTAAATGGTTATCCTACCGAGATATTCATTATCTCGAACTCTACAACTCCCTGCGGAATCTTGATTTTTACCACCTCGCCCACCTTGTGTCCGAGCAATCCTTGCGCCACGGGTGTTTGCGACGATATTTTGCCTTCGCGCAGGTTGGCTTCCGATTCGCTCACGATGGTGTATTTCATCCTGGCGTTGTTCTTTACGTTGCGCATTTCGACGGTCGAGAGAATCTGCACGGTATCGTTCTTGAGTTTGCTGGCATCTATTATCTTGGCTTCCGCTATGGCGGCTTTGAGTTTGTTTATCTTCATTTCCAGCATTGCCTGTGCCTCTTTCGCAGCGTCGTATTCGCTGTTTTCCGACAGGTCTCCCTTGTCGCGCGCTTCTGCTATTGCAGCCGAAGCCGCAGGGCGGTCAACGAGTTCCATGTGTCGGAGTTGGGCTACCATTTTGTCGTAGCCTTCTTGTGACATATATGCCATAGTCTTAATGTTTTATGGTTTATTACTGCTTTTGTATCACCTGTTTCGGAACAGGTAAAAAATAGGAAGAATCCCAATGCTGCACATCGGAATCCTTCTTAAGTATTTTGGGCAAAGATATGCCTTTATTTTATATGTTCCAAATTTAATTGCATTAAAAAAACATATTTTGCAGCCCTGCCCGCAGGTATTGCCTCTCCCTCCTGCCCTGCACGCACGGCGTTGCGTCATGTGCGTGCGCAGGCCTGTTATTTTTCTTCTCCGCCCTGCCCCACGGCCCGTATGTTTCGCATAAGTCCGGAATACTTAGCCCTTTTCACGGCGCTTGCCCTGAACAGTTCGCAATACTGTTCCTCGGTAAGGTTTTTCCAGTCGTCTGGCGTCATTCCGAGCAGCCTTGCGTCGGGCCGGAAGTCGTCAACGTCGGTAGGCTTTGCCGCCTTGTTGTACGGACATGCGCGCTGGCAGCGGTCGCAGCCGTAAATGCACGTCTCCATGGCCTTTGCGGCTTCGGGCGGTATGCTGCCGCGGTTCTCTATTGTAAGGTACGACAGGCAGCGCCGCGCGTCCATTCTGTAAGGCTCGTAAAGCGCGTGTGTCGGGCAGGCGTCTAGGCACCTGGTGCAGCTTCCGCAACGGTTTCCTATTGGTTCGTCGTAAGCGTCGGCTTCGAGGTTGAGAAACAGTTCGCCGAGGAAAAAGTAACTCCCCGCCCCGGGTATCACAAGCAGCGTGTTCTTGCCCGGAAAGCCTATTCCCGCGCGGTAGGCCCAGTAACGTTCGGGCACCGGCGCGGTGTCGCAAAAGGCACGTCCCGACAGCGCGCCGCCGTCTGCCCCGAGCGACTCCCTTATAAGGCGGTACATCTCGAACAGTCTCTTTTTCACCACCGTATGGTAATCCTTTCCGTATGCGTAATACGAAAGCGTGTAGCCGTTGTCGTGCATTTTCTCGCCGGGATAGTAATTGAGTGCCACCGACACTATGGTCTTCGTTCCCGGCACGAGTTTCGAGGGGTTGAAACGCAGCTCGCGGTTGCGCGCCAGGTAATCCATGTCGGCATTCCGCCCTTCGCCCACATAGCGGTCCATCAAATCGGCCACCTGCTGCTCCACCGGAGCGGCGGGACAGATTCCGCAGGCCGTGAAACCCACTTTCTCGGCAAACGACTTGACGCATTCTGACGATAATACTGTTGTTTGAGGCATAACTCGGGCAAAGTTATGAAATTGCGCGCACATTGCGCCCCGTCAACGCAAGTGCCGTAAAGCACGTTCGTTAAAAACGTTAATTAACATTCCGTTTTCTCACCCGTGTAGGAGAAAAGAAAAAAAAGGTCGGACCTATTTTAAAATTCCTCGGACATATTTTGAATTTTCTCGGACATATTTTCGGGCACACCTAAATGCGGTGTTTTTCAGGCAGAAAGGAGAGTGCTTTTTTTGTCTGTAAAACCCTTTTCGGGCCGAAGCGTTAATTAAAAAGGGTTAATCGGCCGTGCGTTCCGGGATACTTAGCCGGAGATAAACGGGGTAGGGGTTATTCGGTCAGTATGCGGCACACCTTGTTCTGGAAAGCATGTGCGTGGCGCGTGCGCAGGATTCCCTGGTTCATTATGGCAAATGCCAGCAGGTGACGGTCGCGCGACCAGGCATATCCGGCAAGTGTCGAAACCCCCTCGAGCGTTCCCGTCTTGGCATATACGTTGCTTTCGGCCGAGGTGCGCAGCATACGCCGCGATAGCGTGCCGTCCACTCCCGCCACGGGCAGCGAATAATAAAGGTGTTCGAATATATTTGTGCGCGAATGGGCATAGCGCAGCATGGCCACGAGCAATTCGGGCGAGGAGTAGTTGTATAGCGAAAGGCCGCTGCCGTCGGCAATCCTGTAACGCGAGGCATCCAGTCCTATGCGGTTAATCAGTTCCTTTATCCTGGCCGCCGAATGTTCGGCCGTGGCATAGTCGTTTCCCTTGCCCGCGCCTATCTGGTAAAACAAAGCCTCGGCGTACATGTTGTCGCTCTCCTTCATCATGGGCATGAGAATCTGGTCGATAGTATGGTAGCGGCTCACGAGGCAGAACACTTCGCCCTCGTGCGGTGTAACGCCGTATGAGAACGTTCCGCGCGACTTAATGCTGTCGTCCTGCAAGGCGCTGAAAAACTCGGCCATGAAACAGTCCTTGCCGTTGTAGAGCAGGGGAGTGAGCCGTTCCATTTCGTCGTCCCAGCACCATCCGTTGCCCCAGCGCAGCGTGTCCTTGAACGAAATGTCAGCCACTATCTCGCCGTCTATCCTGTAAATTCCCTTTTCGATGAGCGAATTGGCAAAGGCGCGCATGTCGTCGTGCCCGAACGCCGGGTCCATGCCGCCCTTGATGTACACGTTTCCGTACAGCACCGAATCCCTGACCTCGCCGTCCACGTAAAGCGACGTAACAAAGCGGAACGACCCGCCCAACACGTGCAGCGCCGTGATAGCCGTGAGCAGTTTTTCGGTACTTGCGGGGCGCAAGGTCTGCTGCATGTTATGCCCGTAAAGCAGGGAATCGGCCGTTATGTCGTACACGCACATGCCAAGTTGCGAGGTCGAGAGAAGCTCGTCGGACATAAGGCTGTCCAACCGGCTTTTCACCCTCTGCGGCCAGGGCATGAGCGAATCGGCAGGCGACGTGCCGTCGAACAGCGAGGAGTAAACATACGAAACTCCCGAAGCGAGCGAAACCGTGTCGGGGACAACCGGTACGGAAACCGTGTCCTGTGCTTTTGAAAACAACGAAAGCACACACAAAAAGACTCCGAAAAGTAATTTACGCATTGACATTTCGGATTCAAAGGTAACAAAAAATTATTATTTTGCTCGTAACTGTTAAACGAACAGTCTTTTTTGTTAGTTTTGCGGTGTAAAAACAAAATACAATGATCCGCAAATTCGATTTTCTCATCATCGGTTCGGGAGTAGCAGGAATGTGTTACGCCCTGCACGTTGCACGCGCCAACAAAGGCAAGGTGGCACTCGTATGCAAAACCACACTCGAAGAAGCAAACACGGCCAAGGCGCAAGGAGGCGTGGCCTCGGTAACTAACCTTAAGGTAGACAATTTTGAAAAGCACATAAAAGACACCATGATTGCGGGCGACTACATAAGCGACCCCGCAGCCGTGGAAAAGGTGGTGCGCGAAGCCCCGGCGGGAATTAAGTTCCTCGTAGAGAACGGCGTGCACTTCGACAAAAAGGAAGACGGCACTTACGACCTTCACCGCGAGGGCGGGCACTCGGAGTTCCGCATACTTCACCACGCCGACGACACCGGCTTCGAGATACAACGCGGGCTTATCGAAACCGTGCGCCACACGCCCAACATCACAATACTCGAAAACCACTTTGCCGTCGAGATTATAACGCAGCACCACCTGGGCATAGAGGTTACGCGACGCACGCCCGACATTGAATGCTACGGGGCATACGTGCTCGACCCCGACACGGGGAAAATCGACACCTTCCTGTCGCGCGTAACGCTTCTTGCAACAGGCGGGGTAGGGGCGGTGTACTCCGCAACGACCAACCCCAACATCGCCACGGGCGACGGCATAGCCATGGCTTACCGCGCCAAGGCAACCGTGCAGGGAATGGAGTTCATACAGTTCCACCCCACGGCACTGTTCCACCACGGCGAGACTCATCCGGCTTATCTCATCACCGAAGCCATGCGCGGCTACGGCGGCGTGTTGCGCCTGCCCAACGGCGAGCAGTTCATGCAAAAGTACGACAAGCGGCTGTCGCTCGCCCCGCGCGACATCGTGGCGCGAGCCATCGACAAGGAGATGAAAATACACGGCCTCGACCACGTATGCTTGGACGTGACGCACAAAGACCCCGAGGAAACGAAACATCACTTCCCGAACATTTACAAAAAATGCCTTTCGATAGGTATCGACATAACGAAGGACTATATTCCCGTTGTGCCGTGCGCGCACTACCTGTGCGGTGGCATAAAGGTGGACCTCAACGCCTGCTCGTCGATAAACAGGCTCTACGCCGTTGGCGAATGCTCCTGCACGGGGCTGCACGGTGGCAACCGCCTGGCCAGCAACTCGCTCATCGAGGCCGTGGTGTACGCCAAAGCGGCGGCCGACCACAGCCTGGCAAACATCGACAAGTATGACTTCAATAACAACATACCCGAATGGAACGACGAGGGTACGATGACGAACGAGGAAAAGGTGCTCGTGGCGCAGGACGTGAAGGAAGTGGGGCAGACCATGTCGAACTACGTTGGCATAGTGCGCTCCGACCTGCGACTGAAGCGCGCCTGGACACGCCTGGACATACTCTACGAGGAGACCGAAGAACTGTTCAAGCGCGTAAAGGCCACGCGCGACATCTGCGAACTGCGCAACATGATTAACGTTGGCTACCTCATAACGCGGCAAGCAATAGAGCGCAAGGAAAGCCGCGGGCTGCACTACACGATAGATTATCCCAAACACGCTTACGACCAGAAATAACCCCGCCAAGGAAGCCGCACGGGCAATCTTTCAGAGTACGTAAAAAGGCAAAGAAACTGTCTGTTTCGGGAGCTGGAAAGTGAAAACTGTGGACCAGCCTTTTACACCCCTCCTGCAGCAAAGAAAAAATACGTGCCTTGTATTTTAAAATATGTCAGACCTATTTCAAAATATGTCAGACATATTTTTTGCCCCTTTCCGGACGGGGTGAAAACTGTCTTATATTATGCGGACAAACAAGGACGCGCCGGTTCCGCGTCCGGAACAATACTTTTATACAAGCAAACTAACTTGCGGGACAACGCGCCTTACAACCCGAGCAACGATTTTGCGAAATGCCATATTGCTATCCCTCCCGACACTGAGACGTTAAGGGAGTGTTTCGTGCCGAACTGGGGTATCTCCAAAGCCCCGTCGCATGCGTCTACCACTTCCTGGGCCACGCCTTTTACCTCGTTGCCGAGCACTATGGCGTATTTCTTACCGTTTTCGGGCACAAAGTCGTTCAGCGAAACGCTTCCCTCCACCTGTTCCAAGGCATAAACCTCGAATCCGGCAGCATGCAACTCCTGCACCGCCTCCATGGCCGAACCGTAATGCTTCCATTCCACGGAATCCTCAGCCCCGAGGGCCGTTTTGTGTATCTCGGCATGCGGAGGACACGACGTGATACCGCACAAACATACAAGCTCGGCGCGGAAAGCGTCGGCCGTGCGGAAAACGGAACCTACGTTGTGCATACTGCGCACATCGTCGAGCACAACGGCCAGCGGCGTCTTTACCGAAGCCTTGAACTGCTCCACGTCAAGGCGGTTCAACTCGGTTACTTTCAGCTTTCTCATAACAGGAAGCAAAATTAGGCAAATATGTTCAAAACCCTGTTGAAAAGCTGTGCAAAACCCTTTGATAAGTATTAAAACAATCCACAGAAAGCACTCAAAAGGCATGCAAAGCAAAACCGAAAAACAGCAAAAAGTGGAAAAGAGGGAAATTCTCCAGCAATTATCATTGGTTTTTCAACTGTTTTTCACAGCCTGGAGCACAAAAAAATTTTAAACACATACGTTTTGCACATATTGTGGAAAACCCGCATAAAATTACCGTACAATAAAAGAAAAACAGAGAGTTGCGGTTTTTAATGCCTGTTGATAACATGAGGACAACAAGACAGCAAACGTGGAAAACGAAACAGCAAAATTTTTTAACAGAAAGATTTCAACAGTTTCAACATATCTATCATCAGCAACAAAAGTATTCTTCTTAAGAAAAATATAAAATGTATGATTCTTATTGTTCATGCCTTTCGTGGTCATGCCCTTAAAGCCAAAAACAGGCATAAAAACAGGTTTAAGAGCCATAAAAAAGATTTTTGAAAGCTACTTCGTTTAATATTAGTGCTTTTTTGCGTAATTTTGCAAGCAAAACATGTAAAATTAAAAAACAATAGATGGCATTAAGAAGAATTACTGCCGCCGAGGCAGCAGCATACGTAGAAAACGGACATACTATAGGATTGGGAGGTTTCACACCGTCGGGTGTTCCTAAGGCCATTACTCCCGAAATTGCCGCCAAGGCCCATCGCGAACACGAAGCAGGGCGTCCGTTCAAAATAAACCTTTATACCGGCGCCTCGACAGGGCAGAGCGCCGACGGAATACTGGCCGAAGAAAAGGCACTCAATTTCCGCGCGCCGTATACTACTAATTCTTCTTTCAGAAAATGCGTTAACCGAAACGAAATAAAATACACCGACCTCAACCTCTCGTGTATGGCCAACAAGATTCGCCAGGGACATTACGGCGAGGTGGACTGGGCTATTATAGAAGTGTGCGCCATAGAGGAACACGGAGAAAAAGTGCGCTTTTATCCTACCGTGGGAGTGGGTATCATACCTACGATAGCACGTGTGGCAACGCGCGGAATATTCCTCGAGCTTAACCGTTACCATTCCGACAAGCTGATAGGCATGCACGACATTTACGAGATTCCCGACGTGCCTTTCCGCAAACCTATTAATATAATGAATGTGAACGACCGCATTGGCGTTCCATACGTGGAGGTTGAAAAGAGCAGGATTGTGGGTGTGGTTGAAGTAAACCTTCCCGACGAAGCAAGGGCTTTCAAGGAATCGTGCGAGACTACCGACAAGATAGGCAACAACGTGGCCGACTTCCTGCTCTGGAACATGAAGAAGGGATACATACCGAAGACTTTCCTTAACCTGCAGAGCGGTGTGGGCTCGGGGGCGAACGCCGTGCTCCAGGCGCTCGGCGGGAACAAGGACATTCCCGATTTCAGCATTTACACCGAGGTGTTGCAGAACGCCTGCCTCGACCTCATGCTCGAAGGAAGGATAAAAATGGCTTCCACCTGTTCGCTTACGGTTACGGGAAAGGAACTCGAGAACATGTATTCAAACATCGACCTGTTCAAGGAACGCCTTGTGCTGCGCCCGTCGGAAATATCAAACTCGCCCGAGGTGATTTCGCGCATTGGCGTGTGCTCGATGAACACGGCGCTCGAAGTAGACATCTATGGCGACGTGAACTCCACAAAGGTTTGCGGCACCAAGATGATGAACGGCATAGGCGGTTCGGCCGACTTTACCAATTCGGCTTACATAAGCATATTCACTTGCGGCTCTACGGCCAAGGATGGAAAGATAAGTTCTGTTGTGCCGTTCTGCTCGCACGTTGACCACACGAGCCACTTTGTTTGCGCCGTGGTAACCGAATATGGCGTAGCCGACCTGCGCGGCAAGTGTACGCTCGACAAGGCAAAGGAACTTATTAAGGTGGCACATCCCGACTACCGCCCGATTCTTGAGGAGTACATGAGAATTGCTTCGGCTTACGGCGGGCATACGCACCACTGCCTCTCGGCAGCTTTCGCATTGCACGACACTTACATGCGCAAGGGCGACATGCGCCTCATAGACTGGAGCGAATACATAAAAGAATAATGAGAACACTGTGAACTGAAAATAACCTTATCTAAACAATAAAAAAATATCATGACATTCGGAAAAAGAAACATCACAGTCAAGAAACTCATCATCCTGCTCGCGGCATTGACGGTGATAGTAATAAACGCCTGCGCCCAGGACAAGGGCGGGGGAATAACGCCCGAAATGCTCGAAGGATTCAGGAAGGCGCAAACCGGAACGCAGGCTGACAAGGCTTTGCGCAAGGTATTTTCAAACAACAATATCGACCAGCTGGCCAAGAACCTGCACAATCCTTTGGCGGACGACAAGAATTTCTCGCACAGCGTGTCTTCGAAAGGAATAACCGACCAAATGAGCTCCGGGCGCTGCTGGCTTTTCTCTGGATTGAATGTTCTGCGCGCGCAAATGATAGCAAAGTACAACCTTGGAGCATTCCAGTTTTCGCAGAACTATTGCTTTTTCTACGACCAGCTTGAAAAGTCGAACCTTTTCCTGCAATCGGTAATCGACAGCGCCGACAAGCCTTTCGACGACAAATATGTGGAGTGGCTTTTCAAGAATCCCATTTCCGACGGCGGACAGTTCACAGGTATTTCCGACATCGTGACGAAATACGGCCTTGTTCCCGCCGAGGTTATGCCCGAAACTACGGCTTCGAACTATACAAACAGCATGGCAAAACTGGTTTCCTACAAACTGCGTCAGTTTGGTTTGGAATTACGTGAGGCCGTGGCTAACAAAACAAAGAAAGCCGACATACAGAAACGCAAGACGGAAATGCTCGGTACGGTTTATCACATGCTTACCATGTTCCTCGGCGAACCGCCAACGCAGTTTGAGTGGACGCGCACCGACAGCGCAGGCAAGAAGGTTGACACGCGCACTTACACGCCGCTCGGTTTTTACAAGGAATACGTGGGACAGGACCTGAAGAACAGTTATGTAATGCTCATGAACGACCCTACGCGCCCGTATTACAAGACTTACGAAATCGATATGGACCGCCACGCCTACGACGGCGAGAACTGGACGTACATCAACCTTCCAATGGACAGCATAAAGCAAATAGCCATACGCTCAATCAAGGACAGCGTTATGATGTACTACTCCTGCGACGTGGGCAAGTTCCTCGATAGCAAAACAGGCCTGCTGGACGAAAACAACTACGATTACTCGCTTTTCCTCGGCGTTGATTTCAACATGACAAAGGAACAGCGCATACGCACGTTCGCTTCCATGTCGTCGCACGCCATGACACTCATGGCTGTTGACCTCGACAGCGACGGCAAGCCAGTGAAGTGGAAAGTGGAGAACTCGTGGGGAGCTTCGTCGGGGCAGGGCGGCTACCTCGTGATGACCGACAAATGGTTTGACGATTACACGTTCCGCCTCGTGGCAGAGAAACGTTTCGTTTCGCCCGAAACTTTAAAACTCCTCGAGCAGAAGCCTACGCTTTTGCCGCCATGGGATCCTTTGTTTGCCGCCGAACAATAGACATATACTTATCCTCCAGCGGTTACGGGCTGGAGGATAATTGTTTTATGGGACAGATTAGTTTTAATGACTTAAATATAAAAACAATGAAAACGAAACTCGTATTGTTTCTCTGTTTCCTGCAAGGCCTGTTCACAGCCGCGCAGGCGCAGGACGTTAAGTCCAATGTCGTTTACAGCGACGCCAACGTGCGTTTCACTCTTATTTCCGACGGGGTAGTGAGAATGGAATATGCCCCCGACGGCAAATTCATCGACGACAAGTCGTTCATAGCCGTATGCCGCGAATATCCTGTCGTTGAATACAAGTTGAAGAAAGGAGGCAAGTGGCTCGAGATAAGCACCTCGAAAATGAAAGTGCGCTATCGCAAGGGCAGCGGCGCGTTCACTGCCGACAACCTCAAGATTACCGCGCCGAAAGGAGTGTTCCAGTTTTCGTGGGTACCGGGTCAGAAACAAACCGGCAACCTCAAGGGAACGTTCCGCACGCTCGACGGCATGGATGGCGACACGCAGACGCAGGGATATGTGAAAGAAACCAAACCCGGCGAAAAGCTGCCGCTCGAGGACGGACTCTTGGCCACCGACGGCTGGACTTTCATTGACGATTCCAAAGGCTTCCTGTTCGACGGCGACAAGGACTGGGAATGGGTGAAGGAACGCCCGCAGAACGGCGGCCAGGACTGGTATTTCATGGCTTACGGCCATGATTTCAAGAAAGCATTGAAAGACTACACCCTCTTTGCCGGAAAAATTCCTCTTCCCCCGCGCTACACGTTCGGCTACTGGTGGTCGCGCTACTGGCTCTACTCCGACAAGGAATTCCGCGAGCTCGTTGACAACTTCAAGACCTATCAGATACCGCTCGACGTAATGGTTGTCGACATGGACTGGCATTATACCGAGCCCGGAAAGGGCGGCTGGACGGGATGGACGTGGAACCGCGACCTCTTTCCCGACCCGGCCGGATTCCTCAAATACCTTAATCAAAACGGCCTCAAGGTAACGCTAAACCTTCACCCGGCCGACGGCATTGCTTCCTACGAAGAAGCATACCCGGCTTTGGCAAAGGACATGGGCATGGACCCGCAGGGCAAGGAAACGGTGAAGTGGGTGAACTCCGACAAGAAATTCATGGCCAACATGTTCAAGGACGTGCTCGAGCCCATGGAAAAGGAAGGCGTGTCGTTCTGGTGGCTCGACTGGCAGCAGGATTTGTTCGACTCCAAGCTGAAAGGCCTGAGCAACACATGGTGGATTAACTACGCTTTCTTCAGCCGCATGGCCAACAACCACGACACGCGCCCGCTTATCTACCACCGTTGGGGCGGCCTGGGCAACCACCGTTACCAGATAGGTTTTTCGGGCGACGCCACCGCCACGTGGAAGACTCTCGACTATCAGCCTTACTTCAATTCCACCGCCTCGAACGTGCTCTACGGCTATTGGGGCCACGACATAGGCGGCCACATAGGCGACAAGATAGATCCCGAGATGTATGCCCGTTGGATGCAGTTCGGCGCGTTCACACCGATAATGCGCACGCACTCGCAGAAAAACGCCGGTATGAACAAGGAGCCGTGGGTTTTCAGCAAGGAATACCTCGATGTGATACGCCAGACCATACGCCAGCGCTACGAAATGGTGCCCTACATCTACACCATGGCGCGCGAGGCTTACGAAAGCGGGGTATCGCTCTGCCGGCCCATGTATTACGACTATCCCGAAGCCAAGGAGGCTTACGACTTCAGGAACGAATACATGTTCGGCGACAACATGCTCGTTGCGCCCGTAACAGCGCCTGCCAAGGACGGCTACGCCAAGTTAAACGTATGGCTGCCCGAAGGACAATGGTATGAACTTCCCACAGGAACGTTGCTCGACGGCGGGCGCACGGTGGAAAGGAGCTTTGCAATCGACGAATACCCCATATACGTCAAGGCAGGCTCCATCTTGCCCATGTACACCGACAAGGTGATGAACCTCAGCGGCAACGACGAGGACATCGTTGTAACCGTATTCCCCGGCCCGGCCGGAACATCGCAGTTCAGCCTTTACGAAGACAACGGCGACGACAAGAAATACGCCACCGAGTACGCCCGCACACAGCTCACTTGCGTGCGCGACTCCTCGAAACTCAAGATAACAATCGGCGCGCGCAAAGGCTCGTATGCCGGCATGCCGGGCAACAGGAGGTTCAAGGTAAAGGTGCTCTCGTCGCAAGCCCCGCAGTCGGTAACGGTAAACGGCAGCCCGGTCAAGTATGAATACATCGGCAAGGAGTTCGCCCTCATGTTCGATGTGCCCGAAAAGTCATGCGGCAGCGAGAAAGTAATCGAGATAACCTGTCCCGCCGGAGCCGGGGCCGACATGAACGGTCTGCTCGGGGCTTCAAGGCGAGTGGCACGCTCCATGGAAGCCCTCAAGTACCGCGACGCGGGCATTTGCTTCAAGGAAGAGTTCGGCCGCATGGGAAGCCTTGCCGAAGCCGTTACCTACGCGCCCGCTAGTCTGCCGCAGGCAGTGGCCGGGTTCTGGAAAAGCTACCGCGAGCTGCCCGAAGTGCTCAAACGCCAGGGACTGAACGAGGACAACACCCGTTGGTTCCTCCAGTCGGTGGGCTGGAGCAAATAACCTCCGGCACGTTACGGCAGCACGATAAAACAACGGGGCGGGAGAGTGGTTGGAATTCCAATCCGCATTCCATGTGTATTCATTTTGCCGCCCGTTTATTCATCCGCTGTTTGGCATTAAAAAACACGCCCCGGAGCAAAGAAAAAATATGTCCGAGGAATTTTAAAATATGTCCGATGTATTTCGAAATATGTCGGACATATTTTTTGCGTCCCCGAAAACTTGAATTATAAGGACTTCTGAACGGCCCTTTTTAAATGAATATTTTTTAAATTTGCGTTGATGAATATTCAACCTTAAACATACTACCGATGAAACGTCGCAGATTTTTGCAGACAGCCGGGATGGCCGGCCTTTCATTGTTCGTTCCGGGAGGTGTTTCACGCGCTTCCGTCCGCAACACTGAATCCAAAGCGGGCTTCACCCTTTGGCAGCTCGCCTCGCAGGTCAACACCATAGGAAATTCCTACGTACTGCTCACCGACAATGGCAGGGTAGTGGTGATGGACGGCGGCGTGGCCGAAGAGACATCCTACCTGCGCGGTTTCCTGGCCGCACTCGGCAACGAAGTGGAAGCATGGTTCATATCACATCCCCATGCCGACCACATGGGTGCGCTGCGCGAGATACTCAAAGCCCCCGGCGATGTCAGGGTGAAGCGCATTTACCATTCGCGCTTCTCAGAAAGCCTTATCGACGCCGAACCAGGCAGTAGCAAGGACGCACGCGAGTTCTACGCCCTCCTCGACAAGGGAGTGTTCCCCGTAACCGACCTGCGCGAGGCCGGAAAGGAAATGCACATCGACGGGCTGGACCTAAAGATACTCGGAGTAACGAACGAGGAATTCCGCACCAATCCTTACAACAACTCATCCATGATAATACGTGCCAGCGACAGGCGCAAATCGGTCGTATTCCTGGCCGACGCGGGCGTGGAGTGCGGCAACAAGGCGCTCAACGGCCCATACCGCAAGGAACTCGACTGCGACTACATGCAGATGGCACACCACGGGCAGCAAGGCTGCGACGAGAATTTCTACCGCACCGTACAGTTCCGCGCATGCCTGTGGCCAACACCCCTGTGGGTTTGGAACAACGACGCGGGCAAAGGCATAAACACCGCACACCTCAAAACGTTCGACACACGCCGCTGGATGGACGAGAAAGGCATACGCGAACACCACGTGTCGTGCACCGACGGCCTGTGGAAGCTCGACTGAGCGGCGGCACGCCAGGCATGAGCTGCGGGCCGCACGCCAAAAAAAGCCGCACCCCTTGCCCCGCACACCGCATACGGGCGGCCGTTTTAACACTTCCGGGCACGCAGGCAACAGCAAAAAAGCGTTTTTTAACAATTATACCCCGAAAACTCCCTTTTTTGCGCAAGTATCTTTCGGTATAAACGTGAAATTAATTAAATTTGCAGTCGAATGTACCTTATGCAATACAATTAACAAAATCAAATAATTAAATCCAACAATCTTCTATTATGTGGTTATATGATTCATCAGTTGGAAGAAAAGTAGTGATGTCGGTTTCCGGCATAGCCTTGATTCTCTTCCTCACTTTCCATGCGTCGATGAACGTTGTGGCGCTCTTTTCGGGCGACGCATACAATGCCGTATGCGAATTCTTAGGCGCAAACTGGTATGCCGTTGCCGGCACACTGGCTTTGGCTTTCCTTGTGTGCGTGCATTTCGTGTATGCGTTCATCCTGACACTTCAAAACCGCAAGGCGCGCGGAACAGACCGCTATGCAGTTACCTCGCGCCCCGACAAGGTGGAATGGGCTTCGCAGAACATGTTCGTCCTCGGCCTTATCGTGGTTCTCGGCCTTGTGCTGCACCTTTACAACTTCTGGGCTAACATGATGCTCACCGAGCTGCTCGGCACAGAAAACGCCTGCGGAATCGACCCGACCGACGGCTATGAGTTCATGGTTTACACGTTCGGCTGCCCGGTGTATGCGGTAATCTACATCATCTGGCTCGTGGCTCTTTGGTTCCACCTTACACACGGATTCTGGAGCGCAATGCAGACACTCGGCTGGAACGGCAAAATCTGGTTCAACCGCTGGAAAGTGATAGGCAACGTTTTCGTAACAATCGTTATCCTCGCGTTCATGGCAGTAGTCCTGAGGTTCGCACTCTGCGGAGGGGCTTGCTGAACAACTGCGGCTTAATAAAGTAAAATAAACAAGAGACGGAATACATAAGTTCCTCCTTCCAAAATAAGACAGAACAACATGACAACAATAAATTCAAAAATTCCCGAAGGGCCTATTTCGCAGAAATGGACTAACTTCAAGGCTCACCAGCGTCTTGTAAACCCTGCCAACAAACGCAAGCTCGACATCATAGTAGTCGGCACCGGCCTGGCCGGAGCTTCGGCTGCCGCTTCGCTCGGCGAAATGGGTTTCCACGTGCTTAACTTCTGCATTCAGGACTCACCACGCCGCGCTCACTCGATAGCCGCACAAGGCGGTATCAACGCTGCAAAGAATTATCAGAACGACGGCGACTCGATTTACCGCCTGTTCTACGACACAGTAAAAGGCGGCGACTACCGCGCACGCGAGGCTAACGTTTACCGCCTTGCCGAGGTTAGCGCAAACATAATAGACCAGTGCGTTGCCCAGGGCGTTCCCTTTGCACGCGAATACGGCGGCCTCCTGGCCAACCGTTCGTTCGGCGGCGTGCAGGTAAGCCGTACATTCTACGCAAAAGGACAGACCGGACAGCAGCTCCTGCTCGGAGCTTACTCGGCACTCATGCGCCAGGTGCATGAAAAAACCGTGGAGCTCTATACCCGCTACGAAATGCAGGACATCGTGATGGTCGACGGCCGTGCACGCGGCATTATCGCGAAAAACATCGTAACCGGCAAGCTCGAGCGTTTCGCCGCTCACGCAGTTGTGCTCGCCACCGGCGGTTACGGCAACACATATTTCCTTTCAACGAACGCAATGGGCTGCAACTGCTCGGCTGCAATAGCAGCTTACCGCAAGGGAGCCTATTTTGCAAACCCCGCTTTCGTACAGATTCACCCCACCTGCATTCCCGTTCACGGCGACAAGCAATCAAAGCTCACGCTTATGTCGGAGTCGCTGCGTAATGACGGACGTATTTGGGTTCCCAAGAAACTTGAAGACGCCAAGAAACTGCAGAAAGGCGAAATCAAAGGAAAAGACATTCCCGAAGAAGACCGCGACTATTACCTCGAGCGCCGCTATCCAGCGTTCGGCAACCTTGTGCCGCGCGACGTGGCTTCGCGTGCAGCCAAGGAGCGTTGCGACAAAGGCTTTGGCGTGAACAACACCGGCCTGGCCGTATTCCTCGACTTCTCCGAGGCTATCAACCGCCTGGGCAAGGATGTTGTTGCACAACGTTACGGTAACCTTTTCGACATGTACGAGGAAATTACCGACGAGAACCCCTACGAGAACCCGATGATGATTTACCCGGCCATCCACTACACCATGGGCGGCCTGTGGGTAGACTACGAGTTGCAGACCAACATACCCGGACTGTTCGCTATCGGCGAGTGCAACTTCTCCGACCACGGAGCTAACCGCTTGGGTGCTTCCGCGCTCATGCAGGGACTGGCCGACGGATATTTCGTGCTTCCGTACACGATTCAGAACTACCTTGCCGACCAGATTACCGTTCCGCGTTTCAGCACCGACAGCAAAGAATTTGCAGACGCCGAGAAAGCCGTACAGGACAAGATTGACCACCTGATGAACATCAAGGGTACGGAATCGGTTGACTCTATTCACAAGAAACTCGGCCACGTGATGTGGGAATATGTAGGCATGGCGCGCACTAAGGAAGGACTTGAGACGGCGCTAACCAAGATTGCCGAAATACGCAAGGAATTCGAGACCAACCTGCGCGTTCCAGGCTCTAAGGACGGAATCAACATCGAGCTCGACAAGGCTATACGCCTGAACGACTTCATCACCATGGGGCAGCTCATAGCTTACGACGCACTCAACCGCAACGAAAGCTGCGGCGGGCACTTCCGCGAGGAGTACCAGACCGAAGACGGAGAGGCTAAGCGCGACGACCAGAACTGTTTCTACGTTTCATGCTGGGAATACCAGGGTTCTGACGAAAAAGCGCCCGTTATGTACAAAGAACCTCTCAAGTACGAGGCAATAGAAGTAAAGACCCGTAACTACAAGAGCTAACAACCGTAACAATTAAAGAAGATACAACAATGGCTAATACAATAAGTTTCACACTGAAATATTGGAAACAGAACGGTCCTAAGGAGCAGGGTCACTTCGAAACCCGTGAAATGAAGGACATCCCTACGGACACCTCGTTTCTTGAAATGCTCGACATACTCAACGAAGAGTTAATCGAGGAAGGCAAGGAGCCTTTCGTGTTCGACCACGACTGCCGCGAAGGCATTTGCGGTATGTGCTCGCTTTATATCAACGGAACTCCCCATGGCAAGACCGAAACGGGAGCTACCACCTGCCAGCTCTACATGCGCCGCTTCAAGGACGGCGACGTAATCACCGTTGAGCCCTGGCGCTCGGCTGCATTCCCCGTTATCAAGGACTGCATGGTCGACCGTTCGGCGTTCGACAAGATACAGCAGGCCGGAGGATACATCAGCGTGCGCACCGGTGGCCCGCGCGACGCAAACTCCATACTCATCCCCAAACAGGATGCCGACGAGGCCATGGACTGCGCTACGTGCATTGGTTGCGGAGCATGTGTGGCTGCCTGCAAGAACGGCTCGGCAATGCTTTTCGTGTCGTCCAAGGTGAGCCAGCTGGCTCTACTGCCGCAAGGACGCCCCGAGGCTGCCAAGCGCGTCAAGGCCATGATTGCGAAGATGGACGAACTGGGATTCGGAAACTGCACCAACACACGTGCGTGCGAGGCCGTTTGCCCGAAGAACGAAACCGTTGCCAACATCGCACGCCTCAACCGCGAATTCTTGAAGGCCAAACTGGCCGACTAAATCATTTCCTAATATATTTCCATACAAATATTTTTGTGCGCCTGCCTGTGAAGGTCGGCGCATTTTTTTGTACCCTGCCACTTGCGGCATTCTATGCGTTGGTGCGGCATACATGCGGCAACGTGCAAACCGCTGCCCGTAACAGACAAATAAGGCACGCTGAAACGGAAACTCGTTTTCAGGCTGTTATACCTGCATGGGACTTCGGAAAAATATGTGCCTTGTATTTTAAAATATGTCTGACATAATTCGAAATATGTCTGACATATTTTTTTGTACGTGAAAACCGGCAGAAAACCCGCCGCAAAAAAACAGTAGAAATCCGGTATCGGAATGTGAAAAAAGAAATGCCGCATTTACGTGTTCCGCGCGCAGTGTGCGGCAGCCTGCCAAGCGTCCCGTTTTGTGCCTTGTGCGCGCCGCCGTTAGCCTTGTGCCTCCTGCCATGTGCCTTGCGTGCGGCACGGTACGCCATTTAGGCCCTTGCGCAGGCTGCGTTAATCCGTCAATAAAGCAGCAGTCCCGCCAGGCCGCACATCAGTATCATTCGTATGGGGTTGATTTTGAAAAAGTGTGTACCTATGAAAGCCGAAACAAAGAGGAACACGCTTATGTAGAACTGCCACGGGTTGATGTCGGGCGTGCTGAAATTCTCGGCGTTCATCAGTATCAGCGCTGCCGAGGCTATCAGTCCCACAACCGTGGGGCGTATTACGGCAAACATGCTTTCCACCACGCTGGTCTCGCGGTATTTTATCAGCAGCCGGGTTATTGTGTACATCAGTATGAACGACGGCAGCACCACAGCCACCGTGGCCGTCACGCTCCCCAGTATGCCCACCCAGTGGGGGTATCCGGCGTTCACGGCCGCGGTGTAACCCACGTATGTGGCCGAGTTTATGCCTATCGGGCCGGGTGTCATCTGGCTTATGGCTATTATGTCGGTAAACTGCTGCGACGTTAGCCAGTGATAGCGCGTCACCACTTCGCCCTGAATCATCGAAATCATGGCATATCCCCCTCCGAAGCCCACCAGGCCTATGATGAAGAACGTGTAGAAAAGCAGCAGGAACAGAATCATCCTTATTTGGTTTTAAAGTGCCTTGCGGGCTATTCGTGCGGTTTGACGTAGCGCCCGTACATGTATCCCCCTATGCCCACGGCCAGTATGATGTACACGGGCGACACGCCCAACAGCCATATCAGCAGCGCCGCGCCCACCGGAAGCCATACGTTCGACAGCGTAATACGCGCCGAGCGCGCCAGCTTTATGCAGGGAGCTGCAATGAGCGCCACCACGGCCGGGCGTATTCCCTTGAATATGGCTTCCATGGTCTTGTTGTCGCGAAAGCTGTGGAAAAACAACGCTATGGCAAGTATTATGAGGAACGACGGCAGCACGCAGCCTAATGCGCACGTCACGGCGCCGCGCGTCTTGCGCAGCCGGTAGCCTATGTTGATACTCATGTTCACGGCAAAAACCCCCGGGATAGTCTGCGCCACGGCAAGCAGGTCGAGGAAAGCCTCGCGGTCTATCCATTTGCGTTTGTTCACCACTTCCTCCTCAATAAGCGGAATCATGGCGTAACCTCCGCCCAAAGTGAACAGGCCAATGCGGAAAAATGTAGAAAAAAACTGTGAATAAATGCCCATTCTTTACAAGGGGTGCTTAATACCGTGCAAATTTAGCGCAACCCGCTGAACAGACAAAAGAAAAGCCCCCTTTTTTGTCTTCTCCGCGCCGCTGCAGCCGCCTGCTTACGCTCCCGCCGCGCCACACGTTTTGCACAAAAATCCCCGTCCGCCGGGCCATTTAAGGCATAAAACGAGGCTTAAAAGGAAAGTTTTGGCCGTGATAGGGAAAAAATGAACATGTAATAGCGAAAAAACAGCAAATCATAGGCCTTATTTAATTTTGCACGTATATGCAAACGCGGTAATTTTGCATACGGTGGCAAGTGTAGGAACCATTATCCCACGGCCGCCTGTGTAATTTGTAAAACCAACGTAATGGACATACGAAAACTCATTCTTTCCGCCGCCTTGGCCGTAGCAGCCTTCCCGCTTGCGGCGCAGCGCGTCTTTACGCTCGACAGCTGCCGTTCCATGGCCCTGGCCGGCAACAAACAGCTGCTTGCGGGCGAAAAGGAGATAGAGGCCGCCGGCTACGAACATAAGGCAGCGCGCGCCAATTACCTGTTCAAGGTAAATGCCGTTGCCACGTATTTCCGCAACAGCCGGGAGCAGCACCTGCTTTCATCTTCCACGCGCTCAAGGCTCGACAACCTCGGCACCTCCATGTCGGAACCCTTGGGCCAGTTGGCCCAGACGGCCGGGCAGCTGCACCCCGAGATAGCCGGGCAGCTTGAAGAAATGGGCAGCAACCTCGTTAACGGCATGAACGACATAGGCCGCGGCATAAACGACGCTTTCCGCACCGATACGCGCAACGTGTTTGCCGGCGCGCTCATGCTTACGCAGCCAATATACATGGGCGGCAAGATACGGGCCTACGACCAGATTACGGGCTATGCCTGCGAGCTGGCCGAGCAGAAGCACCGCGCCGGCGAGCAGGAGGTTATACTGAACACCGACGAGGCCTATTGGCAAATCGTGTCGCTTGCGAGCAAGAAACGCCTGGCCGAAAGCTATGTGCAGCTGCTCCAGCGCATGGATTCCGACGTTACAAAGATGATAAAGACGGGCGTGGCCACACGCGCCAACGCGCTTACGGTAAGCGTTAAGCTGAACGAGGCCGAAATGGCCCTCACAAAGGTCGACAACGGGCTTTCGCTCGCCCGCATGCTGCTGTGCCAGCTGTGCGGCCTGCCGTTGGACACGCAGTTCACCCTTGAGGACGAAAACAAGGAGCTTTCGTCCACGGCGGGCGGTAATTCCGCGTTCGACATGTCCACGGCCCTGTCGCGCCGTCCCGACCTGCGCAGCCTTGAACTGGCCGCCGACATTTACGACAAGAAAATCAAGCTGGCACGCTCCGAAAACCTGCCGCAGCTTGCATTGGTGGGCAATTACCTGCTCACCAACCCGTCGGTGTTCAACGGTTTTGAAAAAAAGTTCAAGGGAATGTTCAACATAGGCGTAACGCTCTCGGCCCCGCTGTTCCGCTGGGGCGAAGGGCGCAACAAGGTCAGGGCGGCCAAGGCGCAGGCCGCCGCAGCGCGTTACCAACTCGACGAGGCGCGCGAAAAGGTGGAACTGCAGGTAAACCAGGCGTCGTTCCGCGTAACCGAAGCTAACAAGGCGTTCGCCCGCGCGGTGAAGAACTGCGAGCGCGCCGAGGAAAACCTGCGCACCGCAAGCGTAGGTTTCAAGGCCGGGGTGATACCTACGAGCGACATGCTCGAGGCGCAGACGGCATGGGTGTCGGCACAGTCGGAAATGGTGGACGCCGCAATCGACGTGCGGCTCACGCAGGTGTACCTGCAAAAGTCGCTCGGCACGCTCGAGTGAACAGTGTTTTTTACAGCTTTAAACGTATGTTAAAACAGAAGGCCGTTCCACCCGCTCAAAAACCCCTCCTCGGAGCAAAGAAAAAATACAAGGCACATATTTCAAAATATGTCTGACCAATTTTAAAATTCCTCGGACATATTTCAGCCCGCATGAATAAAGGGCTTTAACACATGCCCGGCAAAGCGGACAAACAACGACAGAAACAAAAAAACAACAGGTTCGATATATGGCAAAGATTACAAAAGAAAGGAAAAGCCTCGCAGTAGGATTGCTTATATTCGTGGCCGTGGTGATAGCGGCGGCCGTAATGGGATTGATAATGCTCAGCCCCGTGACCGAATACGTGGAAGGGCAGGCCGAAGCCGACGAATACCGCGTTTCGAGCAAGGTGCCCGGCCGCGTGGTGAGGTTCTACGTGCGCGAGGGCGACACGGTGCGCCGCGGCGACACGCTCGTGGTGCTCGACGCCCCCGACGTGCTTGCAAAGCTCGAACAGGCGCGCGCAGCCAAGGACGCAGCGCAGGCCAAACAGGATGAGGCCTTGGCCGGAACAAGGCACGAGCAGGTGCAGGCCGCATACGACATGTGGCAGAAGGCAAAGGCCGGGCTCGACATAGCCGTCAAGTCGCACCGCCGCGTAAAGGAACTGTTCGAACAGGGAGTGCTGCCCGAACAGAAGTTCGACGAGGCCGCCGCACAGCTTGCCGCAGCGCAGGCCACCGAAAAGGCAGCGCATTCGCAATACCAGATGGCCGTTAACGGCGCACGCCGCGAGGACAAGGCCGCTGCCGCAGCCATGGTAAGCCGTGCACGCGGCGCAGTGGACGAAGTGGAGTCCTACGTAAGGGAAACCGTGCTCACCGCCCAGGCCGACGGCGAAGTAAGCGAGATATTCCCCAAGGCGGGAGAGCTTGTTGGCACCGGCGCACCGATAATCAACGTGGCCATGATGGACAAGATGTGGGTTACTTTCAATATACGCGAAGACATGCTCGGCCACATAGGCATGAACCGCAAGTTCAAGGCACGGATACCGGCGCTCGGGGGGCGGGAAGTGGAACTCGTTACCTATTACATGAAAGACCTCGGCTCGTATGCCGCATGGAAAGCCACAAAAACCACCGGCGACTACGACCTCAAGACATTCGAGGTGCGCGCCCGGCCGGTAAAGCCCGTTGAAGGGCTGCGCCCGGGCATGTCCGTAATCTTTCCGCAACAACATTGAACCTCGGGCCCCGGCCTGCGAAAACAAAGTCTGCAAGCATGTCGCACATCAGGAACATATTGGCCGTTTCGCTCCGCGAGTCAAGGCGGATTCTCTCGAGCCCGCTCTACATATTCTCGCTCGTGGGGGCACCGCTGCTGTGTTTCGTGTTCTTCCTAACGCTTATGGGCAAGGGGCTGCCTTCGGGGTTGCCCGTGGGGGTGGTCGACATGGACCGCTCGGCCCAGTCGCGCAGCGTGGTGCGTAACCTCGGGGCGTTCCAGCATATCAAGATAGTGGCCCGTTACCGCACGTTCAACGAGGCGCGCGACCAAATGCAGCGCGGCCGGATATACGGCGTGTTCTACATTCCCGCAGGCTTCTCGCGCGATTTGCAGAACCAGCAGCAGCCAACCATTTCGTATTACAGCAATTATACCTACCTTATAGCCGGCACGCTCTCGTTCCGCGACTTCAGGATGATGAGCGAGCTTGCCGCCGGAGCAGCGGGCCGCGCCGTTCTAACGGCAAAAGGGGCTACCGACGACCAGGCGCAGGAATTCCTGCAGCCTATCGTTGTCGACACGCACCTGCTCGGCAACCCGTGGCTCAACTATTCGGTTTACCTGAACAACATAACGCTGCCCGGGGCGCTTATGATTGTGATTTTCCTGCTCACGGTTTATTCCATAGGCGTGGAACTGAAGGACAAAACGGCTTACAAATGGATTTCGCTCTCGGGCAATTCCATTTTCAACGCCGTTACCGGCAAACTGCTCCCTTACACGGCCGTGTTTTTCCTAATGGCACTTGTTTACAACCTGCTGCTCTATGGCGTGCTGCGCTTTCCGTGCCATTGCGGAATGCCGGTAATGGTGGTTGTGTCGTTCCTGTTCGTGCTTGCCTCGCAGGCGCTGGGCGTTTTCTTCGTCGGGCTGCTGCCGCATTTCCGCTTTGCCATGAGTGTGGCCTCGCTGTGGGGAATACTGTCGCTTTCGATGTCGGGATTTACGTTTCCCGTTACCGAGATGTCGCCGCTGCTGAAAGGCTTGTCGGTATGCTTCCCCCTGCGCCACTATTTTCTTATTTACGTAGACCAGGCCCTGAACGGCTATCCCCTTTATTACTCCTGGGGCGAGGTGCTATGGCTCATGTTGTTCCTGCTGCTTCCGCTAACGGTGCTTTACCGCCTGAAAGGCGTGCTGCTTACTTACAGATACGAACCTTGAAATGATGTTTATGAAAAAGATACTGCATTCGTTCCGGCGTTCGATAAGCGCAATGTCCTTTGTGTGGAGCCGCGAGTTGCGAACAGCCCTTCGCGACGAGGCTGTGCTGATTTTTATCGTTATAGTGCCGCTCGGCTACCCGCTGCTCTACAGTTTTATATACAACAACGAGGTGGCGCACGACGTTCCCGTAGCCGTTATCGACGACAGCGGCACGTCGCTCTCGCGAAAGTACATCCGCTTGTGCGACGCCACCGAAAACGTTCGCGTTGCAAGCCGCTGCGCCGACTTCGAGGAAGCGCGCGAACTCATGCGCAGGCATAAGGTGTACGGAGTAGTGCATATTCCGCGCGATTTCAGCAGCAATCTCAACCAGGGCAGGCAAACTCACGTAACGGCATTTTGCGACGCAAGCTCGCTGCTTTATTACAAAGCCATTTCGCTTGCAACGATAAACGTGTCGCTCGAAATGAACGCCGACATAAAACTGCACCGCGCGCGGAACATTACCGCCCGCCAGGACGAAATAACCAGCGCGCCCCTGAGATACGAAGAAGTGAATATTTTCAATCCGGCAACAGGCATGGCAACGTTTCTGCTTCCTGCCGTGCTGATGATGATACTTCAGCAGACGATGATGTTGGGAATAGGAGTTACGGCCGGCACCATGAAGGAACGCCACACCTTCCGCCTTTACCGCCCGTTTGCGCCGGGATTTGCCGGCGCGGCAACGATAACTGCTGCAAGGGCGTTGATATATGTGGCGGTCTATGCCGTGATTTCAATGTATGTTCTCGGCATGGTGCCGTTGATGTTCAGATTCACCCACATAGGCCATTTTACCGACATAGCCTTGTTTATGCTGCCTTACCTTACGGCTGTTGCTTTCTTTTCAATAACGTTCTCGTATTTCATAAGAACGCGCGAGTCGTGCATGCTGCTTATAGTTTACCTTTCGCTCATATTCCTTTTTGTCAGCGGAATTTCATGGCCGGGCAGCGCCGTGCCGCCGTTCTGGAAATACATGTCTTATCTCATACCGTCAACCTTCGGGATAAACGGCTTTGTAAAACTTAACAGCGAAGGAGCACGTCTTTTCCAGGTGGCTTTCGAGTACCGCGCGCTGTGGCTGCAGGCGATATTTTATTTCGTTACCGCGTGCGTCGTCACACATTACGACATCAAGGCCGACTGCCGCAGTTTCGTCCGTGCAAAGGGGCAGTGCGGCAACGCATGCGGTGAATGACATGCGGCATTAAGCAAACACCCGGCGGCACAGAGGGAAACGCCTGTGCCTTGTGCTAACGGAATATTCCGTAACTTTGCGGCGAAATTCACATGTTATGGCAAAGAAACTTTACATCGAGACATACGGCTGCCAGATGAACGTGGCCGACAGCGAGGTGGTCGCCTCCATAATGAAGTCGGCCGATTACGACGTGTGCACCGACATCTCCGGTGCCGACGCCGTGTTCCTCAACACCTGTTCCGTGCGCGAGAACGCCGAGCAGAAAATCTACAACCGGCTCGAAGCGCTCAACGCCCTGCGCCGCAGCCGCAAGGGAAGGCTTATTATCGGCGTGCTCGGCTGCATGGCCGAACGCACCAAGGAGGATTTGCTCGACAACCACCACGCCGACCTCGTGGCCGGGCCTGATTCTTATCTCATGCTGCCGCAGCTCATAGCCGAAGCCGAGAACGGGCAGAAGGCTATAAACGTAGAGCTTTCCACGGCCGAAACATACTCCGATGTCATACCCGAGCGCGTGTGCGGAAACCATATTTCGGGCTTCGTAAGCATTACGCGCGGGTGCAACAACTTTTGCCACTACTGCATTGTGCCTTATGTAAGGGGGCGCGAGCGTTCGCGCTCGCCGCAGAGTATCCTGGCCGAAGTGCGCGACCTCGCAAGCCACGGATACAAGGAAGTAACGCTCCTGGGGCAGAACGTAAACTCCTACCGTTACCTTTCCGGCGATGACGCAAACGGAACACAGGGCGAGGTTACGTTCCCCGTGCTGTTGCGCATGGTGGCGCGCGCCGTGCCGGGCATGAGAGTGCGCTTTACCACGTCGCACCCCAAGGACATGAGCGACGACACGCTGCGCGTAATAGCCGAAGAGCCCAACGTTTGCCGCCACATACACCTGCCCGTGCAGAGCGGAAGCAACCGCATACTCGAACTGATGAACCGCAAGTACACGCGCGAGTGGTACCTTGGGCGCGTGGAAGCCATACGCCGCATTGTGCCCGGCTGCGGCCTGTCTACCGACATCTTTGCCGGATATTGCAGCGAAACGGAGGACGACCACAGGCTTTCGCTCGAACTAATGGAGCAGTGTGCCTACGATTCGGCCTTCATGTTCAAGTACAGCGAGCGCCCCGGCACATACGCCGCACGCCATTTCGAGGACGACGTGCCCGAGGAGGTGAAAGTGCGCCGTCTCAACGAACTTATCGCCCTGCAAAACCGCCTCTCGCTCGAGGCCAACGAGAAATGCGTGGGCTCCACGTTCGAAGTCCTTGTCGAAGGCGTGAGCAAACGCAGCCGCGAGCAGCTGTTCGGTCGCACGGAGCAGAACAAGGTGGTTGTGTTCAACCGCGGCGGCGCGCATATAGGCGATTTTGTGAAGGTGAAAGTGCTTTCCGCAACGTCGGCCACACTGCTCGGCGAGATGGTAAACGAGGGAGAGTGATTCCTCTCCCTTTTCCTGTTGCAATTTTCTCTAAAATAATCTGCGTATGCACCGCCGGGGAGTGCGTGTCTCTTGTTGTCCGCATTTTTCAGGACTGTTTCCGGACGGGTTTTCGAGGGGTGAAAAATTAGTGGCTTGCTTTTTAAAATTAGTGGCCCGGATTTTAAAATCCGGGCCACTAATTTTTTCTTTGCTCCAAGGGGAGTATAATATGCTGAAAATCAGTTTTCATTTTTCGGGTACGGAAAACGCCGTTTTTCCGCCATTTTGCATACCTGTGAAACGCACGTTTTTCAAAGCTCCGGATATGGCCGCAAGCACGGGCAATCATGCCCGCCGCGAGGCGTCAGCGTTTGCGGCAGCCGTATATGGCAGCACCCGTCCAGGCGGCAAGCGCCACGAGCGCACCCGTCGATTCCGCGCTGGCGCACACGAGCATGAAAGCCGAGAGCTGCGCGTTTATGAAATGGAGCGTGCGGCGCGGTGTTACCGGCTCTTCGAGCAGTTTGGAATACAGGGCCGCCAGCTTCACTACCGGTACGGATGACTCTGCGGCACGGAGCACCGCGTTGAGCGCGCGTTTCAGTGATACCTGCGGGAGAGTGCGCTGCGCCGGCATGGCGCTGTTGCTGAAAGTGAGTGTCTTTTTCATGTTGCTTCGTTTAAAGGTTTGTTTTTACGAAGCAAAGGAACTTTTTGTCTGTGACAGTCTGCGTCACAAACCGAATTTCTTTGTTAAAAGTGCAGCTTCCCGGGCGATATGTTCCTTGAACTCCGCCGGTTCTACGATTTCCACCTCCGAATGCAGCCCGAGCACAAAGCGTCCTATGCCGCAAAAGTCGCACACCCGGGTGTCGAGCATGAAATCCCCGCCGTCCGCAGGCGCAAGGCAGGCCGCGGCAGCCGGGCGTTCCTCGCGAAGGATTCGTGCGGCGCGTCCCGTAAGCCTTAGTACCACGCGGCGTGTCTCCTTGCCCGAGAAGCCGAACAGGTCGGTGTAATAACTCTCGTGCCTGCCGGCATTGCTCCACATAAGGTCGAGCACTATCACCTCCTCGGCGCGGGCCACCTTGAATGTCTTGTTCTCGCCGCTTGCCAGCTCGTAGCAGCGCACGTCGTCGTTCGAGTTAAGGAATGCGAAAGGCTCAACCGTTCGGTCGGCCACGCTACCGCCGTGCAGCGAGTGGTAGTTCTTGAGCACCGCCACGCGGTGCAGCTTAACGGCCTCGTACAGCTGCGACAGGTTGCGCGCCGTGCGGCGGTCGGCCTCGGGTTCTTCGAGCACGCGGTAGTTGTAAATGCGCCCGATTTTGTTGCGCAGGCTGCGCAGTTGTATGCTGTTGCCGCCCGCCGAGGCGAGCAGGCCGGCTATTACGGCGGCCTCTTCTTCAGAGAACGACACGTTGTCGGAAATCTCCCTTATGAAATGCGAATCGCGGCTTATGCGGAACACGTCGCCCGACTGCTCAACGCTGAACAAGGCCGATTCCTTGAAAGTGCGTATGTACCTGTACACGGTGCGCCGGCTCATGCCCAATCGCCGGGCCACCTGCTCCACGTTGAGCGAGATGTTGCCCGCAAGCATGGACATCAGCTTCAGTTGGCGGTTGAATTTTTCGAGTTCCATTGCCACGAAGTTACGTTTTTCCGGGCTTACGGCGGATTTTCTTCGCATTTTTTGCTACTTTAGCGCGCAAATCACCGAAACAACGTAAAAAATGAGAAATTTGAGCCGATTGCTGCTTGTGGCAGCCAGCCTCTTCGTGTTTATCTGCGCAAAGGCACAGACGCATATCCCGAACGACAAGATTTTCTGCCGCGACCCGTTCATTACCGTCGACCGCGAGGCCAAGTGTTACTACCTCATCCTTTCGCGCTCTGACGGAAAAGGAGGCAAGCTCTTTGCCTACAAAAGCACGGACCTTAAATACTGGGACGAGGTGGGCTACGTGTTCAACATGCCCGAAAACTATCCCGGCACAGACGACTGGTGGGCTCCCGACACATATTATTACAACGGCAAGTACTACTGCTTCGTTACCGTGAGCAACAAGGAAAAAGGCATATTGCGCGGAACAACCATATTGCGCTCCGACAACGGCCCCGCAGGGCCTTACCACACCATTATACCCGACGTAAAGCTGCACATCACGCCGTTCGGAATGCAGTGCCTCGACGGCGCGCTCTACGTTGACGAGAAAAACGACCCGTGGGTGGTTTTCTGCGTTGAATGGAACGGACCGAACGTAAAGGACAAGGTAGGAGAGATATGGTGCCAGCGGCTTAACAAAGACCTGACCAAAGCCATAGGCGCGCCGCAGCGGCTCTTTGCGGCCAACGAGGCGGAATGGCCCATGCGCATAGGCGAGGGCGGAATGATAACCGACGCGTCATTTGTGTGGCGTGACAAGGAAAGCGGCAACCTGCTCATGCTGTGGTCGAGCTTCTCGCCAAAATACTCCATCGGACAGTCAATTTCAAAATCGGGAAGCATACTCGGCCCGTGGGAACACGAAAAAGAACCGGTATTCAAAAACAACGGTGGCCACCAAATGGTTTTCGAAGACCTCGAGGGCAACCTGAAAATCTCTTTCCACTCGCCAAACGAGGGCGGAAGCCACCTCGTCATAAAAGACCTGAAGATAAAGGACGGCAAGTTCCTGCCGATAGAATAAGCAACGCAAAGCCCTGCCCCGTGCAGGGCTTTTTCATACCCGCCCGGCAAAGCGTCCGCGCAAAGCCCGACATCATGCAACGCCGGCCGCCGCCAAGCAACATGCCCGTGCGGAACCGGAAGCGCCTGTTAGGATTCTTTTCCCTCGCCGGGGCATGCGTGGCGGAAATGTTAAACCCAAAACGGTCATTAGGCAATTATGTATTTACGTCAAGCGCGGCCCCTTCGCCAACTTACGCACTTCTGCCGTCATCTGTCTTCCCTCCCGGCTTCGCCGTAGCCCGCTACGCCTTCAGCCTGGCGTAAAGCTATCTGCCAGGCATAAGTACGCAATTTGGCGAAGCCTAACGACCGATTTGTGTTAAAACTCCGCGCCATGCAGACAAATAAAACCGCCCCGCGAAAGCACTGTAAAACACCGGGGTTTCATGCGGGCAAAAATAGGTCGGACATATTTCGAAATACAAGGCACATATTTTAAATTATGTGCCTTGTATTTTTTCTTTTCTCCGAGGTATTCGTAACTATCTGAAATTCAGTGTCTATTTTCAAGTGCGTTATTTGTCTGTTTTCTTGGTAGGATTTTCGTTGCTGCGTATGTCTGTTTTGTTCGACGCTTGGCGGCATAAGGCACGGAATATTTTTATCCGGCAACCTTATAAATTCTCTACGAGCTTATGATTCATACTAATGTTCAGGTTGAACCCCAAACGGTCATTAGGGAATAAAGTAGTAACATCAAGTGCGGCCCCTTCGCCAACTTACGCATTTCTGCCGTCATCTGTCTTCTCGCCCGGCTTCGCCGTAGCCCGCTACGCCTTCAGCGGGGCGCAAAGCTATCTGTCGGGCATAAGCACGCAATTTGGCGAAGCCTAATGACCGTTTTGGGTTAAAAGCGTATGAACATATCCGGCTGGCGAGGCATAAGGAAAATCTCCCGCGGCGGCGAAGCCGGAATGGGCAAAAAAATTCCAGGCATAATTTTTACTATGCCTGGAATTTCTTGTTTCTGCTTTTATAATCAGCGGTTGCGCCGCCTGTTGCCGAGCAGGTTTCCCAAATTGTATGGTTTGTCGGGCTTGGGGGCTTTGGCCGTGTCGTTGAATTCGGGATACTGTATGCGGGTGTGGTAAATTGTCTTGAGGTTGTCGATGAAAACTTCCTTTGCCGTGCGTATGTCTTTGAACGTTATGGGGCAGTTTTCGAAGTATCCTTCTTTCATCTGCGTGTCGATCATCTTGTTTACAAGGTTGCGTATTGATTCGTCGTTCACTTCCTTGAGCGAGCGCGAGGCGGCCTCTATCGAATCGGCCATCATAAGAATAGCCTGCTCGCGGGTGAACGGGTTGGGCCCGGGATAGGTGAACAGTGCTTCGTTTACCTCTTCGCCGGGGTGGTTGTTTACGTAGGTTACGTAAAAGTATTTTGTCTTGCTCCGCCCGTGGTGTGTGGCTATGAATGCCCGCACGTCTTTGGGCAGGTGGAACTTCTCGGCCAGTTTCAGCCCTTCGCTTACGTGCGATATGATTATCTGCGCGCTGCGTTCGGGCGGCAGTTTGTCGTGCGGGTTGATGCCTTTCTGGTTTTCGGTAAAGAATGCGGGGTTCACGAGTTTTCCTATGTCGTGGTAGAGCGCGCCGGTGCGCACGAGCAGTTTCTTGGCTCCTATCTTCTCGGCCACGTCGGCTGCAAGGTTTGCAACTTGCATGGAGTGGTTGAACGTTCCCGACGCTTCTTTCGACATACGCCGCAGCAGCGGGCTGTTGGTGTTCGACATCTCGATGAGCGTTACCGATGAAATGAAGCCGAATGTCTTTTCGAGCACAAAGAGCAGCGGGTAAGCAAAGAGCAGGAACACGCCGCATATCAGCAGGTAGAAGTACAGCGTTATGTCGATGTCGCGAATGTCGGTGCCGTACATCATGTCGAAGGCGAAAGCAGTGATTACCGACACGAGAGTGGCGATGAACGCCGTGCGCAGCAGCTGCGAGCGTTGCTGCAGGTCGTGGAGCGAGTAAATGGCCGCGAGGCCCGACGTGATGTTTACCAGGATGAACTCGAACGGGTCGGCCATCGAGAGCGCAGCCAGGAGCGTAGTGCCGCAAAGTGTGAGGCACGCCGTGCGCGTGTCGGCGAATATGCGGATGAATATGCCCACCATGGCAATCGGCACAAGGAAGTTTATAGCCCTTGAGCCGCTCGGGATTAGCGACGACGCCACGGGGAACAGTACCATAAGCGAAAGCATTAGCGCCAGGCTGTTGATTCGTTCAAAGTAGTCGCGCCTGAACAGAAGCAGGTAAATGAAAAAGAACGAGAACAGCAGCGTAACAATCATGAACTGCCCGAAGAAAATCTCGCCTATCCCTTGTGCGGGCAGGTTTCTTTCCTGCGATTCCCGCTCGAGCGAGACGAGTATGTTGTATGTCTGGTTGTTTACTATCTCGCCGCGGTCGATTATTTTCTGTCCCCGCTGCACGAGGCCGTAGGAGGTGGTTACTGTTTCGAGCAGGTCGCGCTTGGCGTTGGTGGAGCGGTTTTCGTCGTAAACCAGGTTTGCTTCGATAAACTCGTTAAGGTTGAACGAGGCGAGCATTTCGGGCCGTATAAGCGTAGAATCGACGTTTATGAGATATTCGTAGGCCGTTCGCGTGGAGTACACCGCCGTAAGTTTGCGGCTTTTCGCTTCAGTGCCGCTTATCACTCGTATTGCGGTGATACTGCTGTCGTTCATGGTGCGCATGTTCTCCGATTTCACCACTCCGGCCGAATATACGTCGTTAAGGTGCGCCACGAGCACTGACATGGCGTGTGCTGTCATGCCTTTCATTCCGCCTTCCTCAAACTTTTTCCTTAGCAGGTTTATTTGCGTTTTTGCAATCGACTTGTCTTCGGTAAAATAAGGCTGGAAGAGTTTCATCACGCTGTCGCGCTCGGCTTTCAGCGTGCTCTCGCTTTTGTAGATCGGGAAATCGTAGCTTGCTATCAGTTGCTTGTGCGTCCACGGCTTGTTGAGCTTGAAGTCAAAGCCGAAGTCTTTCTCCCTGGGAAGAAAGAACGTAACTGCCGCTATCGCTGCCAGCAACATTATTATCCTCAGCACGTAGTCTTTAAGTGCGAGGTGGTTTAGCGGTGAGGATTTTTTCATTTTTGTAACGCGGTTTTTTCTGTATTTCGTTGCTAAGTTACAAATAAATTCCGCGCCGCGGGTTTTACTTTACGAGCACTTTCTTGCGAATTACCTTTGCGCCGTTGTTTACTTTCACGATGTATATGCCCGGCTGCAGGGATATTTCGCTTCCGCCTGCCGCGGCTTCGGCTTCATAAACCGCAAGGCCGCTCGTGTCGTAAACCGTTATGGTGGCTCCGCCAATTGTAGCGTCGACGGTTATCCCGCCCGGCACGGCGAATATGCCGGCGTTTTCTTCGCTTATTGCGTTGTCCACCGAAACCGGCGTAAGCCCTATCTTGTTGTCCATCCATGGGAAGCGGTTGTTGAGGAACGTGCGTATCACGTCCACTTCGGCGTCATACGAGCCGAGTGCCTGGTAGTTCTGGTGTACGAGCTGGTTGAGTATCGGCCAGCGCATGAAGTTGAGCACCTGCGATTCTCCTACGATGTCGGTAAGGCTGTCTACGTGTTCCATGAACCGGTTGTAGGTAAGCCCGTTGTCGTAGCGTGCGCGGCTCCATATTTCGCTCAGGTCGTCGAGCGAGGAGTTTATTATTCGGTCGGCAAACTCCCGCATTCCGGTCACGCATGTTCCGCCGGTGCGGAAAAGGAAGTCGGTTCGTCCCTCGATTGGGTGGATACGGGTGTCGTTGTCGAAGGCGAGGTCGAAGTCCCACACCGGGCCGGTGAATATCTTGTCGGAGTTGCGGTCCTTGTACATGTACACGCTGTGGTATGTGTCGGTGTTGCAGCTAAGCTCGCCAACAATCAGGTGTTTCAGGAACGAAGCCTTGTCGAAGTACCTCTCGTATCCGTACTGCGGTGTGTCGTAAAGTGCGCTGGCCAGGCTGTTTTCCATGCGGTTGAAGTAGGTTGTGAGGTAGTTTTTCTGTGCCGGCACGATGTCGTCCTCGTCGGGTTCCTTTATTGTTATAGGTATTTGGTACCTGCCGGATATGAACATCGACTTTTCATCGTAAGCGTAGCCGTCCACCTCGAACAGGTATCCTCCCGTCACTTCGGGTGAGCGTATGTCGGTCGGTTCCATTTCGGTAATGTCCACGCGCCCCTTGCGTATGTCTATCTTGTCGCACAGCTGGTAAGTGCCCTTGTATTCGCCGTTGAAAATCACGTCCACGAGCACGCACCACGGGGTGTATTCCATTTCCAGGCAGCGGCTTATCTGGAACGCCAGGCAGTTGCGTATAAGTGTCTTGTCGCCGTAGTTGTTGATAAGCGTCCAGTTCTTCGACTGCGAGGGCGAGCCGAGCAGCCGCGCCTTGTTGTACAGCTTAAGCCGGTAGGGCTTTTTGGGAAATCCCCACGAGGCGTTGCCGCGCCCTTTTATCTCGAGGCTGTCGGAAAAGAAGTTCTTTCCCTCCTGCGATATGATGTTTATAATGCCGTCGAGGTAATAATCCTTCGAGGTCACTTCTTCTGCTCCCACGGTGTGTATGCTTACGGTGGGCAGGTTCGTAACTGAGTAGAACTGCGAGTCGTCGCCTTCGCCCTCAATGCCGTAGAATTTCAGTTCGGCCACGTTGCAGCGCACGTCGTTCGGCCCCACGTAGCGCACGTACCTGAATCCGCGCGACACTTTTATGTTCACCGAGGTCATTACATTGTTGGCCGGCTCGTTCTTTATTATGTACAGTGGCACCGCGTCGGTAAAGTCGGGATTGTTCGCTCCTTCGAACACGCCGAGCGTAAGGCGTTGCGGCCAGTCGCGGCGCGGGGCAAAGGCAATGCGTTTTATAACGTGCTTCTTTCCGAGGTCGAGCCCGAGCCACGTGTAGCTTCGGTCGTAAGAGGCAAAGAACGTGCCCATGTCGCCGTCGAATGCGTCGGCCTTGTTGTTCACCGTGGTCGACATGGCATTATTGTTATTGTAGTCCACGGAATAGGTCGTACCTATTATCGTACCTTTAAGTTCCTTTATTTGCGCTTGCAGTGTCGTTGCGACAAAAAGCGCTATGGCTGCAAATAGATATTTCATGGCTTTATCAGTTAAACATTAAGGTGGTAAGTGCAAATATAGTGAAAGGTGAGCGCAGAGACAAACGAAAACGAATGTTTTCAAGTTTTGCTATGCCGAGCCGCGTCCTATATTATCCAAATATAGTGAAAGTCGAGAGTAATACAAAAGAGCTTGCTCATTTTGTATTACCGAGACGCCTCCTATATTCTGTGCGAAGCACGAAATAAGTGAAAGGTGAGCGCAGAGAAAACTGAAAACATCCGTTTTCGGTTTGTGCAATTTTGAAGTACAACTGCAAATTTGCACAAACTATTCCTTTCTGCCAAAAAATCAGGGCTTTTTCAGTCGTAAAACAAGTGCGCATGCCGCGCGGGTGATGTGCGCCGGCACATTTTACACGCCTTTCCGCACACCGGCGGCACGCTACCGTTTTTTGCAAATAAAAATTTCAACTAAAAAAAATCATGTCCGACATATTTAAAAAAGCAAGCCACCAATTTTAAAATCCGAGCCACTAATTTCAAAATCCGAGCCACTAATTTTCGGCCACTTTGAAACCCGCATAAACAGGGCGTTTCTCGAACCGCAAGAAATGCCTCCCGCCGCAGACAAAAACAGTCACCCGCCTTAGCGGCATTGTATCTTTGCATTGCAACGTTGACACGGGGACGGCTCCCCGCCCTGCCGGCCAAAGGGTGAGCACAATAATTATAATACTTAAAAACTAACCTTTAAAAAACAGGAAAGCCATGATTAATTTTGATGTAATCCAGCGCAGGAATCCCAAGGATGGGACCGTAAAGTTTTATTCGCAGGTATACACCTCCGAATATATGACCCTCGACGACATTGCCGAAAACATAAGCCGCGAGTGTACCGTGACGGTGCACGACATCAAGGCCGTGCTCTCGGCACTCGAGGAGCAGATAATAATTGCGCTTCAGGCGGGACGCTCGGTGAGGTTCGGCGATTTGGGCTCGTTCCACGTCACGCTCCAGTCGAAGGGCACCGACACCAAGGAGGAGTTCACCACCGCCAACATAGAGCGCGTAATGGTGCGGTTCACCAGGAGTTCGAAAATGCGCAGCGACCTTATGGTGGGGCACAAGAACGTAAAGTTCAAGGTAATAGGCAATTGCAACAACACCCCGGCGGGCGAACCCGGTTCGGGCGAGGACGCAGACGCCTGAGACTTCCGAACGGCAAGGCCGCCGGCATAATCCAGGCGGCCTGCCTTGAAACGAATACCAAACCTAAGTGAAACCAATACCTTAATGCCATGAAATCTAAAAAGCAACTCATCTCGCTAATCATCCAGGCCGCCATAGCCGTGCTCACTGCCCTGTCGGGCGTGTTTGCCGGCTGCAAGATGGCCTGAGGCGTGAAGCCAAACCGCTCTGATTGAAAAAAGCACCGCTTTTTAAGTACGAAACTTTCAAAATGCTAAGTTTTCTGCCAAAAAGCGGTGCTCTTTATGTAAAGAAGTGCAATTATTTTTTGGAAGAAGCCCTTTTTGTTGACAAAAAAGTATAACTTTGCGTTATTATGAATTCAAAACAAATAGAACAACCGGCAAAACAAAAAAAATGTAACCATGAAAACGAAACAGAAGAAAATTGATAACAACGACAAGAAGATTCTCAGTATAATAGCCCGCGACGCGCGCGTGCCACTCAAGGACGTTGCCAAGGTTTGCAACATGTCGCGCGCGGCAGTGCACCAAAGGGTGCTGCGCATGATAGAAGGCGGCGTGATAACCGGTTCGCGCTACGACGTAAGCCCGCAGTGCGTGGGCTACAGCACGTGCACCTACGTGGGAATATCGCTCGACCGCGGCTCGAGATACCAGAGCGTTGTAGACCAGCTGAACAAAATACCCGAGATAGTGGAATGCCATTTCACCACAGGGCCGTACACCATGCTCGTCAAACTGTACGCGCGCGACAACGCGCACCTCATGGTGCTGCTCAACCACCAGATACAGAAAATAGCGGGCGTAATATCCACCGAAACACTCATCTCGCTCGAACAAAGCATAAACAAACCGCTGCTCATAGAATATGAGTAATAAACAAACAATATGGAACTCTACTTTGAAGGACTCATAATAGGCGCGTTCACATTTTTAATAATAGGCCTGTTTCACCCCATAGTCATAAAAACCGAATACTACTTTGGCGTGAAGCCATGGTGGATATTCCTGCTGGGCGGGCTGGCAGCGCTGGCCGCCGCAATGCTCGTGGAGGACATCGTTGTGAGTTCCATGTTGGGAGTAACGGCGTTCTCGGCTTTCTGGTCGATAAAAGAACTGTTCGAACAGAGGCAGAGAGTGCTGAAAGGCTGGTTCCCCAAAAACCCTAAAAGGAAATATTAACAACACAAGGCATGGAAAATCGTTACGGGCAGGAGGAAGCTTTCGACATCGGGGCATGCTACCGCAAGCTCAACGGCAGTTTTCCAAACCATGAGCCGCGGCCGGTAATTGCCGTAACGGGAAACTTCGGCGATAAAGGCTGCGAACTGGCCAAAGGCTACTACCTGAGCATTGAGCAGGCAGGAGGCGTTCCCGTAGTGCTTCCGCCCACAGATAATGCGCAAGTAATCCTTTCGGCGCTCGACCGCGTGGACGCCATAGTCTTTTCGGGCGGCGGCGACATCAACCCCCTTTTTCTCGGCGAGCAACCGCTGCCCGGGCTGGGCAGCATAAACGGCGAGCGCGACGCAGGCGAGCTGCTCCTGGCGCGCCTGTCCTACGACCGCCAGATACCCATGCTCGGCATTTGCCGCGGAATACAAGTGCTCGCCGCAGCTTTGGGCGGCGAAGTCTTACAGGATTTGGGAACACAGTATCCTGCGCCCGAAAAACTGTTGAAACATTCGCAGCAGGCGGCACGTCATGTGCCCACTCACACGGTAAGTCTCGAAGAAGGCTCGCTTGTGCATAAAATATTCGGCACTCCGCACCTGCGTGTCAATTCATTTCACCACCAGGCCGTAAGCAAGCCGGGAAACAGGCTAAAAGTCTCGGCCATTGCGCCCGACGACGTGATAGAAGCCGTGGAAAGCACGGAATACAAGTCTGTACTGGGCGTGCAATGGCACCCTGAATGCTTTGCTACCGCAGGCGACAGCTCCATGCAGCCTCTTTTCAAGTGGATTGTAGGAGAAGCGGCAAATTACAGGGCAGCGCGTCGTTTTCACGAACGTAACCTCACGCTCGACACCCATTGCGACACACCCATGTTCTTTGACCGGAACATAAACTTCTCGAGCCGCGACCCGCAGGTGCTTGTTGATTTGCACAAGATGGAAGAAGGCGGTCTGGATTCCTCGATTATGGTGGCTTATCTGCCGCAAGGCGCACGCGACGAGGCTTCCCTGGCCGCAGCCACGGCCAAGGCGAACGACATACTCGCACGTATAGATAAAATGGTGGCGGAAGCGCAGGGCGTAGAGCTTGCCCGCACGCCGCATGACCTTTATGCGCTGAAACGCGAGGGAAAGCACGCCATAATGAAAGGAATAGAAAACGGCTACGCCATAGGCCGCGACATAAGCAACGTGGAACGTTTCCGCCGCAAGGGAGTTGTTTACATGACTCTCTGCCATAACGGCGACAATGACATTTGCGATTCGGCTTCCAAGACAGAAAACGAGCACAACGGCGTAAGCCCGTTCGGCGAGAAGGTAATACGCGAGATGAACCGCACCGGAATGATGGTGGACCTCTCACACGGCGGTGAAAAGAGCTTTTACGACGCAATAGAGATAAGTAACCTTCCTATAGTTTGCTCGCATTCCTCGTCGCGGGCCCTTTGCAACCATCCGCGCAACCTTACCGACGACCAGCTGCGTGCCCTTGCACGCAAGGGCGGTGTGGCGCAAGTTACTTTCTACAAGGGATTCCTGCGCGAAGAAGGCACGGCCACACTGCTCGACGCCATGGAACACCTCGAGCATATGATTGCCGTGGCCGGAGTGGAGCACGTAGGAATAGGTTCCGACTTCGACGGCGACGGCGGCGTGCCCGGAATAGCCTCGGCCTCCGAAATGATTAACATAACGCGCCTGCTCTTGCGCAAAAGATACAGCGAAAACGACCTCAGCCTTATTTGGGGAGGCAATTTCCTGCGCGTAATGCAGCTGGTGCAGGACGCTGCCGCGGACGCATGAGAAAACGGACGCACGCTTGCCTTGAAGCAAGCACAGAAACGTTACAATAACAAAATCACAAATGAGAAAATCCGGAAAATCCCTCAAATTATTAGTATCCATTGCGGCAGTTGCGGCTATTTTAGCCGTCTTGCCCGGCGCATTCCTGTCTTGTTCGGATAAACCAAGCAAAACTGTTCCCGAGAAGGACACGGTAAGCGTTATGCTGTTCAATGCCGACAGCGCGTATGCCCACATCGAGGCGCAATGTGCCTTTGGGCCGCGCGTGCCCAACACCGAAGCACACGAGCGCTGCGGGCAGTACATAGTGTCGCGCTTCAAAGCCCTCGGGCTTGCGGTAACCGAGCAGAAAATGGAGCTTAAGGCATACAACGGCACAACGCTGAAATGCATGAACATCTTTGCTTCGACCGATACGACTGCAAAACGCCGCATTCTCGTGTCGGCCCACTGGGACAGCCGCCCCTGGGCCGACAACGACCCCGACGAAAATAACCACAAGACTCCCGTGCTCGCAGCCAACGACGGCGCAAGCGGCGTGGCAGTAATGCTCGAGCTGGCCAGGGCGCTTATGGAAGACAAGCCTTCCGTCGGCGTTGACTTCGTGTGCTTCGACGCCGAGGACTACGGCGTTGCCCAATGGGACGAAAGCAACTACCCCGGCGACATGTCCAACAGCTGGTGTCTCGGCTCGCAATACTTCGCGGCCAACCTGCCTTTTGCCGATTACCGCCCCGCCTACGCCGTAAACCTCGACATGGTGGGCGGCAAGGGGGCGCTGTTTTATCAGGAAGGATTCTCGGCGCGTTTGGCTCCCGGCGTAGTTGCCAAAGTGTGGGCGGCTGCCGAGGAGTCCGGCTACGGGAGCATGTTCCCAAAACAGCCCGGAGGATACGTAACCGACGATCATCTGTCGCTTATCCGCATTGCCAGCATTCCTGCCATAACGGTAATTCCTTATTATCCCAACTACGCGGGGAGCAGCTTCGGCCCTACGTGGCACACGGTGAACGATACGCCGGCCAACATCGACCGCAACACGCTCGAGGCCGTGGGCCAGACCATGCTACAGTTAATTTACAACGAATGAAAGCTATATGTCTATGCTAACAATAAACGAAATACAAGACGAAATAATCGAAGAGTTCTCCGGCCTGGACGACTGGATGGACCGTTACCAGCTGCTCATCGACATGGGCGGAGAGACGGAACCGCTTCCTGATTCCGACAAGGTGGAGCAGAACCTGATAGACGGCTGCCAGAGCCGCGTGTGGCTCGTGTGCGACGAAAAGGAAGGCCGCCTTTACTTTCGCGCCGAAAGCGACGCACTTATAGTAAAAGGTATAGTAACGCTCCTCATCCGTGTGCTTTCGGGGCACACTCCCGACGAGATACTGGACGCCGACCTGTACTTCATCGAGAAGATAGGCCTGCGTGAGCACCTCTCGCCAACGCGCAGCAACGGTCTCCTGGCCATGCTGAAACAAATGCGTGCTTATGCCATGGCGTTCAAGGCAAAGGACGGGCAGGCGTAAACACAGACGAGGCCGGTAAAGGCCGAAAATGACGAACCAGTGCAGGCATGTGTGTTACATCACACATGCCTGCATTTTTTTGTGCCCGTATTACAGACACCTGCCGGCCTGCGGACGCAGCGGCAGGGTGGTTCTCATTTCCATAGTAGAGACGATGAATAGTCTCTACGAGGAGGGGGAAAATTGTCGCTGAAATTGTCGTTTTTCGGTGCGGAAAAATGAAAACTGGTTTTCAGTGTATTTATCCCACATGGGAGCAAATAAAAAATACAAGGCACATATTTCAAAATATGTCCGACCTATTTTAAAATATCTCAGACATATTTTTCGCCCCCTGAAAACCCGCCCGGCTGGTGCCGGAAACCAATGGCCCTTCGTGCGCATATCCGTTTGTCTGCGCGTCCCGAAAATGCAGACAAAATGCGGATACAGTCGCGGCACAGGGCGTTGCACCACCTGCGGCGCGTATCTGCGGTTGCACGAGTCGCACCGTCAGGCTCACACCTTTTCAATATGCCCCGTTACGGCCAGCGCCAGCACACTTATGCGTTCGGCCCCGGCGGCCGTAAGCTCGTCGGCGCATGCGGTAAGCGTTGCGCCCGTCGTCACAACGTCGTCCACAAGCAGTATGTGCCTGCCGCGAATGCGTTCAACGGCAGCGGCACGGAAAATGCCGGTTACGTTGTCAATGCGCTCCGTGCGAGTGCGGTGGGTTTGCGATGGGTTGTCCACCGTGCGGCGCAGCAGACCCGTGTTGACTGGAATGCCCGTCACGGCGCTTATTCCCCGCGCCAGCATGAGGCTTTGGTTGTAGCCGCGGCGGCGTATCCTGCGCCGCGAGAGCGGTACGGGCACTATCACGTCCATGCCGCCGAAGAAATCCGTGCCGGCCAGCTCGGCAGCCATGCGACGGCCCATCTCGATTCCTATCTCGCTGTGCCCGTAATACTTGAGCCAGAACACCACGTTGCGCGAGTCGGTGTCGCGGCGGTAAAACATATAGGCCGACGCCCTGCCCAAGGGGAATTTTCCCCAGAACATGCGTTCCACGGGGTTCGACAGCGCTCCGCGGAAGCCGGTGTAGGGCAAACCGAAGGTGCATGCGGCGCATACGGCCTTTTCCTCGGTGAGCAAACGGCTTCCGCACACGGCGCAGCGGCGCGGAAACAGCAAATCCAGCAGTTCGGAAACGATTTTCAAAGCCCGGTGTCCTCGTTTAGGCAGTCCTTTATCACGTCAATCTCGAAGCCGCGCCCCAGGGCAAAGCGTATGAGTTTCTGGTAACGCTCGTAGTCGCTTGCCGCGCTGACGGTGCGGCTTTTCTCGCGCAGCATGGCGGCGAGCACTTCGCGGTATTCGTTGTCATCCACGGCGGCGAGTGCCTCGTCGGCCGGTGCGCCGTCCATTCCTTTCATGCGCAGGGCCATGCGTATCTTTGTCCGGCCCCAGCGGTTGAAACGCCATTTGTCCTCAACGAAAGCGCGGCAAAAACGTTCGTCGTCCACGAAACCCTCTGCCCGCAGGCGTTCCACAATCCTTTCGGCGGCAGCGTCGTCCTGCTCCCATTCGGCAAGTTTGCGCCTTACGTCGGCCTCGCACTGCTCGCTCTTGGCGCAGCGCGAGGACATGCGTTCGAGCGCCTGCCTTTCGTTCATTTTTACAAGCGGTTTTCTCATCATCACGTCATTTTGCCTTTATCATGCGCGGGTTGTCCGCTGAATCATTCCGCAGTTCCACCGACGCAAAGCCCGCAGCGGAGAACACATCCGCCGTCTCGCGGCCGAAACGCCTGTTTATCTCCACATATACTGCCCCGCCGGGAGCAAGGTGTGCGGCGGCAAAGCGCGCTATCGCCCGGTAGAACACCAGCGGGTCGGTATCGTCCACGAAGAGTGCTTCGTGCGGCTCGTAGTCGAGCACATTGCGGTGCATTCCTGCGCGTTCAGAGCGGCACACGTATGGGGGATTGCTCATTATAACGTCGAAATTTCCGGCTATGTCTGCTCCGGGCGACAGTATGTCGCACACGGCAAACTCCACCTGCACGCCGTTGCGGGCGGCATTGCGCCGCGCCACGCCGAGGGCCTTTTCGCTTATGTCTACGGCCGTTACCTGCGCCCCGGCAAGGCGGACGGCCATGGTTACGGCAATGCAGCCGCTGCCCGTGCCTATGTCGAGCACGCGCATGTGCCTGTTTCCCTTTCCCGTGCGGGTAGAAAAGTCGCCCGCCGCCCATTCCACGAGTTCCAGCGTCTCGGGGCGGGGGATGAGTACGCCGGGCGACACTTCGAACGTCAGGCCGCCGAACTGGGCCGTGCCTGCAACATACTGCACAGGCTCGCCTTTTTCAAGCCTGTCGGCCATACTGTGCAGGCGTTCAAGCTCGTGTGGCGAAAATTCCCTAACTTTGCCTGCGTAGACATCGGCAAGCGTAATGCCGAATGCGTCTTCGAGCAACACACGCGCCACGGCGCGCGCCTCGCCCGGAGGATACACACCCGCAAGGCGGGAAACAAGCTGCGTATAAGGGTTCAGCATATCCGTATGTAGCATATTATACTAAACATCAGAACAAAAATACATTTTTAACGCCACACGATGAACAGCAATACAGATGAAAAATACATGCGCCGCTGCCTGCAGCTGGCTGCCAACGGCCGGTTCGGGGCGCCGCCCAATCCTATGGTGGGCGCGGTGGTTGTGTGCGACGGCCGTATAATAGGCGAGGGCTACCACATGCACTGCGGCGGGCCCCATGCCGAAGTGAACGCCATTGCTTCGGTAAAGGACCAGAGCCTGCTGCCGCGCTCCACGGTTTACGTGAGTCTTGAGCCATGCGCCCACTACGGCAAGACGCCGCCTTGTGCCGACATGCTCGTGAGCAAGCACGTAAAGCGCGTGGTGGTGGGATGTGCCGACCCCTTTGCCGCAGTAAGCGGGCGGGGCATAGCGCGGCTGCGCGACGCCGGCATAGAAGTGACCGTTGGCGTGCTCGAACAGGAATGCCGCATGCTCAACTGCCGCTTCATCACCTATCATTCCAGGAAGCGTCCCTACGTAATATTGAAATGGGCGCAGAGTGCCGACGGGTACATTGCACCGGGCGGCGAAGCCCGGCGCGCATTCATATCCACGCCTATGACACAGATGTGCTCGCACCGCCTGCGCACGGAAAACGACGCGATACTCGTGGGCCGGCACACCGCCGAATGCGACAACCCGAGCCTTACGGCGAGGGCGTGGCACGGAAAGAACCCGCTGCGCATAGTGCTCGACAGGAACGCCACGCTGCCAGCAACGCTCAACCTGTTCGACGGCAATGCCGCAACGCTCGCCGTAACCGCACATCCCTATCCCGACGGCCGCCCAGCCACGGAATACCTTCACCTCGACTACGGGCGCGACATAATACCGCAGCTCATGGACGCGCTCCATGCGCGCGGCATACAGTCGCTCGTCGTTGAAGGCGGACGCATGGTGCTCCAGAGCTTCATGGACCGTGATGTGTGGGACGAGATAGTAATAGAACAGGGCAGTTGCCTTTTCGGCGGCGGCACGGAAGCGCCGCACGCACCGCAGCACGCCTGCTGGCAGGACGTGACGCGGTGGGGAGTGCCTTTCCGCATTGCGCGCAAGCAGGTGTAAAGCACGCCGCACATACCGTCGCATGCCGCGCCGCGCAAGCCTTGCAGGCGCACCCGCGAGTGCGGCTCGTGCAACCGCAGATACGTGCCGCATGTGGCGCAACGCCCTGCGCCGCGAACGGTGTCTGCGTTTTGTCCGCATTTTCGGGGCATGTTTCAATGTAGTTTTCAAGGGGCAAAAAATTAGTGGCTTGCTTTTTAAAATTAGTGGCTCGGATTTTGAAATCCGAGCCACTAATTTTTTCTTTGCTCCCACGTGGGGTAAATGCGCTGAAAATCAGTTTTCATTTTTCCGCACCGGAAAACGCCTTTTTAAGACACAAATTTTCCACTCGTGGATACGAAATTCATCGCGTATCAAAAACAAATCATCGCGCCTAACTATGGAAATGGAAACCACCCTGCCGCTGCGTCCGCATGGCCGCGCGGCAGCCTGTCATGATACACAAATACGGGGATAAGGTTGGCCGGAAATAAAAAAGGGTTACCTCCGTAACCCTAATCTTAATGTTAACCTTAAATCTAATACTATGAAAAACACGTAACAAAATTAGCGGTTTTTTTCGGCAAAACGAACGCCTCTATGCGGAAATAACCTTTATTTATGCTTTTTTATGATTTGATTAGATAAATAGTCGATATTTTGCCGTTAAATAAGTATTTTTGCCGCGATATGGCAAATATTCATACCTTTTTGCACCGTATATACATAAGGACACTGCGCTTCCGCCACCGCAACGGCTACGGAGTGCATTCGCCATTTGCCTACAACCTCATAAAAGGAGTAATCTACGAGAGCCACATGTATTACGCCTATCCCGAACTGGCCCGAATGCGCGGCAGTTACGCGGGGCGTCTGAGCGTTTCCGGACGGATGGACAGGCTTATGTTCCGCCTGGCCAACTATGTAAGGCCGGAAAAGGCGGCCATTGTGGGTCGCAACAGGGGCGTTACGGGCAAATACGTGGCAGCCGGCTGCAGGAAAGCGCAGGTAATGCAGGCCGACAGCCCGGCAGGCATGGCCGGCAAACGGTACGACCTTTGCTATGTCGCACCAGGCGAGGACGCCTACGGGGCATTCATGAGCTTTGCCCCCGGCGCAGGGCCGCAAAGCCTTTTTGTGGCGGCGGGAATATACGCCACGCCCGCCGCACGCAAGGACTGGGAAAAGATAATAACCGACCCGCGCTCAATAGTCACATTCGACCTTTACGAGGCAGGACTGGTGTTTTTCGACAGCAAGCTGAACAAGCAAAACCATATAGTAAGTTTCTGAAAAACCACGACTTCTGCCACAAGTACGACAAACAGGCAGGACACCTTTAGAGGTAAATAATTTTTAACGTTTATACCGATAAATATATCTCCGCCAGTGCACATTATTAGGAATAAGGTTGTATTTTTGCGCACGCTTAAAGAACCTTATAAGGATAATAATATGTATTGGACATTAGAACTAGCCTCGAAACTTGAAGATGCGCCCTGGCCCGCAACTAAAGACGAACTTATCGACTACGCAATGCGTTCGGGAGCTCCACTCGAAGTGATAGAAAACCTGCAGGAACTCGAAGACGAAGGCGATGTCTACGAAACCATCGAAGACGTATGGCCGGATTACCCAACAAAAGAAGATTTCCTCTTCAACGAGGACGAGTATTAACACTCTCCGAATAGATTTGAGCAATCAAACGACCCGCGGGGCAAGCAAATCCTTTTGCTTGCCCCGCGGGTGGCTTTATGGGCCTGGCAGTTTCAGGTAGGTTCATGCCGGAAAATGAAAACTGGTTTTCTGCATATTTAACCCGAGTGGGAGCAAATAAAAAATACATCTGACATATTTCGAATTATGTCAGACATATTTTAAAATATCTCAGACATATTTTTTCTTGACTTCAAGGGGAGGGTAAAAAGTCGAAAAACGGTTTTCGTTTTTCAGTGTAAAAAAAATTCCTGTTTCCGTTTTGTTTTGCATGACGGAGGGAATGTTTCCGGAAGTTCAAAAAGGGGAATTTGCTTACCTGCCGCCGGCGTTCTTCGTTTGCAGGCAATCACAGCGGGTCGACGTCGAAATATACGTCTGCGCCGTATTGCCCGGTTATTTTTGCGGCTGTCTGCTGCAATACCGAGCGCACGCGCGCCACAGGTGCCGTGCGCTCTACCTTGAGCATTATCTGGCGTATGAAGAGTGACTTTATGCGTGCTACGGGCGGGTTGGCCGGGCCCAGGAGATTGTCGCCGAATATGGGGAGCAAGGCGGCGGCCATGTCGCGCGAGGCGCAATCGGCCACATATTGCGAGCGGTGGCGCAGGTAAATGTATATAAGTCGGCAGAACGGTGGATAGCCGAACGCTTCACGTTCCTGGATTTGCGTTTCGTACATGCCGGTGTAGTCGTTGGCGGCAACTTGGGCTATAAGCTCCGTTTCGGGGCGGCGTGTCTGGAGTATTACCGTGCCGCGCGTGTCGCGCCGTCCTGCCCGGCCGGCCACTTGCGACATCATCTGGAATGCCCGTTCGTAGCTGCGGAAATCGGGTACGTTCATGGCCGCGTCGGCGTCGAGCACTCCCACCACGCGCACGCGGTCGAAGTCCAAGCCTTTCGATACCATTTGCGTTCCGATGAGTATGTCGGTTTTTCCGTCGCGGAAGGCTGACAGAATCCTGTCGTAGGCGGAACGCGAGCGTGTTGTGTCGAGGTCGAGCCGTGCCACACGCGCTTTTGGGAAAAGCTCGCGCACGGTGTCCTCTATCTTCTCTGTGCCGAAGCCGCGGTCGTCGAGCTGTGTGCCTTCGCAGGCGGGGCAGCGTTCGGGCACACGGTAAACCGCGCCGCAGTAGTGGCAAACCAGGCTGTTCGTGCCGCGGTGATAGGTAAGGCTCACGTCGCAGTGTTCGCAGCGCGGCACCCATCCGCATGCGTGGCATTCGAGGAACGGCGAGTATCCCCTGCGGTTTTGGAAAAGTATGGTTTGCTGGCCGTCGTCGAGGGCAGCCTGTATTTCGGAAATCAGTTGCGGGGCGAGCGGTGTGGTCATCATTTTTTTTCGGCGCAGTTCCTTTACGTCTTCAACATGTATCTCGGGCAGGCATACTTGTCCGAAGCGTTCGTTTATTTCGACCAGTCCGTATTTTCCCGCACGTGCGTTGGCGTAGCTTTCGAGCGAGGGGGTGGCTGTGCCCAGAAGTGTTTTTGCGCCGCACATGCCGGCGAGCATTATTGCTGCGTCGCGTGCGTTGTATCGCGGGGCGGGTTCCTCTTGTTTGTACGACGGCTCGTGTTCTTCGTCTATGATGACGAGGCCGAGGTTCTTCATGGGCAGGAAGAGCGAGCTGCGCACTCCCACTATCAGTTTGTAGGGATTGGGTGAGAGTTGTTTTTTCCATATCTCCACACGTTCGCTGTCGGGGAACTTTGAATGGAACACTCCCATGTCGTTGCCGAAAAAAAGTCGCAGGCGCTGGGTAATCTGTGTGGTCAGCGCAATTTCGGGAAGCATGTAGAGCACGCTTTTCCCGTTGCTTATGGCTTCGGCTATGAGATGTATGTAGATTTCTGTCTTGCCGCACGATGTTACTCCGTGCAGCAGGCACACGTTTTTGGTGCTGAACGCGGTGTTTATCCCGCTTATGGCTTGCTGCTGCGCCGGCGATAGCGAGTGCAGCGGCATGCGTCCGCCCTTGTGCCCGGCCAGGCGTGTCACTTCCTCCTGCCTTGCAGCGAGAATGCCTTTTTTGAGCAGTCCCGCCCATGCGCTTTCGCCGGCTTTGCTTTCGTGCATTAGCGCGCTTTTTGCCACGGGGCGCAGGAGTGCGTGGTTTTTCAGGGTGAGTGCGGCCGAGGCCCCGCTCATGTCGAGATAGAGGGTGAGCAGTGCGAGCTGTTGCGGCGCGCGTGCGAGTTTGTCCATCGCTTCGTTTAGCCGCGCTTCGTTGAAGTATTCACGGGTGAGTAAGGCGCGCGTTTCGTAGCGCGGGCGGTAGTTGCCGCGCAGTTCTTCGTGCATTCGTATGGCTCCCTTGTCGTAAAGCGAGCGCACGACGGCCACGAGGTTGGTTGCGCCGCATTTCTTTTCGAGCGCGGCTATCGACATGTCGCCTTCGGTTTCGAGTGCGCCGGCCACTTGCTGCTCGCGCGGCGTCAGCGTGGCGTTGCCGTCGTAGTCGGCGTTGTATCCTATGATACTTTCGCTTGCGAGTTTGAGGCCGGCGGGCAGCGCGGCTTTCATTACGTCGCCTTCGTGGCACAGGTAATAGCCTGCCATCCATTTCCAGAATGCGAGTTGCTCGCGGGTTACCACGGGTTCGGGGTCTATCACGTCTATTACGGGCTTGACGTTTATTCCTTCGCCCGGGTGGTTGTCGTGCAGGCGCACCACTATGCCGGAGTATTCCTTTTTCGCGCCGAACTGCACTACCACCCTCTTGCCCGGCGCAACGGCGTCGGACAGCGCGGGCGGCACTGCGTAGGTGAACAGGCCGTCGAGCGGAAGTGGCAGCAGTATGTCGGCAAAATTCATGTGCTGTTTCGTGGTTTGCGGTACAAAGTTACCATTATGGCGAGAAACTGCAACGCGCCGGAGGTACTATATTCAACATGCTTATGCCGTGCCGCCGTTGCCGCGGCAGACAAAAACAGCGCGAAAACCGGGGCGGAAAAACGGCCGTTCGGGGTGCGAAAAAGTGAAAACTAGTTTTCAGCGCGTTTACCCCACATGGGAGCAAAGAAAAAATATGTGCCTTGTATTTTAAAATATGTCAGACCTATTTCGAAATATGTCGGACATATTTTTTGCCCCTTGAAAACCCGTTTGAAAATGCTCCTGAAAATGCGGACAAATGCGGGCGTTTGTCCGCACCGCGCGGGAGACGCGCTTTGCGGTGCGGCGGGACGGGATGTTTTTGCGCCCACAAGCACCCGCAACAGGCACACCGGTCAGGAAAAAAGGCAGGCGCGGCCATGTAAAGGCCGTGCCTGATTTTGTAGTGTTTGCGCGTTTGTGTGTTTGCGGGGCTGCCTGCCGCGGGATGTCACTCCACGGGTTGGATTATGTTGTCCCAGCTGTCTATGCCTATTATGTCGAGGTAAGGTTCGAACACCTCGTCCTCGCGGTCGGTGCCGGCGGCTTGCCATACGTACCACACGGGCTTGGGGTCGAGGTTGTTGAAGTTGCCTTCGGCAAACGAGCGCAGGCCTATGCGCAGGCCGAACTCCGTGACGTTGTCGGCCCAGTTGTGCCATTGCATTGCGTCAATGCCGTCGAGGCGGCTTATCTTCTTCCATATCCACGCCGCGCCGGCAGCCTGGAGCTGCAGCGAGTTTTCGGTGTAGTCGGGCGAGTTTGTTCCCTGTTCGCTGAAGAAGAGTATGCGCTTGGTGCCGTCCTTGTAGAAGTGCGCCGGGTCGAGAATCCAGGCGTTGATTACTTCGGGGTTGAGGAACGTTACGTATGTGGAGTTGTTGCTGAAAGTGGCGTTTGCCCGGTCGTTTTTCCAGAACTCGGGTCGCGTGAGGTCTATGGGGTAAGGATGATAGGCCACTCCCCAGCGGAAGTCGCCTTCCTTTTCGGAATACTGCACGTTCTGCTCGAGCATCAGGCGGGGCGAGTTTATCTCGGCCTCGAAGTTCCAGTTGTGCGTATATGAGCCGAGTATCGAAGCGTTGGGGTCGTACTGGCGTATGATGTTGTAGCACATGCGCATCGACTTCATGTAGCGGTCGTAGTAGCGCATTTCGGGCTGTTCGCCCATGTTGGTCCACGAGTCGCCGGCGTCGACCTCGTTGTGTACTATCCAGTGGTGCACACGTCCGTATTCGCCCGAGGTGTAACGCCTGAACAGGTAATTCAGTGCGGCGGCGTAGGTGTTCACCGCGTCGGGCGTGGTCATGTTGGGCATGGTGTAGTAGCCTCCGGTGTTTTCCGGGTCGTTGAAAATGGAGCCGGTGGACGTGAGCAGTATTCCCGAAACGATTACTCCGCGTTCGTGGGCCGCGCGGGTCACCTCGTCGAGCTGTGTGAAGGCCCCCTGGTTGATGTAGTACGTGCGGCCGCCGTAGGAATAGGACGTCCAGCCGCTTTGGTACGAGGTGCTGATGAAAGTGTTGAGCACTATGTTCATCGTAATGCTGTGCGCCTGCAGGTTGTCGAAGTCGGAGATGTACGTTGCCCCGAGCCCGGCGGCAATGCCTTTCTTGCCTTTAAGCACTCCCGGTTCGGCCACGTACTGCGGCGTAACCTCGTCGGCATAGCGGGCGTGCGAGGCGAGCGTGTGCCTTTCGCCGTCTGTTTTCACTATTGCCCACTTCGAGAGCACGCGGTCGTAGTTGAATCCCGAGCGTTCGGCCATGCGCGGCAGCGTTACCGAGAACTGCCCGTTGGGCAGCGAGGCCGCGAGGTAGTACTCCGTTTCTTCGGTAACGTCGTCGTATGGCGCTATGTCGGCCAGCGCGAACGTTCCGTCGCCTGAGCATTCGCCGGTAACGGTAACTTCGTCGGCCGTGACGTTTACTTGCTTTACGCTCGAGGCATACGTGGCGTTTAGATAGGCTTTTATGTTTTCGGCCATGCGTTCTTTAGCTGCTTTGATACTGTCTTTTTCGGCTTGTTCGCGTTGTTCTTCGGGCGTGAACGAACGTATGCTTATTTTTCTGAGCGATATGTCTACGTCGGGCACTGTTCCGAAGTCGAACCTCAGGTAATCGTTGCGCGAGCCCCATGAGAAGTCTTCGCGGTAGTCCTTTATGGGCACGGAATAGGTGCGCCATTCGGTGCCCACGGTGGGAGTAATCGAGCCTACCTTGGCCGAGAGGTTTTCGGCGGCGGGCGGGCAGAAGAATATCTGGAATTCGTTTATGCCTGCGGGGCAGTTGTATTCGAACGTAAGCACGCACGAGTCGGCGGGCAGGTCGCTTTTCAGCGTTTCGGTGAGTATGTACGGGTCGCCGCCGGTTACGTGTATGGAATATACTTTCGTATCGTTGTCGTAGGTGGCTTCAACGTTGTTGTATCCTGACGTGAGGTTGAGCGCGGGGTAGGAAGTGTAGTCGATGAACGGCTTGATGACCACGCTGTCGATAACATTGCGCCGCGCCGAGTAAAGCCGTTTCTTTTCCTTGTCGTAAACCATTATCGACCTGCCGGTAGTGCCGAAGCTAATGCTGTCTACGAGCGTTGCCTGCACCCGTTCGGCCACCTGTCCGTCGCGGTAGAAATGAAAGTAGTCCTGCGCTTTTGCGGCAGTGCCTGCCATTATGCAGAGGGCGAGCAATGCCGTCCGTGTTCTGGTTATTATGTCGGTTGCCATGGGTTTACTTGTTTTTCGTTATTTTCTTTACGGTTACGTTTTTCCCGTCGCCGGCTGTTACGATATACACTCCGGCCGGCATTCCGCACAGCGAGAAGAACATGTCGGCGTTGCGGGGCGTTATGTCGGCCATTACGTTCCCGGCCGTGTCGATAATCCTTACGTTGGCCGGCACGCTTGCGCTTTTCACGCGTATGCCTTCGTTTTCATAGGTTATGGTGACGGCTTCGGCCTTTGCGGCGTTTATGCCTACGGGCGTTTCCAGCTTGCGGAAGGTGAGGAACGAGAAGGCTTCGTTCCTTAACGTGGCCGTCTCGCCCGAGGCTGTGATGAAATGTGTGTATTCATCTTCGAAGACAATCTTGTAGATGTTTTCGGAAACGTTTACGGGTACGTAGCTCCCGTTTATGTACACGTACACGTCCATGGCCCGGGCAGGGCTGCAGAATGCGGCCGCAAGGAGCAGCAGTGTGAACAAGAATTTCCTTTTCATGGCATGTTCTTTTTAAAGTCCTTTATATCGTGGCAACAGAAATAGGCCCGCTTCCCGTCGCTGAGGAGCGGGAAAGCGTAAGGAGTTAAACATATTTTACAAAAATATGGATTTCCGCGGAATAATGCCGAACGCCGGGCCGTGAATTTGCAAATAATTTTTCGCAGGCCGCGGCAGAAAGCGAATGATTCTTCACCTGTTTTGCAGCAGCGTAAAATGGTGTCCGCGTTTGTCGGCCTTTCCAGGGCGGTTTCGGAAAGGGTTTCCGGGGGGCGAAAAATTAGTGGCTTGCTTTTTAAAATTAGTGGCTCGGATTTCGAAATCCGAGCCACTAATTTTTTCTTTGCTCCCATGTGGGTTTAACGGCGTGAAAATCAGTTTTCACTTTTCCGCGCCCCGGGCGGCTGTTTTCCCGCTTCGTTTTTCGCTCCGTTTTTGTCTGCCGGTGAGCAGAGCACGAGACCGTAACAAATTACAAGCGGAAAATCCCAAATAGCAAGCTTTGTTGTATTTTTGTAAGCGTAAAGGAGTTGATAGCGATTCATAAAATGATAAAGTTCATAGATTTGTTTGCAGGCATAGGCGGAATACGCAAAGGTTTGGAACTGGCGGCGGCTGAACGCGGCGTAAAGGCCGAGTGTGTCTTTACGTCGGAAATCAAACCGGCAGCAATTGCAGTGCTTAAACAAAACCACCCCGGCGAAGAAATCCATGGCGACATTACAAAAATACCTGTAAGTGAAATCCCGGATTTTGATTTTTTATTGGCAGGATTCCCTTGCCAAGCTTTTTCGGCAGCGGGGAAAAGGCTCGGGTTCATGGATACACGCGGAACACTTTTTTTTGACGTAGAACGTATTTTGTCGGAAAAAAGGCCTGCTGCGTTCCTATTGGAAAACGTTGAGGGTTTAATAAACCACGACAAGATTGACAAGACAAAGAAAATAGGCCGCACACTGGAAACTATATTAGACCGATTGGAAAATCTGGGGTATAAAGTCGAATGGGCGTGCCTTAATTCACGTTATTTCGGGCTTCCGCAAGAACGTAAGCGGGTTTACATAGCAGGAACGTTGAAATGTAAGCCCTCGTTAACTGGTTTCAAACCATATGAACGCAGTTTAAAAAGCGTCCTTGAACACGGACTTCCAACCGTGAAAAGCCCTTTCATTGATGCTCTTTTGAAAACTTACTCCATAGAACAACTTTACGGCAAGGCAATCAAAGACAAACGTGGCGGCAAAGACAACATCCACAGTTGGGACATAGGTCTTAAAGGTAAAGTTACCGAAAACCAAAAAAGATTGCTTAACCAGCTGTTGAAAGAGAGACGTAAAAAGAAATGGGCCGAAGAGTTCGGCATTGCATGGATGGACGGTATGCCACTGACGTTGCAGCAAATATCCACATTCAACAGCAGCCCGGACTTGGAAGATATGTTAGAAGACCTTGTTCACAAAGGATATGTTAAGAAAGAACACCCCAAAGCATTGGTACAAGAAACTTTGATTGACGGCAGGACGAGATTTTACAGGGAACAAGACCCGAACCTTCCTTTGGGGTATAACATAGTAACAGGCAAATTGAGCTTTGAAGTAAGCAAGGTATTGTCGCCAAACGATGTCGCTCCTACGCTTGTGGCCATGGATATGCAGAAACTGTTCGTTGCAGATAACGGCGGCTTGCGCACGCTTACGCTAACGGAAGGTCTCCGTCTTTTCGGCTATCCCGACGATTATGTCTTCGATATACCCGTAAAAGAGGGTTATGACCTTTTGGGCAACACGGTAGCCGTGCCGGTAATAAAAGCAGTGTCCGGCCGCTTGTTGGACGTTTATTTGAACCTATAAAAATTCTAACCATGAAATTAACAGCAGAAGAACTTTACCGGAAATTAGTAGATGACGATAAAATCCTTGAAGTAAAAGGACAAATACGCTTTTATTTGGGTGATGTTGATATTATTGTCAAACAGCGCGATGTAGTAGGCAACATCATGCAGGAATGGCTCGAAGGCTGGCTGCGGAAGAAAGGCATTGACTACAAGCCTAACCCCAACAGCCAAATGCCGCCCGACTTTTATTTGAACCCCGAAGATACAACGGCAGATTTGCTTGAGGTTAAGGCGTTCAACAACAGCAAGTCGCCCGCTTTCGACATTGCTGATTTCAACAGCTTCCAAGCTGAAATAAAGGAGAAGCCTTATATGCTTTATTGCAAATACTTGGTTTTTGGATATGACATGTCTGACGACGGGTATGTTACTATCAAACGTTTGTGGCTTGAAAACTTGTGGGGCATGTGCCGCAGCATGGAAAAATGGCCGTTGAACCTGCAAATCAAGGACAATGTGGTACACAAGATACGTCCCGCCGTTTGGTTCTCATCAAAGGCTTGCAAGTTCAAGCCTTTCGATTGCCTGGAGGATTTCATTTCGGCAATGCAGGAAACAGTGTACCAAAACCCCAAGACGCACAACCAAGCCGGCACGTGGCTGGCCGACTTGTTGCAATCATACCAAAAATTTTAAGGAAAAAGACTGTCTATACCGCGCTGGTCGGAGATAGAGGGCAAATACCGGTAGCGTTAGCCGTCCTTGCCGTAAACGGTTTCGTCCTCGGCGGCCATGACGCTGCGGCAAGCTGTTTCGCCATACGTCTTTCCAGTTTTCATCCTAAGGCGTTCCAAATAGGAATGGTTAATCCAATATTCCATTTCGAGCAAAGTCTGTTCGCGCACGGCAGGTTTCAGTTGACATTCCCAAATGGTCATCACGCCCCAACCCAACCGCTTCAGTTCCGCCTTGTTGCGCTCGTCACGCAATTTGTTGCGTTCAATTTTTTCTTTCCAGAATAGGCTGTTGGTCTGCGGTATGTGCCCGTCAACGTCGTGCCCGTGCCAAAAACAACCATGGATGAAAATAACCACGCCATATTTCCGTAAAACAATGTCGGGAGTCCCCGGCAAACCGCGCACGTTTTTGCGGTAACGGTATCCCCGCTGCCACAAGTAACGGCGTACAAGCAACTCGGGCTTGGTGTCCTTGCTGTGGATTTTAGCCATTACGGCGGAACGCTTGTCCTTATCCCAAATATCCAAAATGCACTGCTTTATGCTTTCATGATAATATGCCGTAAAGTTACCCTGTTCGTGCAAAACATGTCGTACAAATCCTTATAAAAACGTCGGCTGCCTGCAAAAGGTTCGCGGTGTCTGCATTTTGTCGGCTTTTCCAGGGCGGTTTCGGAAAGGGTTTCCGGGGGGCGAAAAATTAGTGGCTTGCTTTTTAAAATTAGTGGCTCGGATTTCGAAATCCGAGCCACTAATTTTTTCTTTGCTCCCATGTGGGTTTAACGGCGTGAAAATCAGTTTTCACTTTTCCGCGCCCCGGGCGGCTGTTTTCCCGCTTCGTTTTTCGCTCCGTTTTTGTCTGCCGGTGAGCGGTGCACGTTGCGCGTGCGGCGTGCTGTCAGTAGTTGAATGTGCTGCCGCCGAGGAATTCGCGCAGCAACGACGTGGGCGGCAGGCCGTCGATGGGTATGGGTTTGATGTACGAGAGGAACTTGTGCAGGCGGTAGGCTTCGGAATATTCCTCGTATCGTTCGTCTACCTGCTCGAGCAGCGGCATGGCCTGCGGGCGCAGCGCCGCCAGTTCGAAGAGCAGCGCCGAGTTGAACATCACGTCGGCGTTTTCCTGGTAGGGGAAAATCCATTTTGCCTCGCCCGCCCTTACGCTCGGCCAGCGTTTTATGGTGTCGCGCGCGGAGTAGCCGCGGTATTTGTAGTCGCGCACAATGCGGCGCAACAGGCGGTTGTCGGTGGTAGGTATGTAGTTGTGGTCGTCGAGCAGTATGGATGTCAAGGCCGAGACGTACACGCGGAACTTGCTGCTGTCGGGAATTTGCGGCGTCAGTTCGGGGTTCAGGGCGTGTATGCCTTCCATTATGAGAATCATGTTGGGGTCGAGTTTCAGGTATTGCCCGCTGCGTTCGCTCTTGCCGGTCTGGAAGTTGAAGCGCGGCAGTTCCACTTCCCTGCCGGCGATAAGGTCGTTGAGGTGTTGCGAGAGCAAAGGTATGTTTACGGCATAGAGCGACTCGAAGTCGTACTCGCCGTCGGGGAGCTTGGGTGTCTTGTCGCGGTCTACGAAGTAATCGTCGATAGATATGGGGTACGGTTTCAGGCCGCAGGCCATGAGTTGTACCGAAAGGCGTTTGCTGAAGGTGGTCTTGCCGCTCGACGAAGGCCCGGAAATGAGCACCACGTGTATGTCGGGGTTGGCTGCAATCATGTCGGCAATGCGGCTTATCTTCTTTTCCTGCAGTGCTTCGGAAACGTTCACGAGCATGTTGGTGTGTCCGTTTACGCATACCTCGTTCAGGTCGCCTATCGAGTTCAGCCCCACGATATGCTGCCACTCGTGGTGTTCGCGGAACACCTCGAACATCTTTTCCTGCTTCACCATGGGCAGGAGCCTGTCGGGGCACGACGGGTCGGGCACGCGCAGCAGCACGCCGTCGTGGTATTCCTCCAGCCCGAACACCTTGAGCTGCCCCGTTGAGAGGAGCAGCGAGCCGTAGTAGTAATCCATCGTCCCGTCGAGCATGAAGTAAGTGGTGTAGAGCGTTCCCACGCTTTTGAGCAGCTTTGCCTTGCTTTCGAGCCCGAGGTTGCGGAAGCGTTCCACGGCCTCGTCGGTGCGGCACACAATGCGGCGGAACGGCATGTCGGCGGCAATGATTTCCTCCATGCGGCTGCGCAGGCGCGCCACGTCGGCGGGGGTGACATCGCGCCCTATGAGCAGGCGGCAATAGTAACCGTTCGACACGGGCGTGTCGATACGCACCGTTGTTTTGGGGAATAGATCCTCAACGGCTTTGTAGAGCACGAAGAAAAGCGAGCGCGTGTAGGTTCTCATGCCCGAAGGGTCGGACACGTCGAGAAACTCCACGTCGCTGTCCTTGAAAAGGGGGAAATGCAGGCTTTCCGACTTGTTGTTCACCCGTGCACAGGTAACGCCGTAGGGCATGTCCAGCCCGAAAGCGTTGTAAGCCTCTATGGCCGTGCTTCCCACGGGCATTTCGACCGACTGGCCGTTGTTCTTGCAGAATACGTTTATGGTTTGTTCCATGATATTGCGTGTTTTTATGGTTCGCCGGCTGTAAAGATAGCAAAAAGCGGGTGGCGTGCGGGCTTGTGTGTCGCAATAATAGTTAATTCGGCATTTATGGCACGCAAATGTTTACTTTTTGTACGGCAATCTGTACCGGCAAAGCGTTAAACGAGTAACTTTGCCTGCACAAAACATAACGTAAAAACAGTATTATGTCAACGGTAATCTATCCCGCACCGATTTTCGGCCCCATACACAGCCGCAGGTTAGGCGTGTCGTTAGGAATAAACCTCATGCCGGCCGACGGCAAAGTCTGCACGTTCGACTGCCTGTACTGCGAGTGCGGGCTCAACGCCGAGCGCCGCCCGAGGCTGCCGCGCCCCACGCGCGCCGAGGTGAAGGCCGCCCTCGGGCAAAGGCTGCGCGCCATGAAAGCCGACGGCCCGAAGCCCGACGTGCTTACGTTTGCAGGCAACGGCGAACCTACGGCGCACCCCGACTTTGCGGGAATAGTGGACGATGTTGCAGAGCTGCGCGACGAGTATTTCCCGCAGGCCAAGATAAGCGTGCTGAGCAACGCAACGATGATAACACGGCCGGCCGTGCGCGACGCGCTCATGAAGGTGGACAACAACATACTGAAGCTCGACACCGCCAACCCTGCATACATTGAACGCATGAACAGGCCCACGGGGGCATACGACGTGAGGCGCATTATCGAAAACATGAAGCTCTTCAACGGGCACGTGATAGTGCAGACCATGTTCCTGCACGGCACCGACGGCGAGGAATCGCTCACCAACACGGGCGACGAGTACGTAACGCCCTGGCTCGAGGCTATAAAGGAGATAAGGCCGCAGATGGTGATGATTTACACCATAGACCGCGAGACGCCCGACCAAAAGCTGCGCAAGGCCACGCACGAGGAGCTCGACGACATAGTGAAACGCATAAACGAAGCAGGATTCCCGGCCACGGCCTCGTATTAAAATACATGTCAGTCGCGGCAGCACGTGCATTGCAGCGAAAGACAATTCCGGACAGCCGGAAAGGCATTTTTAAGGTAAAGAAAAAAGCACTCCGTACGGGCGCTGAAAAACACCATTTTAGGGGTGGGCAAAAATATGTCTGACATATTTCGAAATATGTCGGACATATTTTGAATTTTCTCAGACCTGATTTTAATTTCCTCTGACCCCCTTTACGGGGCGGCAGACAAAAAACGACCCGTAATGGAGGAAAAAACTGTGAAAACAGAAATTCAATGTGTTTTTAACGTTTCGAGCGGTATTCCGCCCAATTCGGCGGCCGTGCCCGAGAACGAAGAGTAGTAGCTGCCCAGTATGCGCGTTGTGCGCGCCAGTGCGAACAAATCCACGGCGGCAGCTACCATTCCGCCGTAGGTGGAGCGCGACAGTTGTGCGTCGGCGGTGATTACCCTGCCGGGGAACTCGCCCGCAAATGCCGACTTGACTTCGGCGCTGTCGGTGGCAAGGAAGAAACGTGCCTGCGGGTTGCGGGAGACTTCGGCATGCGCCCTCTCGATGAACAGGCGTGCGGGGCTGTGCAGGCGCGACATAACGTTGTCGCCCGTGCGTATGTGTATGCCTAAGGTGTTTTCGTTGAATCCCGCCGAGAGCTGCCGCACGGTTTCCAGCACATGCGGCGAGGGGCGGAAAAGGTCTTTCATTTCAACGGCACTTTCGAAAAACTCGTAACAGGTGGAGATGTAGACTTTGCCGTAACGTGCAAGCAGTGAAAGCACGTCGTCGCCCTCGCCGCCCTGGTAGTTGCTGCGGCAGGCACGGTAGGCAAACCGCCTGAGCAGCGACGGCAGCCGCAGGTTGCGGCGCGAGGAGGGAATGTCGTACAGGCGCGGCGGGTGCACCGACAAACTGCCGGGAATGCCCGCGCGGCCTTCAAAAGGATAGGCGAACACATCGTCGAAGCGGCAGCCGCACTCGCTGCCCGAGCTCCATGACACGCGCACCGGGCAGCCGCTTGCCGCGGCAACACCTGCCGCCGAAAGAGCGGCACGCATGCGGTTGCACAAGCCGCCTTCAACGGCCACCGTGAGCGACGCCCCCGTAAGCGCGGGCGCAAGGGGCGGCGTATGCTGCATTGCGGGGTTGTTCATGTTCCGGGACGTATGTTGCAGCCGGGAGACACGGCGTTACTTGACCTTGAGCTTGTCGAACCCTTCGCCGAAAACGCCTATCACCTTGCTTTGCGAGATGAAAGCGTTGGGGTCGATTTGTTTTATAATGCGGAAAATGTTCTTGCTCTCGCGGCGGCGGGCAAGAACGATGAGAACTTTCTGCTCCTGCTTGGTGTACCAGCCGTGGCCGTCGAGAACGGTAACGCCGCGGTGGTAAATGGTAATGGCCGAAGCTATGTCGGCATAATGGCGCGAGATGATGAGGAACTGCACGCTCTGGCGGCCGCTGTTCAGAACGTAATCGAGCGTGTAGTTGGTTATCATGAGCGTGCAGTAGCCGAAGAGCAGGTGCTGCAGGTCGCCCACCGGAGTGAGCAGCGAAGACGTGACGATAAGCAGGTCGCATATAATAAGCATTTGGCCTATCGTGATGTCGTGGTACTTGTTTACAATGGCCGAGATGATGTCGGTGCCGCCCGTGCTGCCGCCTTGCAGGAAGACTATTCCTATGCCTATGCCCTCGAGCAAGGCACCTATGACGCACGCCATGAAGCCCTGGTCGTCGAGGAACATGGGCAGGCGCTCGCTGTTGAGCGGGTAGCCCGGCATGTCGGTAATCAGTTCCTGCACCACGCCTATGAAGATACTGAGCACGAGCACGGCGTATATCGTCTTGACGAAGAACTTTGCGCCCAGCACACGTATGGCCGCTATAAGCAGCACTGCGTTGACGAGCAGCACAGTGTACTGCGCCGGAAAAGCGCCGTTGGTGGCGTAGAAAATCAACGCGCCCAGACCGGTAACGGCCCCGGTGGTGATATGGTAGGGCAGAATGAAACAGCAGAAGCCTATCGAATAGCACAGCAGCCCCAGGGTGATGAAAAAGTAGTCGTGGATAATCTGGCTGGGCTTCAGCTTCAGCGCCGGAATGGACTTTGCTATGTTCATGGTGCTCGCCTTATTTTACAACTATGTTGACAATGCGCTTCGGTACGACTATAACCTTTACGACTGTCTTGCCTTCAAGATACTTTTGCGACTGTTCGCAGCCGAGTGCTTCCTTTTCGATTTCTTCCTTGCTTGCGTCGACGGGGAAGTCGAGGGTGAAGCGCGTCTTTCCGTTAAACGAAATGCTCATCGTCACGTTGTCCTGACGAAGGTAGCTCTCGTCGCAGGCAGGCCACTGTGCGTCGCAAACAGAACCCTCCTTGCCGAGTTTTTCCCAAAGCTCCTCGGCAATGAAAGGCGCAAACGGGGCAACAAGTATTACAAGTTTTTCGAGAACTTCGCGCGAGGTGCAGCGTTGTGCGGCCAATTCCCCTACGGCTATCATGAAGGCGCTTATTGAAGTGTTATAGGAGAAAACTTCCATGTCGTCGGTAACTTTCTTTATCAGCTTGTGGAGCGAGCGCAGGTTGTCGCCGGAAGGCTCTGCGGAATCGGGAACGAAGTTTCCTGACTTGTCGAAGAAAAGGTTCCAGAGCTTGCGCAAAAAGCGGGAGCAACCGTCTATTCCGTTGCTGTCCCACGGTTTGCTCTGGTTTATCGGGCCGAGGAACATCTCGTAAAGGCGCAGCGTGTCTGCCCCGTAGCGTTCTACAACGAGGTCGGGGTTGACTACGTTGTACATGCTTTTCGACATCTTTTCGATGGCCCAGCCGCAGATGTACTTGCCGTCTTCTTCGAGTATGAATTCGGCGTCGGCGTACTCGGGCCTCCATTTGCGGAAGGCGTCGATGTCGAGCACGTCGTTGCTTACGATGTTTACGTCAACGTGTATTGGGGTTACTTCGTATTTGTCTTTCAGGTTGAGCGAAACGAACTTGCCTTGCTCCGTTCCTTCCTTCACGCGGTAAACAAAGTTGGAGCGTCCCTGAATCATTCCCTGGTTCACGAGTTTGGCGAACGGTTCTTCCACAACGCTGTAGCCGTAGTCGTGGAGAACTTTGTTCCAGAAGCGGGAGTAGATGAGGTGTCCCGTGGCGTGCTCCGTGCCTCCGACGTAGAGGTCTACGCAGCGCCAGTACTCGTCGTTTGCCTTGCTTACGAGCTCGCGGTCGTTGTGCGGGTCCATGTAGCGCAGGTAGTAGGCCGACGAGCCGGCGAATCCCGGCATGGTGTTCAGTTCGAGCGGGAAGATGGTTGTGTTGTTTATCTTGCTTTTTTCGACTACTGTTTTCTTTTCCGTGTCCCACGCCCATTTCTGTGCGCGGCCGAGTGGCGGCTCGCCCGTTTCGGTGGGCTCGTACTTGTCTATTTCGGGCAGCTCGAGGGGCAGGCATTCGTCGGGCAGCATTTGCGGCATGCCGTCCTTGTAGTACACGGGGAACGGCTCTCCCCAGTATCGCTGGCGCGAGAAGATTGCGTCGCGCAGGCGGTAGTTCACCTTTACGCGGCCGAGCTTGTGTTCGCTTACGTATTTCTTTGTTGCGGCTATGGCTTCCTTTACTGTAAGGCCGTTGAGCGAGAAGTCGATGTACGGTTTCACTCCGGCGCGTGGCGAGTTGGTGACTATGCCTTCCTTGGCGTCGAAACTTTCCTGCGACACGTCGCAGCCTTCTATCAGCGGGATGATTGGCAGGTTGAAGTGGCGTGCAAATGCGTAGTCGCGGCTGTCGTGGGCCGGAACGGCCATTATTGCGCCGGTGCCGTAGCCTGCGAGCACGTAGTCGCTTATCCAAACGGGAATCTCCTCGCCCGTAAAGGGATTTATGGCATACGAGCCGGAGAACACGCCCGTTACCTTGCGGTCGGATATGCGTTCGCGTTCGGTGCGTTTCTTTGTCGCGTCGATGTATGCCTTTACTTCCCCGGCTTGTTCGGGAGTTGTGAGTTTGTCAACGAGTTCGCTTTCGGGTGCGAGCACCATGAATGTTACGCCGAACATTGTGTCGGCGCGTGTGGTGAAGATGGTGAACGTAAGGTCGCTGCCCTTGACGTTGAATTCCACTTCGGTGCCTTCGCTCCGGCCTATCCAGTTGCGCTGTGTTTCCTTGAGCGAGTCGGTCCAGTCCACGGTGTCGAGCCCGTCGAGCAGTCGTTGTGCGTAGGCCGACACGCGCAAGCACCACTGTTTCATTTTTTTCTGCACCACGGGGTATCCGCCGCGCACCGACACGCCTTCGACCACCTCGTCGTTGGCCAGCACGGTGCCGAGCTTCGGGCACCAGTTGACCATGGTCTCGCCCAGGTAGGCAATGCGGTAATTCATAAGCACCTGCTGCTTCTCTACGTCGTTCATGGCTTTCCATTCGCCGGCGGTGAAACAGAGTTCCTCGCTGCATGCTGCGTCGAGCCCTTCGGTGCCGCTTGTTTCAAAGCGGCTTATGAGTTCGCTTACGGGGCGTGCCTTGTTTTCGGAATAGGAATAATAGCTTTCGAACATCAGTTTGAAAGCCCACTGTGTCCAGTGGTAATATTGCGGGTCGCATGTGCGTATCTCGCGGTCCCAGTCGAACGAAAAGCCTATCTTGTCGAGCTGCTCGCGGTAATGGTCAATGTTTTTTACCGTGGTTACGGCCGGGTGCTGGCCTGTTTGTATGGCGTATTGTTCGGCCGGCAGCCCGTAGGCGTCATAGCCCATGGGGTTGAGCACGTTGTAGCCGCACAGGCGCTTGTAGCGGGCATAAATGTCGCTGGCTATGTAACCTAAAGGATGGCCTACGTGCAATCCCGCTCCTGAAGGGTACGGGAACATGTTCAACACATAATATTTCGGCTTGGAGGGATTTTCCGTAACCTTGTACGTTTTGTTTTCCACCCAGCGGGCGTGCCATTTTTTCTCTATTTCCTTGAAATTGTAGTCCATCTTTTAAGTTGATAATTAAATGCCTGCCGTTGCGGGCGGGCCGTGTTTTCGGGCGCAAAGATACTACTTTTTTTTGTAAAATATGTATACCGTGTTAGTGTTGCTTTTTGTGCATTTTTAGTGCCCGTCCGTGTTTGTCCGCGTTGTATCGGAGAGTTTTCTACCCCCTTGGGAGAAAAGAAAAAATATCTCTGAGATAATTTAAAATATGTCTGACATATTTCGAATTATGTCAGACATATTTTTGCCCGTTTCAAACGGCTGGAAAAAAGCGGTGTACGGCGGGGTGGAAAAACGGTGCCGTAGTTTTCATTTTCCGCTACGGCGGAATGCGCCTTGCGCGGTGCCTTGTTTGTCCGCATTGGCCGTGCGTGCCGCCGCGAATGCGGTTGCGCTCTTGTGCACCGAGGGGGCCGGGGTTCAGAAGACGGCCACTTTCTTGCGCACTGTGGTGCCGTCCACGCTTATGTTTATTATGTATATGCCCGGCGCGAGGTTGCCGCTCCGGTATGGCAGGGCCGCGTCGGTGCTTTCCACTGCCGTTCCCGCGGTGTCGTATATGCGTATGTGCGCTTCGTTGCCTGTTGTGCCGTTGACGATGATGTTCGCCCCGTCGGTTGTGGCGCTTATTTGCATGTCGTTGCCGGCGGTGACGCTTTGTATGCTTGTGGGATAGTCTTTGAGGAACTCATTTATGAAGTCGAAGCTCTTTTTGTACCAGGTAAGCATGTATCTTGTTTCGGTGTTGATTGTCACTACCGTGCCGGGCCACCTCCTCATCTCGCGCAGGAACGCGCCGGAACTGGTGAACAGGTCGCTGTAGGCATTTATGCGTGCCGTTACCGAATCGATTGAGAAGGATGAGTTGCGCCAGCGTATCCATGTGTCGTGCATGCGGCGGTGGAAGTCGGCGGGGTTGTCGTTGATGAGGCGTTTGAACAGCCCGCAGTCTTCCATTATCTTGTCGAAGCCTTGTTCGTCGCGCATTGAGCCGTCCCATTCTCGCCCCCACGAGGCGTCCATGTCCCACGGGGTGAACAGCGCGAGCGACGGCGAGGCCTTGACGTCCCGGAAACTGATGTAGGTGTTCTTGCAGCTGTTGTCGGTAATGTGCATTACGCCGAGGAACAGCACGTAGTTCACGAGGTTCTGCACGTAGAACCTTCTTTCGAGCAGTGCCGAGAATAGGGTTTTGTTTGGGTACAGGTCGGGCGCGGCGTATTCTATGAGGTTTATCATCGGCGTCCAGTTGGCAAAGGCGTTGCTTTCGTCGGGGTATTTTTGCTCCCAGCCAAACCAATTGAGCGCTTGTGTCGAGGCTGATGTGTCGTAGCCATTGAACTGCGTTGCGCCGGTCCAGTCGGTGGCCTTGTAGAGCATGCCGTGTTGCGCTATTTCGCCGCTTGCGGGGTCGACCTTGTATTTGTTTAGTTGCAGCTTCTTGCGGTCAATCTTGTCGGTAAGGCAGTACAGGCCGTTGTATTCTCCGTTTACGAGCACTTCGACGAATGTTCCTTCTGTTCCGTTAAGGTTGTCGTCCGGGTCGTCGTTGTACGGCAGGCGGTCCACGGTGTTCCAGAGGTCGAAGCACAGGCGGTTGCGCATTCTGGCCTTGTCGATGTACATGGCGTCGAGTATTACGTCGCCGTCGCTGCGCATTCCCATTATGGTAGCGTCGGTTTCCTCGTTGTTCTCGTCCCACAGTTCCACGCCGAACGGTTTTTTGGGGTATGTGGCGGCTGTGGCGCCGCGTATCTTTACTCCGGCGTAGTGTATGAACAGGTTGTTCACGCCGTCGGTGCGGCACCACGGGTCGATAATTGTTATGTATCCCGGATGTCGCACGTCTTTTTCAAGTTCCGTGGCGTCGAGAAGCACAACGGGCAGCGTGGTGAAGTAAAGGTTCCATACCGTGCGTGTTCCTGAGAAAAATGTACGGTGGTTTTGCGAAAACTTGTTTGCGAACTTTACGCTGTCGCCCATCTTGATGAAGTTGAAGTTTATGCTTACGGAATCGTGCATGGGCGAGGTGAACACCACGGTTATCGAGTCGCCGTCGACGGGCTTTACGGGGCAGTATATCGAGCGTCCCACGGAGTCGACAGCGCAGGGAACGCCGTTGCAGTACAAGGAGAACACGCGCTTGTCGCCGGGGATGTATTTGGCCGCGTTTGCAGTGGTAAGTATCATGGCGCAGGCGGCCACAGCGGTGCAGATTATTGTTCTTGCATTCATGTTGCTGGCTCTCGTTTGCTTTATGATTGGCTTATTACTTCGAGCGCTTTTTGTATGGTAGCGTCGCCGTCGTTCATTATTTCGAAATATTGTGTCATGTCCCAGATGTCGCGCGCGGTTATTGCCTTGAGTATCTTGCCCAGCAGCTTGCGCGTGCGTTTCTGTTCGTCGTCGTCCTTGGGTTTTATCTTGGCTTTTTCGCCTTCGGCGAGAATGGAGTCGATTATTTCGTCGGGACAGGTGTAGTCTTTCTTGAATTTTTCGAATGAAGAGTATTTTTTCTTCAGTTCATCGCGGTGTGTGTCGTTGTATTTCAATATTGCGGGCAGCACGAGGTTTTTGCGCGATAGGTTGCGGTAAAGATTGGTGTATACCGTAGTGTCGAGCGGTACGAAATGGTCGGGAATTATCCCGCCCCCGCCATATACGGGACGGTGTTTGCGCAGTGTGTAGCAGCGCAGGGAGTCGTTGTGGTGAATGCTGTCGGCGTTGGTCAGTTCTCCCCCGCGCAGGCGGTTGAGCACGTCAAGGTTGTAAGCCTCGTTCTCTCCGGGCTTGTAGGGTTTTTGAATGCAGCGTCCGGCCGGCGTGTAGTAGCGCGCCACGGTTAGGCGTATGAGCGAGCCGTCGGGAAGCCCCACCGGCTGTTGCACAAGTCCTTTGCCGAAACTGCGCACGCCCACTATGGTTGCGCGGTCCTGGTCCTGGAGTGCGCCGGCTAGTATTTCGGACGCCGAAGCGGAGAACTCGTCGACGAGCACCACGGTCTTGCCTTCGGTGAATATGCCGCCGCCTCGTGCCTTGTATTCCACTTTGGGAACGGCGCGACCCTGGGTATAGACTATCATGTCGCCCTTGGCGAGGAATTCGTTGGCCACTTCGATTGCCGCTTCGAGGAAGCCGCCGCCGTTTTCGCGCACGTCGACTATGAGGCTTTCGGCTCCTTTTTCCTTAAGGCCGAGTATGGCGTTGCGTACTTCGTCGTGGGTTGTCTTGCCGAACGAGCCGAAGCGCACGTATCCCACCTTGGGTGCTATGATGTAGGCTGCGTCGAGTGTGTGTACGGGAATCTTGTCGCGCACCACGTCGAACTGTATTTCTTCGGCCACGCCGGTGCGGCGAATGCCGAGGTGCACGGTAGTGCCCTTCTTTCCGCGCAGGCGTTTCATTATCTCGGTTTGCGGCATTTTAACGCCGGCTATAACGGTGTCGTTTACGCGCACAATCCTGTCGCCGGCCAGTATTCCGGCTTTTTGCGACGGGCCTTTGTCGACGGTCTGGATTACGAGCAGCGTGTCGTCGAGCATGTTGAACTGCACGCCTATGCCGTCGAAGTTCCCTTCGAGCGGTTCGTTCATGGCCTTTGTTTCGGCGGCGTTGGTGTATGTGGAGTGCGGGTCGAGGGTGGAGAGCATTCCTTTTATCGCCCCTTCGGTGATTTTCGTGAGGTCTACTGAATCGACGTACAGGTGCGACACGGCATACTGGGCTATCCCGAGTTTGCGCACCGCGGCTGTTTCCTGTTCCTTGGTCTGTGCGGCCACGGACGTGAGGCAGGATATGGCGATGAGGAAGGAAAATATCTTTTTCATTAATATCTGGTTTGAAAGGTTATAGTGTGCAAAGATACTATTTAACTGTGTATAAGTGCCGCCCGGCGGTTTGTAAAATAGGTGCACTGATGTTTAAAATAGTTATACGGACAAAAAAGGCAGCTTTTGCGCCCCGAGTTTTCATGCGGGTTTCCGGAGGGCAAAAATATGTCGGACATAATTCGAAATATGTCTGACATATTTTAAAATATCTCAGACATAATTTTTATTTGCTCCCCGAGGAGTGCGACGGAGTGAAAATGAGTTTTCGTTTTCCGTGGTTGAAAAACGGTGTTCCCCGCCCCGGGTTTTGCGGCTGCGAATGTCCGCCTTGCTGCGTGGCGGCAGGGCTTCCGGAAAAGGTGCGTATAAAAAATGCGTGCCCGGCAAATGTTGCGGGTACGCATTATAATATATCTCCTGCTCTCGGGCGGGTCAGTTTGTCTTGTTGGCGTATTTCACTTTGGCGAGCTCCTCGTTGGCTGCCACAATCTTGTCCTTGAGCTTTGCCTTCTGTTCTGCCACGCGGGCGCGTATGCCTTCGTCGGTTAGGGCGAGGATTTCCTCGGCCAGTATGGCCGCGTTCTTTGCGGCGTTCACTCCCACGGTCGCCACCGGTATGGCGGGCGGCATCTGCACTATCGACAGCAGTGCGTCCAGTCCGTCGAGCATTCCCTTTATGGGCACGCCTATTACGGGCAGCGTGGTGTGCGCGGCAATTACCCCGGGCAGCGCTGCGGCCATGCCTGCTGCGGCTATTATTACTTTCACTCCGCGCGGGGCGGCTTCCCTTGCAAAGGCGGCCACCTCGTCGGGCGTGCGGTGGGCCGAGAGGGCGTTCATCTCGAAAGGTATGCCCATCGAGTCAAGCTCGGCGGCAGCCTTTTCCATTACGGGCAGGTCGGACGTGCTGCCCATGATTATGCTTACTAAAGGTTTCATTGTTATGTTGGTGTTTATACGTACAATATGCTTACAAACCCGCAGATAAAGCCCAGTATGGTGCCTGTGGTAACTTGTGCGAGCGTGTGCTGGTGGAGTATTATCCTGCTCGAGCCTACCGCGCCGGCCAGAATGATTGACAGGCACAGCCACCACGTGGGGTCGAACGCGAATATCAGCGAAAAGGCGAGCAGTGCGCCTACCACACCGCCCGAAGCGGCAGAGTGGGTGCTAATCTTGAAACGCGTGTTGATAATCGAGCACAACACCTGTATGGACAGCGCGCCCACGATGATTCCCATCATGAAATGGGGCATGCGCATACGCTCCATTACGTAAAAGCAACAGCCGTAGCTCGTAATGCTCAGCAGGTAGGGCACGTAGCGCCGCGTGCGGTGGCTTGCCTGGTGCGTGGTCCAGCCGTTTATCTTGCGGTAAAGGTAAATCGACAGCAACGGCAGCGCCACGGTAAACAGGTAAACTATTACCAGCACGGTTATCTTAAGCGTCAGGGGCAGCAGGTTCATGTAGCTGAACATGAACAGGGCCAGGAAAGCTATTACCGGGAAGTAAAAAGGCGTGAAAAGCAGCGAAATGGCGCGTGCAATCTTGATTATGTACTTGTCTCTCATTTTCTTAGGCGGGCAACAGGTATTCCCATCTGCTCGCGGTATTTTGCAACGGTGCGCCGTGCCACGGGGAAGCCTTGCTCCTTTAACATGGCGGCAAGCGCCTCGTCGGACAACGGGTTCTTCTTGTCTTCTTCGTTTATTATCGTTTCGAGGGCCTTACGTATCTTCACCGTCGAGTGTACGTCGCCCTCCTCTGTTACGAACTTGTCGTTGAAAAAGTATTTTAGCGGGAAAATCCCGAAGTATGTTTCAACGTACTTGCTGTTGCTCACGCGCGAAATGGTCGATATGTCCAGCCCTGTGCGCTCTGCAATGTCGCGCAGAATCATCGGGCGGAGCAGTGTGTCGTCGCCTTCCAGGAAGAACGGCTTCTGGAAATCCACTATGGCTTCCATTGTTGCGAGCATGTTGGTTTGTCGGCGGCGCACGGCCTCGATGAACGTTTGTGCGGCCTCTATCTTCTGGCGTGCGTAGGCGTAGGTGTCCTTTTGTTCCCTTGTCAGCTTCAGGCGGTTGTTTGCAAAGTCGTCCAGCGTTGCGCGGAACGAGCTGCTCACGCGCAGCGGCGGCACGTCGCCCTCGTTGAGTGTAACGGTAAGCGTTCCGTTTCCGTCGTTTTCCACCATGAAGTCGGGCGTAATCTCCTGTGCGGCGTTCGAAGCCGTTTCGTTGAGTGCGCTTCCGGGCCTGGGGTTGAGGCGCTGTATTTCGGTGCGTATTTTCTCAATCGTGGGCGCGTCGACACCTAAGCGCTGGCGTATCTTGTCCCAGCGTTTGTGTATGAAGTCGTCGTAATACTTGTCGATAACGGTAAGTTCCTGCTTGCGCAACGGCGACGAGAACTCGGGCGAGGCAAGCTGTATGTGCAGGCACTCTTGCAGCGAGTGCGCTCCTATGCCTTTCGGTTCGAAGGTCTGTAGTATTTTGGTGAGACGTTCTACCTCGTCGGGCGTGGTTTCGATGTCGTGGTAAATGGCCAGTTCGTCGGCTATGCGTGCCGCGTCCTTGCGCAGGAAGCCGTCGGAGTCGAGCGAGCCGATGAGGTAGGTAATCACTTCCTTCTCGTGGTTGTCGAGGTCGTTTTCGGCTATCTGTGCCTTCAGCTCTTCGTAGAGCGACACCGACTGCCCGAAAGGCAGCCTTTCTGCGGTGTTTTCGGCTGCCGAGGCGCGCGCGAGCAGGTAGTCGGGCGTTTCGTCGTCCGACACGTAGTCGGCCAGTGCGTCGGCTTCGCTGTTGCCTTGGGTGCTGTACTCTTCCTCCCCTCCGTTGAAGTCTTCGTTGCCCTGCTCCTCGTCATAGCCCTGTTCGAGTGCTTCGTTTTCGAGCAGTTCTTCGTTTACTCGTTCTTCGAAGTCCTTGAGCGGCAGTTCCAAAAGGTGCACTTGCAGAAGCTGCTGCGGTGTGAGCGTCTGCGTCTGGGTCTGGGTTTGGGTCTGTATGAGTTTCTGCGGCATGTCTTTTGTTTGACGTAAGCAAAATTACGAATTTTTGGTTGTAAAGGCAGGTTTGGCCAAATAATTGTTAGGGCTTTTTTTAATGTGGCCCTTTTCCGGCAACCGCGTTTTGCTTTGTCGGGGTTCGGAGAAGGAAAGGCCCGTTTTTTTGTGCCGTAAAGTCCTTTTATGCAGACAAAAAAGGCGTCTTGATTTTCAGTGAGTTACATGCCTCTCCGAGAAAACGGAAAATATGTCTGAGATATTTTAAAATATGTCGGACATATTTTGAAATACAAGGCACGTATTTTTTGCCGGGTGGCAAACTGTGGTTCTCGGAAAGGGTGCGGGTATCGTTTCGCGGAAGTTTATTTTTTCACCACGGCTCTTGCCACGAACCACAGGTGCATTGCGGCTGCGGTAATGATTCCGTAGTGGTGCGCCATGACGCGGAAGCGTTCCATGAGCGAGCGCCGGTGGTTTTGTGTGGTCATTCCGCCGTCGAGGTAGTCGGCCACAATGATTCCTGCGTTTTTCATTGGCAGTTTCCTGCGTGCGGCGGTGCGCATGATTCGTATGCACCAGTCGTAGTCGGCCGAGAAGCGGTAGCGCAGGTTGTAGGGGGTGGTGCGTGCTATGTCGCAGCGTGCGAAGAATGCCTGGTGGCACACGAGCATTCCGTGCAGGAAGCTGTGCCACGTGAGGCGGCGCGGCGGTGCAAGGCGGCGGTGGCGCACGAAACGGCCTTCGCCGTCCACGATGTCGGTGTTGCCGTATATTACGGCGGGCATTCCGCCGGCTGCGGCGGCTATGCGGGTGAGCACGTCGGGGCTGTGGAACACGTCGCCGGCGTTGAGGAACACGATGTAGTCGCCCGTGGCCATGGCAAGGGCCTTGTTCATTGCGTCGTAGATTCCCTTGTCGGGTTCGCTTATGGCATTCACCTCGTGTATCACTCCGGCGCGGCTGTTGTTTTCCTGGTAATGCTGGAAAAGGGCGAGCGTGCCGTCGTGCGAGTTGCCGTCGATGATTAGGTGCTCCACGTGGGCATAGTTCTGGGCGGCAACGCTGTCGAGGGTGCGTTGCAGCACGCCCACGGCGTTGTACGTAACTGTGGCTACTGTTATTTTTACGGGCTTGTGGTTCATTCTTTTCCGCTAAGCTCTTTGTATAGTTTGGTGTAGAGTTTTGCCACTGCCGTTTCGGAGAACGAGGCCATCACCTTGGTGCGTGCCTTTTCGCCGAGTGCTCGTGTGTCGGTTTGCGAGAGTGCCCATTCTATGCCGCGGGCAAAGTCGGCTGAATCTTTGTATCGTGCGATGTATCCGTTTTCGAGGTGGTCTATCATCTGTGGCAGGCCGCCGATGTCGAATCCTATGCATGGCACGCCGCATGCCATTGATTCCATTATTGTGTTTGGCAGGTTGTCCTGGAGTGTGGGTATGAGGAAGAGGTCGCAGGCGTTGTAGGTTTTTATCATCCTGTGTTCGTTGGTGATGTAGCCCATGGGATAGACATCTACGGGCAGTGCGCCGGCGAGAGCCTCGGATTCTTTTCCCACGGCCACGATTGCTATTTCGTTGCCGAGCGCGGGATTTTTCTCGACGAGCATGCGTATTGCCTCGCACAGGTAGTCGATGCCTTTTATTTTGTTTGTCACGCGGAATGCCGCAAAGAGGAGCAGTTTTTTGTCTTGCGGCAGTTTGAGTGCCTTGCGTGCTTCTGTTTTGCTGTCGGGCTGGTAGAGTTTGGTGTTGATGGGGTTTGGTATGCTGAGTATCCTTTTCCCCTCGAGCAGGCGGCTTTCGCGCGCGCAGTTGGCGAGCCAGTCGCTGCACCCCACGTAGGCTATGCGTGCGTTGCCCAGCAGCCTGAGTTTTTTAACGAACACGCGGTGTGAGAGGTCGTTGGGCGAGCCTCCGCCGTAGAGTATGGGGCAGTTGCCGCATTCGTCCTTGTATTGTTCGCACGAGCGCGTGTAGTGGCAAATGCCGGTAAAGGGCCACATGTCGTGCATGGTCCATACCACGGGTTTTCCGGATTTTACTATTTTGGCTATCCCGGCAAGCGATATGAATCCCTGGTTAACCCAGTGGAGGTGTATTATGTCGGCTTGCCGGAATTCCTTCAGCCCGGTGATGTCTATTCCGCAGTTGGCGGCGTCGACCTCGAAGAGACGGTGGCGGCGGAATTTGTTGGCCGCCAGTATGGTGAGCCTTTCGCGCAGGAAGTTGAGCTTGTACTGCAAACGGTTGTGGGGCTCGGTAACGGTGATAAGTCCGGTTTCTTTGCGGCTTACGAGCATTTTGGCCTTTACGCCGTTGTTTCCCAATGCTTCGCACAGCCGGTTGGCTGCTATTGCCGCGCCGCCGGTGCGTTCCGAAGTGTTTACGAGTAATACTCTCATAATATGGTTGATATGTTGCCCGGGGCTGCATGTCAGGGTTTTGCCGTGAGGTTTTGCTGCTGCGGGACAGTGCAAAGATATAACTTTTTTCGTTGCTGCGGCGAAAAATAAATCCTTTACGCGGGTGTGTCGGAAACGGTGTGCCCTGCTGCCGCAAATGTCTGCAAAAAGGCGGTTTATCGTTCAAGAAAAACGGTGCGCCAAAATGACACGATTTTACGGGGGTGGGAGAAAGAAAAAAATTAGTCGGACATATTTTAAAATTCAAGGCACATATTTCGAAATATGTCCGACCTTTTTTTGCGCACATCTAACATGCCTGTTTTTCAGCGGCAAAGGGGTGTGCTTTTTTTGTCTGTTTTCAAAATTCACGGCTTTACGCCTCCGGCGGTGCTGTTGTTTTGCAGGGCTGCGAGCATTTGCGCAACGGTCATGCCGCTTGCGGGGTGCACCATGGCGGGGGCTATCTCGCAGAGCGGCGCGAGCACGAATGCGCGGCCGCACATGTGGGGGTGCGGAATGGTGAGGCGTGGCGTGTTGAGCACGATGTCGTCGTAGAAAAGCATGTCGATGTCGATGGTGCGGTCGTGGTATATGCCGTTTTCCGACTTGACGGTGCGCCCGAGCGCGCGCTCCACCCGTTGCGTGGCGTCGAGGAAGGCTTCGGGCGGGAGGGGCGTAAGCACCAGGGCCGCCGCGTTGAGGAAAGAATGGCTCGAGGTGAAGCCTACGGGTGCTGTTTCGTGGAACGATGAAACGGCGGCGAGCCTTGAACCGTCCTGCGTGAGGAGATCCAAGGCCCGCCGTATGTTGTCGCCGCGGCGTCCGAGGTTGGAGCCGAGGCCTATGTAAACAGAGTGCATCAGTCGATAATGAGCATTGCGTCGCCGTAAGGGCCGAACTTGTAGTCTTCCTTGAGTGCCACCTTGTAGGCCGCCATGGTGTTCTCGTAGCCGCCAAAGGCGGTTGTGAGCATTAGCAGCGTGCTGAGGGGCATTTGGAAGTTGGAAATCATCGCGTCGGCCAGGTGGAAGTCGTAGGGCGGGAAGATGAACTTGTTTGTCCATCCCTCGTATTCCTTCAGGTTGTTGTCGGCGCCGACGGCGGTTTCCATTGCGCGCTGCACTGTGGTTCCCACGGCCACCACCTTGTGGCCTTCGGCGTGCGCGCGGTTCACCTTGTCGCAGCAGTCCTTGTCGACGAACATCTGTTCGGAGTCCATTTTGTGCTTCGTGAGGTCTTCCACGTCGGTTGAGCGGAATGTGCCGAGGCTGCAGTGCATTGTGAGGAATGCGAATTCTATCCCCTTTATCTCCATGCGTTTCATCAGCTCGCGCGAGAAGTGCAGGCCCGAGGCCGGAGCGGTAACGGCGCCTTCGTTCTTGGCGAATATGCACTGGAAGCGCTCGATGTCTTCCTTTTCGGCCTGGCGCTTGATGATTTTGGGCAGCGGCGCCTCGCCCAGTGCGTAGAGCTGCTGCTTGAACTCGTCGTGCGGGCCGTCGTAGAGGAAGCGAAGCGTTCGGCCGCGGCTCGTGGTGTTGTCTATTACTTCGGCCATTATGCTGCCATCCTCGCCAAAGAAGAGCTTGTTGCCTATTCTTATCTTGCGTGCAGGGTCGACAAGCACATCCCACAGGCGCAACTCCGGATTAAGCTCGCGCAGGAGGAACACTTCGATACGTGCCCCTGTTTTTTCCTTTAGTCCGTACAGGCGTGCCGGGAATACTTTGGTGTCGTTGAATACGAACACGTCTTTTTCGTC
>ENA-UOOA01000096-UOOA01000096.1-human-gut-metagenome-genome-assembly--contig:-P61old-NODE-96-length-184182-cov-14.322918_pt1 | contig 184182 bp, 181 predicted proteins | sample MGYA00242467_ERZ724014 | MGnify/ENA metagenome assembly ERZ724014 | reverse complement strand
GTTGGATAGAGCAACGGCCTTCTAAGCCGTGGGTCGGGGGTTCGAATCCCTCCTGACACGTTGGTAGGAAGTGCCTTATTGAATACTGGCAATCCTCTATGGTGGGTATAGCGCAGTTGGTTAGCGCGTCAGATTGTGGCTCTGAAGGCCGTGGGTTCGAATCCCATTACCCACCCTTCCCTTTACGGGATGTTGGGCTATCGCCAAGGGGTAAGGCATAGGACTTTGACTCCTACATTCGCTGGTTCAAATCCAGCTAGCCCAGTTACGAATTTTATATAACCCGATACAGTGAAAGCTGTGTCGGGTTTTTTTGACTTTACGGACAAATTATGCTATTCTATTACATAGAATGAACGAGAAGGAAAAGACTATAAGGGAGGCAGTATCTGTCACTCTTAATATAAAGAAAAATGGAGGGTTTTCATATGTTAGTATCAGCAGAAGAAATGTTAAAGAAGGCAAAAGCAGGACATTATGCAGTGGGACAGTTTAATATCAACAATCTGGAGTGGACAAAATCCATTCTTCTTACCGCGCAGGAGTTGAAATCACCGGTAATCCTTGGTGTGTCCGAGGGAGCAGGCAAGTATATGTGCGGTTATAAGACGGTAGTAGGTATGGTAAACGGAATGCTGGAAGAGTTAAAGATCACAGTTCCCGTAGCACTGCACCTGGACCATGGCAGCTATGAAGGAGCAAAAGCATGTATTGAGGCGGGATTCTCATCTGTTATGTTTGATGGTTCTCATTATCCGATCGAGGAAAATGTAGAAAAGACAAAAGAGTTAGTTGGCATCTGCAAGGAGAAGGGAATTTCTCTGGAGGCAGAAGTTGGAGCCATCGGTGGTGAAGAAGATGGAGTGATCGGTGCCGGAGAGTGTGCAGATCCCAAAGAATGTAAAATGGTAGCCGATCTTGGTGTTACGATGCTGGCAGCCGGCATTGGAAATATCCATGGTAAGTATCCGGCAAATTGGGCAGGACTTAGTTTTGAAACACTGGATGCCATCCAGAAAGAAACTGGCGAGATGCCGCTGGTTCTCCATGGTGGTACCGGAATCCCGGCAGATATGATCAAAAAGGCCATCACTTTGGGTGTTTCCAAGATTAATGTAAATACAGAGTGTCAGCTGGCATTCCAGGAAGCAACCCGTGCTTATATCGAAGCAGGCAAAGACTTGGAGGGCAAAGGTTTTGACCCAAGAAAACTGCTGGCACCGGGAGCAGAAGCTATCAAGAAAACAGTAAAAGAAAAAATGGAATTATTTGGATCCGTTGGTAAAGCCTGAGACAAATAAAGAAATTCTTATCCCAGACCCGGGTGGTCTGGGATTTTTTTTATATCTGTGAATAGAATAAAAGAAAAAGGATTTTGCTATGCGACCTAAACTTATGTCTTGGAAAGATGTTTCAAAGTACATTTATTATAGTGACGTGTTGATCGTAGATCTGAGAGATTCGGGAGAGTATAAAAAGGGGCATATTCGTGGGGCCTGGAATATCCCTTATGAAGAACTGGAGGGACGGATGAAGCAGCTGAGAGGGTATAAAAGGGTGATTCTTTACTGCGATTACGGAAACCAGAGCATGGAGGCGGCCAGAACGCTGGCGGCGGACGGCTGGCAGGCAGCTACGGTGGTAGGAGGGTATGAAACTCTGCAGCAAAAAGACATTGACGGATAGGAAGGGGCTATTTTATAATATATCCTAGAAAATACGAAGGTTGAGGTAATTATGAGACGATTTGAACTGATCGCGCCCTGCCATTTTGGCATGGAGGCGGTGTTGAAGAGAGAGATCCTGGATCTGGGATATGAGATCACTAATGTGGACAATGGGAAAGTGACGTTTGAAGGGGATGCAGAGGCCATTGCCCGTGCAAACCTTTTTTTGCGTACGACAGAGCGTATTTTGCTGAAGGTGGCGCAGTTTAAGGCGACTACATTTGATGAGTTGTTTGAGAATATCAAAGCCATTCCCTGGGAGGAATATATTCCGAAGGATGGCAAATTCTGGGTGACAAAGGCAAATTCTGTCAGCAGTAAGCTGTTCAGCCCGTCGGACATACAGCGTATTGTGAAAAAAGCCATGGTAGAGCGTATGAAGAAAACCTATAATTGCTCCTGGTTTGAAGAGACCGGGGCCTCTTATGCGCTTCGTATCAGCATTGTAAAAGATGTGGTTACGGTAGGTATTGACACCACAGGAGAATCTCTCCACAAAAGAGGATACCGTAAGTTTACAGCACCGGCACCGGTTACAGAGACGCTGGCGGCGGCTATGATCCTTTTGTCGCCATGGCGCCCGGACCGGGTGCTTGTGGATCCTTTCTGCGGCAGTGGTACGATCCCCATTGAGGCGGCCATGATCGCACTGGATATGGCACCTGGTATGAACAGGGAGTTTGTGGCAGAAAACTGGAGCAATCTGGTGCCGAAGAAACACTGGTATGAGGCGGTGGAGGAAGCCCAGGAGCGGATCCGTACGGATGTGGACATCCATATCCAGGGATATGACATCAGTGAAGAGGTGCTCCGGATGGCCAGAGCCAATGCGGAATTGGCAGGTGTGGATTCTTATATACACTTCCAGCAGAGAGATGTAAAGAATTTCAGTACGCCGAAAAAATATGGATTTGTTATCAGCAATCCGCCTTATGGCGAGCGTTTGTCCACGAAAGAGGAAATGTTTTCTTTGTACAAAACGATAGGACAGGTTATGTCCGAGAACAATACATGGTCCTTTTTCCTTCTCAGTGGATACGAGGAGGCGCAAAAGGCTATTGCGGCAGGCGGCGACCGAAAAAAAGCAACCAAGAACCGGAAAATTTATAATGGAATGTTGAAAACATATTTGTATCAGTACATGGGAGAAAAACCTCCGAGAAGAAAGGAACGGGAACATGAGTAAGACACGATTGATTTTTGCAACGGGAAACCAGGGAAAAGTAAATGAATTTAAGCAGATGCTGGGGGATGAGTACGAGATCCTTTCCATGAAAGATATTGGCGTGGATATTGATATCGAGGAAAATGGCACCAGTTTTGAGGAAAATGCTGTCATCAAGGCGAAAGCGGTGATGGAAGTGACAGGGGAAATGGTCCTGGCAGACGATTCCGGTTTTGAAGTGGACGCCTTGAATGGCGAACCGGGAATTTATTCCGCCCGCTATATGGGAGAGGACACGCCATATTCCGTTAAAAATGCGGAATTGATCCGCCGCTGTGAGGGTGTGCCGGATGAAAAAAGGGGGGCGCGGTTTGTGTGCGTGATCGCCTGTGCTTATCCGGACGGCACCGTTGACACGGCAAAAGGAGTGATCGAAGGCAGACTGGCACATGAGCCGGCAGGAGAAAACGGATTTGGCTACGATCCTATTTTTTATCTGCCGGAGAGAGGATGCACCACCGGAGAACTGGAGCCGGAAGAGAAAAATAAGATCAGCCACAGAGGTCTTGCCATTGCCAAGATGGTAGAGATTTTGAAGAAAAGAGGGACTGTATGAAGAAACAGGCATTGATCTTCAGCGATTCTCACGGAAACATTTATGAGGCGTTGAAAGTGATAGAAAGATACAAAGGAATTGATGCGGTTTTTCATGCGGGAGATATTGAGGGAGAAGAAGACAGACTGCGCAATGCCATACCGGGACAGGTGTGCATCGTGCGGGGGAACTGTGATGTGTTCCGGACGGGGATGCTGCCAGAGAAATTGTGTGTTCCTTTTGGTGGGAAAAAGATCGCTATCTGCCATGGACACAGATATCTGAACCATGGTAATGTAGATCTCTTGAAATACATGGCAAAAGAGATGGATGCGGATATGGTGATCTTTGGCCACACTCATGTGCCGTTTTTGGAGTGCAGCAGCGACATGATCGTGGTGAATCCGGGAAGTATAGCAAAACCCCGACAAAGTGACCATCAGCCTACCTATGGCTGGATGGAGATTGACGGGGGAAAATTAAAGCTGGAGATCCGCCGTGCGGCAGATGACCAGCCAATCCTTTGTTATTAAGTTAAAACAGAGCAGCCAGGGCGCTGAATACGCCGGTACTGATCAGTCCCATGATGATGCCGGCCAAAAGCACGCCGCCCATGCAGGCAAGGACTGCCGGCTTGAATTTCATATCCAGAAAACTGGCAGCCAGGATACCGGTCCAGGCTCCGGTTCCGGGAAGTGGAATACCTACGAACAGAAGCAGAGCAACAAAAAGACCGCGGCCTGCGGTTTCCTGCAGCTTCTGACCGCCCCTCTCGCCTTTGTCCAGGCACCAGTTGAAGAACTTGCCAATATAAGGCTGGTCGGCACCCCATACAAGGATCTTGCGGGCGAACAGGTAAATAAACGGAACGGGAACCATATTACCGAGCACGCTGATGATGTAGGAAGGCAGAAGATCTAATCCCCAGCCTACTGCAATGGGAATGGCACCACGGAGTTCAACAATAGGAATCATGGAAACAAAAAAGATAATAAGATATTTTATAAGCATGTTTTAATCTCCCTTAATGATGTTATGAATAGCGTCTTTTCTCATTGTATAAGAAATGTCATACAGCGTCAACTAAAAAAATGAAAAAAAGTAAAAAATGTTGTTGACAATTTTAAATATTCTGCTATAATAAAGAAGTCGCTTTGATTAGGACATGGGATCTTAGCTCAGCTGGGAGAGCATCTGCCTTACAAGCAGAGGGTCACAGGTTCGAGCCCTGTAGGTCCCATTCAAGTAATTCCTTTCGAATTGCTTATTATAATATGTCAGGACTTGTTCTTGACATTATAGATGGCGGGATAGCTCAGTTGGCAAGAGCACACGGTTCATACCCGTGGTGTCGCTGGTTCGAATCCAGTTCCCGCTACTGAGTATTTAGGCGTCTCACTTTATTGTGGGGCGTCTTTTTTGTAACATTAAGAACAGGAGGAAGGATAATGAGAATTGGAATGGGATACGATGTACACAAATTAGTACCGAACAGAGATTTGATCCTGGGAGGTGTGAAAATTCCCCATGAACTGGGGCTTTTGGGACATTCAGATGCGGATGTTCTGCTCCACAGTATTATGGATGCACTGTTAGGAGCAGCGGCGCTGGGAGACATTGGAAAGCATTTCCCGGATACGGACCCGGCTTATAAGGGCGCAGACAGTGTGAAACTACTGGAACATGTAGGAAGGTTGATCCGGGAAGCGGGATACAGCATTGAAAACATTGATGCTACGATTATCGCTCAGCGTCCGAAAATGCGGCCTCACATTGATACAATGCGGAGAAATATTAAAGAGGCGCTGGGAATTGAGTTAGATCAGATCAATGTAAAAGCTACCACAGAAGAGGGGCTTGGATTTACAGGTAGTGAAGAGGGAATTTCTGCCCAGGCAATCTGTTTATTACAGTAAAAGGAATGAAAAACGATGCAGGAAGTAAAATCATTGTGGCACCGTGCCTTCGGGGACACAAAACGGTATATGGATTATTATTTTGCCCAAAAGGCCCCGGCCAGCAGGCTTTATACTGACTATGAGGGGGTGGAATTGGCATCTATGATGTTTTTTACCCCTTATGAAATATGTTTTCGTGGAAAACTAATGACGGCGGAATACATTGTAGGCGTGGCTACAGAGGAAAAGTACCGGAGACAGGGGCGCATGGCGCATCTGATGAAGCAGGCGATAGAAATGGAACATGAGCGGGGCATTGACTGGGTGTTTTTGTGCCCGGAAAATCCGGCGGTATACGACAGTCTTGGATTTATTCCTACTTATTGGCGGGAGACAACCTATTATGAAGCTGATGAAGAATGGGATGTAAGGGAGTTTCAGGTTATGAACTGGGGGCGTCTGGAGCAAAAAGAAAAGGAAAATGTTTGTTTTTTTGTGGAAGCGATGCTTCGAAACGAAGAGTTTGATATTTATATGCATCACAGTCTTCCTTATATGGAGGCTGTCAATAAAGAACTGAAGGCGTTGGAGGGGGAGATTTATGTAGTAAAAAGAAAGGGAAGTATTGTGGCCACAGTTAATGTGATCCGGGAGGAAAACCAGCACCAGATCACGGAGCTGGTGTGCAGCCGCCAGTTTGGCAAGGAAGTACTGGAGGCCATAGTAAGGCGGCTTGATACTCCTTATGTGGTAGTGGATGACAGTTATTTTTTGGACGAGCTGGAGGGGAAAGGCGTAAACCGTGTTTTGCAGAAGAAACCATATATTATGGCGCGATACACCAGTCATCAGACCTTTGAACCGTTGCTTTGTTATATTAATGATATTACCTGAAAAGAGCCTTCAACGGAAGGATACCGAAAAACTCAGGCATGATCAAAATGGCTGCAACAAAGATGGTGCATAAAAGGACGAACAAAACAAGATGCCGTTTTTTTAATGGACGGCAGACGACCAGCACCACGCCCAGGCTGACGATACCGCCCAGCAAAAGGTTGCAGGTTTGCCTGGCGGCAGAGGATAATCCCAGAGGACCGGACAAAAACTGCACACACAGCAGTGAGGCAGTAAGGATAACGGCAGCAGGCAGCGAGATGCGCAGAACATGTCTGGAAAAGCTGCCGGTGGTTACTTTGTTGTTTTGTTCCAGTGTCAGAACAAAACTTGGGATACCAATGGCGACAGCACCGATCAGCGTCAGCTGGATAGGAATGAATGGGTATTTGCGGCCCAGACAGGTAAAGAGCAGACACAACAGCACGGAGTACAATGTCTTTGTAAGATACAGGGCACTGACCCGTTCGATGTTGGCAATGATGGTGCGGCCTTCTTTCACAATGTTTTTCATGGAAGAAAATTCGGAGTCCATCAATACAATGTGGGCGGCCTGACGGGCGGCATCTGCTCCTTTTGCCATGGCGATACCGCAGTCGGCATCTTTGAGAGCCAGAACATCATTGACACCGTCCCCTACCATACCTACAATGTTATCGTTTTCCTGGAACGCCTTTATAATGGCGTTCTTTTTTTCTGGTGATACCCGGCCAAAGACGGTGTAATTTGGTACCACGGACACCAGTTCGTGGTAATCGTCCGGCAGAGTGGTGGCATCTACATAGTGTTCGGCTCCCTGAATGCCGGCCCGCTGGCCGATGGTGGAGGCAGTAGCGGCGTTATCGCCGGAAAGTATTTTTACGGCTACTCCCTGGGATTCAAAGAAGGCGAAGGTGTCTTTGGCATCGCTTTTGATCTCATCGGACAGTAAAAGAAGGGCGTAAGGCTTTACCCCGGTAAGGTTTTGGGCGTTAGACGCCAGTTCGTCGCAGGATGCCAGTAAAAGGACACGATATCCTTTGGCGCCATAGTCTTCTGTTTTGCGCAGGAGAGTGAGATCATGACTGAGAAAATCCGGTGCACCCAGTACAAAACAGCCGGCATCTTCCATGGACACGCCCATGAATTTGCGGGCAGAACTAAAGGGGATTTTTTCCAGGATCCCATAAGAAGGATTCGGGGCAAAATAACGCCGGAGAGCCTGGGAGGTGGCATTGGTTTCATCAAAGGCATACACCAGGGCACCCAGAAGATTTTCCACCGATTCATCTGCGTAAGGCGTCAGGGGGAGAACTTCTTCTACAGTGAGATTTCCGGTTGTGATGGTGCCGGTCTTGTCCAGACAGAGGACATTGACACGGGCCAGTGCTTCAATGGATTCCATCTCCTGTACCAGAGCTTTTTTCCGGGCCAGGCGTCCCACGCCGAGGATGAAAGAGACGCTGGTAAGAAGAACCAGTCCTTCCGGGATCATGCCAAGAACACCGGCTACGGTGCCCACCAGGGCGGCAGAAAGGGTGCTGCCAGAGTGATAATACTGGATGCAGAACAGGGCAATCCCGATAGGAAGGATGGCGTAACTTACCAGGCGGATAATGCGATTGATTGTATTTTGCATTTCGGAAGTCGCACGGCGCTTAGTTCGGGCTTTTTCAACCAGCTTGGAAGCGTAGTTATCGGAGCCTGTCTGTCTTGCCGTGGCATAGCCGGAGCCGGCTGTGACAAAAGTACCGGATAAAAGAGTGTCTCCGGGCTTTTTGACTACCGGAACGGATTCGCCGGTAAGCATGGATTCATTGATCTCCAGTCCGTCAGAAGAGAGAACGGAGCAGTCTGCTGTGATCTGGTCACCGGAAGCAAAGTAGAGTTCGTCCCCCACACGGATCTCTTCCACTGGGATTTCTTCCAGTCCGTTTCCAGTGCGCCTGTGGGCTTTGGTGGCAGTAATGACAGAAAGCCTGTCAATGACCTTTTTGACCCGCAGTTCCTGCACGATTCCGATCAGAGAGTTGGCGATCACCACCCCCATAAAAAGCATATTTTTATACTGGCCGGACAAAATAACCAGACCCGCCAGCGCTAAATTCAAAAAGTTAAAATAAGTAAGCGTATGAGATAAAATAATCTGTTTCGTAGATTTTAATGAATTCATAGGCACACCTCCCAGGGTTATATAATGAAACTAATTGTAGATGAAAAACGGCTATCTTTCAAGATGTAAGGGCAAGAAATTTGTGTACAGGTGATCAGTGCCGGACTTTTAGTATCCCGGTGATTTACCAGAAAAGTTTGCGGAAAGTGGGTTTTAAGTGCGTCGGTACGAGATGCCTGTATATGCGTTAGCATAGGCATCCGTACCGCTACGCACTTAATTAGCGGGAGCGCCCACGAAACGCAAACTTTTCTGGTAAATCACGGAAACCTAAAAATCCCCATTGATCACCAGCCACAATCTTCCTTGCACTCTCCTGTCAAAAATGTTAAAATAAAATTTATATATATTGAAAAGGAGCTAAGGAGATTATCCATGAATTTATTGGAGGAAATACATGCCTCTTTTCCTGTAAAAGAGGTGGACCTGCGGCAGTATGCCCCGCTGAAACTGGCATATCTGGGGGATGCAGTGTTTGAGATACTGATGCGTACGCTGGTCATTGAGCGTGTGGGCGGACCGGTAAAAAATCTGCATAAGGAAACTAGCCGCTTTGTCAATGCGGGGGCCCAGTCTATGCTGGTGCAGGCTATGCTAGAGGATCTGACGGAGGATGAAATGTCGGCATACCGTCACGGACGCAATGCCAAGACATCTTCTGTGGCAAAACATGCAGATATACATGACTATCGCAATGCTACTGGATTGGAGGCGTTATTTGGGTACTTATATTTGAAAGGCGAGAGTGGACGGGCAGTGAAACTGCTGCAGATTGCCATGGATAAAACAGGAATGGAGGTTGTTGGAAATGGGAAATGAAGATTACGGTAAAAGAGAAGAAAATCACAATGAAAACCGCATAGAGGGACGCCATGGCGTGCTGGAGGCTTTTCGGGCGGAACAGTTGATCGAGCGTTTGTTTGTGCAGAGAGGATGTAAGGACGGTCCGGTTATGTCTATTCTGCGTGAAGCAAAAAAAGCCGGTACTATGGTAGATTTTGTGCCGAAAGAAAGACTGGACCAGATGAGTGAGACCGGACATCATCAGGGAGTGATCGCCACGATTTCTGCGTTCCGTTACAGTGAGATCGAGGATATGTTTGCTTTGGCGGAAAAAAGAGGGGAAGATCCTTTTATTTTCCTTCTGGATGGAATCGAGGACCCGCACAACCTGGGTGCCATCATCCGAACGGCCAATCTGGCAGGAGCCCATGGTGTGATCATCCCTAAGAGAAGGGCTGTAGGTCTGACGGCCACGGTGGTAAAGGCATCTGCAGGTGCGATCCACTATACTCCGGTCGCAAAAGTGACAAACCTTGTGAATACGATGGAGGAACTTAAACAGCGCGGTATGTGGTTTGCCTGTGCAGATATGGATGGAGAAGTGATGTACCGCCAGAATCTTACCGGTTCCCTGGGACTGGTGATCGGAAATGAAGGCCATGGTGTCAGCCGCCTGGTAAAAGAGCATTGTGATTATATCGCTTCAATCCCGATGAAAGGTGACATTGATTCGTTGAACGCTTCTGTGGCAGCCGGTGTGCTGGCATTTGAAGTCGTAAGACAGAGGGAAAACCAATGAATTTACAGGAAATGACATTGATGAGAGATGAAGAATTGGTTATGCTGGCTCATGAGGGAAATCCGGAGGCTGTAGATTTTCTCATGGAAAAATACAAGCCTTTGGTGCGGAAGAAGGCTCGTGCCCTGTTTCTGATCGGCGGAGAGAACGATGATCTGATCCAGGAGGGGATGATTGCTTTGTTTAAGGCACTCCGGGAGTATGATCCGTCAAAAGAAAGCAGTTTTGGCGGATTTGCCAGCGTGTGCGTAGGACGGCATCTGTGCAATGTGATCAAATGTGCCAACCGTTTGAAAAATGTGCCGCTGAATTCCTATGTATCTATTTACGCACCGGCAGGTTCGTCTCATGAGAGCAGCCGGGAGACGGTAGGCGATACATTGCAGCCGCAGGAACTTATGAATCCGGAAGATATTCTCATCGACAAAGAAAATGTGACGGACCTGGAAAGTGCCATGGAAGAGCAGTTAAGTCCTTTTGAAAAAAGGGTAGTGGAGCTGTACATGGATGGAAAAGATTACCAGCAGATTGCTGAGATATTAAAAAAGAGTGCAAAATCAATCGATAATGCACTCCAAAGAATTAAGAAAAAACTAAATTCGTTTGTATAAAAAGCTGTTAACGGGACTCGAACCCGTGACCTCCGCCTTACCAAGGCGACGCTCTACCACCTGAGCTATAACAGCATCAGTAAGTAACCTTACAAAACGAAATTTTACCAAATGTTTTACCAGTTGTCAACAAAAAAATAAAAGAATCTTGAGCCAGCCGGGGATAAAAAAGGCTTAGGGAACGAAAAAACGATGGATACATAAAATATTTTAGAGGAATCCATCGGAAACGAACAGGGGGATGGCAGTTATGCTGGAAAAAGAAACGCAGATAGAGACAAAAGGTGGGGAACAAAATCTCTATCAGATCATGATGCAGATGTGCTTGTGCATTCATATTTTGCTGATGGGATTTTTTGCCTGTATGCAAATATGGTTCATGGTGACAGTCAATATATTAAGTGTGCTTTTATACTGCTTTGGCGTTGCAAGGATTAAGACGACAAAGAAGATCAGTCAGTGGCTTTTGGCTATTTATTCAGAAATATTGATACATTGTGTTTTGTGTAATCTCATCATAGGATGGGGCTATGGTTTTTCTTTATATGTGCTGCTGATGACGCCGGTTACTTATAATGTGTGCTGCTTTTCGAAAAACGGAAGAGAAGGCTACCGCCACGCCAATATTCTGTCGGTAGCCAGTCTGATCATTGTGTTGATATCCTGTGTGGCAGGGGGAAGTGCCAACCGGATAGAGGGGGCAGATGTGATCATGATGTGGATGTGTGGATTCAATCTGATCGTGTCGGCTGTATGCTTGATCTTTTTTTCACTGTATTTCGTCCGGTCCATCAATGCCTCTTATATGCTGCTGGAAAAAAAGACGAAAGAACTACATTTCTTAGCCAATCATGATGCCCTGACCGGACTGCGCAACCGACACAATATCAAGCTGGACTTTGAAAAAATCGTGGAAGCCAGTGAGGATTTTTGCGTGATGTTAGCCGATGTGGACGATTTTAAGAAGATCAATGACACTTATGGGCATACATGTGGTGACCGATGTCTCATTTATGTGGCAGATGCTATTATAAAAAGTGTGGCGGATGATGGGATCGTATGCCGCTGGGGCGGCGAGGAATTTTTAGCTATTTTGGAACTGACGGCACAGGAAGGATATAAAAGAGCAGAGGAAATGCGTCAGCGACTGTGTGAGGCACTGCTTCGGACGGAGGGATATACCATTACCCTCAGCATGACAGTGGGATTTGCTACATCCCATGATACCAGGGATACAGAGGAATTGATCCATCTGGTAGATGAGAGATTATACAAAGGTAAAAACAAAGGTAAAAATCAAGTAGTGGCAGAATAAAGCTCTATAAAAATAAGAGAGGAAGGATAAAAATGAGTGAAGTACTGAAAAAAAAGGAGACAAGAAGGAGTATCCGAAAATACAAAAAAGATGCGGTTCCACAGGAAATTCTGGATCAGATTCTGGAGGCTGGTCTGTATGCAGCCAGTGGACGGGGACAGCAGAACACCATTATGATCCAGGTTACAGATCCAAAGATGCGGGACGAGATCGCAGCGAAAAACTGTGAGATCGGCGGCTGGGAAGAAGGCTTTGATCCTTTTTACGGAGCACCTGCTATGATCATTGTGCTGGCTAAGAAAGACTGGCCTACCAGAGTGTATGACGGCAGTCTTGTGATGGGAAATCTTATGCTGGCAGCCCATGAACTTGGTGTAGGCAGCTGCTGGATCCACCGTGCCAAAGAAGAGTTTGAGACGGACTGGGGCAAAAACCTTTTGAAGTCCCTGGGAATCGAAGATGAGTATGAGGGGATTGGACATTGTGCGCTGGGATATGTGGACGGTGAGTATCCGAAGACACCGGAACGGAAGGAAAACCGGGTGTATTACATCTAAAAAAGGGGGATAATATGAATAAAATTAAAAGCAAGAAAGTACATATCGCCATAGTTGTTATGGCACTGCTGTTTTTGACAGGAGGATATTTTGCCCATAGTTTTATGGGAACAAATAACGATGATGCCAACATATCAAAGGCAAGTGCAAAAACAGATGCAATTAAAGAGACAGATGCCAGTGAGCAAAAAAAGGCGCAAAAAGACAAAAAGTATGTGCTTGAGGATGATGATTCTCTCAAAGTCACGGTAACCGATGTGGATGTGTCGGGAAAAACATTTAAACAAGTGAAAAAGGAAATGCAGGAAGAGGCAAAAAAGAATGGCGGAGTGATGGGAGAGAAGTAACTTGCCGCAAGTGGATGTATCAGTGTATTGGGAAAATGATATAATAAAAAGAGAAATACACGATTCGTGGTTAGAAGGGGAAGTTTTGGGTTGAAATTATTACATATAAGTGATATTATGTAATGACAAAGGAGGAGGAATAAAATGTGGAGTTAGAAAGAATATGTATTACGGGAATAATTAATACATACGCTATTTCATGCGTCAAAAAGGAGTTCCAAAAAGCAGCAGATGAATTTTGGAAAGACGAAAAACCATGGGAAAGATACCAAAAGAAATTGATAAAAAATTTAGCTGTATTAGAGCAAGAAAAAGAGCGGGCAATAGATTTACAACAGTTTGAAAAATTGAGTGGAACAGACAAATTATATTGTATAAGATATCCTAGAGCAAAGAAGAATATTAGAGTTATTTATACGATTGAAAATGATAAAATTATTTTGCTAGTGGCATTTCTGGAAAGAGGTGATGGAGATTATCAAAAGGCTATCAATGTTGCTCGAAAAAGATTAAAGTGGCTTAACAGTTAAATTATATTTATATAGGAGGACAAGATAATGGGAATCGCTGAAAAATTAGTAAGTGCTAAAGAGTCATATTGGATTTCTGAGGAGGTGCCGGAATCTGAGGTTAAAGCGACAGTTGAGCTGGCAAAAATTTCTGCTCAGATTGAAAGGAGCAGACTAGAAAAAGGCATGACACAACAGGAATTTGCAAAGTATATGGGTGTTTCTCAAGGAATGATTTCTAAATGGGAGAGCAGGGAATATAATTTTACTATAAAAACATTGAATGAGATTTGTGAAAAAATCAATCTGGAATTGACGATTGATTTGCAGAAGAAATGCAATGATTCTGATTATTCTGTGGTTAAATGGAATTCGGAAAAAGTCAAGAAAAAAGGATGGACATTGTCAGTGTCAGATGAGGAGGCTATTGCGTAATGGAACTTAATTCAATAGCAACGGGCATAGATTTTTTAGGAGCAACGATCAAGAATATTACTGTAAAGAATGGTATTGTTGATGTTGAAAAAACGGCAAAAAGAAGTTTTGGACTAAATATTAATGAGCCTTGTTTTAAAAGAGAGAAAAACGGATATTATTCAGAGGTAATAGTTGATTTTAAGGTTGAGGTAGAGCAATCTGAAAATCAAGAATTTGATTTAGAAATGTCGATAGAAGGAGCTTTTCTCTCTTCTGGTGATGTTGATGAGGATATGTTTGAACAACTTGTCGGTATAAACGGTGTTGCAGCAATTATTGGAATTGCAAGAGGTAAGATCGAGGCAATTTCAGCGAATATTTTTAATAATGGTAAAATTGTAATTCCATTTGTAAATGTCATTGATTATTATAAAAGTATGTAGTATAAAAAGTTATTTGATTTTATAATTACCGCCTATCCTGCGATTTGTGCAGGATGGGCTTTTTATTTTACAAACACAGGTATCATCTGACCTACAATTAAAACCACAACAATTATGCAAAAATGCATCATAATATTATACAATTTTGCAGATTTGACAAAATAAATATAACATATTTTTGCCTATGTATTGAATTATTATAAAAAAGTGGTTATAATGAATCAACTTAGTATCAAAGTATACGAAAAAATGACATAAACAAATATCCAGGAGGTTTTTACATGAAGAAAGGAAAGAAAGCACTTACTCTTTTACTTATCTTTACACTGGCTTTATCTCTGTTTCCGCAGAGTGCTCAGGCGGCCAAGAAGAAAAAGGTGAAATTGAGTAAAAAAACAGTGACTGTAAAGATAGGAAAGACAGTTAAGCTTAAACTAAAAAACAACAAAAAGAAGGTAAAATGGACGGTTATTTCCGGCAAGAAAAATGTGACACTGAGTAAAAAGAAGAAAACCGGTGTTACCATCAAAGGTAAAAAGCCGGGAACGGCCAAAGTACAGGCAAAGATCGGCAAGAAAAAGTATGTCTGCAAGGTGAAGGTAAAGAAGGCACCGTCCGGCAAAAAAGCTACTAATAACAGTGACAAAAAGACCACGCAGGGAAATGCAGGATCCACGGCAGCACCAACCGTGTCTCCAAGTGTGTTTCCAAGTACCACACCACAGCCAACGAAAGTGCCGGACAAAACGATGCTCCCGCCGGATGTGACACCGGAACCAACGGTAAAACCGGAAAAGTCTTATCAGGGGCTTTATGCGGAAGATCAGGAATTCATTGTCAGTTCTGTCTCTTTTGAGAAGGAAATTGAGAATTATTATTTAAGTGATAATGAGATTTATGTATTTCAGGATGAGGCAGAGTCGCTGAAGGAGGTAGTGCCGGATGTGACAAAGTGTGATTTTACCGTTTACTGTTATGGAAAAAAAGCAGAGGTAAAATCTATTTCGGATATTATGTGGAATGCCAAAGATGCAAAAGGAAAGGGAAGCTATACCTTCCGGGTAACAGCTGCGCTGGATGGAAAAGAATACACAGATACGGTCACAATGATAATGGGACGCCGGACTGTGAATTCGCCGACCATGGCATCTGCCAATGAAGTCACGCTGCTGAAACTCACAGCCGACGGCAAAGAATATGAGTTGGAAAGGATGTTGCGAGATCGAGACAGTGATGACGGATATCCTATTTATTACTATTTTAAAGATAAAGATGTGGACTTAAACGAGATCAGTGAGGCAAAGGAGAAAACAGTAACAGTTCTCTATGAAGATGAAAAAATCACACTGGATATATTGAATGTTGGGATGAGCATCTCAGGAGAAACGTACCCGATCCAGGCGGCAGCCTATGAAAGAGGAAAACAGCTGATTGTTCTGGATTGGGTGGATATCTACAAGAAGGTGGATGACCATTTTACCATAGATGCCTTTACATCTACGAAAGGGACAGTAAAATACAGTGAATCCATAGGAGATGGCTATGTAGGTTTTGTTTATGAGGATACCATAGGAAATGGCAAATCCCTGAAGGATGTTTTTACCGATGTGTCAAAAGAGTTGAAAATATACCGTACGATCTTTAACAATGCTTACTGTGATCAAAACGCGATCCGCAATGTAGTCTGGCACGAAGAACCTTTTTACGACAGTAAGGAGGATCATGGTTATTATACATTTGACATCGTAATGACAGTGGACGGGGAGGAAATCACCCAGTCATATTGGCTTGTTGAGAAGCAGAAGGAATATTTGATTTCCGGAAAATTAAAGACGGAAGATGGACTGCCGATCGCCAACGCAGAAGCTTACCTGGAGAGAAAAGATGTAGAAGATGGTTACCCTATGAACCGGTACATTGAGACGGACAGTGAGGGAAATTTTACCACAAAAGTACCGAAAGGTTCGTATCAGTTTAATTACGGAAAGACTTTCACGGTGGAGAAGGACATTACGCAGTATGAAGAGACTCTTCCTGTCTATAAAATTTCCGGCAGCATAAAGAGAACCGATGCGCAGTCCATGGATCTTCCGGCTGTGTGGTTTATGGCGTCAGAACCGGAAAGCGGTGTTCTTTACATGAGCGATGTAGACGATGAAAATAAGTATTATGTGTATCTGAAAAAAGGAAGCTACAAAATTGATGTAGATTATAACACGATACAGGGGATGCAGGTGACGGCCAGCAAAGTCTATGATATTACGCTGAATATGGGAAAAGTTGCCGGAAAAGCTTCCAAGTCATATTGTTTTAAAAATACGGATACGGGCGATACAAAGTATTCTATTTCGGATTATGGAAAGTATGTAGTTTTCCTGACCCCGGGAACTTATGAGGTGATCGATGAAGACACGGTCATTGATACGATCGAAGTAACATTGGGGGACATGAAGAAAGATTATGTGATGCATTCCTGCAAGGGAAAAATACTGGATCTGTCCGGTGTTGAAATCCCGAAAGAAGTGTATCGTCCAAGTGGTTATGAAATCGCAGTTTTACGCAATGGAAGCAGATGTAGAACCTTGAACATTGAGAAAGGTGACGGAGAGGGTTCAGGAAACTACGAACTGACTGCTGTAGATGGAGAATATGAGTTCTTCTACGGGAATACCAGTGTGGGTAAAGTCACAATCGATGGTTCAGATGTGACACAGGATTTGACCATGCCTTTGAAATATACAAAGATCAAACTGCTGGATGCAGAAAATAACATCATCCCACTGGAGGAAGACGATTACTTGACATTAACACCGCAATTTGCAGGTGGAGAGAGCAGTCAGGTATATATGGGAGGGACCGGTTACTCCGGACATGTAGCGCTGGTTCCCGGATCCTATCAGCTTACCAGATATGACAGGATAATGGGCATAGAACAACAAACCATTACGGTTACGGAAGAGAATGATGTGGTATCGGTCGAAACAGGAACTTACAAAGTCAGTGGAAACTGCCTGATCAATGGAGGAGATTCGTCAGAAGATGTATATATAGAACTGTGTGAAGCCAGCAATTACACCAATATGATAACCTGTGCCGTACGGGATGGGAAATATGCGGTGTATGTACCGACTGGTAAATATAGGTGTTCCGTACGGAATTTGGAAGGAAGTCTGGCTGATGAAAATATAACAGTAACCGATATGGCACTGGAAAAGAACTATGATTTAACCGTCGGCAGTCTGTCCGGAAAGGTTACATGGGAAAATGGCAGTTCCTTTGATGCAAATACCCCTTGGGGGATTTATCTGGAAAACAAAGACATATCTTTTGAGGGAAATATAACGCAGGATGGTTCTTATAAAATACCTAATATTACTGCGTATGGAACTTATGATGTGACCGTGATTCCGCTGAATGGCAGTGATGACAGGACAAAAGTTGGTACTGTTACAATCAACAGTGAAACAACGGAACAGGATTTTGTGATTTCCGGGTATTTGCTTCAGATAACGCTTCAGGACAGCACCGGAGAGGGTAAATCTTTTGTAAATGTTACGATTTCAGGCCCTGAAACTTCACCGGTCAATTATGAATGTTTTACTAACTTCAGAGGAGAGATCAGTTTGATTGTAAGTACGCCGGGAACCTATGAGATTTCGGTGAATAATATAAGCTGTGGAAATGTGACGGTGACAGATAAAAATGTGGCAAAGGTAATACAAATGTAGGATGTGCTGCAAATTTACATGCGAATAGATTGAATTAATCATGATAAACATGTATAACAGCAGTAAAGAGAATTATGGGAAGTATTTTTAGATGGAAATGGAGTTTATCTGACACGCAATGGACATGGGCAGTGTGCCATCATTGATATGAAGGAATTAGATGAACTTGACAAGCAAAAGTCCTTGTACCAATTAATGACGAAATTAAATGAGGCAGAAACCTCCATTCGTGAGAAAAGAACCATATCTGCGGATGAACTGGAAGCGGAGTTGGGGGTATCTGATTGAAACAAATTGAAATTTGGTGGCTGATATCCGCATGAAAAAAAGACCCATCAGGGTCTTTTTTCAGAGAAGTGCATACAAGCGCCCCTCCGGGCCACTTGTCCCACGGCTATCGCCGTATATACGCGGGATGTGGTGCGTCTGTCTGCGAGCGAGCTCGTGTCAGCCGCCCACATCCCGCTATGCACGTCTCTTAGCTATCGTGCGGATGACAGGACTTGAACCTGCACGGGGGTTGCCCACTAGAACCTAAATCTAGCGCGTCTGCCAATTCCGCCACATCCGCATAACAAAAATCATTATAGCAGATAAGCAGGCAGATTACAAGGCATAATCAGAAATCAGGCAAAGCCGGCGGGTGGGCTGTCATCCACACAATCTCTTCTTACAAGTAATCATCATGATCCGGTTCTGCATCGCCGGAAACATATTCTCTTGTGTTGACACGTTTTTTGTCCCGCTGGATTTCTACCAGTTCAGAAAGCTTTTCCTTGACTTCCGCCACATTTTTGATGTTACGGATCTCAAAATCCCCCATTGTTTTGTCAGAGGAATTAACATGGATAGATCCCATTCCGAAAATCCGCTGGATAAAGGATCTTGTGACCGTCAGATCCTGCACACGGTAGAGGCGCACCTCATCTTCCCGCTGATTCAGAAAACCGGTCTTAATATAGAAACGCTCTTCATCGTAACTGTATATGGTAAAAGTAAGTGGCAGTCCACACCATATGCGTTTGCGCTCGGTCCATACTATGCTCATTGTGATACCCTCCATTTTAATATGTTTTGTTACTGCATAATTTATTATAGTATAACGGAAAATAAGACAGATTGCAAAAATATTTCAAAAAATTAGCACTCGAGGGTTGACAGTGCTAACAACTGGTGTTATATTAAGGTTGTTATAAAGAGGATAGAACAACACAAGGCAGTATTGTGAGAATGGAGGTCAATTATGAATATTACAAAATTTACGCAGAAATCCGTAGAGATTATCAACAATCTCGAAAAAATTGCTTATGATTATGACCACCAGGAGATTACGCAGGAGCATTTGCTTTACAGCATGCTGACCACGGAAGACAGCCTGATTTCCAGACTGTTTGAAAAAATGGAGATTGACCCGGCTGTCTTTTTGGCGCAGGTTGAAGGATTGCTCAACAAGCGGCCAAAAGTCCAGGGTGGAAACAAGTACATTAGTGAGGATTTGAACAAAGTATTAGTATATGCAGAGAATGAGGCAAAGGCCATGGGGGATGAGTATGTTTCCGTAGAGCATTTGTTCCTGAGTCTGCTGAAAAAACCTTCCAGAGAAGTGAAGGCTTTGTTAAAGGAATTCAATATTGACAGAGAGCGTTTTTTGAAGGCACTTTCTATGGTTCGAGGCAACCAGAAAGTAACATCCGACAACCCGGAGGCAGTGTATGAGAGTCTGGAGAAGTACGGTTATGATCTGGTGCAGCGGGCAAGGGACCAGAAACTTGACCCGGTGATCGGACGAGACGATGAGATCCGTAATATGATCCGGATCTTGTCCCGTAAAACAAAAAACAATCCGGTTTTGATCGGCGAGCCGGGTGTTGGTAAAACAGCCGTTGTAGAAGGACTGGCACAGAGGATTGTCCGGGGAGATGTGCCGGAAGCACTGAAAAATAAACAAGTCTTTTCACTGGATATGGGATCATTAGTTGCTGGTGCCAAATATCGTGGTGAATTTGAAGAGAGACTGAAAGCTGTTTTGGAAGAGGTAAAAGACAGCGATGGCAGGATCATCTTGTTTATTGATGAGCTTCATACCATTGTAGGCGCAGGCAAGACGGATGGTGCTATGGATGCCGGCAACTTATTAAAGCCAATGCTGGCCCGTGGAGAACTACACTGCATTGGAGCCACTACGTTGGATGAGTACCGTATGTATATTGAAAAAGATGCTGCACTGGAGCGAAGATTCCAGCCGGTCCAGGTGGATGAACCAACGGTAGAGGATACTATCTCTATTCTGCGTGGACTAAAAGAGCGGTACGAGATTTTCCATGGAGTAAAAATTACAGACAGCGCCCTGGTATCGGCGGCAGTTTTGTCAAATCGTTATATATCAGACCGTTTTCTGCCGGACAAGGCCATTGACCTGGTAGATGAGGCCTGTGCTCTCATCAAGACAGAACTGGATTCTATGCCGACAGAACTGGACGAGGTGCAGCGCCGGATCATGCAGATGGAGATTGAGGAAGCTGCCTTGAAGAAGGAGACAGACCATCTGAGCCAGGATCGTCTGGCAGCACTGCAGAAAGAACTGGCAGAACTGAGAGAAGATTTTGCACAGCAGAAAGCAAAATGGGATAATGAAAAGGCTGTTGTGGATCAGGTAAATGAGATCAAAGCGCAGATCGAGGATGTGAACCGACAGATCGAGATGGCGGAAAACAGTTATGATCTGGAGAAAGCATCTGAATTGAAATTTGGACAGTTGCCACAGCTGCAGCAGAAGTTACAGACGGCAGAGGATAAAGTGGATAAACGAGAGCAGTCCATGGTACATGAGTGTGTATCCGAGGAAGAGATTGCTCAGATTATATCCAGATGGACCGGAATCCCTGTGGCAAAATTAACAGAATCCGAGAGAAATAAAACGCTTCACTTGGATGAAGAACTGCATAAGAGAGTTATGGGACAGGATGACGGCGTTACCAAGGTAACTGAAGCTATCATTCGTTCCAAGGCTGGTATCAAAGATCCGACCAAGCCGATTGGTTCCTTCCTGTTCTTAGGCCCGACAGGTGTAGGTAAGACCGAACTTGCCAAGAGTCTGGCGGCGTGCCTGTTTGATGATGAGAACAATATGGTCCGGATCGATATGAGTGAGTACATGGAGAAATATTCTGTGTCCCGTCTGATCGGAGCGCCTCCTGGATATGTAGGATATGAGGAGGGCGGACAGCTGACAGAAGCGGTGCGGAGAAAACCATATTCCGTTGTGCTATTTGATGAAATTGAAAAGGCACATCCGGATGTGTTCAATGTGCTTTTGCAGGTGTTGGATGATGGCCGTATCACCGACTCACAGGGCAGAACCGTAGATTTTAAAAATACAATCCTGATCATGACTTCCAACCTGGGAGCAGATTATCTGTTGGATGGGATTGATGCAGAGGGTAATATTTCCAAAGAGAGTGAAGACTTGGTAATGAGCCAGCTTCGTGGAAGTTTCCGTCCGGAGTTTTTGAACCGTCTGGATGAGATTATTATGTTTAAGCCGCTGACCAAAAAAGACATTGGTGGTATTGTAGACCTTTTGATCGCAGATATCAACAAACGGATTGAAGATAAGGAGTTGCATCTTACCATTTCGGAAGCAGCCAAAGACTTTATCGCAGAAGAAGCCTATGAGCCGGCTTATGGAGCCAGACCTTTGAAGCGTTATCTGCAGAAAAATGTAGAAACGCTTCTGGCGAAAAAAATCCTGGCAGATGAGGTAAGAACCGGTGACAGACTGGTACTGGATGTGGAAAATGGTTCCTTGATCATCCGGAAGTAAAAGTGCAGAATTGATGAATGAATATGTGCGTCCTTTCCTTGTGGAAGGGCGCATTTTGTGTTATATTTGCATTAGACAGGGGATGGGTGAAAATATGTTTCAGAAAGGATGATGGTATGACGCATAGAAAAAAACTAGCATTATTTTTGGCTTTGTGTGTAGGAGCCGGTTCCCTTGTGATAACGACCGGAGAGGAAAAGCCGGTCCGGGCGGCAGAGGCAGCAGTGGAAGAGCCGGTGGGAGGGTTGCGCACCTGGCAGGGCACACAGGTTTCCTGGAGTGAGGCACAGAAATTCCAAACAAACCAGTCCGGGTTGTCGGTTTCTTCCGCAGCATCTCAGGATCTGCCGGATTATGTGAAAAAGAGCGGCAATGACTATGGTTATAGGAAGTTGTCTGCAAAGGAAAAGGAAGCTTATGACAGTCTGTATGCATCAGCATGGAGGTCGTGGCAGGCAAACAAGATATTGCAGCCGGCAGCAATGGAGTCTATTATGGACTGACTTGTACCTTTGGCAGTGGTACGGTGGCAAGTAAGCAGAAACTGTGGGAGATATTAACTTCCTTTGTGGCAGATCATCCCGAATTTTACTGGATTGGCAGTACATTTGCCTATTCCATATCCGGCAGCGGTGAAGTGAAAAAGATTATGCTGCAGATGGATGAGGATTATGTGAAGGCATCAGATTGTGCAAAATATGATGCACAGATCGACAAGAATCTGGCACGGGTTACCGCCTTGACAAATACCACAACCGATGTATATGAAAAGGTACGCATTGTGCACGACTGGATTGTTTCACGGATTGATTATGCTTATGTTTCCGGTACTTCTACCCCGGAGGACTCAGCTTGGGCACACAATATTATAGGTGTGATGTCAGACTCTTACAAGGCCGGTGTTTGTGAAAGTTATGCGGATACCTTTGCTTTTATATTGAGTACACTGGGGATCCCGAACTTGTATGTACAGGGAGATGGTATTACCGGCAGTGGAGGCGGAGGTCATGCATGGAACATGGTTTCTTTTGATGGGGGAGAGACTTATTGTGATATGGATCTTACATGGGATGACTTAAATGACGGCTGTGAAAAAGACTCCAAAGTATGCCACTATAACTGGTTTGCGATGCCAGACAGCCGTTTTACCAAGGCTCATGAAGCGGATACCAGTAGTAGCACAGGCAGCGACTGGCTCTACGACCTGCCGGATGTCGTGGATACCATGGAATATACATACTATCAGAAGCACAGTGCCATGGCCAATGGGGATAATGTGTATGATACGGTTAGTGCTAAAGCTTTCCTGAAGAAGGCGGCCAATGCAGCCAAGGCACCTAACGATCAGATGCCGTTGATCATCAGTGATTCCACGGTATTTAGCTTGTTGCAGCAGGTGGATTCTAACTTTAGTTCCTATTATAAATTTTCTACTATGACAGATGGAAAAGTGCCATATGAAGGATATATAAGATATGTTATAGTGAATCGACTGGCTCACGCAGATGCTACGGCTACAGCTACCCCGACGGCCACACCAACGGCTACAGCTACCCCAACGGCCGCGCCAACGGCTACAGCTACCCCAACGGCCACACCGACAGCCACAGCGACAGCATCGCAGACGGTTATCCCGACACCAACAGCTACGGTGAAGTCGACTCCGGGTACGACAATCAGCGAGAAACCGTCACCGACGAACCAGACGCCGGCCGGAGAGACCCGGCAGGGAACGACTGCGGCAGCAGAAGATCAGACTACCCAGGCACCACAGCAGACGGTGGAAAGTACCTTGACAGTAAAAGGACAGAAGTATTCTCTCAAGGATGCAGCCAAAAAGACAGTGGTTTTCACCGGGATGACCAACAAGAAAAAGACATCACTCAGCATCCCATCTGCCGTTCGTTACAAGGGTGTGATTTACCGGGTAACGGAGATTGGGGCAAAAGCCTGTGCCGGCAATAAAAAACTGAAAAAAGTAACGATAGGATCAAAAATTGTTAGGATCCGCACCAACGCTTTCTCGGGATGTGTGAACCTGAAAAAAATTGTGATCAAGAGTAAAAAGATAACGAAGATGGACTCAGGAGCCTTTAAGAAAACAAGTAAAAAGGCGGTGGTCTCGCTGCCAAAAACAAAGTATAAAAAATACAAAACCATGATGAAAAAGGCAGGAGCCAGAGGCCGTTATAAGAAGGCGTAAAAAGATACAGCCTGTTGGGATGGTGCAATAACCGTCTCAACAGGCTGTTTTAATTTTTTAGTTATATTGGTATATTATTCGCTTACAGTTTCGTTTGTTTCAGAAGTCTGTGCATCAGTGGTATCATCTGCACTGTCGTTGAGGTCATCTGAAGACTCGATCAGTGCAAACATTTTCTGGGAGATCGTCTCAATAGCGTTGAGAGATTCGTTTAGTCTATGTAACGCATCCATGTTGGTGGCACTGATGGAAAGGGTACTTCCGGTAGAAGCAGCAACCTGCTGGCTGACAGCGGAAAGATCTGTGATACTGTCTGAAATAGCGGCATTGGCTTTCAGAACATCATCTACAGAAGTTTTTACGGTTGCTACATTTTCAAACAAATGATCGGAGTTTGTCTGAATGTTTGTAAGTTTCACTTCTGTCTTAGCGATCATATCGTTCTGCTCTTCTGCATAGGCAGCGGACTTGGACATTTTGCCGGATGCATCTTCCGCAACAGCGGTAAGTTGGGCGATGATAGCTGAAATCTGCTCGGTAGCCTGCTGCGTTTCTTCAGACAGGTTACGGATCTCATCTGCCACAACGGCAAATCCTTTACCAGCCTCGCCGGCTCTGGCAGCCTCGATAGAAGCGTTCAGCGCCAGGAGATTCGTCTGGTTGGAAATACCAAGGATCGTATCTGTAATCTCCTCTACCTTGTGGATACTGTTGTTCAGATCTCTGGTAGCAACTTCTGTGTCATGGCTGATCAGTGCCACATCTTTGGATTTCGCTTTCAACTGTTCGATCAGTGCCACGCCTTCTTCAACGGCTTGCTTGGTAGTAGCGGAAATATCGCTCATAGTAGCGGTAACACCGTCCACTTTTTTAATATGATTCTGGATCTCCAGTGTCTGGTCCGTCTGATAAGAAATAGATTCCGCGGTCTGTTTGGAACTAGTATCAATTTCGCTGATAGCGGAGTGGCTCTTATCCATGCCACTGTTCAGGTCTTCATAACAGCGCATTGCATGTTCAAACTGCTCTGTCAGATCTTTGGCATGCTGCATGATCTCGCTGGCAACCATATGCTGCTCGGAGGCACGACGCTCAATCTCAATGAGGATCTCGCTGTTGTGACGTTCTTGTAGACGGATGATGGCATAGGCTGTAAAAGCGGAAACAACTACGATCAGTTCCTGTACAATGGCAATGTCCAGTGTTAAATTTGGAGAGCCTGTCAGGAGATGATAGGTGAAAAATGCTCCGATGGTAACAGATGCCAGAATACCGGAAAGTGCCAGAAGTTTGCGGTCACAGTAGATCATGATCATTATAGCGATCAGATACACATAGGTGTACATGTACATATTGCTGGCGGTAAACAGTGTCACGGCATACGAAAGATAAGTGGTTATGTTCAGTATGTGCCGGCATGCCTTGCCGCTCTTAATGATCTTTGGTGCTACAAAATTAATAATGATAGTCAATAAGATGATGACGCTTCGTACAACGATCACCGGGTGGATCACTCTGATGAAAGTCATAGCAGAAACCACCAAGAGACTGATACAGATCACAGTGCTGACAAAACGCGCTGTGGAATTCTGTTCTTGAATCTGTTTTTCCTTTAGTTCCATGTTATATATCCTCCATTCTTAACTAAATGTACGGTTATATTTTAACATTTAATATAAAATTCGTAAATACAAATTTTGACATAAAAGTGATTTGATTACTATTTATGATGAGAAAAACAAGCAGACAGGAGAGATAGGATGAAAAAGAAGATGATTTTTGTTTTGGCAGCCGTGGTATGCGTGCTGGCTATTGTGTTCGTGTGTCAACTGTGGCTGCAGCACAGGATGCAGAATGATACGGGGAAAAAGCCCAAAGCCACAAAAGAACCGGGCGTGGTCCAGGCAGATTTTCAGGTGGAGCAGGTCCGTCACACGAAAACGGATATTTACACCGAAGACTACCAGAAAGAGGTGGATGAACAGTTAAGTGCCTGGAAGGGGAAAAATACATATGGTACGGACAATCCACTGATGGTGTGGAATCCATATGGAACTAACACCGGATCCTTTTATTATTATGCCCAGACAGACAAAGCCTGCTATGCGGTATGCCAGATTACACCGGACAAAGGAAGTGTGGTAAAACACCGACTTGTAAATGATGGCAGCGGCAAGGTGACAAAAGAACATGAGTACCTGCTGACAGGACTGGCCACAGGCAGGACCAATGAGATACAGATGTCATTTTATGATGAAAAGGACAAACTTCTTGTCAGCAAAAGTTACACCGTGAAGTTAAACTCCGATAAAGAAGTGCCAAAGATCCTGAAAGTAGAAAAAGGAGAGAGCAAACAGGCTCTTACAGACGGTTTATTTGCGGTGATGGGGCATGATAAATCCAAAGCCGTCAATATTTATTATTATGATAATGACGGTGTGAGCCGTGGCAAAACGCCATTAAATGATTACCGGACAGACCGGATTCTTACAATCGACGGCAAATTGGTTTTTTCCTACAGCCTGACAGACCTGGCAGTGGTGAACCGGCTGGGACGGGTAGAGCGGACTATAAATCTGGGAAAATATGAACTTCATCATGATTTTATGTATGACAAGGACAAAAATACACTGCTGTGTCTTGTGAATGACACCGATAAGGATACCATTGAAGATGTGCTGATCAGTGTTGATTACGCCACGGGTAAAGTACGGGAGCTGGTGGATTTTGAAGTCCTGATGAAAGAATCAAGACAGAAACATGTCCAGAGGAAAGGTGGAAAAAATACTTATGGTGGCACGGAGTTAGACTGGCTGCACCTGAATTCCCTGGATCTCATCAATGAGAACGACGGTATTTTCAGCAGCAGGGAGGAAAGTGTGCTTATTAAAGTGAAGGACATTTATACCAATCCGAAGATTGACTACCTGATTCACAGCGGGTCCCTTTACAAAGGCACCGGACTGGAAAAATATCTGCTGAAACAAAAAGGAGATTTTGTGGGACATGCCGGCCAGCATACCATTACGGTAGAAAAGGATCCGTCGCTGCCGGAAGGACAATACTATCTGTATATGTATAACAATAATTTTGGAAGTGCCAAAACTCTGCCGGATTTTGACTGGAGTCTGTATCCGGGAGTGGGAACTTACCGAAAAGGAATAGCTTCTTATTTTTGCAAGTACCTGGTGGATGAAAAGAAGAAAACCTATGAGATGGTACAGCAGTTTGCCGTTCCGTACTCCAGTGTGGTCAGCGGTGTGAACTACATAGGAAACAATATTACATTCAGCAGCGGTATGGATCATACTTACGGAGAATATGACAAAGACGGAAAGATGATCTGCACCTATACTTACAAAGCCAGCCGGTACGCATACCGGGTGATCAAATATGATTTTACAGGAGTGTATTATGAAAAAGAGCAGTAAAATTGCGTGGATTTTCCTTGCGTTTGCAGCACTGGCGGTGTTTGGGGGACACAATACATCTTTCGCCAAGGTTTACACTATCAAACACAGCACAAAGAATGTCTACACAAAAAAATACCAGCAGGAAGTGACAAAGAAATTAAGCAGGATGAAGAAAAGTTCCTACACGATAGAAAAGCCTCTTCTGGTAAAAAATCCTTACGGAACCCTCAGCACATCCATTTATTTTTACGCCCGGTCGGCAGAAGGATATTATGCAGAGTACACCATTGCCGCTAAAGGAGCCTCTACGGTGAAAGGAACTTGTGGAGGCGGCGGGAAAACTCTGGGAAACATTCATGAATACCTGATACCTGGGCTGGCTTCCGGCCGGACCAATCAGGTGGAACTGCGGTTTTACGATGGCCAGGGAACTCTGAAAAAGACAAAACGGTTTACAGTGAAGATGCCTAAGGACAAGGTGATCCCGGCCATTACCAAAGTGAAAAAGGGCAGCAGCCAGGCGGCTCTGTCTGATGGATTTTTTGCTATGTTTGGCCACGATAAATCCACAGCCACCAACATTTATTATTATGACAACAAGGGAAAGAGCCGGGGACGCACGGTGCTCAACGATTACCGGACAGACCGGATCCTGACAGTAGACGAAAAATGGGTTTTTTCCTATGATCTGGACAAGATCGCTGTGATGAACCGGCTGGGACACATTGTGAAAACTTACACCTTGAAGGGGTATCAGCTTCATCACGATTTTATGTATGACAGTTACCGGGGCAAACTTCTGTGTCTGGTAAATGACAAGAAGAAAAAGACCATAGAAGATGTGTTGATCTCTGTGGATATGAAATCCGGTAAAATAAAGAAACTGGCTGATTTTGCTTCTCTTATGTCAGCCTCCAGGAAAAAGCATGTGCAGCGCAAGGGCGGTAAAAATACCTATGGCGGCACGGAACTGGACTGGCTGCATCTGAATTCCCTGGATCTCATCGGTAAAAACGAATTGATCGTCAGCAGCCGGGAAGAAAGCTCCCTTATTAAAATAAGCAACTTGTATGGCAAGGCAAAGATCTCGTACATCATTCACAGCGGAACTTTGTACAAAGGAACCAAGTTGTCTAAGTATCTGCTGAAGTGGGTGGGGAAAAAATTTGTAGGCCATGCGGGCCAGCATACCATTACAGTGGAGAAAGATCCGTCGTTGCCGGCGGGACAGTATTATCTGTATATGTATAACAACAATTTTGGAAGTGCCAAGACTCTGCCAAAGTTCAACTGGAAGAAATACAAAGGAGTAGGCTCTTACCGGAAGGGAAAAGCATCTTACTATTACAAGTACCTGGTGGACGAAACGAAAAAAACATATCAGCTGGTGCAGTCCTTTAAGGTGCCGTATTCCAGTGTAGTCAGTGGCGTGCAGCATGTGGATGGAAACATTACATTCAGCAGCGGTATGGCTCACACCTACGGAGAATATGACAGCCAGGGACGGCTGATCTGTATGTATCGGTATAAGGCAAAGCGGTATGCCTACCGTGTTATGAAATATAAGTGGAATATTTTCTAAAAAAGTTCCCCTCGCTCTTTGATGTGTACGAAGTGAGTTGTCACATTAAAAGGCAGGGGAACTTTTTTGATTTGTTATCTGACTGACAGCGGTCTGTTATTTACAGAACTGTTTGTCAAAGTCCGGATTGTAGGCGTAGAAATTTTTCTTATTAAGATCATCCTGCACCAGCCGGAGACTTTCGCCAAAACGCTGGAAATGCACTAATTCCCGCTGGCGGAGAAAACGAATCGGATCACAAACTTCCGGATCCTTCACAAGGCGAAGGATGTTATCGTAGGTAGAGCGGGCCTTCTGCTCAGCCGCCATGTCTTCTGTCAGGTCGGTAATGGGATCACCTTTGGACTGGAACTCACAGGCGTTGAAAGGAACGCCTCCGGCAGACTGAGGCCAGATGCCCACAGTATGGTCCACATAGTAGTCGGCAAATCCCTGTTCCTTAATCTGTTCAGGGGTCAGATCTCTGGTAAGCTGGTGGACGATGGCACAGATCATTTCGGCGTGCCCCAGTTCTTCTGTACCTATGTCGGTCAGTACACCGCAGACTTTTCGGTTGGTGTTGGAGTATCGTTGGGACAGATACCGCTGGGAGGCTCCCAGTTCTCCATCCGGACCACCAAATAGCAGAAAGTGATAGAAAATATCAGGAGATATTCGTTGGTTCTTTATAATAAAAATGAAATTCGCTGGTTTCTTTGTCGTATTTCATGTAGCGCAGGATTTGTCGCAGGGCATCCCGCAAAAATAAAGGATCAGCGGAGGACAACAGTTTTTCCAGAAGCTGTTTGGCAGTGAGGGGGCCGGAAGCGGGTTCGGTGGATGATTTTGACTGCTGTAACAGCGTTTCGCGCTCTCTTTCAAGGATGTTTTTTTGCTTTTCGTATTCTGTCAGAGAATCAACACCGGCCAGATAGGCTTCCCTGGTCCGGTGCAGTCTGGCATCCAGCCGTTTTATCTCAGATTGGTATGGGGGAGAGGCGGTACGCCCGGTGGGAACATAGACGATGGTTTCGGGAAGAAAAGAGGCCAGTTCCCATAAAGAATCCATCAAAGCTTTTTCACAGCGGCTGGCGGAAATATGGCCGCCATTTTCGTGAAGGCCCTTGCTGTAACGCCAGCAGCAAAAATAGGGGTAACTGCGTCCGTTACTGGATGACCGTCCTTTTGTATAACTCATGGAAGCACCACAGTAAGGGCAGCGAAGCAGGCCGCCGCAGAGGTAGTGGGGGCAGGCAGAGGTACTGTGCCGCCGGTTGTCGTTTTTTGCCGGGAAGAGGGCACAGAGCATCTTCCACTCTGCAGCGGTGCAAAGTGGCGTGTGGCGTCCATCGGATAGGATAACAGAGGTCTGGGGGGGATCACTGGACATACTGGCGGTGGACTCAGACTGATCGCCGGAAGAAACACCCGGCGTCCAGCGTACTTTCCCGGCGTAAAAGGGATTTTGCAAAATATAACGGATACTGCGGTTGTCAAAGGCATGGCCTCGTTTGGTACGGAGCCCCTGACTGTTTAGAAGCCTGGAAATGGAAGTGGGAGAACGGCCGGCCAGGGCATATTCTTTGATCTGTCGGTAAATGGCGGCCTCCGGTTCATAGACCTGGGGGATCAAAGTGCCGGGTGTTTTTTGATACCCCAGAGGCGGCGGACTCTGATACCCGCCGGACAACGCTTTTTCCATCATGCCGCGGCGTACCTCGCCAGACAGGCGGATGGAGTAATATTCATCCATCCACTCTATGATGCGCTCGATCAGAGAGGAAAAAGGCCCGTCTGGAAGGGGTTCACTGACAGAGATCACCTGAACATTATTTTTCCTTAAAAGGGACTTGTATACAATGCTTTCTTCCTGATTTCTGGCAAAACGGCTGAATTTCCATGTGAGGATGTAGTCAGGGTGGGCAGCTTCTTTGGCAAGAGAGATCATTTGCTGAAAATCACTGCGGTTGCTGGCTTTTTTCCCGGAGATACCGGTATCCTGGAACCAGCGGAGGATCTGTATCTTGTGGGCGTCGGCCCAGCGCTGGATCTCCCGTTTTTGGGCGTCCGGCGACAATTCTTCCTGCATATGGGTGGATACCCGGATGTAGCCAAAGGCAGTAGAAAGAGATAGATTCATAAAAACACTTCCGGAAGGATTTGTTATACTTTATGAAAGAAAGCAGGTCCTTCATGTTGGATAATCCGAAGATCCTGCACATAGAATAAAAAGCAGGAGCGTTAAAAAAATGAAGTTTGTCAAAATGTCAAAGAGCAGAACAGCAAAGGGCAGAATAGCAAAGAGAGGTTGAACGGCCGTGAATTCAAAGAAAGAAATCATCCATAACCACCTGGAAACAGGAGAGAAGACGGTATCCTGGGAGGAATTGTCCGAAGAACAAAAGAAGAACCAGGCCAGACAGATTTTTGCTGCACTGGCCCATTCTCTGGGATACAGAGAAAAAGAACAAAGGATTGATTGACAGCAATTTTTCATATCGGTATAATAAAAAATATCAAATAGAGGAGAAGACAAATGAAAAGCAGAGAATCATTTAAAAGCCAGTGGGGATTTGTGCTGGCGTGTATCGGATCGGCCGTAGGAATGGGAAATATCTGGATGTTTCCAACCAGAGTGTCCCTGTATGGCGGCGGATCTTTTTTGATCCCGTATTTTATTTTTGTAGCATTGATTGGGTTTACCGGCGTCATCGGTGAAATGAGTTTTGGACGGGCTACCAAATCAGGACCTGTCAGAGCCTTTGGACTGGCATGTAAAAAGAAAGGAAAAGGTGCTCTGGGAGAGTGGCTGGGAGCCATTCCGGTTCTTGGATCCCTGGCTATGGCCATTGGTTATACGGTGGTTATGGGATGGATCGTGAAGTATGCATGGGGTGCCATCAGCGGTGCCACGCTGGCACCGGCAGATGTAGATGAGTTTGCCGGCAGTTTTGGTTCCATGGCTGCCGCCTTTGGAAATAACGGCTGGCAGATCGGAGCCATTGTTTTGTGTATGCTGATCTTGATGTTAGGCGTCAGCGGAGGGATCGAGCGGGCCAACAAAGTGATGATGCCCGGCTTTTTCCTTTTGTTTGTGGGACTGGCTGTTTATGTAGCATTTCAGCCGGGCTCGGTGGAAGGATACAAATATATTTTTCGTATTGACCCGGCGGCACTGGCCAGACCGGATACATGGATTTTTGCCCTGGGACAGGCTTTTTTCTCCCTGTCAGTGGCAGGAAACGGTACTCTGATCTACGGATCCTACCTGTCGGACAGGGAAAATATTCCGGCGTCTGCCGCCAGAGTAGCTGTTTTTGATACATTGGCTGCTTTGCTGGCTGCCCTGGTGATCATACCGGCTATGGCCACCACGGGAGCTAAATTAGATCAGGGAGGCCCGGGACTTCTGTTCATTTTCCTGCCTGCACTGATGAAAGGAATGCCCGGAGGACGGATCATCTGTATCATCTTTTTTGTGGCCGTTGTGTTTGCAGGTATGTCGTCTTTGATCAACCTGTATGAGGCGCCGATCGCCACCGTACAGGAAAAGTTAAAATTAAAACGAGTGCCATCCTGCGGTGTCATCGCCGGCATCGGTCTGGTTGTGTCCCTTCTGATCCAAGGTATTGTATCAGATTGGATGGATGTGCTTTCTATCTACATCTGCCCGCTGGGTGCCGGACTGGCAGGCATTATGTTCTTCTATGTCTGTGGAAAAAAATATGTGGAAACCCAGGTAAATAAAGGGCGGGAGACGCCGCTTACCAAATGGTTCTATCCGGTCTGCCGGTATATATATGTTCCGGTGTGCTTTCTGGTGCTGATACTGGGGATTGCCCTGGGCGGCATTGGCTGATAAATGATGCAACAAAGATACAAAAATCATTATAATAAAACTCATCAAGCCAGGGAGGTATGATATGGCAGAGATATTGATCGTAGAAGACGAAGAACCCATCTCTAACCTGATCAAAATGAGTTTGAAAAAGGCCGGCTATCAATGCAGACAGGCATTTGATGGTTATGAGGCGGCGGATTGTATGGAAAAAGACCGGTTTGATCTGATCTTGCTGGACATTATGCTGCCGGGGATCGATGGCTATGAATTGTTGGAATACAGTAAATTAAATAAAACGCCGGTTATTTTTATCACCGCTATGGGAAATCTGAATGACCGGGTAAAAGGACTGCGGGCAGGAGCGGATGACTACATTACCAAGCCTTTTGAAATGATCGAGTTGCTGGCAAGGGTGGAGACGGTTTTGCGCCGCTATCATAAAACAGAAGACGAAATCCAGGTGCTGGATGCGATGATCAATATCCCGTCCCGCACCGTTATGCAGAATGGGCAACAGGTTGAACTGACTATGAAAGAGTTCGATCTGTTGCTGTTTTTGGTACGCAATAAAAACATTGCCCTGTACCGGGAAACCATTTATGAAAATGTGTGGGAAAATGATTATATGGGAGACAGCCGCACCGTAGACCTTCACATCCAGAGACTGCGCAAAAAGATGAACTGGGGAAAGTTCATCAAAGCGGTGTACAAAGTAGGATACCGACTGGAGGTGTAGCGTGAAATTATATACAAAAATATTTCTTAGTTTCTTTATTCTTATCGCTGCCGCCTTCTGTCTCTGTGGAACATGGATGATTTCGGCGTCCTTCGACGCGGCGAAGAAGCGGGAGATCCAGATGGGAATGAGCCGGAATGAACTATACCGCACCACCTTTCGCAGTGCGGCAGACTCCGTGCCGGCGGACTATTTTACTACTCACCATTCTCTGCGGGAGATCGTTGTGGCGTTAAAAGACGGCATGGATGATAAAAACGGCGCATTCTGTCTGTATGATGAAAATAAAAATATTGTTTACTCTACCATAGAAGAAAAGCAGGATGTGGCTTTACTTGAAAAAGTAGACAAGCAGCATAAGGCTTATAAGATCGAGGAAAAAGATGGTAAATACACATTAAGAGTAGTCAGTTACATGATGCTGTCTGCCAACTTTAAGGGATACTATGTAGAGACCCAGACCAACATTGGGTCTGCCTATACACAGCGGCAGGATAGGGTGAGAATGTATCATTATATCGTATGTGTGGTGCTTCTTTGCTGTGTGATCGTGTCCCTGATCCTGTCTTATTTCCTCACTTACCGCATCCGGGGATTGTCGTTATCCGCCAGAGCGTTTGCAGACGGCGACATGGACCGGAGGGCCCTGGTAAGGGGAAAAGATGAAGTGGCGGTGCTGTCAGCTGATTTTAACCAGATGGCGGACAGCCTTCAGGAAAAAATGCAGGAACTGGAAGAACATGCCAAAAGCCAGGAGGCCTTTACGGCGGCATTCGCCCATGAACTGAAGACCCCCCTCACTTCTATTATCGGCTATGCGGAACTGATCCGGTCCATGGCCCTGTCCAAGGAAGAGGAAATGACAGCAGCGGATTACATCTATTCCCAGGGAAAAAGACTGGAATCCCTTTCTTACAAACTGCTGGATCTGTTTGTGCTGCAGCAGGGACAAAAGCCGGAAAGCCCGGTAAATATGGAAAAAGTGGGAGAAGAAACGAAAGAGATCATGGCACCGGTCCTGGCAAAAAAACAGCAGAGACTGACGCTTTGGATGGAACCGTTTACATTGACAGGAGAAAAAGATCTGCTGATTTCCCTGCTTTGTAACCTGATCGATAATGCCAGAAAGGCCTCCGGAGAGGGAAAGGAAATAACCGTCCGGGGCACAAAAGAAGAGGATGGTTATCAGCTGACAGTAGCCGATGAAGGAAAAGGAATCCCGACAGAGGAAATCCGCAAGATTTTTGCCCCATTTTATATGGTGGACAAGTCCCGCTCCCGCAAAGAGGGAGGCGCCGGACTGGGAATGTCGCTGTGCGCTGAAATTTTACGCCTGCACGGAGCACAGTGGAAGATAGAGAGCAAAGAAGGACAGGGAACCTGCATATATCTGCATTTTCCGGGAAAGGAGGAGCCATGAAAAAGATACTGAAAGCATTGGCCTTTCTCAGCCTGGTTGCCCTGGCTGCCATCGCGGCTGTGAAACTGCCGGACTGGATTGCAGCTGGGGGCAAAGATGCCGGAGTGGTAGTAGTGGATGACACAACGGATCAAAGCGGATCAAGATCTGTCAGAACATATGAGGATACATTGAAGATTTTGGCGTCCGGCGCAGAAAGCACAAAACTATTTGAGACCAAAAGTCTGGATCAGCTGTTAAAGTATGATGAATCCTTTATGAAAAAACTGGAAAAACAGTTGAGCCAGTTTGCCAAGATCAAAGGACTGGATTTTTCTATCTCCGAAAAACAGTTGAAAAAGAATTTTACCAAGGCTGGTTATTACAATATACGGGACAATGAAAACGGAACCAACGGCCTGTCTCTGTGGTGCCTTTCCTTTAAGAATAAGAAAAAAGGAACCAGGTACCTCATTGGCTTTGACCTGGAGCAGGAGAAGATCTTTTATTATGAGGAGAAAAAGACTACCAAATTGTATTCTTATAAAGATGACGGAAAACTGTTGGTTTACCGGATTGGTGCGGCACTTGCCAAGTATTACGGTGTCCAGAAGATCGGGAATGAGCTGAACTATTACGATGGTGTGTTAAGTGGCTATCAGACCGTTGAGTACGGAACCGTAAACATTCCTTTGAACCTTTATTTTTATGAAAGAAAGGACGGCGTTACCTATAATGCTTTTTCTTTTAATTTTGGCGGAATCTTCTTTGATGACAGTATAAAGAATGAAGGTAAAACGGCGATGTTCGATTCATCCACCGCTATGATAAAATGATACAACTTAGATACTTTTTGCATGAAATTTAGATGCATCTGCTGTCTATAATAACCTCATAAACCCAAAGGAGGTATTGACAACAGATGAAAGAAAAGAAAAAACATACCAGCGTTGCCCTGGTTGTCATCGTTTTAGCCGTATTTATCAGTATGTGCGGTATTATGTTTGCAAAGGGAAAAAAGACGGCAGGCGCAGAGACGGCGTCTGCTGTGCCGACAGGGACGGCGGAAGAGAAAAGTGGCCGGCAGGAAACTGCCAATACCGGTAAGAAAGTAAAAACAAAAAAGAAATCAAAAAATCCTTTATATACATTAGTAAACAAAGAAAACCGGCTGCCGGATGATTACACTGTATCGCTGGTACAGTTAAAAAACGGCAAGCAGGTGGCCAAGGCTATGTACCGGGATTTGAGAAATATGTGGTTTGACTGCGAAGGACAGAATCCCGGATATTCCATTACCGTAGTCAGTGGTTACCGAACCTATGCCAAGCAGGGAACTCTCCTGGATGAAGAGATCCGGAAAAACGAACGGCTGGGTATGACGGCTCATGAAGCTAAAAAGGATGCCCTCCGCACCGTAGCTCCGCCGGGATACAGCGAGCATGAGACAGGATTGTGTGTGGATATAACGGCTAAGAACAACCTGCAGTTAAACGCTTCCCAGGGGCTGACCAGAGAAAATATCTGGCTTCGTAAAAACTGCACCCGTTATGGTTTTGTACTGCGTTATCCAAAGGGAAAGGAGAAAATAACCGGTTATCAGTATGAATCCTGGCATTTCCGGTATGTAGGAAAGAAAGCGGCAGCCAAAATGAAGAAAAACAATTGGACGCTGGAAGAATATCTGGCAGCCTCTTAGGTTACATAAATGTAATATCAAAATAAGTTCTTTTATGTTAAAATGCATAGAAGAACTTATTTTTTTATATTCAGGGGGAGAAAACTATGAAAAAGATAATGATCGTAGAAGATGATAAAGATATTTGCCGGGAATTAAAAGAGATGCTGGATCATGCCGGTTATGAGGGCGTGGTCCTGTCGGATTTTCACAACGGATGCCGGCAGATCTTAAAGGCCAAGCCGGATCTTGTTCTGCTGGATATCAATATACCTTTTCAGAATGGGGAAATGCTTTTGAAAGAACTGCGGGAGTCTTCGGATGTGCCGGTGATCATGGTGACCAGCAGGGAGTCGGAGGCAGATGAGGTTTTGTCTATGAGTTACGGGGCGGATGATTATATTGTCAAACCTTACAATCCGACTATTTTACTTCTGCGGATCCACGCCATCTTCCGGCGGCTGAAAGGAGCCACGGGGCAGCTTAACTGCGGCGGCATGGAGATAATGCCACAGAAAGGGGTTATCAAGTATCACAACGGAGAGAAGGAGATGCTTCTCACCAAGAACGAAATGACTATTTTTGCATACCTTTTGTCCAGGCGGGAGACCATCGTTTCCAGGGATGAACTGATGACGGAACTGTGGAACAACGAAGAATACATCAATGATAATGCCCTCACCGTCAACATCAGCCGCCTGCGAGGCAAATTAAAGGAAATGGGATGTGACGGCATGATCGAGACGAGAAAGGGACAGGGGTATATTTTGCGGGAAGGAGACAAGGAATGAAGGCATCGTTATTTTTTAAGGACCGGGCCGGGTCTCTGGCCGGACTGTTTTTTGTTCTCGTGCTGGAGACGTTGTTTATGCGGGTGCTTTTAGTCAGCGGCCCGGTGATCGGGGTAGTGACAGGGACGACTGCCTGCTTTTTTGTGGTGGATCTGTGGATCCAGTTTTTCAAAAGAAGAGGATATTATAACAGGCTGATCAAAAACACCTGCCAGATGGATCAGGCCTATCTGGTACATGAAACCATGGAAAAACCGGACTTTTATGAAGGGCAGATTCTGTATGAAGTTCTGGAAGAGACAGATCGGTCCATGACCGGCCGTGTCAAGGAGTACCGCCTGGCCATGGAAGGATTCAAGGAATATGTGGAACTATGGATCCATGAGATCAAGCTGCCGGTGGCCTCTCTGCGGCTGGCTATTCACAATCAGGGAGAGAAACAGGACCCGGCAAGGCAGAAAATGACCGGTGCCATTCACCGGATCCAGGGCTATCTGGATCAGATTCTTTATTATGTCCGCAGTGAAAATACGGAAAAGGATTACCGAATCCGGTATTGTTCCCTGTCGGATCTGATCCGGGCCGTGGCCATGGAGAACAAAGATGAACTCCTTGGCAGCCGGATACAGCTGGAGGTGTCGGTGGGAGATATACAGGTGCTTACAGATGAGAAGTGGTTGATCTTTATACTGAACCAGCTTATCAACAACAGCATCCAGTACTGCGACCGGGAAAAAGAAGAGCAGAAAATCTGCCTCAAGGCGCACGTAGAGGGACAGCGTGTGATCCTGCAGGTGTACGATAACGGCATCGGTATGCCCTCACAGGATGTGCCAAGGGCCTTTGAAAAGTCATTTACCGGGGAAAATGGGCGGAACTACCGCCGGTCTACGGGGATGGGGCTTTACATCGTGAAAAAAATGTGTGGCAGGCTGGGACACAAGATCTGGCTGGAGTCCACCCGGGGCGAATATACGAAAGTAACGCTGGAATTTTACCGGAGTGACTTTGACCTTACAAAAGTGTAAGGTCCGGTAAGGTTGAACGCAGGACAGGAAGCGGAAGAAATGGTACAACATAAGCAGAAACAATCATTTCAGCAAAGAAAGGAAAAAAACATGGAAACCATATTAAAAATTGAGCAGATTGAAAAATACTATGGAAACCGTTCAAGTCTGACAAAAGCCTTAGATACCATTTCTTTTGAGGTAGAGAAGGGAGAGTTTATCGCTATCATGGGAGCCAGTGGTTCCGGCAAAACCACTTTGCTAAACTGCATCTCTACATTGGATAAAGTTTCTTCCGGCAAGATCTACATGGAGGGAGATGACATAACAAGGTTAAAAGGAAACCAGTTAAACCGGTTCCGGAGAGAAAAACTAGGATTTATTTTCCAGGAATTTAACCTGCTGGATACGCTGACAGCCTTTGAAAATATTGCACTGGCTTTGTCCATCCAGAATGTGCCGGCTGTCGAAATTACAAAACGGGTTCATGCTATGGCCGAAGAACTGGATATTGAATCTGTGTTGTCAAAATATCCGTATGAAATGTCTGGGGGACAGAAACAGCGTGTGGCCTGTGCCAGAGCCATGGTGACAGATCCGGGACTGGTATTGGCAGATGAACCGACAGGAGCGCTGGATTCCCGGTCAGCCAGAATGCTTCTGGAGAGTTTTCAGACATTGAACCGGGAGATGCAGGCTACGATCCTGATGGTAACCCACGATGCATTTACCGCCAGTTACGCAGGCCGGGTTATCTTTATCAAAGATGGTAAACTCTTTCATGAACTGCGAAAGGGTAATGCTTCCCGCAGAGAATTTTTCGACCAGATCATGGATGTGGTCACTTTGTTAGGAGGCGATCTGAACCATGCTATTTAAAATGTCGGTGAAAAATATACGGAGAAGTTTTAAGGATTATACCATTTACTTTTTTACCCTGATCCTTGGTGTGGCAGTGTTTTATGTGTTTAATGCCCTGGGGAGCCAGACGGTTATGCTGAAATTAAGCAATACCATGTATGAGATCCTGGAACTTATGAACCGGATCTTGTCAGGTGTCAGTGTGTTCGTATCCTGTATTCTGGGAGCATTGATCTTATATGCCAGCCGTTTTTTGATCAAACGCCGTAAAAAAGAGTTTGGAATTTACCTGACGCTGGGGATGAGCAAGTACAAAATATCCAGAATTTTATTTATGGAGACGCTGCTGATCGGGCTGTTGTCTCTGGCCGTGGGACTGGCAGCAGGGGTATTGGTGTCCCAGTGCATGAGCGTGGTAGTGGCCAATCTGTTTGATGCAGATATGACCCGGTTCCGGTTTGTTTTTTCAGGTGCGGCTTGCCTGAAGACTTGTGGTTATTTTGCCATTATGTATGTGCTGGTAATGATCTTTAATTCCTTCAATATCAGCCGCTGCCGTCTGGTAGAGCTGATCCAGGCAGATCGGAAAAATGAGCGGGTGAAAATGAAGAATCCGTGGGTCTGCATCGTTGTCTTTCTGGTGGCAGCAGCACTGCTGGGAACAGCCTACTGGATGGTGACAGCCGGTGTGTTTGACATGAATGTAGCAGATCACATTTATGTACCGGTAGTGATGGGTTGTATAGGAACATTTCTTGTGTTCTGGTCTCTGTCCGGACTGCTGCTCCGCATTTTTACAGGTATCCGCCGTGTCTACTACCGGGGAGTGAACAGTTTCGTGCTGAGGCAGTTTGCCAACAAGATCAATACAACGGTAGTTTCCATTACCGTGATCTGTTTGATGCTGTTTATGACCATCAGCGTTTTTTCCGGGGCGTTGTCCATGAAAAAATCTCTTAGTACCAACCTGGAAAACTGCGCTCCGGTGGATGTAAACCTTGTGAAACCGGCAGAGGGAAAGTCGATACAGAAAGTCATGGAAGAAGGCGGTTTTTCCCTGAAGAAAGAACTGGCTGATATGGCAGAATATACCATCTATCAGAATGATATGGAGGAAAAGGACTTTTACGGAGATTCCCTGCAGGAGGTGGAAAAAGCGTACCCTCATGTAGGATTTGGCAACAAGGTCCGGTTTATGACCATCGGAGATTATAACCGCATTGCCAGGCTGTATGGCAAAGATACTTATGAACTGAAGAAAGATCAGTATATGGTCATAGCGGATTATAAGCAGATGGTACTTGTGCGGAACATTCCTCTGGGACGGGGACAGAGTCTGGAGATCAACGGGAAAAAATATATTCCGAAGTATAGGGAGTGTCAGGAAGGATTTGTAGAACTGGCTGCCCAGCAGCTGAATGGAGGAATCGTGCTGGTGCCGGATGGAGCTGTGACCAAAGACCAGAGCAGCGTGTGGGGGATAAGCGGCAACTACAAGGCGGCCGACCGGGAAGGAAAGCAGGAACAGGAAAAACGGCTGAACAAGGTGATCAAAAAGGAACAAAAGGATGCCAAAGATACGAAAGACTGGGTGTCAGTGAATACCAGACTGGATATAGCCCAGAGCAGTGTCGGACTGGGGGCACTGGTTACTTTTGTTGCCCTGTATCTGGGAATTATTTTCCTTATAAGCAGTGCGGCGATCCTGGCACTGAAGGAACTGTCGGAAAGTGCTGACAACCGGCAGCGGTATGACATGCTGCGCAAGATCGGTGTGGATGAAAAGGATATTCATAAAGCCTTGTTTAAGCAGATAGGGATTTATTTTGCCTTTCCTCTGCTGCTGGCAGTGATCCATTCCATCGTGGGAATCCGGTTTATCCATATTCTGCTGGAAACCATGGGTGTGAGTTTTATGCTGGCTTCTGTGGGAATGACAGCGGTGCTGCTGATCGTTGTCTATGGTGGTTATTTTATCCTTACCTATCTGTGCAGCCGGAGTATGATCAGACCTCGTGAAAATTAAGAAACAGAGACAAGAAAAAAGAAGTTTCATTCAATCTGGAGTCGAATGAAACTTCTTTTTGTTTTCCTGATCTAACTCCTGCTGGATCAGGAGTTGCGGTACTGGATCGGTGTCATATCAAAGAGCTTTTTAAAAGTACGGTTAAAATGCTCTACATTGGGATAACCTACCGATGCCGCAATATTTTCAACGGTCATATTGCCGTTCTTTAACAAAGTTCTGGCTTTTTTCATGCGGATCTTGGTCAACTGTTCCACAAAGGTTTTGCCAGATTTTTCTTTGATAAATTTGCTGACATAAGGTTCTGTCAGGTGAAATTCTTTCGCTACATCTTCCAGTGTGACGGTCTGGTAATTTGTCTGCATGAAGTTCATCATTTCCATGAGACGCTCATCTTTACCGGAGTCTTTGCCTGCCAGTTCCGGCAGTTTGTTGACGCAGACGCACAATGCATGGATGGAAGCGGTGATGATATCTTCATCAATGCCTACACCCCAGTAGGTCTGACCGTTGCAGGTAATGCTTACATACGCAATGGCTTTGGAAGAGGAGCCCTGTGTCAAAGCGTGCTCTTCGTAGGTGGACAGCTGGTAGCTGATTCCAAAATACTGTTTGATGGTGTTGCTGACCGCATCCAGACGGCCATTTCCGTTGGCGTCTACGATGGTCTTTTTATCGCCATACAAAATGGTGGCTTCTGCCATAATACCATCTACCTGTTTGAAATGACATTCGCTGATCTGGAAGTGTGGTGTCGGGTTAATGTAGTGATCTTCAAAGATCTCATAAACCCACTGAGGTGACAACTCTTTGTGTTCGTCGTCGGATACTTGTTTCATGGTGTAACCAACCTCTTCACGCATGGTAGCAGGAAGAGAAATGCCGAAGTTTTGTTTCAAAATGTAGTTGACGCCGCCTTTACCGGACTGGCTGTTGATACGGATCACATCGGAATCATAAGTTCTTCCTACATCCTTTGGATCGATCGGCAGATATGGAACGCTCCATTCTTCCAGATTTTTGTCCTCACGCCACTGCATACCTTTGGCAATAGCATCCTGATGGGAACCGGAAAAAGCGGTGAACACCAGATCTCCGGCATATGGCTGGCGAGGTGTCACAACCATGCGGGTGTATGTTTCATAACGCTGACGGATCTCAGACATATTGGAGAAGTCCAGTTTTGGATCCACGCCGTGGGAGAACATGTTCATAGCCAGTGTGATGATGTCTACATTACCGGTTCTTTCACCGTTTCCAAATAAAGTACCCTCAATACGGTCTGCACCTGCCAGGATACCTAACTCAGCATCGCTGACACCGCTTCCGCGGTCGTTGTGTGGGTGCAGGCTCAAGGTAACTGCGTTGCGGTATTTCAAATGTTTGTGGATATACTCAACCTGTGTGGCAAATACATGTGGCATAGCATTTTCCACGGTGGTAGGGATGTTGATGATGGCTTTGTTGTCCTCTTTTGGCTGCCAGATGTCCAATACGGCATTACATACATCTACGGCATAGTCTACTTCGGTGCCAGGGAAACTTTCCGGGCTGTATTCGAAGGAGAAGTTGCCATCGGTCTCGTCGGCCAGTTTTTTCAATAACTTGGCACCGTCAATGGCGATCTGTTTTACTTCTTCTTTGCTCTTTTTGAAAACCTGCTCGCGCTGGGCAACAGAAGTGGAGTTGTACAGATGGATCACAGCGTGGGGAGCACCTTTTACGGCTTCAAAGGTTTTCTTGATAATGTGCTCTCTGGCCTGGGTCAATACCTGTACGGTCACATCCTGAGGGATCATATTTTTCTCGATCAGGGCGCGCATAAATTCATATTCGGTTTCGGAGGCAGCAGGGAAACCTACTTCGATCTCTTTGAAACCGATGTCTACTAACATCTGGAAAAAGTTTAATTTTTCCTCTAAGCTCATTGGCTCGATCAGAGCCTGGTTGCCGTCACGCAGATCAACGGAGCACCAGATCGGTGGCTCGGTGATGGAATCTTTTTTTACCCAGTCGTAGGTACATTCTGGTGGCATAAAGTAAGCTTTTTTGTATTTTTCATATCCTTTCATAGTTATGACCTCCTGTTTATCTATACTTCGATTCTGTGTTGCGGCGGCAAAGTTTTCCATAAAAAAACTCCGCCTCTGCAACCTTGCGGCTGTAGAGACGAAGATAAAATTCTTCGCGGTACCACTCTACTTCATGTAAAAACATGCTCTCATCTGCACTATCATGCAATACCCATATAACGGTGGGAACCGTCATCCTCTACTGTCAGTTCAAGAATGCAGCTTGGAGGCGAGTTCATCAGGGGCACTGTACAGCCTCGCACCGACCGGCTGCTCTCTGAAACAGATTCCAAGATTACTATTCCTCGTCATCGCTTGTGTTATTATAATACCACAGAAATAATATTTTGCAATGATTAAATTTAATCATTTCTATTGATATTATTTAATCTTCTCGCCGGAGTCATTGTATTGATCCTCGTCCCAGACGGCTTTGATGCCTTGCTCGTTAGTACGGATACGGACTACATTGTTTAATTCGTATACAAAAATCTTGCCGTCTCCATGCTGGCCGGTGTAGGCTGCGTTGCGGATGGCTGCCACGGTACGGTCAGCCCAGTCCAGAGAGGATACGACGATCTCGAATTTTATTTTTGGCGTAACCAGAATATCCATTTTGCGGCCGCGGACGGTGCGGGAATATCCCTGGTTGGTTCCACATCCCATGACCTGGGAGATGGTCATACCGTTTACATGAATGACTTTCAGCGCATCCTGTACATCTTCATATTTATCTTCTCGTACGATTGCTTCTACTTTATACATAGGAAATCCCCTTTCTGTTAGTCCAAACCATTGAAGGATGGGTAAGCGTTTTCACCGTGCTGTGATTTGTCCAGACCGATTCGTTCTTCCATTTCGGTAACGCGCAATGGAGTAAAGAGCCGGACGATACCGGCGCAGATCAGTGTACCGGCGATGGCGATGGCAATGGTGATCACAATGCTGAGAGCCTGTGCACCCAGAAGATGCCAGTCGCCGTAAACAAGTCCGTTCCAGCGCAGGTTTGAGTTGATGGACTGGTGAGCGAACAGGCCGGTGGCAAGACCGCCCCAGATACCGCCAACACCGTGGCATCCAAACGCATCCAGTGCATCGTCATAGCCGAATTTTGCTTTGACTACAGACATGGTAAAGTAGCAGATCGGGCTGACGCAGATACCGATGATAATGGAAGCCCACAAAGGAACGAATCCGGCTCCCGGTGTAATGGCTACCAGACCCAGAACGGCACCGGTGGAGGCTCCTATTACGGTTGGCTTGCCGGTGACGATAACATCCACTGCCATCCAGGAAAGCAGGGCGAATGCGGCGGAAGTGCCGGTCGTCATAAAGGCATGGGCTGCCAGACCGTTGGCTGCCAGGGCACTGCCGGCATTGAATCCGAACCATCCAAACCACAAAATGGTGGCACCCAGAATGATAAACGGAATATTGTGGGTGGCGTAAGCCTGTTTTTTATATCCCCGGCGGCTGCCAAGAAGCAGTGAAAGAACAAGGCCGGAAACACCGGAACTGATATGTACTACATTTCCTCCGGCAAAGTCTACAGAGCCAAGTACTTCCCCAAGGAATCCACCTTTGCCCCAGACCATGTGAGCCAATGGATAGTATACAACAAAAAGCCACAACAATATAAATATGAAGAGAGCCTTGAATCTCATACGGCCGGCCACGGATCCGGTGATCAGTGCCGGTGTGATGATGGCAAACATCATCTGAAAGCCTACGAATACCAGAGCCGGGATCGTCTCGGAATACTGGCTCAGGTCATTCATACCTATTCCCCGCAGAAATGCATTGGTAAAATCTCCGATAATGTGGCCGTGATCTCCGCTGAAACTAAGGGAATATCCAACCAAGATCCATAGGGCAGATGAAAGCCCCATGATAAATAAAGAAGACATCATGGTGTTCAGAACATTTTTGCGTCTTACCAATCCGCCATAAAAGAATGCAAGGCCCGGTGTCATAAAGAAGACCAGGGTACTGCAAAAAAGAATAAAAGTAGTATCGCCTGTATTCATTACTTTTCCTCCATTTCCATTTTGATTATTGATTAATGTCAAAGTATACTTTAATAATAAAAAAAGACGCTCGGAAATACCGAACGCCTTTGTTCGAGACCAATAATAACACAATAGGGTTAGAAATGCAACAAAAAGAAGTAAAAATTTGCGGCGGGGTGGGGAGGAGGGCCGGGGGCTGACTGTAGCACCGAAAAAAGTTTGCGACTCGTGGGCGCTTTCGCTATGACAAACGCGCAGCAGTCGACCTCCCTGGAAACTCCCACACCTCCGCCGCAAGTTTTTTGGGGTGTGACAGGTGACCGCTTCAAATTTATTGCAAGCTTTTAATGGGGTTTGAAGGAAAGTGTTTTAGGGAGAGCAATATAGGGAGAAAAATTCTGTGTGGAGTGAGTACAAACGCGTGGGTATCTGGTATGTGTATTTGACATACCGATACCCTTACGCTGTTTGTTGTAGCGAAAGCGCTCACGGAACACAGAATTTTCCTCCCTTTTATTCCTCCCCTGAAACCACATTTCCTGACTTGATAGAAAATTTCATTTAATTAAATTGCACTTAATCGGCAAAAATGGTATACTATTGCCTAAAGTTATAGAAAATGTGTTGGAGGATGAACATGGCAAAGTATAATGAATCAGCAGAAAATTATTTGGAAACGATCTTGATGCTTAGCAAAAAACTTCCGGTGGTGCGCTCTGTGGATATTGCGACGGAACTGGGATTTAAAAAGTCAAGTGTCAGTGTTGCCATGAAAAACCTGAAAGAGAAAGAACATATAACAGTGACGGATGCCGGATTTATCTATCTTACGGATTCTGGCAGACGGATCGCAGAAATGATCTATGAGAGACATGAGATCCTTACCAGCTGTCTCAAGACCCTGGGAGTTGACGCCGCAGTGGCGGAAGAGGATGCCTGCAAGATTGAGCATGTTATCAGTGAAGAGAGTTTCCAGGCCATCAAAGATCATATCAGCAAAATGAAAGATAGGTAACTGTTTACATAGGATTTGCTTTTAGGGTGTTGGCGGTTTTGAAGATCGAATAAGAGAAAGAAGTTTTATTTGCAAGAGATGTAACGCAAGGCGTCATTGAATGCAGTAGAACTTCTTTTTTTATGAAAAATGGGGGCGCTTTTCGACAATTTTGCGCATTAGCTATTGTTTGCTTGACGGCTTTGCCGGGGATAAGGTAATATGAAATTGTAACGAAAATATTAGTGCTTGCTGTTTTATTTAAAAAGGTATGAAAAAATATTATGTTTTTGAAATTGAAAAAGATGGGTACAGGTTGATTTTAGACAGATTGCAGGAGATAAGTGATAAATTTTGCTTAGTGGAACCTGTGGCTGATACAGAGGAGTTTCCATGCGAACTTCCGGAACCTAAAAAGACATTGGAAAAGTACATGATTGAAAGAAAGAGGACTTTTGTCTGGCCGGGAACGAAGTTAAAGGGAAATAATAAAAAGAAAGCAGCGATCCAGCATTTTTATAAATGTACAAAATCCGGAATAAATGCATTGAAAGAATATTCGGATTTTTTTCAGTATGAAGATCAGATGGACATTGCTTTTTTTGAAAAGGAACATTGTATTTTATATACGATATCGCATGAAGAAATTGTGGCAGTAGATATGGATTACTGGGGGAATTTCTTTGATAAAATAAAATGCAGGCTAATAAAAATGAACAAGGAGGGGCAATAAATGAAAAGAAAACTAGCAATTTTTATGTCTTTTGTCATGCTGTTCAGCACGGCGGTAATCCTGCCGGCAGATAAAGAGCATCCGGCAAAAGCAGAAGAGACTGTCACGGCGTCAGGATATTGGACGGATGTGGCAGAACCATTCCAAACCAAGGATGCAAGTGGTAATGTTTTGGGAGACTCAAGAGACAACCCGATCCTGATCGAATCTGCGGAACAGCTTGCTTATCTGGCAAAGGAGATCAATGAAGGAACGAAAGAAAATAATATTTCCAGAGGAAAGTACTATCGTCTGGAAAAGAATATTGATCTGACCGGAAAATACTGGACAGCCATTGGAATCGGCGGACAGGAATTTCAGGGATCCTTTGACGGAAACGGAAAGGTGATCCAGGGACTGACGGTAGATGAAACTAAGACGAAGAAGACAGCCGGATTTTTTGGTGATGTGTATGCCATAGAGAAGGGCTGCGGATTACTTGAGGATATAACAATTCTGGGTGCAGATATAAAAGGAACCTATTGTTATAAGCCGGAAGGTGGATCAGGAAATGACAAGATTGATTCCACCGGTTATGGTGCGATTCTGGCGGCCTCCGTTTTTGGAAACGATAAAGAGAATGCGATGGCAGAGGTTGTAAGCTGCCGGGTACAGGGAAAACTGGTATTTGAAGGAGACTGGGCTGATGGCGATGGAGAGACCGCGGTAGGAGGTATCGCTGGTTATACCAGTTATGCCTATATGAGTGAATGCAAAGCCCAGGTTAATATTTATGGAGATGGCCGTATGGGTGGATTTATCGCCGTAGCAGGAAATAAGTCCCAGTTTATTAGCTGCCGGGTAATGGGTGTAGTTGACGGCGGCTGGGGCGTTGGTGGATTTGTAGGAGAAGCCTGGGAAGAAAGCACTTTTAAGTATTGCTGTGCCAATGTGACAGTGTATGCGTATGACTGGAATTCAGGCGGCTTTGCAGGATATGCCAATGAAATGCCTCAGATGCTGGGGTGTGTGGCTTTGGGAAATGTAGCCAGTAACTGCGTGAATGGAGAAAAATACTGGAGTCCACAGAGTGGTGGATTTATAGGATATTGTAATGGAACGGTTGAAAACTGTTATGCACTGGGAAAGGTTTCCTGTATCAATGAACAATATCCGGCAGCTGGTTTTGCAGGTGTTAATGTGGATGGTGGAACCATTAAAAACAGTTACTATAACAGTGGTCAGCCTTCTTATTGCAGTGGTGTTAATGATAATCGGACAGGAGACAGCAGCACCTGTGAAGTGACTGAGAAAGATCTGACAGAGTTAAACAAGGAACTGCACGAAAATATTGGGCATGCTTACTCGACAAAATGGGAAAATATATCGCTGGCAGAGGGATGTGCAGAAGGATATACCGGAGACATAAAGTGTGCGTATGATTCGAAATTAGTGGCAGCAGGTCAAGTGTACCAGCTGAAAGCACATTCCTGGGACGAGGGCGTCATCACAACACAGCCTCAGCCGGGCAAGGAAGGTGTCAGAACATTTACCTGCCGGGGATGTCATAAGATAAGAACGGAAAAAATAAAAGCGCTGCCAACAACACCGCCGACAGCGACCCCGACTGTAACACCAACGGTGAAACCTACCGTGAAACCGACGGCAACCCCGACTGTAACACCAACGGTGAAACCTACCGTGAAGCCGACAGTCAAACCAACAGTAACACCAACAGTAACACCGGCTCTGCAGAAGAGCACCAAAGTTACTGTCAGTCAAAAACTGACCCAGACAGTGAAATCCGAAAAGACAACCAATGGTCTTCGTTGGAATCCGGTTAAAAAGGCGGACGGCTATATCATTTATGCATCTCTGTGTAATGAAAAGGGAAAAGAGCGGAAGTTAAAAAAGGTTGCAGAGATCAAAAACGGCGACACAACATCCTACATTCACCGAGGATGCAAGAAAAATACATGGTATAAATATAAGATCGTAGCCTATCGTAAGAAAGGCAAGAAGAAGGTTAAGATCAACAAATCACTGGAACTTCATTCTCTGACAAAGGGCAGTCGTGTTTATGCCAACCCGTCTGCCGTTAAGGTTTACAGTGGAAGTAAACTGACCATGAAAATAGGTGAGATGAAGAAAATCCATGCAAGAGTGATCCTTCCGGAAGGTAAAAAGACCAAATGGCATACGAAGAAACTTCGTTATATTGTGGATAAACCTTCTATTTTAACTGTATCCTCAAAAGGTAAGATCAAGGTGAAGAAAAAAGGAAGTGCCGTAATCTATGTGGTTGCACAGAACGGAATCAGTGCAGAAATAGAGGTAAAAGCGGTGGCTAAAAAATAAACTAGAAAAAATAAAAAAAACAGTTGACAAATTCACACAACAAGGGTATTATAATAAATGCGTTGTGCGAATAGCTCAGCTGGATAGAGCACTTGGCTACGGACCAAGGTGTCGGGGGTTCGAATCCTCTTTCGCACGCTGACAGGAGATATCAGATAGATCTGATGTCTCCTTTTTTTATTACTGAAATATAATCGGAAGGATAAAGTGAAAGAAAAAAATATTGACTTATACATAATGTTAGTGTATACTAACCAAAGTAAATGAAAACTAATATCAATTCATGAACTGCAAAGGAAGGATGATGCAATGATGCCTTTAACGATGGCGAAGAAGGGTGAGCCAAACAAAATTATAAAAATTGGCGGTAAGGACGAGACGAGACGATTCCTTGAAAGCCTTGGCTTTGTCGTAGGCGGAGAGGTAACAGTTGTGTCGGATATTGGTGGAAATATGATCTTGAATGTTAAGGATTCCCGGGTCGCCCTGGGCAAAGACATGGCACGGCGGATCATGATTTGAGGAGAAACCAATACGACGAAGTCGTATTTTAAGATGGTTTCGACGACCTGCCAACCAGCGAAGGCGAGGGGGCGATACAGAATGGTCAATATATTTATTATTCGAGGAGGAAGAACGATGACTTTAAAAGAAGCATCCATTGGATCAACTGTGACAGTGAAGAAAATCACAGGAACAGGTCCGGTCAAACGAAGAATTATGGACATGGGTATTACAAAAGGCGTGGAAATTTACATCCGCAAAGTAGCACCTTTGGGAGACCCGGTGGAGGTTACAGTGCGAGGATATGAACTTTCCCTTCGCAAGGCCGATGCAGAAATGATCGAAGTGTAATAAAAAGAGGGAAAAATTTTTGCACAATAGTTAGTGTGAACTAATTATAGCAAGTCTAGTCGAATAGAATATAGACAAAACAAACTATAAAAGAAGTTACATAAACAAGAATGGAGGAAAAAATATGTCCACAAGAATTGCTCTTGCTGGTAACCCCAATAGTGGTAAAACAACACTGTTTAATGCCTTAACCGGTGCCAATCAGTTTGTCGGAAACTGGCCGGGTGTTACGGTTGAAAAGAAAGAAGGTAAACTGAAAAAAGTATATGGAGGTTCGGAAGAGGTTACTATCACAGACCTTCCTGGTATTTACTCTTTGTCACCATATACACTGGAAGAAGTGGTAGCTCGTAATTATCTGATCCAGGAGCGTCCGGATGTAATCCTGAACATCATCGACGGAACCAACCTGGAGCGTAACCTGTACCTTTCCACACAGTTGATGGAATTAGGCATTCCTGTTGTTATGGCTGTCAACATGATGGATGTTGTAAGAAAAAATGGCGACAAGATCCACATTGACTCTTTGAGTAAAAAACTCGGCTGTGAAGTAGTTGAGATTTCTGCACTGAAAGGTGAAGGCCTTGAAAAAGTATCTGCCAAAGCCATCGCAGCAGCGAAGAAGACTAAGAACACAATCGTTCACAAGTTTGATGAAAAAGTTGAACAGCACATCGAGAGTGTGGAAGAACGTCTGGGAAGTGATGTGGCAGAAGAGCAGAAGAGATTTTTCGCGATCAAACTTCTGGAGCGCGATGATAAGATCGCAGATCAGATGAAGAGCGTGCCGGATGTATCCGATGAGATCGCAGAGTTGGAAAAAGAATTTGATGATGATACCGAGAGCATTATTACTAACGAGCGTTATACATACATTACATCTATCATTGACTCTTGCTGCACAAAAGCATCCAAGAACAAATTGACGATTTCTGATAAAATTGATAAAGTAGTAACAAACCGTTTCGCAGCACTGCCTATTTTTGCTGTGATCATGTTCATTGTATACTATGTATCTGTAACAACCGTGGGAACCTGGGCGACAGACTGGGCAAATGATGGTGTGTTTGGAGATGGATGGCATCTCTTTGGTATCGGTGGCAGTGCGTATGAAGAAGCAGCGGATAACTACAGTCAGGCAACCAATGCACTGGATGCGTATGGCGTGCTGGTAACCGATGATGAAGATGCTGTGGATGCAGACGCAACGCAGAAAAACATTGATGCGTTCAAAGCGCCATCCGAAGACAAAGTTTCTTATGAAGTAGAAGATGAGGAAACTCTGGCTAATGACAACATTGATGTATATTATGATAAAGTACCGGACGGTGCAGACGAAGAGACAACCAATGGAATGTCTTATCTGGACGCAGTTCAGTATGTAAAAGACAATGGCTTTGACGAGCCGGATCCGGCTTCTTACGGAGTATGGGTACCTGGCATCCCGGGATTGATCGAAAAAGGTCTGGATGCTGCCGGATGTGCAGACTGGCTCCACGGACTGATCATCGATGGTATTGTAGCCGGTGTTGGTGCCGTGCTTGGATTTGTACCGCAGATGCTTGTATTGTTTATTTTCCTTGCTTTCCTGGAGGCATGTGGATATATGGCTCGTATCGCATTTATCATGGACCGTATTTTCCGTCGCTTTGGATTGTCGGGTAAATCCTTCATCCCAATGCTGATCGGATCCGGATGTGGTGTTCCTGGTATCATGGCATCCCGAACCATCGAGAGCGACCGCGACCGAAAGATCACGATCATGACTACAACCTTTATTCCTTGTGGAGCAAAACTTCCATTTATCGCCATGGTAGCAGGTGCTATCTTCGGCGGTGCATCCTGGGTAGCGCCATCTGCTTACTTCCTGGGTATTGGAGCAATTATCGTATCTGGTATTATTTTGAAAAAGACAAAATTGTTTGCTGGTGATCCGGCACCATTCGTTATGGAACTGCCTGCTTATCATCTTCCTACAGTAGGAACCGTTCTTCGCAGCATGTGGGAGCGTGGCTGGAGTTTCATCAAGAGAGCAGGAACCATCATCCTTTTGTCAACGATCATTATCTGGTTTACAACATACTTCGGCTGGGTAGAAGGAAGTTTCCAGATGCTTGCTGAAGATCAGATCGAGTACAGTATCCTGGCTCGTATCGGTAAGTGCATTGCATGGCTGTTTGCACCTCTTGGATGGGGTAACTGGCAGGCAACCGTGGCGTCTGTCACAGGTCTGGTAGCAAAAGAGAACATCGTTGCAACCATGGGTATTCTGTATGGCGGCGGAGACACTTCTGTCTATGCAACCATGGCTTCCCAGTTTACAGCAGTAACAGGATATGCTTTCCTGACATTCAACCTTTTGTGTGCACCATGTTTCGCAGCAATGGGTGCGATCAAGAGAGAGATGAACAACACCAAATGGTTCTTTACAGCCATTGGATATCAGTGTGGATTTGCTTATATCATCGCATTGATCGTAAACGGAATCGGCGGTATGTTCACAGGAGCATTCAGTGTATGGTCTGTCGTAGCGATTCTTCTGGCTGTTTCGCTGATTTATCTGCTGGCTCGTCCGTATAAAAAGGCAAATACTTTGAAAATGTAAGATCCTGCTTGAAAATAGGAGGTGATAAGGGATGGGAACAGTTTTAGTATGTGCGGTCTTAGTATTGATCGTAGGTGCCATTGTGTACAAAATGGTAAAGGACAAAAAAAGCGGAAAGTCGCCGAGCTGTAGTGGTGACTGCAGCAAATGTCACGGATGTCATTAACACTTGAAATATAATATGAATATAAAAAATGGAAAGTTTTTCTTAAGAGGAAACTTTCCATTTTTTGCTTTCTTTTTTCCATGAAATGAGGTAAAATGTAAGTGATATTTAAGACGCAAAAAAAGAGGTGTTTGGGGATGAAAAAACAGAAATTTAATTTTGAATATTTAGTGGATGTAGTAAACGGCTTTTCCCCTTGTATGAATGATTATTTGTATGTGTATGATCTGAAGAATGATACATATTTTATAACGGAATCTGCGTTAGAGCGATTCAGACTTCCGGGAAACTTATTTCACAATGTGGTAGAGAGCCATGCATTATTTACCTATCCGGATGATGTACCGATGTTACAGGACGATCTGGGCAAGCTGCTGCGGGGAGAACAGAAGATGCACGACTTGAGATACCGCTGGCTCAGCAAGGAAGGAGAGCCTATCTGGATCAACTGCAAGGGAAGGATCCTGGCAGACGAAGAGGGCGAAGCGGCGTTTCTGGTTGGCTGTATCAATGAGATTGGAAGACGACAGGAAGCGGACAATGTGTCAGGACTGTTGGGAGAAAATCTTCTTAAAGAGTATTGGCCGAATATGATCAGTGAGTATCCGGTAGCACTTCTGCGCATTGGTATTGACGGATTTAAAGAGATTAATGAAAGACTTGGCACTGAATATGGGGATATGGTATTGAAAGAAGTGGCCAAGAGCATAGAGCAGTGTCTGGAAGAAGGACAGAGTGTGTTCCGTCTGTTCGCAGATGAATTTTTAGTAGTGGATGTAAAGCATGATTCGGTTGAAGAACTGGCGGATCTGTACGATCAGGTAAGAAAGAGTATTGATGTGCTGCTGACACTGCATCATTATGAAGTTTTGTATACCATATCCGGTGGCATTACCCAGGGGGATGCGGTGGATGCGGATTACATGAAGACTATGAAGTATTCGGAATTTGCCTTGCAGGAGGCGAAGCGCCGTGGAAAGAATCAAGTGTATTTGTATGAAAAACAGGATTATGAAGAATGGCGCAAAAAGCGTAATCTTATGAATATGCTGAGACGGTGTGTGACAGATGGATTTAAGGGATTCCATTTATATTTCCAGCCGATTATTTCCAAGGATGAGGACCTTCTGTATTCAGAGGCACTGCTGCGGTTTCAGGATGAGGATGGCACATGGATCTCACCGGTAGAGGTGATCCCTTTGCTGGAGGAGAGCGGTCTGATCATTCCGGTAGGAAAGTGGGTCATGGAACAGGCTTTTACCTGTTGCAGAGAATTCCAGAAATACAGGAAAGACTATAAAGTGTCTATCAATGTATCATATATACAGATTTTGAAGAGCCCGATCTGTACGGATCTGCTGGAGGCGGTACATAAGGCCGGCATTACCCCGGACAGCGTAGTTATTGAACTGACAGAAAGCGGCTATCTGGAAAAAAGCAAGGCGGTTGTCAGTGCGTGGAACAAGTTAAAGGAATACGGGTTCCGCATTGCTGTGGATGATTTTGGTACAGGATATTCCAATTTGCAGAATATCGGAGAACTGGGACCGAATATAGTAAAGATTGATCGTACTTTTACCATGAAGGCACTGAGCAATGAGTATGAGAGCGAGTTGTTAAAGCATATTATCTATATGGTACACAGTATCCAGTTGGTGGTAGTCATTGAGGGCATTGAGACCAGTCAGGAACTGGTCCGTATCCGGGAGATGGATCCGGATTATATACAGGGTTATTATTACAGTAAGCCATGCAGTGGCGCAGAGTTTTGTGATAAATTTATTGTGAGCAAAGAAGGGAAAGTGTGAAGCGAGTTAAGATTTGTGGAATTACAGGAGAACAGGAGATTGAATGGCTGAATGAGTACAAACCGGATTTTGCCGGTTTTGTGCTCTTTTTCCCTAAAAGCCGCCGGAATATTGAACTGGAAAAGGCGGCAGAATTGATCCGGCTGCTTTCGCCGGACATTGAGACGGTGGCCGTTACGGTAAAACCTACGGCAGAGCAGGTAAAAGCCATCAAAGGAGCGGGCTTTGATTATATACAGATTCACGGTGAGGTACCGGATGAGGTGCTTCAGGCAGCGGATCTGAAAATATGGAAAGCATTTAATGTGACAGATCTTTCGGAATTTGACCGATATAATAAGAGAAAGGAAATCTGTGGATTTGTACTGGACGCTGCAGCACCGGGAAGCGGACAGGTTTTTGAATGGGATCTTCTGAAGAAATTGCCGGAGACTGATAAAATGAAACTGCTGGCAGGGGGCTTAGATCCTGAAAATGTAGAGCAGGCGCTGATACTGAAAGGTATTGATGGTGTGGATACCAGTTCCGGTGTTGAGAAAGAGGATGGAAAGGGTAAAGACCGAAAGAAAATAGAGTTGTTTATTGAAAAAGTAAGGGAATGGTGATGATATGAAGGATCAGTGGAAAAAATGGAGAGAGAAGATGCTTAGCCTGTGGCAGGGAAAAACGGGTAAAGCGGCAGCGGGACTGGCTTTTGCGGTAGTTGCCTGTCTTGGACTTTTTGTGGTGCTTCCATCTTTGGCGGAAGAAGGTGGCAGCCATGACGGTGTGGAGATCATAAATGTTACAGAGACGCCAGAAGCATCTGAAACACCGACGGCAGAGGAGACGGAAGAACCGGAACCGGAGACAGAGCCGGAAGAACCGGTCATTACGAAAGAGCCGGAAGCAACACCGGCAGAGACGGAAAAAGCCGAGAAAGCAGAAGATAAGGCAGAGGTCTCCCAGACACCGGAAGCAGAGACAACACCGGAGACGAAGAAGAATGAGACATCCCAGTGGCAGAGTGAAACGATCAAGAAGAGGGCAGCGGATCAGCCGGCTAAGCAGTCTGCGGTAGCGGAACCGGTCATAAAGACGCAGCCACAGGATCTGCAGGTGGATTATAAAGCCATTGACAGCACAACCAAACTCAGTGTTGAGACAGAAGCGGTGGACAGTGATGTGATCTTGTCTTACCAGTGGTACTGTGACGGAGAAAAGATCAGCGGACCGGCAGCAAAAGAACGGGAGTTCATAGTAGATGAAGATCTGAATGCCGGAAAGTATGATTATTATTGTCAGGTAACGGCAACCGATGCGGAAGATGAGAACAACCAGGCATCTGTAAAGTCCAGTCATGCTACGGTTACAGTCAACAAGATCGCACCATCTAAGGATCAGTTTGTTTATAAAATAGAGAACCAGTATTATTACACAGCGGAAGCCCAGGCCATTGATATTTCTGTCAAGAGCGGTATTGAGGGAATGGGTTCTGTGCGGATCAGTACATGGAAAGGTGGTCAGCAGACGAGTTTTTTGACGCCGGGGACTTACGATCTGCGAATTACGGTGTCAGAGGGAACGAACTACAAAAAAGACGAATTTCCGCTGACGGAGACGGCTACTATCAAGCAGATCACACCAAGCGTATCCTATTCCATTCAGGGTGTGAAAGGAAACAAAGTAGATGGGATGCAGTGGTATACAGGAAATGTTTCTCTGAAAGCACCAAGCGGTTACAAGATTGCTGCCGAAGAGACAGGAGATTACCAGGATGCCATTGTGTGCGATACGGAAAGCACTACATCCCAGATTGATGTGGCGCCAGAAGAGGTGTATCTGAAACAGACTTCCACCGGAGCAGTAACAAAGCCATACAGCGTGGATGCGTTTGCTATTGATAAGACAGATCCGACCGGTACATTTTCCGTGGACACAGATACATGGAGTGCGGCACTGAACCAGTTGACTTTTGGAAGATTTTTCAAAGATACCGTTACGGTTACTTTAAATGCCAGTGATCCTCAGAGTGAGTCGGATCAGCTGAAATGTTATCTTCTGGTATCGGCAGGGGAGAAAGGTATCCCAGCCGCAAATCTGCCGAAGCAGTCATGGGGAAGCGAACGCACCTCGGTTAATGTAAGTGATGCAGCAAAATTTGTTGTATACGGCAAGATTGTAGATGTGTCAGGAAGAACGGTTTATGTATCTTCTGACGGTATTGTCATCGACAGTGAAAGTCCGGTTATTACTTGCGAAGGCAAGACACTGCAGGATACTTATATTGCAGATGAAAAGACTTTTGAGGTAGCAGATGACAATCTGGATTCTATTTCTTACCAGCCTCAGGGTGGCACAAAACAGACCATCAAAGATAAAGATACATTTACTCTTACCAGCCCGTCCCAGACCGGAGCTTCTACCCAGTATGAAGTCAGTGCGGTAGACCGGGCAGGAAATGAGACGAAAGTTACCATTACCATGGTGAACCCGGTAGATGATTTTGATGTGAAGGCTATGGATTTTGGAACCGTTACTTACGGATATGATAACAGCAGTCAGGAACAGGCGATGAACATTGTTCTGAATGCCAAGTATAATGTGGATTATCAGCCAAAGATCGTCAGCGTAGAGCCGATTGTCCAGGATGAAAAGAGTTATTTTGAGACGGTGCTGCAGGAAGATGGTTCTTACAAGATCCGGCCGGTGGCAGGACTTCATACCGGTACTTATACCCAGCAGATCCGTGTGAATTATGAGGGAGAACGGGCGCAGTCAACTACCAAGTTTTCATGTACGATGACAGTAGACAGAGCAACGTTGATGGCAGCCTATGAAGGACATCAGGTGTACTACAACACTATCCCGGATTTTACAGATCATGTGAAAGTAACGGGATTTGTCAACGGAGATACACAGGAGTCTCTGATGACCAGTGAAAAAGATGCTTTCAGTGAAGCGCTGAAAGTGGCATTTACAGGCCGGGCAACCAGAGAGGCGTACTACGATCTGGCACCGGCAGGTGGTACCTTAAAAGATTACAAGATCCAGGCGGCTACCGGTACATTGACGGTTGTGCGCAGGGATGCAGCCAAAGGAAAAGAATACAAACTCCAGGGAACAGAAGGTAATAATGACTGGTACACATCCAATGTGTCGATTCAGGCAGGTGCCGCCGGTAAAGAGGCAGCCCAGGGATATCTTATCAGTACCAGTGAGAATCCGGATTCCTTTGCAGATACGATTTATTCGCCGGATGACTGGCAGAAGGAAACAACGGTTTCCGGCAGTGCTGTTTCTTTCTACATCATGAACAAAGAAACCGGAGAGATTTTTAACCAGTCTACAGAGGCCGTTAAGATCGATAAAACAGCACCATATCTGGCAGAGGGCCAGGGAATGAAAATAGCCTCCAGCCTGTGGAGAGAATTTTTGAATGGAATCACATTTAATAAGTTTTTCAACGACACCATTGCGGTGGAGATCACCGGTTCGGATGCACTGAGCGGACTGGATGAAGATGGCATACAGTATTATGTTTCATCCAAAGCTTTGACCCAGAGTCAGCTGCAGAAGGTGGCATGGGAAAGTGGCAGTTCCTTTAATCTGGAACCAAAGACACTGGACCGCTCCGTAGTATATGCCAAAATTACAGACCGGGCCGGATTGTCCCTGTTTATTTCCTCAGATGGAATGGTCTTTGACAACAAGGTACCGGATATCGAGGTAGTAACAGATGGCGAAGAGTATATTACGGAGGAAAAAGAAATCACCATATCCGATGTGAACCTGACAGCAGCTACTTTATATGAGGGAACTGACACTACGGTTTCCGGTACGGCCATTACAGTAGAGGGACAGGAGGCGAAGATCACGATCCCTTGTCCGGATCAGGGATCCAAGGAATATACCATCATTGCCAAAGACGGCGGTGGAAATGTATCTGAAAAATCATTTACCATTACAAAACCGATTTACGATATTACGGCAGACCGGGTAAAACTGAAAAATCTTGTATATGGATTTGGAACAGCACCGGGACAGCTGGTTACATGGAAAAATACAGAAGAGGCCAATGCGGATGCTACCGTATCGGAAGTGGTTGTAAAGGACACCGGGCATTTTGCTGTAAAAGAAGATAATGGAAGATTTTACATTCAGGCGGCCAAAGGAATTGATGCCGGCAGTTATGTGACCAATGTGTATGTCAAATACAATCACGGAAAAGTGGCAGAGACAACCGCTTCCCTTACTGTAGACAAAGCGGTGCTGACAGCCCACTATACCGGACAAAATGTGTATTATCATGAAACACCGGATTTTGTGAATACAGTAGAGGTGAAAGGATTTGTAAACGGTGAGACGGCAGAGACGGCAGCCGGTTACAAAGCACCGGAAGTAACCATGAAAGGTAAGGCGGTAGAGACTTGTGTTCTGGAGCCATCCGGAGGAGAAGCAGACAACTATCGGTTTACCTATACAAAAGGAGTTTTGATTGTAAACAGGAGAGATGCGGAAGCAGGATCGGACGGACAGTATCAGGTAAAGGGCACCCGCTCGGATACAGGATGGTATTTGTCAGATATTACAATCCAGCCGGCATCCGGATGTGCCATTTCCCTGGACGAAGATGGAAAAGATCCACAGGAGCGGCTGGTTTTGACCAAAAACACCGACGCAGGAGTAGCGAATTTCTATCTGACAGATGAAAAGACAGGAGAAGTTTACAAAGAGGTTGCCTTTGATTACCGGAAGGATTCAGATGCACCGCAGTTTACCAATGTAAAAGATGGTGATACTTATACCGTCAACAGCCGGGAGATCACAGTCAAAGATGACTACCTTGCCAGCGTTACGGTCAACGGTGTGGCGCAGGAAGTAGTGGACAATGAGACATCAACCTTTGCCCTGAGTGCCGACGAGGTCAGCAAACTGTTTGTCATTGTGGCTACGGACTATGCAGGAAATGTTTCCAAGTGCAGTGTAGTACTGAAACAGCCGGCACAGATTGAAGATCAGGAAGACAGCAAAGCCCAGACTACATCGGAGCCGGCAGATAAGACTCTGGATTCATCCCAGACAACAGGCAGTACCACCAAGAAAACGGTCAAGATCGTACAGGGAGCACCGCAGACCGTTCTTTCTACGAATGCAAAAGACTTGACAACATCCGTGCTGACTGAGGCAGAACAGCGGGCAGCGGCACAGGGAAGCGATGTAAATGTCGAACTAAAAGTGCAAAATATCGATAATTCGGTTCCACAGATGGATAAAGAACTGATCATCTCTAATTTGAATGGTTATTCGGTTGGCAGATATATGGACATAACACTGTGGAAGACGGTAGGAAGCGGATCGGCCAAGAAGGTAACTGAGACCAAGAGTCCACTGGCAGTGACGATTTCCATACCGGAGGAACTCAGAAAGACTTCAGATACAGTAGAAAGAAGTTTTGTGATCTTCCGTGTACATGGCACGAAAGTGACCATGCTGAAAGATCAGGATGCCGTGAAAAATACCATTACATTCAAGACAGACCAGTTCTCGACTTATGCACTTGCATACAAAGATGTAGTGAAGGAGAGCAGTCAGAATACATCGGTATCTTCAACATCCGGAACCAGCAAGAGCAGCAGTACAGCCGGATCCCAGACGGGAGAAGGAACCGGTACAGGCAGTGACACATCCCCATCCACAGGAGATGCGGCACCGATTCTTGTGATGATCATTCTGTTTGTTGCGGCAGCAGTGGCAACGGCAGTGATCGTGTACTTCAAGCTTCGTAAAAAAACAAAATGATGAAATGATTTGCGAAAAACCCTAAGATGTAGTTTTGAAAACCGCATCTTAGGGTTTTTGTGTTGACTATCATATAAAATCGTGTTAGGATACAGTAAAGAATGATTTTGAAATGAGAATGGAGGTTATCTATATGAGTCAGAAAAGAACAAAATTAAAAGATAGAGTGCTGCCGTCTTATACGAAAGGCGAAGAGATATTTAACATGGTTTCCCACATTGTAGGGGGAGCGCTGGCGATTGCGGCGTTGGTACTTTGCGTGATCTTTGCAGTGATCTACAGCGATGCCTGGGGCGTTGTAGGGGCAGCGATCTATGGTGCTACCATGATTCTTTTGTACACTATGTCCAGCATTTATCATGGACTTCATCCGAATATGGCAAAAAAAGTATTCCAGGTCATCGACCATTGTACGATTTATTTCCTGATCGCAGGAACCTATACACCGGTTACGCTGGCAGGGCTCAGGCCGGAGCATCCGGTAGTGGCTTTTGTTATTTTCGGTGTTGTGTGGGCGGCTTGCTTTGTAGCAGCGACCCTGACAGCCATTGATCTGGAGAAATATCAGAAGTTATCTATGGTGTGTTATCTGGCAATGGGATGGTGTATCATCTTTTTTATCAAGCCAACGGTGACCTGTCTGGGATTTGGAGGAACAGTCTTTTTGCTGACCGGTGGCGTTGCCTATACAGTAGGAGCGGTATTGTATGGAATTGGCAAGAAAAAGAAATATATTCACTCTGTATTCCACCTTTTTGTGCTGGCAGGAAGTATTTTGCACTTTTTTATGATCCTGTTTTATGTTATCATGAGATAGGAAATAGAAAAAAATCCAAATGGAGGAATATAAAATGATAGTAGAACCAAAGGTGAAAGGATTTATCTGTACCACAGCGCACCCGGTTGGATGTGAGGAAAATGTACGGAGACAGATTGCATATTGTAAAGAAAAAGGCCAGATTGACGGACCGAAGAAAGTACTTGTGATCGGAGGTTCCACCGGATATGGACTGGCCAGCCGTATTGCTGTTACTTACGGATATGGAGCAGATACCATCAGTGTTGCGTTTGAAAAAGAAGCCAAAGGAAAGCGTACTGCATCCGCCGGATGGTACAATACAAAAGCATTTGAAAAACTGGCAAAAGAAGACGGTTATTATGCAAAGTCTTTTAATGGAGATGGTTTTTCTGCTGAGATGAAACAGCAGGTGATCGAAGCAATCAAAGAAGACTGGGGCAAAGTAGATATGGTGGTTTACAGCTTGGCAGCGCCGAGAAGGACCATGCCGGATGGCACTACCGTTTCCAGCGTGTTAAAAACAGTAGGAAAAGAATTTACTAACAAGACCATTGATCTTAGAAACAATGAAGTAAAAGAAGTGACGGTACCGGTAGCAACGGAAGAAGAGATTGAAAATACAGTCAAAGTCATGGGCGGCGAAGACTGGGAACTTTGGATCCGGGCACTGGCAGAAGCAGATGTTCTGGCAGAAAATGCTGTGACACTGGCTTATTCTTACATTGGACCGACTGTAACCCACGCTATCTACAAAGACGGAAGTATCGGCCAGGCGAAGAAACACCTGTATGAAACATCGAAAAAACTGCAGGAGGAATTTGCTGATAAAGGACTTCAGGCATACATATCTGTGAACAAGGCACTGGTAACCCAAAGCAGCGCAGCCATTCCGATCGTTCCTTTGTATATTTCGCTGGTTTATAAAATTATGAAAGAAAAGGGACTCCACGAAGGATGTATTGAGCAGATGCAGAGATTGTTTGTGGATAAACTGCCGGCAAAAGAAGTGGATGCAGAAGGCATGCTTCGTCTGGATGACTGGGAACTGCGTCCGGAAGTACAGGATGAGATCGCCAAAGTCTGGGATCAGGTGACCACAGAGAATATTGGACAGTTAGGAGATATTGAGGGATACTGGGAAGACTTCTACCAGATGTTCGGATTCCACTTTGATAATGTGGATTATGGAGCCGATGTGGAGGTGGGCTGACAGACCCCTGCAATGAAGTTCCGGTAATTTTGAATGAACGAATGTGAATAACGACGACTGATGGAAAGGGATTCCTTTGTAGTGAGGAAGAGCTTTCCATCTTTTATTTTTCCGCAATATTTCAGATTCACAACGGCGGAGCGGGAAATAGCGCAAAATCCATAAGGAGACAATTCTTCCAGAAGGGATTTCAAAGAACGGCGGCATAAATGGCTGGAATCTGCCGTCCACGCAAAATTCCGTGTGAGCAGGTTTTATGCTGTCAAAATAGTTGAAAATTGCATCTGCCACCGGATTGTTGGTGGAGATGGAGGCTGTCTGTGACTGGATGTGGGACAGGTCGTTGAGGTAGGTTAAAAGTTCGCCATAGTCCTTTCTGGCAGCCAGTTCCTGCATGGCAAGTATGTGGTGTTTGTAATCGTGGCGGAACTTTCGTAATGCTTGATCTTTCTTTTGCAGATCCAGATAATGCTGCTTCTCCAGTTCCCATTGGTATTGCTGGAGGCGTGAATTTTCCTCCAATTTTTCCTTGCTCTTTTTTAATTTCAGATACAAATAGAATATAGTCGAAAACATCAGCAGCAAGATAAGGGTAAGGATCACCATAAGGCGCCGTCCGACGGTGCTCATATCATAATTAAAAAAGGTGTTTAGTATTCCCATCAGACCCAGATGTAGAAAACAAAGGCCGGAAATGAACAGGTTGTTTTTCGCAGAGAGCCGGGAAAAGGGGAAAATGGTCACTGTGCCGCGGTAAAACGGGATGCAGAGCAGTAAAAAGAACAGGGAAACAAAAATACGGCAAAGGGATAAGATCAAAGGATTGTCTAAAACATTTGTGCCGGTCAAAAGCGAATAAAAATATAGCCCATAACATTCTGTCAGGTAGGAGATCAGTGTGTAAAGGGAAAAGCACACTAAAACATGATCTAATTTCGCCTGGAAAAGCAGGTATAAACCGAACAGGATAATAATGCGGTAAGAAAAATCCGGGGAGTAGAGATACAAAAAGCAACTTCCCAAAACAGCCCAGACACACCCCAAAGAAATGTGTAAAACAGATTTTTTCAGTTTCAGATGGAACACAAAGCAAAAAACGGACAAGTAAGTAATAAAATCGATTATAAATGCAATGGATGTCAAAGTGATGTGCCCCTTCCCTGAGTTTTTTGTATGACATCATATTACTATATAGATACCGGAAAAGCAAGGGAGCCCATGCGGATTTGTATGCCGTTCGTCGCGAAAAATGACCGCTCGTCGCAAAAGGGTGTACAAAGAAAGAAGGCTTTCGTATAATGGAACTGCGAAGAGAAAATTACATAAAAGAAGAGGTGGATCAAGATGAAAAAGAGAATCATTACAACCGTCATTTTTCTGGCTGCTCTGGTGCTGGTATCATGCATAATGGTCCAGGTAAATCACAGTGGCAGGGTTTCGTCCAATGGAAAGCGCCTTGGGGAAGCTCTAAAGCAAGTGAATAAAACGGAGATTACATGGGATGAAGTGGTGCCCTTTGAGTGGGATACCATGTATTGTTTTACACCCTATACAAGTAAAGAAGCAATGGTGCAGACGGTTGGATTTGACAGCCGATTTTTGCAGGCAGGTGAGTATGATGATATGGTGAACCTTGTGTTTGTCAAAGATCAGGAAGTCGTGGCTGCGGTGTATGGTCATGGGGCAGACCTTGGCTATCGGTTATCTGCAGGAGAAAAAGTTAAAAAGGGAGACGGTACAAAATTTGCGGTGGAGAAGAAAGGACAGGAGATAAATTTTAGCGAGAAGGCGGTTGCGGATAGATTAAAAAGATAAATAAAAGGGCGAAATGTTACAAATGTATTAAAATTTAGATGGTAAATAATAAACAATAATCAACCTAATCGACAAAATATGATAAAATATTCTTGCGTATGCATTAGGGGTATGTTACACTAAAGTTATTACAAATAGGGGCTACGGGAGGGAGTGTGATGTGTGCCGGTAACAGCTGGAGCAGCAGAGCAAAAAGGGATGCAGAATTACATAGTCAGTACGGCAGAGGCCAAGAGGCAGATGAACAAAGAAATTGCTTATGCAATTGGGCATGTATCAGAGTTAAAGAACGGTTCACCGGGGGTACGCCGGGCAATTATATGGGGAATTTATCTTCATTTATCCAGGATGTGACAAAAAGTCAGCCTTTAGGAGCCAAATATATGTATGCCAGTTATAGCATTTAGGGGGAAAGCATGAAAAAGATAGTATTTATATTGAGTATGGTTTTAATAGCAACCACATGTGCCAGTCCATGTATGGCAAAACAAAAGAAAGTAACATATAAGTACAAAGCATCCAATAAATCTTTGACCATTTCAGGAAAGTATTTAAAGGGTAAATTACCGCCAGATTTTTCGGAAAAAGAAGGGTACAATGAAGCAACAAAATACGATTATAAGTGGAGCCCGATGAGAATGAAGGTGAAAAAGATTATACTGAAAGATGGTATTAAAAAAATAGGGCATAATGCGTTTGGAGATTTTGGTAAACTGGAATCTGTGAAATTCCCGAAAGGTTTGAAATCAATTGGTGCATATGCTTTTTGCGATACCAGAATAAAGAAGTTGGATTTACCGGATGAAATAGAGGAGATTAAAAGTAGTGCCTTTAAATCTACAATGGTGAGCGGTAAAATAAAGAAATTAAAATTACCAGCGAAATTGAGAAAAATAGGAAAGGCAGCTTTTGAAGAACAGAAAATGTCAGAAGTGACAATCCCCTCAAAGGTTGAAAAGATTGAGACCAGGGCGTTTTGCGGTTGCGAATATTTAAAAAAGATAGTTATCAAGTCAAAAAAACTCAAGAAAGTAGGATCAAGAGCGTTTGCGGATATGGGGAAAGATGCGGTAATCTACATACCAAAAGAGCGGGAAACAGAATATCGTAAAATGATAGAAGATTCCACGGCGCATGCTCAGATCATAGCGCAGTAAGAAGGAGGGGAGCAGAAAGTATGATCAGCTTTTTTAATATGGAAGAATGGGGGAATCAGAATGAAAAAGATAGTATTTATACTGTGCATGAGTCTGGCAATGACCACATGTGCCAGTCCATGTATGGCAAAACAAAAGAAAGTAACATATAAGTATAACGCATCTAGCAAAACATTGACTGTTTCGGGTAAATATTTAAAAGGAAAGTTGCCGTCAAAAACAGGCGGCTACAATCAGGCGGCGAGATACAAGTACCAATGGAGCTCGTTAAAAGGGAAAGCCAAAAAGATTACATTGAAAAAAGGTGTGGAAAGAATAGGACATAATGCGTTTGGAGAATTTGCTAAATTAAATTCAGTGAAATTTCCCAACACTCTAAAGAAAATTGATGCCTATGCTTTTGGATCTACGCCAATTTACTATGTGTATTTACCAGATAGTGTTAAATATATCGGAGAAAGTGCTTTTGACATGGATGGTGAAGAACGGGGAATTGTCAAGTTGAAATTGTCTCGTAATCTTAAGAGCATTGGGAAAGCAGCGTTTCGACAAAATAAGATAAAAGAGGTTGTGATTCCATCCAATGTGGAAAAAATTGGAGCACATGCTTTTGTGGAGTGCAACAATTTAAAAAGGATAGTTATCAAGTCAAAAAAACTCAAGAAAGTAGGATCAAGAGCGTTTGCGGATATGGGGAAAGATGCGGTAATCTACATACCAAAAGAGCGGGAAACAGAATATCGTAAAATGATAGAAGATTCTACGGCACACGCTCAGATTGTAGTGCAGTAAAAGGGTAATGAGCAGAAAGTATGATCAACTTTTTTTAATACAAAGAATGGGGGAATCAGAATGAAAAAGATAGTATTTATATTGTGCATGAGTCTGGCAGTTACCATGTGTGCCAGTCCGTGTATGGCAAAGCAAAAGAAGGTAACCTACAAGTATAAAGCATCCAATAAGACATTGACGATTTCAGGTAAGTATTTGAAAGGAAAGTTACCGGAAGGAATAGCTGGGGGATATGACGAAGCAACAAAATATAAATATAAATGGAGTTCACTAAGAGGAAAGGTTAAAAAGGTAGTATTGAAAAAAGGTGTGGAAAGGATAGGTCATAATGCATTCGGTAACTTTACAAAATTAAAATCAGTGAAGTTCCCCAAAACACTAAAACGAATTGATGCATATGCCTTTTCGGACACGCAGATCAGTAGTCTGCAATTGCCGAATAATGTAACAGTTATAGGTGAAGGGGCTTTTTATCCTTCAATAATCAGTGGAAAAATCAAGACAATTAAGTTGCCGGCAAAGTTGAAAATAATCGGAAAATGGGCATTTGAGGAACAGAAATTTACTGAACTGACGATTCCGGCGAATGTAGAAAAGATAGGAGCCCAGGCTTTTTCGGGGTGTCAGTCATTAAAAAAGATAGTCATCAAATCTAAAAAACTCAAGAAAATAGGATCCAGAGCCTTTGCCACGATTGGACAAAATGCGGTAATCTACATACCAAAAGAGCGGGAAACAGAATATCGTAAAATGATAGAAGATTCCACGGCACACGCCCAAATCGTAATCCAGTAAAAAGAAAGAAGTTATTTCCCGGGGAGGTGCACCACAGCATCTCCCCCAGTGGAAATAACTTTTTTTTATAAGATCCTGCCTGCAGGCAGGTTTCACATATCCGCTGGTAAGATTGATTACAGCTGGGACATAACGAACATATCATAGATAGCCTTGATAGCATCTTCGAAGTCTACATTCTTTACACCGATGATAATATTCAACTCACTGGAACCCTGATCGATCATCTTTACATTGATATGGGCGTGAGCCAGTGCGGAGAACAGGCGTCCGGCTGTACCACGGGTACTCTTCATGCCGCGGCCAACCACTGCAATCAAAGCAAGATCGGATTCCAGATCGATCGTATCCGGCTGAGCCAGTTCATTGATGCGGGAGAGAACACGCTGCTCTTTTGGTGCAAACTCATCCTGATGAACAAAGATGGTCATGGTATCGATACCGGATGGCATATGCTCAAAACTGATACCGTTATCTTCAAAAGCCTGAAGAACTTTGCGGCCAAATCCGATCTCGGAGTTCATCATATCTTTTTCAATATTAACAGCTACAAAGCCTTTCTTTCCGGCAATACCGGTAATTGTATAAGCAGGGATGCGGCAGGTACTTTCTACGATCATGGTACCATCATCCTCTGGGGCGTTGGTATTGCGGATGTTGATCGGAATCCCGGCTTTGCGGACTGGAAAGATAGCATCTTCATGGAGTACCGAAGCACCCATGTAAGCTAACTCACGCAGCTCTGTATAGGTAATGGTGTGAATGACTTCTGGGTTGTTGATGATCCGTGGATCTGCTACCAGAACACCGGAAACATCGGTCCAGTTCTCATACAGATCCGCATGGATTGCTTTTGCTACCAGAGAACCGGTAATGTCGGAACCACCACGGGAAAAAGTAACAACGGTTCCGTTGGCCATAGCCCCGTAAAAACCAGGGATAACTGCATGGTCATAAGCTGCCAGACGCTCAGAAAGAAGTTTGTCGGTTGTATCAGCATCAAAATGGCCGTCTTTGTCAAAACGGATCACATTGGCGGAATCGATAAACTCAAAGCCAAGGTATTTGGCCATGATCTTGCCGTTAAGATATTCGCCACGAGAAGCAGCATACATTCTGCCGGCTTTGGCAAGAAACTGTTTTTTGATGGTTTCAAAATCATCGTTCAGGGAAAAATCCAATTTCAGTCCACGGATGATCTCGTTGTAACGGTCTTTGATCTGATTCATCTGTTTGTTGAATGGCTGGCCGCTTTCTGCCAGCTCGTAACAACGGTACAGCATATCCGTTACTTTGATGTCGTCATTAAAACGCTTTCCCGGTGCCGAAGGCACAACATAACGGCGGCTTTCATCGGCACGGATAATATCGCAGACTTTCATAAACTGCTCTGCGCTTGCCAGGGAACTTCCGCCAAATTTTACAACTTTTTTCATAGGTCACTCTCCATTTACTTCATATTTATATAGTCACACGAATATAGTAAACCACTTTTTTATGAGAAAGGCAAGCATTTTTCACAAAAATGTGTTATACTACTTCATATGCGTAAATGGAAGGAGGCATAACATATGGAAGGCATTGTTCTTTATTCCATACAATATTACAAAAAAACTGTTTTTAAAGGAAGTTACCGTGGCATGAATTTCCGGATAGGTAAGGGCGGAGAAGAAGATGCACCCAAACTGGTGGCGACAGCGTGGAAGGGCCCTTATATATTGGAAAAGACTACTGAGACACCGGTAAGTCAGGAGTTTGATTTTACCGATGAGGGACTGCAGGAGGCAGATGACTGGCTGCAGAAACAACAGCCTTTATTGACGGGTAAGACATCTATATAAAATGACTGGAGGCAGGATCATGACAAAAATTGATATTTTTTCAGGCTTTTTAGGAGCTGGTAAAACAACTTTGATCAAAAAACTTATTTCAGAGGCTTTTCAGGGAGAAAAGCTGGTGCTGATCGAGAATGAGTTTGGTGAGATTGGTATCGATGGCGGTTTTTTGAAAGATTCCGGCATCAATATCACGGAGATGAACTCAGGATGTATCTGTTGTTCTTTGGTAGGAGATTTTGGCACTGCATTAAATGAGGTACTTGAAAAATATGCACCGGACCGTATCATCATTGAGCCATCCGGAGTGGGCAAACTGTCGGATGTGATCAAGGCTGTTTCTGCCGTGATGGAAGACCACGAAGATGTAGAGATGAACGGTTATGTAACCGTGGCAGATGCTACAAAATGCAAAATGTATATGAAGAACTTTGGTGAGTTCTATAACAATCAGATTGAAAGTGCCAAGACCATCGTTCTCAGCCGTACCGGCAACATTTCAGATGAAAAACTGGATGCAGCACTGAAACTGATCAAAGAAAAAAATGATGTAGCTGCCATCATTACCACACCATGGGATCAGATTGACGGAAAGCAGATTTTGGGAGCAATCGAGCAGAGCAATTCATTGGAATTGGAATTGCTGGAAGAGGAAGATGTATATGTATGCCCTGAGTGTGGACATCATCACGACCATGATCATGAGCACCATCACCATGACCATGAAGATGGACATTGCTGCTGTGGACATGACCATGATCATGATCACGAGCATCACCACCACCATCATGCAGATGATGTATTTACCAGCATGGGTATGGAGACCCCGCACAAGTACAGTGAAGAAGAACTGACAGAGATTTTGAAAAAACTCTCCGCAGAGGGAGATGCCTATGGAAGCATCCTTCGCGCCAAAGGAATCGTGCCGGCAGTGGAAGGAGAATGGTTCCACTTTGACCTGGTTCCAGGGGAGTATGAAGTGCGAAGAGGAAGCGCTGACTACACTGGTCGTCTCTGTGTGATCGGAGCACAGTTAAAAGAAGAAGAGATTAAGGCATTGTTCCATATTTAATATGGAAAGAAAGGAAAGGTTATGTTTGGCAATCGAGATATACCAGTGTACCTTTTTACGGGATTTCTGGAAAGCGGAAAGACTACCTGCATAAAAGAAATTCTGCAGGAAGGAAACTTTGAAGACGGATTGAAGACCCTTTTACTCTTGACGGAAGAAGGGGAAATCGGGTTGAGTGATGTGCTTTTAATGGACAATAGAGTACAGCCTGTTGTCGTTGAAGAGGAAGAAGATCTGACAGAAGACTACTGTAATAGACTGGTAAAGAAATATAAACCGGATCGTATTGTGATTGAGGTTAACGGTATGTGGAACATGCAGACACTGTTAAATGAGACACTGCCGGAAAACTGGACGGTAGTACAGACGTTTACTACGGTAAATGCCCAGACATTTGATGTGTATGTAAACAACATGAAGTCTTTGATGATGGAGCATTTTAAAATGTCGGATCTGGTGATTTTCAACCGATGCGATCAAAGTATGAACCGCCCATCCATGCGGCGTAATGTAAAGGCCATCAACCGTGGAACACAGGTGATCTTTGAAAATGCGGATGGAACGGTGGAAAGCAATATTGAAGAAGAACTGCCATATGATGTAAAAGCAGCGGAGATCGTTCTGGAGGACGATGATTTTGGCCTGTGGTATCTGGATGTGGGGGAACATCCGGAAAAGTACGAAGGCAAAAAAATCACATTCAAGGGACAGGTTTACCGGAATCGTACATTCCCAAAGGATGCGTTTGTACCGGCCAGAGCAGCCATGACTTGCTGCGCCGACGATATTGCCAAGATCGGTTTTATCTGTCATTACAAAAAAGCAGCTGATTTTAAGACGGACAGCTGGGTAAAAGTAACCGTTGAGGTAAAACCGGAATTTTCCAAAAGACAGCAGGGGGTAGTGCCAATGCTGTATGCGGATTCGGTAGAGCCTTGTGAGCCGCCGAAAGAAGAAGTGGTATATTTTTCCTAGAAAAAAGGTATGATCTGGCGGCTTTGACAAGACTTACAGCAATGTGCTATAGTTAAGGCATAATTTTAATAAAATATTCAGGAGGCATAGGAACATGGCAAAAATCCAAATGAAAACACCTCTCGTAGAGATGGATGGAGATGAGATGACCAGAATTTTGTGGCAGATGATTAAGGACGAATTGTTGCTGCCATACATTGATCTGAAGACAGAGTATTATGATCTGGGGCTTAAGTATCGTAATGAGACCAACGATCAGGTAACATTTGATTCCGCAGAGGCTACAAAGAAATATGGCGTAGCAGTAAAATGTGCTACGATTACACCAAACGCAGCCCGCATGACAGAGTATGATCTGAAAGAAATGTGGAAATCTCCTAATGGAACGATCCGTGCGGCTTTGGATGGAACTGTGTTCCGTGCACCGATTCAGGTAAAGGGCATTGAACCATGTGTGAAAAACTGGGAAAAGCCAATTACACTGGCTCGTCACGCTTATGGTGATGTGTATAAAAATGCGGAGATCCGCGTACCGGGTAAAGGAAAAGCTGAGCTTGTATTTACCGCAGAAGACGGAACTGTGACCAAAGAGTTGATTCATGACTTCGACGGTCCGGGTGTGATCCAGGGAATGCATAACACAGACAAATCCATTACCAGTTTCGCAAGGGCATGCTTTAGTTATGCGTTGGATACAAAACAGGATCTGTGGTTTGCTACAAAGGACACAATTTCCAAGAAATATGACCATCGTTTCAAAGATATTTTCGCAGAAGTATACGAAAATGAGTATAAAGAGAAGTTTGAGGCAGCAGGCCTTGAGTATTTCTATACTCTGATTGATGATGCAGTAGCACGCGTTATGAAGACAAAAGGCGGATTTATCTGGGCATGCAAGAACTACGATGGCGATGTAATGAGTGATATGGTATCTTCTGCCTGTGGTTCTCTGGCTATGATGACTTCTGTACTGGTTTCACCGGATGGTGTTTATGAGTACGAAGCTGCTCACGGAACCGTTCAGCGTCATTATTACAAACACCTGAAAGGCGAAGAGACTTCTACCAACTCCGTAGCTACTATTTTTGCCTGGACAGGAGCTCTCCGCAAGAGAGGCGAACTGGATGGTATTCCGGAACTGCAGGAATTTGCAGACAAGTTGGAAAAAGCTACTCTTAAGACCATCGAGGATGGAAAGATGACCAAAGACCTTGCTTTGATCACAGATCTTGAGAATGTGACTGTATTGAACAGCCAGAACTTCATCAAGGCGATCCGCGATACATTTGAGACTTTATAATCCATAAAGATTAAAAGAGGCCACGGTGCTTTCCCTGTGGGGGAGTCCGTGGCTTGATTTAAAATTAAGGGGAAAGAGAAGGAATGCAGATATGTAAGATCGGTCCGGATAAACTCAGGGGGGCGCTGGACCTGGTTTGGGAAACTTTTATGAAATACGAGGCACCGGATTATGGAGAAATGGGTATTGCGACTTTTCGCCATTTTGTCACTTATAGCAATATGGTGGAAAAAGTCAATCAGGGCGAAATGACTTTCTGGGGATGTTATATAGGCAGGCTTTTGGTAGGTGTGCTGGCACTCCGCAGCGGACAGCATATCAGTCTGTTGTTTGTAAGAGATAAGTTTCATCATCTGGGGGTCGCCACCAGTCTGATGCAGGTGGCTGTGTCTTATGTCCTGGAAGGAAAGCCAAAGATACCGGCAGTTACGGTAAATTCATCTCCTTATGCAGTAGGATTTTATGAAGCTATGGGATTTGAGGCACTGGGGCCGGAACGAAGGGAAAATGGAATCAAATTTACATCCATGCGGAGGCGTTTATGAATAAAAAGAAAGTGATGCTGAATGTACTGCTGGTAGTGTGTATTCTGGTCTTTGTCGGGAGCGGCGTGTATTTGTTTCGCTACTATTATGCGGCTCATGAAACCCAGAATGAACTGGATGAATTGATTGCACTGAAAGAAGAGGGGCAGCAGGAAGCGGATGCGGGTACGGACACGGTGGAGCAGTCCGGCCAGAACCAGAAGAAAATGCTGAAGGAATTTAAAAAACTATACAGCAGAAACAAAGATATATGCGGCTGGCTCCAGGTAGAGAACACGAAGATCGATTATCCGGTTATGCTTACGCCGGAGGATTCGGAGTATTACCTTCACCGGAATTTTAAGAAGGAGCAGGATGTGAACGGACTGCCCTTTCTGGATGCGAAATGTGATACAGAGGATGTGCATAACAATTTGATGGTGTATGGACATCACATGAAAAGTGGCATGATGTTTGCCCATCTGATGGATTTTGAAAAGAAAGATTTTTATGAAAAACATAAGATCATAAATTTTGATACATTGTATGAAAAAAGGCAGTATGAGGTTGTGGCGGCCTTTTATTCAAAGGTATACAAAAACGAAGAAGATGTATTCAAATACTATAATTATCCGGGGAAACTGGATAAAAAGCAGTATGCAAATTATGTGAAGAACTGTAGGAAACTGTCGGTATATGATACCGGGGTGACACCTTCTTATGGAGAGCAGCTTCTTACTTTGGTTACTTGTGCCTACCAGACCGAAGAAGGAAGGTTTGTTGTAGTTGCCAAAAGAATTTAGAGGAGGAGCCAATATGACGAAGTCATATTTTGGAATGGCTCCGACGACCTGCCGCCGAGCGAAAGCGAGGGGGCGAATCAGATTAAATTAGGAGGAGCCAATATGACGAAGTCATATTTTGGAATGGCTCCGACGACCTGCCGCCGAGCGAAAGCGAGGGGGCGAATCAGATTAAATTAGGAGGAGCCAATATGACGAAGGATTATAAATGGGAGCGGGAACGACTGTCCCGTTTCTGCACATGGTGCGAAATTGTGTTCCGATATGATAAGGAGGCGGATTTCCCATTTGTAGAAGTAGATGACGGTTTTTGCCAGATGCTTGGATATGAGAGAGAAGAATTGATGGAAAGCTGTCATGAGAGAATCCGTTATCTTATTTATCCACCGGATTTTCAAAGAATTGAACAGGATGTGCTGCAGCAGCTGGAGGAAGAAGGAGAGTATGCCTGCAGTTACCGCCTTCGCAAGAAAAACGGCGAGCAGGTCTGGGTCTGGGCCAATGGCGTTGTATTTGAGAATGAGCAAGGTGAAAAACTCATTCACGCTATGCTGATCGACATAACGGATAAGGAAGAGATCCGTCGTGAAAAAGATATTGTCCGTGGTTTTTTCCCGGGAGGCGTGGCGAGAGTCCTGATTACGACAAAGAATTTTTATATAATGGATGCAGATGATACATTTATGGACTTTTTTGGGACAAATCGTGAAGAATATATTGGAAGTACAGGCATGTTTACCATGGAGGAGGATCTGGAAGAATTTCGCAGATATATGGTGGAACAGGCGGAAAAAGAGGAAAATATCTCCTACTGTTTCCGGTGCAAAAACCATCGAGGAGAGATCCGCTGGGTACGGCTTTTGGGAAATTATTACGAGAATACAGAAGACGGCAAGGAGTATTACTGCAGCGTGCTAGAGGAAAAACAGGATATCATGGAGTCTGATCTGGAGGAATCGGACTGGACTCTTGTGAATGTTCTGGGGTCCCAGGCCAGAAAAGTGTATGAGATGATCCTGGTAGTCAGTGCGGAGAAAGACTGGTTTCGTGGTTTTTTCCTAAATGGACAGGTTTTCAGCGAAGAATTTCCGATGACCAGTTATGAGGAATTTGTGGAAACTACCAGGCGGTACTATGTTCATCCGGAAGAAATTGCCAGATATAAGGATTCTTTTGGCCTTTCGGCAATGAAGGAAGCACTGGGGGATGACACGCAGAAAGAACAGGGAATTTTTCTGCGGATGAGAAGCAAAAATTCTGAGTACCGGTACAAGTCTGTCCGGTTTAGTTATTATTCAGAAAAAAGGGAATATATCATCGTAACATCCCAGGATGTGGAACAGTCCAAGAAAAATGAGATGATGGTGGAAGATGCCAACCGCAAGATCCTGGCGGCAGCCCTGCGGGATGAGAAGGAAACGCTGGAAATGCGGCGGAATTTTTCTATGATGCTGGCAAGAGAAATGATGGATCCGCTGCGGGAATTAAACAAAGCCGCCCGGTTATTTGAAGAAGATACGCCGGAGGCGGCAAAGGCCCGTAGTGCGGTAAAATACATGAATAATGTAGTGAAAAATATCCAGCAGTATGAGATGCTGGAACGGGGCCATGTAAAGTTAGAAAATAAAAAGTTTTCTCTGGATGAAGTACTTTGGCGTACATTCCAGACCTGGGACGGCCGCCTGTTTGGTACTAAGATAGAATTTTTGTACCACATTAACCTGAAATGGAAGCATTATTATGGTGACGAGGGCCGTATTGCCCAGATGGTAAACCACATTATGGGCAACTGCATCCTGGCGGTAGAAGGACAGGGTGTCATCAATGTGTTGGGACGGGATGAAGAGTCAGCCAATGGCATCAATCGGCTGATCTTGGTGTTCCAGGATGACGGAATTACGGTTAATGAGGATTTCTTTGGCAGAAATTATGCGGTAGAAATGGAAGATGACCAGTCTGCCTGGAAAGTAGGGGAAGAATATGCAGAAACAAGTTTTTCCCTGATCGTTGCTCGTAAACTGGTGAAGATGATGGGGGGGACCATGCAGTTGAAAAACCTGGACAACAACCGGAATGGTATTGAGGTTATACTGCCGCTGCGGCGCAATGAAGACGCGGCGGTTCAGGAGATGTCCGTGGAAGAGACTGATTGTTCCCTACAGGGATATTCCCTGCTTGTGATCAAGAAGGATGCCGGGGAGAAACGGCTGGGACCAATGCTGAAGGTCCGGGGAGCCCAGGTGGATATTGCTTACAGTGGCAAAGAGGGCCTGGAACTGTGGACCGGTTATCCGGATGGGGCTTTTAATGCCATCATTCTGGATGGAAACCCGGTGGATATGGACTTTTTGGAATTTACGGATATGTTCCGCAGCCAGGTACGTCGTAGTGCGGCAACGATGCCGATTCTGGTGCTGGCAGATGGTGTGAGCCAGGATGTGGTGGTGGAGAGTATGCGGTTTGGTATCAATGCGATTCTGCCAAGCGATCCGGAACTGGAACGGCTCGTCCTGGTATTGAAAGCGGTAACGGAAAAATGATTAATTTGTTCAATGTGAATAAAAAATACTTACAAAGAATTAGAAGGATTAGGAAAAGGTTACAAAATGAAAAAGAACCCTTGACATTTGACCCGTTGGAAGTATAATGAAAATATCAAAAGCAAAGGCGCTTCGCAGAGGAATCTGCGGGGCGCTTTTTCTTTTGAGAAAACGCTTTCAATTCTAGGCGTTGTGCAGGAACTCAGGAATAGAGAGCAAATACACAAAAGAATGGAGGAATTTTTATGACAGATGAAATTAAAACGGCCATTGATGCGGTAAGTAGTCAGACCTGGAGCGTCTGGTTCCTGATTGGAGCGGCGCTGGTGTTCTGGATGCAGGCAGGATTTGCTATGGTAGAGACAGGATTTACCAGAGCGAAGAATGCAGGTAACATCATCATGAAGAACCTGATGGATTTTTGTATTGGAACCGTAGTGTTCATCATAATCGGTGCCAGCCTGCTGCTGGGAGAGGATCTGTTAGGATTCATTGGTAAACCGGGATTTGATATTTTCACAGCTTATTCCAATTTCAATTTTTCGAGTTTTGTATTTAACCTAGTATTTTGTGCAACTACAGCGACTATCGTTTCAGGAGCCATGGCAGAGAGAACCAAGTTCTTATCCTACTGTGTGTACTCCGCAGTGATCTCCGCTTTGATCTATCCGATCGAAGCTCACTGGATCTGGGGCGGCGGCTGGCTTTCACAGATAGGATTCCATGATTTCGCCGGATCTTGTGCCATTCATATGGTAGGCGGTATCGCTGCACTGGTAGGAGCAGCAATCCTGGGACCTCGTATTGGTAAGTTCACCAAAGATAAGAACGGTAAGATCATAAAAGTAAATGCGTTTCCGGGTCATAACCTGACCATTGGCGCCTTGGGAGTTTTCATCCTGTGGCTTGGATGGTACGGATTCAACGGAGCAGCAGCTACAAGCGTTGAGCAGCTTGGATCCATCTTTTTGACCACAACTATTTCACCGGCTATCGCAACGGTAACCTGTATGATCTTTACCTGGATAAAATATGGTAAACCAGATGTATCCATGTGTCTGAATGCATCTCTGGCAGGTCTGGTAGCCATCACAGCACCTTGTGATGTAACAGATGCGCTTGGTGCTATCATCATTGGTATCGTGGCGGGACTGTTGGTAGTGTTTGGCGTATGGCTTCTGGACTACAAACTTCATGTGGATGACCCGGTTGGAGCTGTAGCAGTACACTGTTTGAACGGTATGTGGGGAACCATTGCAGTAGGTTTGTTTGCTACCGAATCAGCACCTGGAGTAAAAGATCTGCTGGCAAGCGGAAGTATGGCAGGAACCGGTTTGTTCTACGGTGGTGGATTTAAATTGCTGGGAATCCAGCTGGTAGGATTTTTATCCGTAGCTGCCTGGGCAGCAATTACGATGACGCTTGTATTCCTGGCAATCAAAGCGATCTTTGGACTGCGAGTAACAGAAGAAGAAGAGATCATTGGTCTGGATGCCAAGGAACATGGCCTGGAAACAGCATATGCCGGATTTGTTACAAATGTATCCGGAGTATCCGGACGCAGAAGCGAACTGGCAGAGACGGTAAAAGCTATGGAAAGTACAGAAACGCCTAAGGCGAAGATGGACGAGGCTGTACCGGTGCAGGTTGTAGAAGGAAATGGCGGCATCGCATCCGATACGAAACTTTCTAAAGTAGATATTATCTGCAAACAGAGCAAGTTTGAAGATTTGAAGGAAGCCCTGAACGATATCGGTGTATCCGGTATTACGGTTACACAGGTTCTTGGATGTGGTACTCAGAAAGGAACGGCAGAGTATTATCGTGGTGTTCCGGTAGAGTTTACACTGCTTCCAAAGATCAAAGTAGAAGTAATCGTCAGTGCCGTGCCGGTTGCGAAAGTAGTCAGCGCTGCCAAAGAGGCTTTGTACACAGGACATATTGGCGACGGCAAGATCTTTGTATATGATGTAGAAGAAGTCATTAAAGTCAGAACCGGAGAAACGGGATTTGACGCTTTGCAGGATGACAACTAATATATGATAACCTCTTTAGTTTATTCATAGAAACAATACGAAAGATAACTTTTACAAAAGATGATGTTGTGCGAATGATAACCCTTTACAAAAGATAACTCACGAAAGAAAAATATTACAAAAGACAGACAGTTACAAAAGAAAACTTACAAAAGATAGAGAGACATTATACAATAATCCCCTTGAAGGCAGGCGGTCAATGAAACGGACATTGACTGCCTGTTTTCTCTTGTTTTTTGAGAAAAACTATTGTATCATATAAAGATAGTAGGAAATATAAGAAAAAAGAGAAAACACACAACATAGAATGGAGGCATTTAATTATGAAAATTTCTACCAAAGGCCGCTATGCATTGCGTCTGATGTTAGATCTTGCGTTAAATAACAGCGGTAAACCAGTCCGCATCCGGGATGTATCAGAGAGACAAAACATTTCAGACAAATACCTTGAGCAGATTATCTCCGTACTAAATAAGGCGCGGTTTGTCCGCAGTATACGAGGACCGCAGGGAGGGTATCTTTTGACCAGACGGCCGGAAGAGTATACTGTCGGCATGATCCTGCGGCTGACAGAAGGAAGCATGGCGCCGGTGGACTGTGTAGATGAAGAACTGGGACACTGTCCTAAAATGACAGAATGTGCTACATCCGTTGTCTGGAAAAGGTTAAATGATGCGATCAGTGATGTGATTGATAATATTACTTTGCAGGATCTGGTTGACTGGCAGATTGTTAAAAATGGAGAGTATTACATTTAAGCAAAATGTCATACAACTTAAAAACGAACGGCTGTTTTTAGACATTTGTAGTCTGGAGTTAATCACAAAGTTATCAACATTAGAAACAACCATTTTTCGATACTCCAAAGTTATACACAAAGTTATCAACATTATGAACAAAAAAAGTAGACTTTTGTAGCATGAAAAATAATGAATGACAACTTACAAAGATGTCGCACAACTTGCAAAATATAGTTGCCCGAAACCGGGTTTTGTTGTATAATAATCTTACGAGATGAGATACATCTTGAAACTTATGGGCAAAGGAGCTGAGCATTATGAATTTAGTAATTAGCGGTAAGAATATTGACATCACAGAAGGGTTGCGTTCAGCGATTGAAGAGAAGATCGGTAAGCTGGAAAGATACTTCAATGATTCCACCGAAGTACATGTTACACTTAGTACGGAGAAGGAACGACAGAAGATTGAGGTTACCATTCCGATGAAGGGAAGCATGATCCGTGCGGAGGAGACCAGCAAGGATATGTATGTTTCTATCGACCTGGTGGAAGAGGTGATCGAGAGACAGCTTAGAAAGTATAAGAACAAACTGATTGATAAAGAACAGACAGCGGCACAGCTGAGCAAGGATTTTATCGATGAGGATTCTTATGATGAAGAAGAGATTCAGATCATCCGTTCCAAGAAGTTTGCTATTAAACCGATGGACGCAGAAGAAGCCTGTGTACAGATGGAACTGCTGGGACACAATTTCTTTGTATTCCGCAACGCAGACACAGATGAAGTGAATGTTGTTTATAAAAGAAAAGGAAATACATACGGATTGATTGAGCCTGAATTTTGATTTTAGTAAGCTTTAAGCACGATATGTAGTATGAACGGTCCTTTGGGGAGAGGATTGACCTCCTTGAAGGACTGTTTTTTTATGGAAAAAAACAAGGAAAAAGCACCGAAATTGTGTGAATTGCCTCTTTTCGTGCTTGAAACATAGCGTAAGGAATGTTAAAATAGCATGAGGTGACTTAATTATTAAATAATTTTTGGAGAGTGAATCAATGGGATTTTTAAGTAAAATAGTTGGAACTCACAGTGAACGTGAGGTCAAAAGGGTTATACCTATTGTAAATAAAATCGAGTCCATGGAGCCGGAGATGGAAAAATTGTCAGATGAGGAACTCCGTGGGAAAACGGATGAGTTCAAGAAAAGACTGGCAGAGGGCGAGACGCTGGATGATATTCTTCCGGAGGCTTATGCCGTTGTGAGAGAGGCTTCCAAGCGAACCATCGGGTTGCGCCATTTCCGTGTACAGCTGATCGGTGGTGTGATCCTGCATCAGGGCCGTATTACAGAGATGCGTACCGGTGAAGGTAAGACGCTGGTATCTACATTGCCGGCATATCTGAATGCGCTGGAAGGGAAAGGTGTTCATATCGTTACCGTAAATGATTACCTGGCAAAGCGTGATGCTGAGTGGATGGGCCAGATTCATGAATTTCTGGGACTGAAAGTCGGCGTCATCTTAAACAGCATGGGTAATGATGAGCGTAGAGAAGCATATAACTGCGATATTACTTATGCAACCAACAACGAATTGGGATTTGATTACCTTCGTGATAACATGGTGATCTACAAAGAGCAGCTGGTTCAGAGAGAACTGCACTATGCTATCGTGGATGAGGTTGATTCGGTATTGATCGATGAGGCCAGAACACCTTTGATCATTTCCGGATCCAGCGGTAAATCCACCAAGATCTATGAGGCCTGCGACAATCTGGTGCGCCAGTTGAAACGAGGAACAGAAAAAGAGTTGTCCAAGATGGACATTATTATGCAGGAAGACAGCAACGAAACAGGAGATTATGTTGCCAATGAGAAGGAGAAGACAGTCAACCTGACTCAGCAGGGTGTTGAAAAGGTAGAGCGTTTCTTCCATTTGGAGAACCTGGCAGATCCGGAGAATCTGGAAATCCAGCACTGTGTCAATCTGTCTCTGCGTGCCCATGCCCTGATGCACCGTGACAAGGACTATGTAGTAAAAGATGATGAAGTATTGATCGTAGATGAGTTTACCGGCCGTATTATGCCGGGCCGCCGTTATTCTGACGGATTACATCAGGCTATCGAGGCAAAAGAGCATGTAAAAGTAAAAAGAGAAAGCAAGACGCTGGCAACTATTACATTCCAGAACTTCTTTAATAAGTACAAGAAAAAGAGTGGTATGACCGGTACTGCTTTGACAGAGGAAAAAGAGTTCCGTGAGATTTATGGCATGGATGTAGTGGAAGTTCCTACCAACCTGCCGGTACAGCGAATCGATCATGAGGATTCTGTATATAAGACCAAACGGGAGAAATATAATGCCATCGTAAAAGAGATTCAGGCAGCTCATGAAAAAGGACAGCCTGTACTGGTTGGTACGATCACCATTGACTCTTCCGAGGAACTGTCAGAAATGCTCCGCAAGGTAGGTATTCCTCACAAAGTATTGAATGCAAAGTTCCATGAGATGGAGGCTGAGATCGTAGCCGATGCCGGTGTAAAAGGTGCGGTTACCATCGCAACTAACATGGCCGGCCGTGGTACCGATATCAAGCTTGGTGAAGGCGTGAAAGAGTTAGGTGGATTGAAGATCATTGGTACAGAGCGTCACGAATCCCGCCGTATTGACAACCAGCTCCGAGGCCGTGCTGGACGACAGGGAGATCCTGGTGAATCCAAGTTTTACATTTCTCTGGAAGATGACCTGATGCGTCTCTTTGGTTCCCAGAATCTGATGAATATGTTCAACTCACTGGGAATGCCGGAAGGCGAGCAGATCCAGCACAAGATGCTAAGTAAAGCGATTGAGCGTGCTCAGAAAAAGATTGAGGGCAACAACTACGGTATCCGTAAAAATCTGCTGGAGTATGACCAGATCAACAATGAGCAGAGAGAGATCATTTATGCAGAGCGTCGTAAGGTATTGGATGGTGACAACATGAGGGACACCATCATCCAGATGATCGATGAGCTCATTGAAAAATATGTCAACAGCGTGATCAATGATTCCCAGATACCGGAAGAATGGAACCTGAATGAATTGAATGAGATTCTGCTTCCTATGATCCCATTTGAGCCGATTACATTTGATGCAAAACGGGATGAGGGAATTACTAAAGACATCCTGATCCAGGATCTGAAAGAAAAGGCTCTTCATATTTATGAAGCCAAAGAGGCAGAGTTCCCAGAACCAGAGCAGATTCGTGAGATTGAGCGAGTAGTTATATTGAAAGTAACAGACAGCCGCTGGATGGATCATATTGATGATATGGATCAACTTCGCCAGGGTATTGGCCTGCAGGCACTGGGCCAGCGTGACCCGGTTGTAGAGTACAGACTGCAGGGCTATGATATGTTCAATGACATGACAGAGTCTATCCGTGAGGAGACTGTTCGCACTTTGATGCATGTTCGCATTGAGCAGAAGGTTGAGAGAGAACAGGTGGCGCAGGTAACAGGAACGAACAAAGACGATTCCGCATCCAATGGCCCGGTTGTCCGCAAAAATGATAAGATCAGCAGAAATGCACCGTGTCCATGCGGAAGCGGTAAAAAATATAAATACTGCTGCGGCAGATAATACTAATTTTTCTAAAAAATAAAGGTGGTGATTTTGTGGTTGAATTGGATAACATCCGAATCGAATTAAGCAGTTTTGAGAAACCACTTCTGGAAGTAAGGGATTCACTTTAACTTAGCAGATAAAAAACTGCGAATCGAAGAGTTGGAGAGAAATATGGAGGAGCCGAATTTCTGGGATGATGCAGAAAAGGCCAGTGCTTCCATGAAAGAAGTGAAAGATTTAAAAAGTGTGGTGGAACGGGCAGACGGCCTGAGCCAGGAATACGAAGATATTCTGACATTGATCGAAATGGGAAATGAGGAAGAGGATGCCTCGTTGATCCCGGAAGTAGAACAAGAGTACAAAAACTTTGTAGAGGAATTTGAAGATCTGCGTATTACGACCATGCTGACCGGAGAGCATGATAGAGAGAATGCGATTCTTACCCTTCATGCCGGAGCCGGCGGAACAGAAAGCTGCGACTGGGCCAGTATGCTCTGTCGTATGTATGAGCGGTGGGCGGACCGCCGTGGATTTGATGTAAAAGTGCTGGATTCTCTGGATGGTGAAGAAGCAGGACTGAAATCAGTAACGCTGGAAATCAGTGGAGAAAATGTATATGGATATTTAAAGAGCGAGCACGGTGTACACCGTTTGGTGCGCATCTCACCTTTTAATGCGGCAGGCAAGAGACAGACATCCTTTGTTTCCTGTGATGTTATGCCGGATATCCAGCAGGACATTGATATTGAGATTGCCGATGACGATATCCGTATCGATACCTATCGTTCCAGTGGAGCCGGTGGACAGCATATCAACAAGACTTCTTCGGCAATCCGTATCACCCATTTCCCTACGGGAATTGTGGTGCAGTGTCAGAATGAGCGTTCCCAGCACATGAATAAGGATAAGGCGATGCAGATGCTGAAAGCTAAACTGCTTTTACTCAAAGAACAGGAAAATCTGGCCAAAGAGTCAGATATCCGCGGAGAGGTAAAGGAGATTGGCTGGGGCAGCCAGATTCGGTCTTATGTAATGCAGCCTTATACCATGGTGAAAGATCACCGGACCAATGCGGAGACAGGAAATGTCTCAGCGGTGCTAGATGGTGACATTGATATGTTTATGAATGCATATCTGAAGTGGATCAACAGTTAAGGATGAAGGGGGAGAAGGCGGATGAAAGAAATTGTATCCATCTTTTTATGTGGCAAAATGTATGGAGTGGACATTGAAAACATACAGGGGATTGAAAATTATACAGATGTGATCCGTACAGGAGGGGAACCTGGATGCCTGGATGGCTTTGTGGTGATCCGGGAAAGTCAGATTCCTATGATCAATCTGCGTAAAAAACTTGTGCTTCCGCCGGTGCCGGTTACGGAAGAAACCAAGATCCTCATCTTTATGACCGATCATGGGCCTGCCGGGGCTGTGGTAGACGGTGTACAGGATATTCTGCGGGTAGAGGGGGATAACATACAGCAGTTTCCAACCCTTATGAAAAGCGGACAGACTGACTATGTAGATTATGTTGCCAAGAGCAGCAAAGGGTTAGTAGTAGTAATGAATCCGGCTCATCTCCTCAGCGAAGAAGAGTGGGGCGGAGTGAATCAATACAAAAAAGATTTACAGAAAGAAAGTGGCGAACAGGAGGCTTAGAATGATTAAAGTAGCAATTTTGGGATATGGTACGGTAGGTTCCGGTGTGGTAGAAGTGCTGACCACCAATGCAGGGATTATCGCCAAGCGTGCCGGACAGGAAGTAGGCGTTAAATATGTACTGGATCTGAGAGATTTTCCGGGAGATCCGATTCAGAGCAAAGTAGTGCATGATTTTCAGATTATTCTGGATGATCCGGAAGTGGATATCGTAGTTGAGACCATGGGAGGAACAAAACCTGCCTATGAGTTTGTGAAAAAGGCACTGCTGGCAGGAAAGAGCGTATGTACTTCCAACAAAGAACTGGTAGCAGCTTATGGTGCAGAGTTGGTTCATCTTGCAAAAAGCAAGAGCGTGAACTTCCTTTTTGAGGCCAGTGTAGGAGGAGGAATTCCTGTGATCCGTCCGTTGAACCAGAGCCTTACCGCAGATAAGATCCTGAAGATCAATGGTATTTTGAATGGAACTACAAATTATATTCTTACTAAGATGGCGAAAGAAGGTTCCGATTTTGATGTGGTTTTGAAAGAAGCTCAGGAATTGGGATATGCCGAAAAAGATCCGACAGCGGATGTAGAAGGATATGATGCCTGCCGAAAAATCGCCATTTTGACATCGTTGGCCTATGGAAAACAGGTCAATTATGAAGAGGTATATACGGAAGGAATCACCAAGATTACAGCAGAAGATTTCAAATATGCGGAGAAATTGGAAGCAGCTATCAAGATTTTTGGTTCCAGCCGCAAAGAGGGCGGTAAACTTTATGCGATGGTAGCGCCACAGATGATCCGCCGTGACAATCCATTGTTTGCGGTAGAAGGTGTATTTAATGCTATCTGTGTAACCGGTAATATGCTGGGGGATGTAATGTTCTACGGCAAAGGAGCCGGCAAAGAAGCAACAGCCAGCGCTGTTGTATCGGATGTAGTAGATGCAGTAAAACATATGAACATCAATGTGATGACAATCTGGGAAGACGAAAAGATGATAGTAGAGCCATTGGAAGAGATGGAAAACCGTTTCTTTGTCCGCATTGGAAAAGAAGAGAAAGAGAAAGTAGAAAAACTCTTTGATGAGCCGGAATTTGTAGATGCCGGTCTGGAAGGTGAGATTGGATTTGTGACAGAGAAAATCACAGAAGGCAGATTTGCGGAAGCATTAAAGGAATTGTCTACTGTGATTACACGGATCCGTGTTGATTTTTAAGGTTATTAGTTTAAATTTTTTGTTATTCATTTTTATACTCCCAAAAGCAAAAGGCTGTCAGAAAAACTGACAGCCTTTTGCTTTACCTGAAAAGAAACATCTGATTATGAAAGATTGCTGATAACAGATGTGATCTGTGCCGGTTCATATGGTTTCTGAATAAATTCAGAAGCACCAAGTTTAATGGCTTCAACCATTTTGCCTTTCTGACCTGCCGCCGTGATCATAACCACTTTGGCTTCCGGATCGTGTTCCATGATCTTGCGCAGAGTGCCCAGACCATCCAAAACAGGCATAGTAATATCCAGGGTTATGATGTCGGGTTGTAACTCAATATACTGTTCAAAACCTTCCTGGCCGTTTGACGCTTCTCCTATAATTTCCTGACCGCTGTTTTCCAAAATGTTTTTTAACATACGGCGGGAAGTTCTGGAATCGTCTACTATCAAAATCTTTGCCATTGCAAGAACCTCCTAAAAATTAAGCTATTTTTATAATAAGATGTATCTTTTGTCCTTCTATATAAATTGGAAGAGCATAAAAATCCTCGTTATTATCGGATATAACTGTATCCAGATGATACTCTGGCGGCTCCATATCAATATGGATGTCCTGAAAACTAAGTTCGGCAGCGAATAAACCATTGACACAGTTGGTAAATTCGGCGACAGCATCTAAAGAATCCTCGTTTACTTCATCAAATTCCTCTTTGGCATATCCATCGGCGATCTTCAAAATGCCTCGATCGTCACTGCAAAAACCGAGAAAACCGCGGTAATCTCCGAAAGTGCGCTGAAGAGCTACGGCGTGAACTGGTAGTTCTTTGACAAAAGAGCCTTTTTCAAGGCGTATGTAGGAACTGACAAAACGCACAATGCAGCGAAGTGTCAGACCAATGAGATTCGTGTATTTTTCATCCTCGATCTGGACAAAAGCCGGTAAAAGCTGTTCGATATTGCCGTCTTTGATGGCGTTCATAACGGAATTGGAATATCCCATATCCCGCTGAAAAGCGGCGAGACATTCTGCGGATTCCTCGCAGGAGAGAATGCCGCCCTCCTTAAGAGCTTGTACAAAGATCAGGTACGGATTTCCCTGCCGGCCTAAAAGATATGTAATATCGGATGTGGTTAAGTATCCTTTTTCAACTGCTAAATCCCCAAACAACTTATCTGTCTGCATCTGCAGGTAATTTAATTCATTGGCCTGCGTGCGGGTGAGCATTCCCTCTGTCTCTGCAATTAACCCCAATTGCGCACGATTCGCTTTAATGTATTCCATACAGGAGTTGAATTGGTCATCAGTAATTTTGCCTGTATCCAGCAAATATTTCCCAAAAAACTGACTAAACATAAAAATCTCCTTTCAATTGTGTTATTTTTATTATACAATAGAACGAAGAAAATGGAAAGAATAAAGTTAAAAACATAGAGAGAAAGGATGTGCAGCGATGGCAGGCTCAGTACTGGGAGAGGTTTTTAAGGTTTCCACATGGGGAGAGTCCCATGGGGCAGGTGTAGGTGTGGTTGTGGATGGTTGCCCCGCAGGAATTGATTTGTGCGAGGAGGATATCCAGCGATGCCTGAACCGGAGAAAACCGGGAGAGACCAGGTATTCCACACCGAGAAAAGAAGGGGACGTGGTCCGCATCATGTCTGGTGTTTTTGAAGGAAAAACAACGGGCACACCTATTTCTCTTGTGGTAGAAAATACATCCCAGCGTTCTGCGGATTATTCGGAGATCGCCAATTATTACCGCCCGGGACACGCAGATTATACCTTTGATGCTAAATATGGTTTCAGAGATTATCGTGGAGGCGGCCGTTCTTCCGGACGGGAGACCATTGGCCGTGTGGCGGCAGGAGCCATTGCGCTGAAGATACTGGAGAGGCTGGGAATCCAGGTGACGGCCTACACCCGCCAGATCGGTCCGTATCAGTGCCGGAAGGAATACTTACAGTATGAAAATATTGAAAAAAGTCCACTCAGAATGCCGGATCTACAGGTGTCGGAACAGGCAGAGGAATATCTGGCCGGCAAAATGCAGGAAATGGATTCTTCCGGCGGGATGATCGAGTGCGTTGTGTCAGGGATGCCGGCTGGCGTGGGAGAACCGGTATTTGGCAAACTGGACGCCTGTCTGGCGTCGGCTGTTTTTTCTATTGGTGCCGTAAAAGGCGTGGAGATCGGTGCCGGTTTTTCGGTGGTGGATAAAACCGGTTCCCAGAATAATGATGATTTTTATATGGCACCGGATGGCACGGTGAAAAAACATACCAACTTTGCAGGGGGGATCCTGGGTGGTATCAGTGATGGAGACGACATCGTGCTGCGGGCGGCCTTTAAACCTACACCGTCTATTTTTCAGAAGCAGAAAACAGTAAACCGGCAGGGGGAGGATATTGAGATCCAGATCAAGGGAAGACATGATCCCATCATTGTGCCTAGAGCGGTTGTGGTAGTAGAGGCCATGACAGCGCTGACTATTGTAGACCGGCTTTTTGTGGGAATGACAAGCAGAATGGAATGGATTGAAAAGATTTATGTCAAATAGAGTCCTTTTGTGTCGTTTTTACATAAAATAAAAATAAAAGAGGTAGGGTGTAATGGAAAAACGATATGGCCGTCTGGCAGATGAGGGGGAACGGATCCTGGTGGAAGATGAGACTACGATCTATGAGGTGGATGTCCGCTGTATGGAATGTCAGAAGGAGAAGGGGCACCGGTTTTTGAATGAGGAAAAAGATCTCACCGGTAATAAGAAAAACATCTAATAAGCACCCGGCGGCAAGATGAGTTGCAGCCGGGTGCTTTTTTGCCTGAATACACAGGTTTGTTATTTGCTTAAGGAGATTTAGAATCCACAGCCGCAGCCAAAGCCGCCGTTTCCACCGCAGCAGCAAAGGATCAACAGGATCCAGAGGATGCAGCTGCAGTCACCGGAACCGCCACATCCACCGTTTCCAAAACCACCGCAGCAGAACAGAAGAAGAATTACTAACAGGCAGGAAGAATTGTTTCCTTCGTTGCAGGAGCAGCCTCCGCCGCACTGTGTTGCTGATAAATCACTCATTTATTGTTGCCTCCTAATATCTATTACAGTTTTAATCTATGCACAGGGGGAGAGATGTGTTCAAATTTATTTGGTTTTCCGAAATTTTATTTGTATATAGGGCAAGATTATAGTATAATGATGTATGCGCAGAGGTGGGTGAAAGGGGTAACACGAGAAATGAAGAAGATTTTTATGATAGGGCTGCTTTTTATAAGCACTCTGTTTTTGTTTGCCTGTGGCAGCCGGAAAAGTGTCGGAAATACTAAGGCACCGGTTGTTACCAAAACACCTGAAGAGAGCGGAAAAACCACGGTGGCGGCTGTAGATGTATCAGATACGGAAGCCTTTAATATGGCAGAAGAGCTGGTAAAGAACATGAGCCTGGAAGAGAAAGTGGGACAGATGTTTCTGGTGTCTTTGTCCAAACTGGATGATCCCAGGGGACAGGCAACGGTATATGAAGTTTCCGACGAGATGTTGGAAAAGATACGGCAGTATCATATTGGCGGAGTAATCCTGGGACAGCAGAATATCAAGAATCAGAGGCAGACCAGGATGCTGACAGACAGGTTGCAAGGTGCTGTGTCCGGTGCACCGCTGTATGTAGCGGTAGAAGAAGACGGCGGCGGAGATTATTCCGTGTCGGCGGCATGCCCGGAGTTGAAAGCCGGAGGCTATATGGTGCCGGAGGAAATGGGCAGGAATATGACCAGCCTGCAGGTGTACCAGAAGGGCCTTGGTATTGGAAATGAATTACGCAGTTTTGGTATCAACATGGTGTTGGGTCCGGTGGCAGATGTGGCCTACGACGGCAATAAAAAATACGGCAGCAGATGTTTTAGTTCGGATCCGGATACGGCAGCAGAGATGACAGCGAATATGGTCAAGGGATATACAGAGGCCGGTGTGGCTGCTACGATGCGGTATTTTCCGGGGAATGGAATGGTGTCAGGAGATACGACTCTTGACATACAGGAAAACAAGGAAACGCTGATGCAGCTGCGTGATAATGAGTTCAGTGTTTATTCCGATGGGATGGATGCCGGAGCCGGCTGTATCATGGTATCTAATGTGTATATGAAAAAATTGGTTAAAGATAAGGTCCCGGCCTTTATGTCTCAGGAGATCGTGACAAAACTTCTCCGGGATGAGCTGGGCTTTGACAAAGTGGTGCTGACATCTTCATTAAGCGAAGATGCAGTTACAAAGAATTTTTCCCAGGATTATGCCATTGTGGAGGCTGTGAATGCCGGCTGTGATGTGATCTGTCAGCCCCAGCGGCTGGAAGAGGCTTATCAGATCCTGATGAACGCAGTGCGTACAGGAAATATTGACGAAAAAGTGATCAACACGGCGGTCTGCCGGATCTTGACCAACAAGATCACAGGTGGTGTGCTTGTGTTAAATAATAATGAAATGCAATAATGTTATCACATAACATAGGAGGACAAAATGAGCACTCAGGTGGATGAATTTTATTCAGATGGTTTGCATGAGGAATGCGGTGTATTTGGAGTCTATGATCTGGATGGTGTGGATGTGGCATCTACAGTCTATTATGGATTATTTGCCTTACAGCATCGTGGACAGGAAAGCTGTGGTATTGCAGTCAGTGATACCGAGGGCCCCAAGGGCAAAGTGATGGCTTCCAAAGGAATGGGTCTTGTCAATGAAGTCTTTGACGGGGAAAAACTGGAGAAGCTAAAAGGAAATATCGGAGTAGGGCATGTGCGCTATTCTACGGCAGGAGCAAGTAATTCCCAGAATGTACAGCCGTTGGTATTGAACTATGTAAAAGGTATTCTGATGCTGGCTCACAATGGGAACCTGGTAAACGCACTGGAACTCCGGAAAGAGTTGGAGTACACAGGAGCTATTTTTCAGACGACCATCGACACAGAGGTGATCGCTTATCTGATTGCCAGAGAACGCTTGAATGTAGGCAGTGTTGAAGATGCTGTGAAAAATGCTATGAAGAAGTTAAAGGGAGCTTATTCCCTGGTTATTTCCAGCCCGAGAAAACTCATCGGTGCCAGGGATCCATTTGGCTTCCGTCCATTGGTGATCGGCAAGAGAGACAATGCTTATATGCTGGCCAGTGAGACTTGTGCACTGGATGCAGTGGGAGCTGAGTTTGTCCGGGATGTAAAACCGGGTGAGATCGTTATGCTGGATAAGGATGGTATTACTTCAGATGAGAGCATGTGCATCCAGAAACCGGCCAGATGTATTTTTGAGTATATCTATTTTGCCAGACCGGACAGTTATGTAGATGGTGTCAGCGTGTATAATTCCCGTATCATGGCGGGAAAGATCCTGGCGCAGATGCATCCGGCGGAGGCAGACATTGTAATCGGCGTTCCGGATTCCGGAAATGCGGCAGCGATGGGGTTTGCCCTTCAGTCAGGAATCCCATACGGTGTAGGATTTGTTAAGAACAGTTATGTAGGAAGAACCTTTATCAAACCGAAGCAGTCAGCCAGGGAGAGCAGTGTTCATATCAAACTGAATGCGCTGAAAGAAGTAGTCCGGGGCAAGAGAGTTGTTATGGTAGATGATTCTATCGTCCGGGGAACTACCAGTGGCCTGATCGTTCAGATGCTGAAAGATGCCGGAGCGACAGAAGTTCATGTAAGGATCAGTTCACCACCGTTTTTGTTCCCATGTTATTTCGGAACAGATGTACCAAGCTGCGACCAGTTGATTGCTCATGAACATACAGTGGACCAGATCTGCGACTTGATCGGGGCGGATTCCCTTGGCTACCTGGATGGCGAGAGACTGCCTGAATTGATCGAAGGGGAGACGGGATATTGTGACGCATGCTTCTCAGGAAATTATCCGGTAGAACCACCAAAGGAAGATATTCGAGGAGATTTTGATAAATAACACAAGAAAGGAATATGAAAAATGAGTACAGATAACTATGTAAGCCCATTGTCAGAGAGATATGCCAGTAAAGAGATGCAGTACATTTTTTCTCCGGATATGAAGTTCAGCACATGGAGAAGACTGTGGATTGCTTTGGCAGAAACAGAAAAAGAACTGGGATTGAAAGATGCAGATGGCAACCCTCGCATTACGGACGAGCAGATTGAAGAACTGAAAGCTCATGTTCACGACATTAACTATGATGTGGCAAAAGCCAGAGAAAAAGAGGTCCGTCATGATGTAATGAGCCATGTATATGCTTATGGAAAACAGTGCCCGAAGGCAGCAGGAATCATCCATCTGGGTGCAACTTCCTGCTATGTAGGAGACAACACCGATGTGATCATTATGACAGAGGCGTTGAAGCTGGTAAAGAAAAAACTGGTGAATGTAATTGATATTTTGTCTAAATTTGCCATGGAGTATAAAGATCTTCCAACTTTGGCATTTACTCATTTCCAGCCGGCGCAGCCTACTACTGTAGGTAAAAGAGCCACACTTTGGATCCAGGAACTGGTAATGGATTTGGAGGATCTGGATCATGTTCTTTCTCATATGAAACTTCTTGGCTCCAAGGGAACAACGGGAACACAGGCAAGTTTCCTGGAATTGTTTGATGGAGATGAGAGTAAATGTAAAGAAGCAGATAGACTGATCGCCGAGAAAATGGGATTTGATGCCTGCTTCCCTGTTTCGGGACAGACTTATTCCAGAAAACTGGATACGAGAGTGGTAAATGTTCTGGCAGGAATTGCAGCCAGTGCGCATAAATTTTCCAATGATATCCGTCTGCTTCAGCATTTAAAAGAAGTAGAGGAGCCATTTGAAAAGAGCCAGATCGGTTCTTCCGCCATGGCATACAAGAGAAACCCGATGCGCAGCGAGCGTATTGCATCTCTTTCCCGCTATGTTATGATCGATGCGTTGAATCCGGCTATCACTTCTGCGACTCAGTGGTTTGAAAGAACGCTGGATGACTCTGCCAACAAGCGTCTCAGCGTGGCAGAAGGATTTTTAGCTATTGATGGTATCCTGGATCTGTATATGAATGTGGCAGACGGTCTGGTAGTATACGATAAAGTAATTACCAAGAGACTGATGTCTGAACTTCCGTTTATGGCGACAGAAAATATTATGATGGATGCAGTAAAGGCCGGCGGAAACAGACAGGAACTGCATGAGAAGATCCGTGAACTGTCCATGCAGGCGGGAGCCAATGTAAAACAGAAAGGTCTGGACAATAACCTGCTGGAGTTGATCGCAGCAGACGATGCATTCCCGATGACTTTGGAAGAATTACAGAAAACTATGGATCCTTCCAAGTATGTGGGCCGTGCGCCAAGCCAGGTAAAAGAGTTTGTTGAGGAAATTGTACAGCCAATACTGACAGAAAACAAAGATCTGATCGGAATGACAGCAGAGATCAACTGCTAATCAGTGAAAATAAGATAAAGAAGCATCTGCGGAGCGGATTTCGCAGATGTTTCTCTTTTATATAGGAAGAAAGTGAGTTGGAAAATATGTGGATTGCAGATGGATGGAAGGATTATGAGGTGTTAGATACTTCATCCGGAGAAAAATTAGAGCGGTGGGCTGATTATATTCTGGTTCGGCCGGATCCCCAGGTAATCTGGGAGACGCCCCATAATGCACCGGAATGGAAAAAGAAAAATGGCCATTATCACAGAAGCAACAAAGGAGGCGGCCAGTGGGAGTTTTTTAATCTGCCGGAGCAGTGGCAGGTGACTTACGATCTGAAGCATTTGCCGGAGAGAAAAAATACCCTGCGCTTCAACCTGAAGCCATTTAGTTTTAAGCATACAGGACTTTTCCCTGAACAGGCAGTGAACTGGGACTGGTGCAGTGGCAAGATCGCGGCGGCGAAAGAAAAAAATCCAGGCAGAGAAATCAAAGTGCTAAACTTGTTTGCTTATACCGGCGGCGCCACGGTGGCATGTGCCAAGGCCGGAGCGGCAGTGACTCATGTAGATGCGTCCAAAGGCATGGTGACCTGGGCCAAAGAAAATGCTTATGAGTCAGGACTTGCCGAGGCGCCGATCCGTTATCTGGTAGATGACTGTGTAAAATTCGTAGAAAGAGAGATCCGCCGGGGAAATCATTATGATGGAATTATCATGGATCCGCCTTCCTATGGAAGGGGGCCAAAGGGAGAAATCTGGAAAATAGAAGAAAAGATTTATCCACTGGTGCAGCTCTGCACTAAAATCCTTTCAGAAAAGCCGTTGTTTTTTTTGATCAATTCATACACTACCGGATTGCAGCCGGCTGTTTTGTCATATATGATGAAACTGGAATTGCAGCGCAAGTTTGGAGGGAGCGTCCAGGCGGAAGAAATCGGTCTTCCGGTCCGGGGGAAGGATGGATTGATACTTCCATGCGGTGCCAGCGGAAGATGGAGCGAAAATATTTAAAAAAATCAAGAAAATTCCTTGCAATAGGCAGAAAACTATGTTACACTAGTCAATGCTGTGACATGATAGCGTAGAAGCGTGAGGTTGCCACCATCTGGTGGGTTTTTCCGTGGAGCGAATGTCAAGAGACCGAAGATCAGCATTTCGGTCGGTAACCCTGACGGCAAGTCACTGTACAGTAACATATTTTCTGCCTTTTTGAGCAGATAAACGCGTGTGTCTCATCTCTGAGTGATCAGAGATATTTACAATGAACCGATAGGACACACACGGATGAGTGTACAGTCACCACTTGTCGTACTAATCAAAACGAGTACGAAAAGGAGGCGGCTATTTTTTATGGCAAGTCAACAGAAAATGAGAATTATTTTAAAGGCGTACGATCATCAGTTGATCGACTTTGCAGCAGCTAAATTGGTAGAGACTGTAAAGAAAAACGGAGCAAAGGTTAGTGGGCCTGTGCCACTGCCTACTAAGAAAGAGGTTGTTACAATTCTTAGAGCGGTACACAAGTACAAAGACTCCCGTGAACAGTTCGAGCAGAGAACTCACAAGAGACTGATCGATGTATTGTCACCATCTCAGAAAACAGTAGATGCACTTTCAAGACTGGAATTGCCTGCTGGTGTGGCGATTGATATCAAAATGAAAAATGCTTAATGCATGATTTTGATGCATTGGTTATGATGCAGGTCTACGGTTCAGGACACGGCAGTAACCATCTAGGATGATTGTTCTTTAATAAGAGACAATCCGCTGTAGAATATTTAGGAGGAAAAGGAAAATGAAAAAGGCTATCGTAGCTACCAAAGTTGGAATGACACAGATTTTCAACGAAGACGGTGTTTTGACACCTGTAACAGTGCTGCAGGCTGGTCCGGTTTATGTTTCTCAGATCAAGACAGTTGAGAATGACGGATATGAAGCAGTACAGGTTGCATTTGGCGATGTTCGCGAAAAACTTGTGAACAAACCAGAAAAAGGACACTTGGCAAAAGCAGGAATCGAGAATAAGAGATTCTTGACAGAGTTCAAATTTGAGAACGCTGCTGAGTACGAATTAGGACAGGAAATTAAAGCAGACATCTTTGAAGCCGGCGACAAGATTGATGTTACCGCAAAGACAAAAGGACATGGTTTCCAGGGTGCGATCAAGCGTCACGGACAGTCCCGCGGACCAATGGGTCACGGTTCCAAATTCCATAGACATGCAGGTTCCAATGGTTCAGCATCGGATCCTAGCAAGGTTTTCAAAGGCAAGAAAATGCCTGGTCAGATGGGTGCAGTACAGGTTACAATCCAGAATCTTGAGGTTGTACGCGTAGATGCAGAGAGCAACCTGCTCTTAGTAAAAGGTGCCGTACCAGGACCTAAAAAATCAACAGTAATCATTAAAGAATCCGTTAAGGCATAACTTTTCGGAAAGGAGGAAGACACAGATGGCAAGCGTATCTGTTTATAATAAGGAAGGCAAAGAAGTTGAGAAGTTAGAACTCAATGATTCCGTATTTGCCGCTCCGGTAAATGAGCATTTGGTTCATAGAGCAGTTGTTTTACAGCTCGCTAACAAACGCCAGGGAACACAGAAAGCAAAAACTCGTTCTGAAGTTCGCGGCGGTGGTAGAAAACCTTGGAGACAGAAAGGAACTGGTCATGCAAGACAGGGTTCAATCCGTGCTCCACAGTGGACAGGCGGCGGTGTTGTATTCGCACCGGTACCAAGAGATTATTCTTTCAAAATGAACAAGAAAGAGAAAGCAGCAGCGATGAAATCTGTTTTGACTACTAAGTTGAACGAAGAGAAACTGATCGTTGTAGATGCTTTGGATTTTGAAGCTCCAAAGACAAAAGAAATGAAAGCGGTTTTAGATAACTTGAAAGTTGCAAAAGCTCTTGTAGTTGTAGACGAGGCAGCAGTAAATGCAATCCTTTCTACTAACAACCTGAAAGAAGCAAGAGGCGTTTACAGCAACTCCATCAGCGTATATGATATTTTGAAATATGATACCGTTGTTGTTACTAAGAGCGCTGTAAAAGCAATCGAGGAGGTGTACGCATAATGGCAGATTTGAAATATTATGATATTATTTCCAAACCAGTGATCACAGAGAAATCTATGGCTGGCATGGAGTTCAAAAAATACACATTCTATGTACACACAGAAGCAACAAAGTCTCAGATCAAAGAAGCAGTTGAGAAAATGTTCCCAGGAACAAAGGTTTCCAAAGTTAACACAATGAATGTTGATGGTAAGAAACGCAGAAGAGGCATGGTAGTTGGAAAGACTGCTAAGCGCAAAAAAGCAATTGTTCAGCTGACAGAAGACAGCAAAGACATTGAGATTTTTGAAGGATTATAAGAGCTTTTAAGATTGAAAGGAGTGTAAATCATGGGAATTAAAACATATAACCCATATACCCCTTCTAGAAGACAGATGAGCGGATATGATTTCAAGGAGATCACAACATCTACTCCAGAAAAATCATTGACTGTTTCTTTGAAGAAGAATGCAGGTCGTAATGCTCAGGGTAAGATCACTGTAAGACATCACGGTGGCGGTTCTAGAAGAAAATATAGAATCATTGACTTTAAGAGAAACAAAGATGGAATTCCGGCAACAGTTAAGACAATCGAGTACGATCCAAACAGAACAGCAAATATCGCGCTGGTTTGCTATGCAGACGGTGAGAAGAGATACATCCTTGCTCCTGTAGGATTGAAAGTAGGCCAGACTATCATGAACGGTGAAACAGCAGAAGTTCGTGTTGGTAACTGCATGGAATTGAAAGATATGCCAGTTGGTACTCAGATCCACAACATCGAGATGTATCCGGGACATGGCGGACAGTTAGTTCGTGCAGCCGGTGTCAGCGCTCAGTTGATGGCTAAGGAAGGCAAATATGCGATCATTCGTATGCCATCCGGAGAAATGAGAATGGTTCCTATCATCTGCCGTGCATCTATCGGACAGGTAGGAAACACAGAGCACAACCTTGTAAATATCGGTAAAGCAGGTCGTAAACGCCACATGGGTATCCGCCCAACCGTTCGTGGATCTGTTATGAACCCTAATGACCATCCACATGGTGGTGGTGAAGGTAGAGCTCCTGTTGGTCGTCCAGGCCCATGTACACCTTGGGGTAAACCTGCTCTTGGTTATAAGACTAGAAAGAAAAACAAACAGTCTAACAAGATGATCATCAGAAGACGCGATGGTAAAGCTTTAAGTAAATAAGGAGGTTGCGTGAAATGGCACGTTCATTAAAAAAAGGACCTTTCGCAGACGCTCATCTTCTTAAGAAGATCGACGCTATGAATGAGTCAGGAGATAAATCTGTAATTAAAACCTGGTCCCGTCGTTCTACAATCTTCCCAAGCATGGTAGGACATACCATTGCTGTTCATGATGGAAGAAAACATGTACCTGTATATGTTACAGAAGATATGGTAGGACACAAACTTGGTGAGTTCGTTCTTACAAGAACTTACAAAGGACATGGCAAAGACGAGAAGAGAGGTTAATGGTGCAAGGGCCATTGGCCCCCGCATCGTGAAGTATTTGATATAGTATGAAAGGAGGTTTCTGAGAAGTGGCTAAAGGACATAGATCACAGATCAAGAAAGAAAGAAACCAGAACAAAGATACAAGACCATATGCTAAGTTGTCACATGCTAGAATCTCTGCACAGAAGGCAGGATTTGTATTGGATGCCATTCGTGGCAAGGATGTGCAGACTGCACTTGGTATTTTGGAATACAACCCAAGATATGCGTCTTCAGTAATCAAAAAGTTGCTGAATTCCGCAATTGCAAATGCTGAGAATAACAATGGCATGAACCCAGAAAATCTTTATGTAGATGAGTGCTTTGCAAACAAAGCAACAACAATGAAGAGAATCAGACCAAGAGCTCGTGGTATGGCTTACCGCATCGAGAAGAGAATGTGCCATATTACAATCATCTTGAATGAAAGATAGTGAAAGGAGATTAAGATGGGACAAAAAGTTAATCCACACGGTTTAAGAGTCGGTGTTATCAAAGACTGGGAGTCCAGATGGTTTGCAGATGATGATAACTTTTCAGACAACTTGGTAGAAGATTATAAGATCCGTGAATTTTTAAAGAAAAAATTGTATCATGCAGGAATCTCTAAGATTGAGATTGAGAGATCTGCAGATCGCGTTAAAGTTTTAGTTTATACTGCTAAACCAGGTGTTGTTATTGGTAAGGGCGGTGCTGAGATCGAGAAACTGAAAGGCGAACTTGCTAAGTATTCTACAAAGAAAGTTCTTGTAGATATCAAAGAAGTTAAGCGTCCGGACAGCGATGCTCAGTTAGTAGCAGAGAATATCGCTCAGCAGCTTGAGAATCGTATTTCTTTCCGTCGTGCAATGAAATCTTGCATGGGAAGAGCTATGAAAGCAGGCGCAAAGGGAATCAAGACATCTTGTTCCGGTAGACTTGGTGGAGCTGATATGGCTCGTACAGAGTTCTACAGCGAGGGAAATATTCCTCTTCAGACACTTCGTGCAGATATCGATTACGGATTTGCTGAAGCAAACACAACTTATGGTAAGATCGGTGTTAAGACATGGGTTTACCACGGTGAAGTACTTCCAACCAAAGGCGGAAAAACTGCCAAAGCTAGTTCAAAGGAAGGGAGCGATAAATAATGTTAATGCCTAAAAGAGTAAAACGTCGTAAACAGTTCCGCGGTTCCATGAAAGGAAAAGCAATGCGCGGTAATAAAATCACATACGGTGAATTTGGTCTTGTTGCAACAGAGCCATGTTGGATTCGTTCCAATCAGATCGAGGCAGCCCGTATCGCCATGACTCGTTACACAAAGCGTGGCGGTAAAGTATGGATCAAGATTTTCCCTGATAAGCCGGTTACTAAGACACCTGCTGAAACTCGAATGGGTAAAGGTAAAGGTGCTCTGGAGTACTGGGTTGCAGTAGTAAAACCAGGAAGAGTAATGTTTGAGATTGCTGGTGTACCAGAAGAAACAGCAAGAGAAGCACTTCGTCTTGCAATGCACAAGTTGCCATTGAAATGTAAGATCGTTTCTCGTGCAGACTTAGAAGGAGGTTCGGGCAGTGAAGAGTAAGGAATTTTTAAATGGAATAGCAGATATGTCATTGGCAGAGCTGAATGATGAGTTAGTAGCTGCTAAGAAGGAACTTTTTAACTTAAGATTCCAGAACGCAACAAACCAACTTGACAATACAAGCAGAATTAAAGAAGTTAGAAGAAACATTGCTCGTATTCAGACAGCAATGGCTCAGGAAAAGAAAGCAGCTAACTAGGAAAGGAGGATTTTGTTGTGGAAAGAAATCTGAGAAAAACCCGTACAGGTAAAGTGGTAAGTAACAAGATGGACAAAACAATCGTTGTAGCAGTATTGGACAATGTAAAACATCCACTTTATGGTAAAATCGTAAAAAGAACTTATAAATTAAAAGCTCATGACGAGAACAATGAGTGCAACATTGGTGATACAGTTAAGGTAATGGAGACAAGACCACTGTCTAAGGACAAGAGATGGAGACTTGTTGAGATCATCGAAAAGGCTAAATAAAACCAATATAATGAGACTCATGAAAGGAGTATTTGTGTTATGGTACAGCAGGAAACCAGATTAAAAGTTGCTGATAACACTGGAGCAAAAGAGTTGTTGTGCATCCGTGTTCTTGGCGGTTCTGTTAGAAGATATGCGGCAGTTGGCGATATCATCGTTGCTACGGTTAAAGATGCAACACCAGGCGGAGTTGTTAAAAAAGGTGATGTTGTAAAAGCGGTTGTAGTCAGAACAGTAAAGGAGATTCGTCGTCCGGATGGTTCTTATATTCGTTTTGATGAAAACGCAGCAGTAATCATCAAAGATGACAAGACTCCAAGAGGAACTCGTATTTTTGGACCGGTAGCTAGAGAGTTAAGAGACAAACAATTCATGAAGATTGTGTCCTTAGCACCAGAAGTATTATAAGGAGGTGTCCCTAAGTGGCAACATCAAAGATTAAAAAAGGTGATACCGTTCGCGTTATTGCCGGTGTAGATAAAGGTAAAGAAGGAAAAGTCCTTGAGGTAAAAGGCTCTAAAGTTAAGGTTGAGGGCATCAACAAAGTAAAGATGCACATTAAACCAAACCAGTCCAACCCACAGGGCGGCATCGTAGAAGAAGAAGCATTCTTCGATGTATCCAATGTTATGTATGTTGTTAATGGCGAAGTTACCCGTATTGGATTCAAAGTAGAAGACAATAACAAAGTTCGCTATGCCAAAAAAACAGGCGCTGTTATTGACTAATAAAGAGAGGAGGTACTGTTAAAGATGGCTAGATTAAAAGAAACATATTTGAACGACATTGTTCCGGAAATGATGAAAAAGTTCGAGTATAAAAATATTATGCAGGTACCAAAGCTCGATAAGATTGTTATCAATATGGGCGTTGGTGAAGCAAAAGAAAATTCAAAAGTATTAGATACAGCAATCAGTGATCTTGAGATCATCGCAGGTCAGAAAGCTGTTGTAACAAGAGCAAAGAAATCCGTTGCTAACTTCAAACTTCGTGAGGGACAGCCAATTGGATGTAAAGTAACTCTTCGTGGTGCAAAAATGTATGAGTTCGCTGATCGTCTGATCAACCTTGCATTGCCACGAGTTCGTGACTTCCGTGGTGTAAATCCTAACGCATTTGATGGCCGTGGAAACTACGCTCTTGGAATTAAAGAGCAGTTGATTTTCCCTGAAATCGAGTATGATAAAGTGGATAAAGTAAGAGGTATGGATATTATCTTCGTTACCACTGCTCAGACGGATGAGGAAGCTCGTGAACTTTTGACACAGTTTGGTATGCCTTTCAAGAAATAAATAGGAGGAAGAATTCATGGCTAAAACATCTATGAAGATTAAACAGCAGCGTAAAGCAAAATTCTCTACAAGAGAATACAATCGTTGCAAAATCTGTGGTCGTCCACATGGTTATCTTAGAAAATACGGAATTTGCAGAATTTGCTTCCGTGAGTTAGCATATAAAGGCCAGATTCCTGGCGTGCGTAAAGCAAGCTGGTAAGAGCGTTTGCTTCGCAAGTTGTAAAGGAGGATATAACGAAATGACAATGAGTGATCCAATTGCAGATATGCTTACAAGAATCCGTAATGCAAACACTGCAAAACATGATACAGTTGATGTTCCAGCTTCCAAAATGAAGACCGCTATTGCAGAGATTCTTTTGAAAGAAGGATACATCAAGAGTTTTGAAATTGTAGAAGTGGATGGTTTTAATTCTATTCACATCACATTGAAATACGGTAAGGACAAGAATGAAAAAATCATTTCCGGTTTGAAGAGAATTTCCAAACCAGGTCTTCGTATTTACGCTGGTGCAGAAGAACTTCCTAAAGTATTAGGTGGTCTTGGCATCGCTATCATCTCTACAAACAAGGGAATCCTGACAGACAAGGAAGCCCGCAAAGAAAACGTTGGTGGAGAAGTACTTGCTTTTGTTTGGTAATCTTTACCAAACGAAAGTTTAGATATATGAAACAATCAACTCTAAAAAATATATAGGAGGTACCGGCATGTCACGAATTGGAAGAATGCCTATCGCTATACCTGCAGGCGTAACTGTAGATATTGCAGAAAATAATCAGGTGACGGTTAAAGGACCAAAGGGAACTCTTTCAAGAGTTTTACCTGCAGAAATGTCCATTACAAAAGAGGGAGAGGAAGTAAAAGTTTCCCGCCCAAATGATCTTAAGAAAATGAAATCTCTTCATGGTCTTACAAGAACACTGATCCAGAACATGATCATCGGTGTTACAGAAGGATACCAGAAGAAACTGGAAGTAAACGGTGTAGGTTACCGTGCTGCTAAGCAGGGTAAAAAACTGACACTTTCTCTTGGATACTCTCATCCGGTAGAGATGGAAGATCCAGAAGGAATCGAAGTTACTGTTGAAGGACAGAACCTGATCATTGTTTCCGGTATTGATAAAGAAAAAGTTGGCCAATATGCTGCTGAAATCCGTGAGAAGAGAGCACCAGAACCTTACAAAGGTAAAGGTATCAAATATCAGGATGAGGTTATCAGACGCAAAGTTGGTAAGACTGGTAAGAAATAGAAAGGAGTAAGTAGGAATGGTTAGTAAAACAAATAGAAGCGAAGTTCGCAAGAATAAACACAGAAGAATCCGTAGCCGTTTGTCTGGTACTCCTGAGAAACCACGTTTGGCTGTATTCCGAAGCAATAACCATATGTATGCACAGGTTATTGATGATGTCGCTGGTAATACAATCGTATCTGCTGCAACTACACAGGCAGATGTTAAGGAAGGTCTTACAAAGACAAACAATGTTGAGGCTGCTGCAAAGCTTGGCAGCGTGATCGCTAAAAAAGCTTTAGACAACGGAATCAAAGAAGTTGTATTTGACCGTGGCGGTTATATTTATCAGGGTAAAGTAAAAGCATTGGCAGACGCAGCAAGAGAAGCTGGTCTGGAATTCTAATCAAGGAGGAAAACACATGAAACGTGAGATTATTGATGCTAGTCAGTTTGAATTAGAAGATAAAGTAGTATCAATTAAACGTGTAACCAAGGTTGTTAAAGGTGGTCGTAATTTCCGATTCACAGCGTTAGTTGTAGTTGGCGACGGCAACGGACATGTTGGTGCAGGTTTAGGAAAAGCTATGGAAATTCCGGAAGCTATTCGTAAAGGAAAAGAGGACGCTATTAAGAAACTCATCGAAGTACCTTTGGATGAGAACAAGAGTATTCCTCATGATTATATTGGTAAATTCGGTAGTGCATCCGTATTGATGAAGAAGTCTCCAGAAGGTACTGGAATCATTGCTGGTGGTCCAGCCCGTGCCGTTTTGGATCTTGCAGGATTTAAAAACATCCGTACGAAGTCTTTAGGCTCCCGTAACAAACAGAATGTAGTTCTTGCTACAATCGAAGGTTTGAAAGCAATGAAGACTCCAGAGGAAGTAGCAAAACTTCGCGGTATTTCCGTAGAAGAAGTTTTGGGCTAGGAGGTGCAAAGAAATGGCAGGAAAGTTAAAAATTACATTAGTCAAGTCTACAATCGGTGCGATTCCTAAGCACAGAAAAACAGTAGAAGCTCTTGGCCTTAAGAAAGTAAATAAGACTGTAGAGATGCCTGACAACGCTGCTACCAGAGGTCAGATTCAGCAGATCAGACATCTTGTAAAGGTTGAAGAAATCTAATCAAGGAGGTGCACAAAATGAATTTATCAGAATTAAAACCGGCAGAAGGTTCTAAGCAGAGCAATGAGTTTAGAAGAGGCCGTGGACATGGTTCAGGAAATGGTAAGACCGCTGGTAAAGGTCATAAGGGACAGAAAGCTCGTTCAGGAGCTCCAAGACCTGGATTTGAAGGTGGCCAGTTGCCATTATACAGAAGATTACCTAAGAGAGGTTTCACTAACATTAACAGTAAAGAAATCGTAGCAATCAATGTAGATACATTGAACGCATTTGATGAGGGAACTGTTGTAACAGTTGAAGCTCTGGTAGAAAAGGGAATCATCAAAAATCCTAAAGATGGGGTAAAAATCCTCGGAAATGGAGAATTAACCAAAAAGCTTGAAGTAAAAGTAAATGCGTTCAGCGCAAGTGCTGCAGAAAAGATTCAGGCTGCTGGTGGAAAAGCAGAGGTGATCTAAGTGTTTCAAACGATTCAGAATGCGTTTAAGACAAAAGAAGTCCGTATGAAACTGCTTTATGTACTGTTTGCTCTGATCGTCGTGAGAATTGGATGTAATATTCCAATTCCCGGCGTAAACGGCAGCGTTATGCAGGAAATGTTCAACAACAACAAATCCCTCGGATTCCTTGACGTCATGACAGGTGGTTCATTCTCAAGAATGTCCATCTTTGCGTTGAATATTACACCTTATATCACTGCTTCCATTATTTTACAGCTTCTTACCATTGCCATTCCTCGTCTGGAGGAACTGCAGAAAGACGGTGAGGACGGAAGAAAGAAAATTAATGAGTATACTCGTTATCTTTCTATTGTTTTAGCTGTAATCGAAGGACTTGCTATGGTAATCGGATTCCGCAATCAGAACATTTTCAAAGAGAGCGGATATGTATCTATGATCGTAGCAGTTGTTTCTTTGACAGCAGGGGCTGCTTTCCTTATGTGGTTAGGTGAGCAGATAACTGTAAAGGGTGTAGGAAATGGTATATCCATTATCTTGTTGATTAATATCGTAGCAAGAATCCCAAGTGATCTGGCAGGCCTTTATAATACTTATATTAAGGGTGCTTCCAATATCACAAATGCATTGATTGCCGGTGTTATCATCGTAGCAGTCATTGTAGCTATGTATGTATTTATTGTATTTTTGCAGGACGGCGAGCGTCGCATTCCTGTACAGTATGCAAAGAAAATTCAGGGAAGAAAAGTGGCTGGCGGACAGTCAAGCCATATTCCACTGAAGGTAAATACCGCAGGTGTTATCCCAGTTATCTTTGCAAGTTCCATGATGTCTCTTCCAGTTGTAATTGCCAGCTTTGCAGGTATTTCACCGGCAACCGGTCCAAAGGCTACTTTCTTTCAGAAGTTTTTGACCGTCTGCAACCAGAGTTCCTGGTGTAAAGTAGGAAGCTGGGGAGAGTTTAAATATTCATTGGGATTGCTGGTGTACATCGCATTAGTTATTTTCTTTGCATATTTTTATACATCTGTAACTTTCAATCCTCTTGAGATTTCAAACAACATGAAAAAACAAGGTGGATTTATCCCGGGTATCAGACCTGGTAAACCAACCACAGATTATCTGACAAGTGTATTGAACAGCGTTATTTTCATGGGTGCAGTTGGAATGGTTATCGTATGTGTACTGCCAATTGTATTCTCAGGAGTATTTGGTGCCGATGTATCCTTCTCAGGAACATCTTTGATCATCGTAGTTGGTGTAGTAATTGAAACAATCAAGCAGATTGAATCCTTAGTATTAGTTCGACATTATAAGGGCTTCTTAGGAAATTAATCTGAATGTACTCAACCGGCCCCCCGCCAGAAGTGTCTTTTTTGGTGGGAGGTCGCTTGGGGTTATAGTAAGAAAAGGAAAGGTATTTTATGAAGATTGTTATGTTAGGAGCTCCGGGTGCCGGAAAAGGTACTCAGGCAAAAATGATTTCTGAAAAATATAATGTTCCACATATTTCCACAGGGGATATTTTCCGTGCAAATATCAAAGAGAATACACCTCTTGGCCAGAAGGCAAAGGAATATATGGACAAAGGTCTTTTGGTTCCGGATGAACTGGTAGTAGATCTGGTAGTAGACCGTCTGGCTCAGGATGATGCCAAAAACGGTTATGTACTGGATGGTTTTCCAAGAACCATTCCACAGGCTGAGGCATTGACAGAAGCACTGGATAAGATCGGTGAAAAACTGGATTATGCCATTGATGTAGAAGTGCCGGATGACAACATTATCAACCGTATGTCCGGAAGACGCGCCTGCGTTGCCTGTGGCGGAACTTACCATATTAAGTTCAACCCAACTAAGAAAGAGGGCATTTGTGATGCCTGTGGCGGCGAACTGATCCTGCGTGATGATGATAAGCCGGAGACAGTAAAACAGAGACTGACCGTTTATCACGATCAGACACAGCCGTTGATCGACTATTATACAAAAGAAGGAATTCTCAAAGAAGTCGATGGAACATTAGATTTGCAGGCAGTATTTGCAGAAATCGTAAAAATTCTGGAGAAATAATAAAGATTATAGCAGAGAATGGAGGCCGGGATAATGGCAGTAACAGTAAAATCCCAAGATGAAATCAACCGAATGAGAGATGCCGGTAAAATATTGGCAGAAGTCCACGAAAAACTGGAAGAAATCATAAAGCCGGGTATTACGACACTGGAGATTGACCGCAAAGGAGAAGAATTTATCCGCAATGCGGGCTGTATTCCTTCTTTTAAAGGATATGAGGGATATCCAGCCTCTATCTGCGTATCGATTAATGATGAAGTAGTACATGGAATTCCGACAGATGAGCATGTTTTGTTTGAAGGAGATATTGTCAGTCTGGATGCAGGTGTGATCTATAAAGAGTATCAGTCCGATGCAGCCAGAACCCATGGAGTGGGAAAAATATCGGAAGAAGATCAGAAACTGATCGATGTTACGAAAGAAAGTTTTTTCCGTGGGATCCAGTTCGCCAGAGCAGGCAGACATCTGTACGAAATATCATCAGCAATCCAGAAATATGTGGAATCCAATGGATTCTCCATTGTAAGAGAGTTAGTTGGTCATGGCATCGGACGGGAGATGCATGAAGATCCTCAGATCCCGAACTTTAAGCCCATTGGAAGAGGAATTAAGTTGTGTCCGGGTATGACTTTGGCCATTGAGCCAATGGTAAATGCCGGTAAGAGAGATATATGGATTCTGGAAGATGACTGGACTGTTGTGACCAGAGATGGTTCTAAGGCAGCTCATTATGAGAATACAATACTCATTACAGACGGCGATCCGGAAATTTTGTCGCTTGCTTAGTTAGAGGGAGTACCGTGAAAGCAGAAAGAAACTGCTGGTGCTTCGGAATGGAGGTAAAAATGTCGAAAGCGGATGTTATCGAAATCGAGGGAGTTGTAATCGAAAAACTTCCTAATGCAATGTTTCAGGTAGAATTAGAAAACGGACATAAGGTACTGGCACATATCAGCGGAAAGCTTCGTATGAATTATATTCGTATTTTGCCAGGAGATAAGGTAACTTTGGAGTTGTCCCCTTATGATTTAACAAAGGGAAGAATTGTTTGGCGTGATAAGTAAAAAAAAGAATGAATTCACACTTGCAATTTGAAAAACATTATGTTACAATTGTACTCGGACTTTTTTGAAAGGAGGGTATTACTGTGAAAGTTAGATCATCAGTAAAACCAATTTGCGAAAAATGCAAAGTCATTAAAAGAAAGGGCAGAGTCAGAATTATCTGCGAAAACCCAAAACACAAGCAAAGACAAGGCTAATGAATCATTTCGAAAACCTAAAGAGGGCGTCTTTAGGTTGTTTTCGTGTAAATATATTCAAGTTCTTGCTTTCTGTGTTACAGCATTCCACCGTCATACAATCAGGAATGTTGTGATATCGCAACGGTAAGCGATGCAGAAGTCTCCTTAAACCGCAGGAACGCGGGGCGGGTTCTTATTCTGCAGAGTTGTTGTGATTTAAAGCGGCTGCAGTGTGTTCCCAGTGAATACACACAATTTGAAGTGACGCAACAGCGTCGAAATTTACAATAATAAAAATGGAGGTGTAAAGCGCACATGGCTCGTATTAGCGGTGTAGATTTACCAAGAGAAAAACGTGTTGAAATAGGTCTTACCTATATTTACGGAATTGGCGTAGCAAGCTCAAAAAGAATTTTGGCAGAGGCTAATGTTAATCCGGATATCCGTTGTAAAGATTTGACGGATGAAGATGTTTCTAAGATTCGTGATGTTATCGACCGTACACAGGTTGTAGAAGGTGATCTTCGTAGAGAAGTTGCTTTGAACATCAAGAGATTACAGGAAATTGGATGCTACCGTGGAATTCGTCACAGAAAGGGACTTCCGGTTCGCGGACAGAAAACTAAGACGAATGCTAGAACAAGAAAAGGTCCAAAACGTACAGTAGCAAACAAGAAGAAATAATTTAGGAGGTAAGACAAGTGGCTAAACAAGTTAAAAAAGTGACAAAGAAGCGCGTCAAAAAGAATATTGACCGCGGACAGGCACATATTCAGTCATCTTTTAACAATACAATCGTAACACTGACAGACATGGAAGGAAACGCTATTTCCTGGGCAAGTGCAGGTGGACTTGGATTCCGTGGTTCTAAAAAGTCTACTCCATATGCAGCTCAGATGGCTGCAGAGACAGCAGCAAAGGCTGCACTGCCTCACGGATTGAAGTCAGTAGAAGTAATGGTTAAGGGACCAGGTTCAGGCCGTGAAGCTGCTATCCGTGCAATTCAGGCTTGTGGTATTGAAGTAACAAGTATTCAGGATGTTACACCTGTTCCACACAATGGTTGTAGACCACCAAAACGTAGAAGAGTTTAAGGAGGAAGATTAGAATGGCTATAGATAGAACGCCTGTTTTGAAAAGATGTAGATCTTTGGATTTGGATCCTGTATACTTGGGAATTGATAAGAAATCCAAGAGAAATGCCAGAACTGGTAAAAAGTTAAGTGAGTACGGTAGTCAGTTAAGAGAGAAGCAGAAAGCAAAATTCATCTACGGAGTTCTCGAGAAACCTTTCCGTAACTATTTTGCAAAAGCGCAGAAGTTGAAATACGGAACAACAGGTGACAACCTGATGATCTTGTTGGAGCTTAGACTTGACAATGTATTGTTCCGCCTTGGCTTTGCCCGTACAAGAAAAGAAGCTCGTCAGATCGTAGATCACAAGCATGTATTGGTAAATGGAAAACGCGTAAATATTCCATCTTACCAGGTAAAAGCTGGTGACACAATTGAAATCCAAGAGAAATTCAAAGGAGCTCAGAGATATAAAGACATCCTTGAAGTGACTGGAGCAAGATTAGTACCTGCATGGTTGGAAGCAGATCAGGAAAAACTTTCTGGTGTTGTAAAAGAAATCCCTACTAGAGCAGAAATCGATGTTCCTGTAAACGATGTGCTGATTGTCGAGTTGTACTCTAAATAATTAAGTAACCCAAAAAGGAGGGTCCAGTGGTGTTTGAATTTGAAAAACCTAGAATTGAAATTGCGGAAATTTCCGAAGATAAAAAATATGGACGTTTTGTAGTAGAGCCACTCGAAAGAGGATATGGTACTACTTTGGGTAATTCTTTAAGAAGAATCATGCTTTCATCTTTACCTGGCACAGCTGTTAGCCAGATTAAAATTGATGGCGTTGTACATGAGTTCAGCTCTATTCCTGGAGTAAAGGAAGATGTGACAGAAATCGTGATGAACATCAAGAGCCTTGCAATTAAGAACAACAGTGAGGACTTGAACGCAACCAAGACCATGTATATTGATGCACATGGTGAAGGCGTTGTGACAGCAGCAGATATTAAGACAGATTCTGATATTGAGATCATCAATTCAGATCAGGTCATTGCTACTTTAAATGGTGGTGCTGATTCTAAGCTTTACATTGAAATGGTCGTAACAAACGGCCGTGGATATGTAAGCTCTGATAAGAATAAAAAAGAAGACATGGCAATCGATATGATCGCAATTGATTCCATTTATACACCAATTGAGCGTGTTAATATTAAAGTTGAGAATACCCGTGTTGGTCAGATCACAGACTTTGATAAGCTTACATTGGATATCTATACAAATGGAACTCTGGAGCCAGACGAGGCAGTCAGCCTTGCAGCAAAGGTTCTGAGCGAGCATTTGAATTCATTCATCGATCTGTCAGAGAAAGCGAAGATGGCAGAAGTCATTGCTGAACCGGTTGAGGATACAACTCAGATGGTCGAGAACATGAGCATTGACGAACTGGAGCTTTCTGTTCGTTCATATAACTGTTTGAAGAGAGCAGGTATCAATACTGTTGAAGAATTGACTAGAAAAACCGCTGAAGATATGATGAAAGTTCGTAACCTTGGCCGTAAATCTTTAGAAGAAGTGCTGGCTAAGTTGAAAGAACTTGGTTTGTCTCTCAGTACGGGAGAATCTGAAGAATAGTAATAACAAGGAGGATATATCATGGCAGGCTATAGAAAACTTGGAAGAACATCCAGCCAGAGAAAAGCTTTGCTGAGAAATCAGGTAACAAATCTGTTGTACCATGGCAAAATTGTTACAACAGAAGCAAAAGCAAAAGAAATTCGTAAAATTGCTGAGAGCATGATCGCAATGGCAGTTCGTGAAAAAGACAATTACGAAACTGTAACAGTACAGGCGAAGGTTGCTCAGAAAGATAAAGACGGAAAAAGAGTGAAAGAAGTTGTAGACGGTAAGAAAGTAACTGTATACGATACCGTAGACAAAGAGATCAAAAAAGATCTTCCATCCAGACTTCACGCTCGTCGTCAGATGAAGAAAATGCTTTATACTGTAAAAGAAGTTCCAACTGCTACAGCTGGAAAGAAAAAAGCAACAAAGGATGTTGATATTACAAACATCTTGTTTGACGAGATCGCTCCTAAATATGCTGACCGTAATGGTGGTTACACAAGAATCATCAAGATCGGACCTCGTAAAGGTGATGCAGCAATGGAAGTACTGATCGAGTTAGTATAATTATTTTGTGATGATGGAAACCATCAAGTGACCGCAGTGGTCATTTGGTGGTTTTTTTGTTTGCTGAAGGGGAGAACATTCCCGGACAAGGGGTAATTTCCCTCCCATGGGCGCTTGCGCTTGTTAAGTGCGCAGCGGTATGGATGCCTATGCTGACGCATATACAGGCATCTCATACCGGCGTACTTAAAACCCATGTCCGGGAAGTTACCCCTTGTTCCGGGAAAAGCCCCCTTTTCAGAAAATAAAAAATGAGGTGAAAAAGTGTTGACTATAGGATGAGATGGGAAAGGACTCCCCTGTTTGTCTTCCTGGGGGGCTGGTTTCTTATGGAGGCGGAAAAAAGATTTACAGAGCATGGGATTTTAAGGGCGTCGGCAGGAGGCACTGGTAGTGGCAGTGCCCCTGCCGCTACGCCCTTAACCAGCGGAAGCGTCCCATGCGAGTAAATCTTTTCCGCCGCCATACTTAGCAAACCACCCAGCAGTAGCAAACCAGTCTTTGCGTCCCAGCCCTATCTATGCTATAATGGATGATATTGTTTACGGAGGTGAAGGAAATTGATACAGGTAGATCATATAAAATTTGATTACATCCGGCGGGATGAACATGATAATGTGGTGGCGGTGGAGAATGCGATCCGGAATGTTTCCTTCACGGTGGCACCGGGAGAGTTTGTAGCGATCCTGGGACACAACGGATCCGGCAAGTCTACTCTGGCAAAGCACATGAACGCATTGCTGGTGCCGGAAGAGGGCACGATCTGGGTGGATTCCATTGACACAAAGGATAAGGAAATGATCTGGGACATCCGCCAGCGGGTAGGCATGGTGTTTCAGAACCCGGACAATCAGATCGTCTACAATGTAGTGGAAGAAGATGTGGGATTTGGCCCGGAAAACCTGGGAGTGCCTACTTCGGAGATCTGGCAGAGGGTTGGAAGTGCCCTGGAAAAAGTAGGTATGAGCAAATACCGGAAAAAGTCTCCTAACAATCTGTCCGGCGGACAAAAACAGCGGGTGGCCATTGCCGGTATCCTGGCCATGAAGCCAAAATGTATTGTATTAGACGAGTCCACGGCCATGTTGGATCCCATTGGACGAAGAGAAGTGCTGGAAGCTGTGCAGGAACTGAACAAAAAGGAACATATCACAGTGCTTTGGATCACTCACTATATGGAAGAGGTTATTGAGGCAGATAAACTGATCGTTATGAACCAGGGTGAAATCGTGATGGAGGGAACTCCGAGACAGGTATTTTCCCAGGTGGAACAATTAAAGTCTTACCATCTGGATGTGCCGCAGGTTACTATGCTGGCTCACGAATTAAGAAAAACAGGACTGGATGTTCCGGCGGATATTTTGTCCGTGGATGAACTGGCAGATGCTGTAATGAAACTGGCAGGAGGTGGCAGAAGATGATCTTGATCCACGAATTAAGTCATGTGTACAGTCCGGGGACCGTCTTTGAAAAAAAGGCATTGGACCATGTAGATCTGAAAATAGAAGACGGAGAGATCCTTGGGATCATAGGACACACAGGGTCCGGTAAATCCACCTTGATCCAGCATCTGAACGGCTTATTAAAGCCTACAGAAGGAGCCGTTTATTTCAATGGAGAAGATATACATGATAAAGATTTTTCCATGAAAAAACTGCGCAGCAAGATCGGTCTGGTATTTCAGTATCCGGAGCATCAGCTGTTTGAAAGCACCGTCATCGAAGATGTTCAGTTTGGCCCGAAAAATATGGGGCTGGATCCATTGGAAATGGAGATGCGCTCCTTTGAAGCACTGAAGCAGGTGGGGATGGGTGAAGAGTATCTGGATGTATCCCCTCTGGAGTTGTCTGGAGGGCAAAAAAGGCGGGTGGCCATTGCCGGTGTGCTGGCTATGGAGCCGGATGTGCTGATCCTGGACGAACCTACGGCAGGACTGGATCCCAGGGGAAGGGATGAGATCTACCAGCTCATCACAGAACTTCACAGACAGAGAAATATAACTGTTATCATTGTATCTCACAGCATGGAGGACATGGCCAATTTTGTAGACCGGCTGATCGTGATGAATGAGGGAAAAGTGGCACTGGATGGTACGCCAGGCCAGGTATTTTCCCATTATAAAGAACTGGAGCAGATCGGGCTTATGGCACCCCAGGTAACTTATGTCATGGAAGAACTGACCAGGCGGGGACTGGTTCTGCCTCACAATGCCATCCATGTAGATCAGGCAGTTGACAGTATACGACAAGCATTAGGAAAGTAAGGAAGTAATATGTTACGAGATATAACTATAGGGCAGTATTATCCGGCAGAGTCAAGAGTCCATGAACTGGATCCCCGGGTAAAGATCGCAGCCGTATTTATTTACTTAATATCATTATTTGTATTCAGCAGTTTTATCGGCTATGTGGTGGTGACCGTCTTTCTGGTGGCAGCCATTATCAAGTCGAAAGTGCCTTTTTCCTATATTTTAAAAGGACTGAAACCGATTTTGTTCCTGCTTTTGTTTACAGCGGTATTTAATATATTCGGAACAAAAGGCGATGTGCTGTTTGAATACAAATTTATCACCATTACCTGGCAGGGACTGCGCAAAGGTGCGTTTATGTCCATGCGTCTGATTTATCTGATCTTAGGCTCATCCCTGCTGACTTATACCACGACACCGAACCAGCTGACGGACGGACTGGAGACCATGTTGAAACCTCTGGAAAAAATCAAAGTGCCTGTGCACGATTTTGCCATGATGATGTCTCTGGCACTTCGTTTTATCCCGATCCTTCTGGATGAGGCCAACCGTATCATCAGCGCCCAGAGCAGCCGTGGTGCAGATTTTGATGAGGGAAATCTGCTGCACCGGATGAAGATGATGGTATCGATTTTGGTGCCGCTTCTGGTATCCGCTACCAGGAGAGCCTACGATCTTGCCATGGCCATGGAGTCCCGGTGCTATCATGGAGGCGATGGAAGGACCAAGATGAAGCCTTTGAAATACAAGAAAACAGATAAGATCATGTATGGTGTGGTAGTGGGTTACCTGGCGGTTGTGATTGTTGTAACCCATGTGATACCGACGCCGTTTTAAGGGAGAGGAGAATGCAGGTGAAACGGATCCGATTACGTATAGCATATGATGGAACAGATTATTGTGGCTGGCAGCGTCAGAATAACGGAGCCACAGTGGAAGGAGAATTGCAAAAAGCTCTGGATCAATTATTTGGCCCGGGGGTGGAACTGACGGGAGCAAGCCGCACGGACGCAGGGGTACATGCCCTGGGAAATGTGGCTGTTTTTGATGTGGAAACAAGGATCCCGCCGGAGAAAATAGCGGTTGCCCTGAATCATAAACTGACGGAAAATATACGGATTCTGGAGTCCGAAGAAGTGGCACCGGACTTTCATCCACGCTATGCAAAGAGTGAAAAAACATACGAATACACGGTGATCCACACGGATATCGAGATTCCGACACTGGCCCGGTACGGCTATCATGTGTACCGTCCGTTGAATGTGGAGGCGATGCAGGAAGCGGCGGCAGATCTGGAGGGAACCCATGATTTTTCCGCTTTTTGTTCGGCGGGAGCCCAGGTGCAGACCAAGGTGCGCACGGTGTATGAGGTGCAGGTGAGACAGGAGCCTCTTACCGGCGTGAAGGGAGAAAAGATCGTCATCCGGGTCCGTGGAAATGGTTTCCTTTACAATATGGTGCGGATCATTGCGGGAACCCTGCTGGAAGTAGGAATGGGACGCCGCAGCAGAGAAACGGTCCAGAGGGCGTTAGCCACAGGAGAGCGGACGCTGGCAGGACCAACGGCACCGGCGAAAGGATTGGTGCTTGTGGGGATTGCGTATGAGGAGTGAACAGATTTTACCCATTGGAACTCTCTTACAGGGACGCTACAAAATTGAAAAAGTAAGAGGAAAAGGCGGATTTGGCATTACTTATTGTGCGATGGATCTGAAGATGCACGCCCGTGTGGCCATTAAGGCCTGTGTCCGGGAGCAGGAGCAGGCAGCCAGGCGGGTACAGAATGAGGCCACAATCATGGGACCGCTTCGGGGATTGGACAGCATTGTGATCGTAGTAGATTATTTTATGGAAAATAGTGTCTACTATATTGTGATGGAGTACATCCATGGCACGACAGTAAAAAAATATATACAAGAGAACGGTACTATGAAAGGGGACGAGGTGCTGGAGAGGATGCGTCCCGTTTTGCAGGCCATGGAACAGATTCATAAAAAAGGGATCATCCATCGGGACATCAGCCCCAACAATCTGATGATCACGAAAGATCACAAGTTAAAGTTGATTGATTTTGGTGAGGCTATTAAGGTGGAATCCGGCAGCGAACATTCTGTGCTGAAAAATGCAGGTTATTCGGCCATAGAGCAAAGCTCACCACAGGGAGAACTGGGACCATGGACGGATATTTATGCACTGTGTGCCACGATGTATTTTATGATGACAGGACTGACACCTCCGGAGGCGTCGGACAGATGGATTTCGGATACAATACAGCCGTTGGAGATCCATCTGGGAAAAAGACAGTGTCAGGCTGTCATGAAGGGAATGGCACTGGAGGCGAAGGACCGGTATGCTGATATCCACGACCTGCGACAGGATCTGTACAGCGAAGGAGCAGACCGGCGAGAAGAGGCGGATTTTACTCTGACAACAACCACGGGAACAGATACTCTGATTGAACAGTATAAAGAGCAGGTTGGGGAATCTAAGAAAAAAAGGAATGGCCGCAAGAAGAAAAAGCATCGGGCACTGTGGATCACAGGGGGCTGCTTGGTTATTATAGTTTCTTTTGTGCTGATCCTGGCCGGACTGGCATCGATGGGATCGGATTCCGGTTCATCCGGCGTTGTGTCCAGTTCAGACTTAATGCAGGCGAAAGAACAATCCCGGATTGCTACGGCAATTCAAGAAAACAAGCTGGACAATGTACTTAATGAGATAGATGAACTTTACCCGCCGGATAGCGATCTGAGTGATGCTGACAAGCAGAATCGCTTTGTTCTGCTTCTGAACTATTACATGAAAAAAGGAGACTTGGTAAAAGAGAAAGATTTACTTGATTCGGTGGTGACAACCGGTGAATCGGCCAAGTATGATCGTGTTTTTCAAGATTTGATCAAAGAGGAACAGAAGAAACTGGCAACGGCGACAGCAGTGCCGACGGCTAGGACAAAGAAATAAATCCATCCGGACATTCTAATGTTATTATATAAGGAAAAACCGTTATGATTCGAGGAGTGAACCAATATGGATGAACAGTATCAGGCGTATCTGCTGGCACAGATCCGGGAATATTTTTATAAAAAATTTGATTCTTTCATGATCGAGAAATGGAGTGGATCCCCGCTGGAGGATCCAATACCGGTCAGTCAGAGGGAAGAGGCCTATGCCCGGTTTTACCAGAAGGTGAAAAGGGCACATGTGGCCAACCGGCAGACCATACGGAGGTGGTTTGGTCTGGGAACGCAGGATGAGGAAACTTTAAACCCACCGAACCGCAAGAGCATTTATAAAATAGCTTTTGCACTGGGGCTGTCTATGGAAGAGACGGAAGAGTATCTTCAGTACGGCATTTCTCAGGCCGGATTTCAGGTAAATGACTACGAGGAATTTATCTGTATGTACTGTCTGGAAAATGGCATGAGCCAGGAAAAATGTCAGAAGATGATCGACTTTTTTGAGGAAAAATGTGCGGGAAAACTGACAGTGGAGCAACAAAGCAAGACGAACTGGCTGAAAGAGCAGTTCCAGATTGTAAAGGAATATCCGGAAGAGGACTTTTTTGTCTGGATATGCCGCCATCGGAAATATTTTAAAGGTTACAGTCTGACGGTGCTGAACTACTATCACAAACTGGTGGAAAAATGCCTGGTCTGGTACCGGGAGGAAGTAAAAAAGTCACTGGCTATGGAATTAAAGAAGGTAGGGTTTTATGAGTGGCTGGATGAGAGCCGCAGAGAGGAGGAACTGGTTTCTCAGGATATTCAGCGTTTTGTGAAGAACCGCTGTCGATCTAAGACCAATCCTTTATCCAAGTCCTGTGCCAGAGACATCCGGGAAATGACTGCGAAAGTGTTTGCGGACCGGGATCGTCTGTGCGACCTGGTGACCGGAGTGTATTCCACGGTTCCACTGCGGTTTCAGGGGCGTAACAAGCGCGGAAAGATGTACAAGGAACTGGAGGGGGAGATCCGCACGGTGGACAGTAAGTATGTGTCGGAACTTTTGAATGTGGCTGTATTGAAAGAACAGCAGATGGAGCGGTACATAAAACTGGCGCAGGAAAAGGATCCGGAGAAGCAGAAAAAGCTGCAGCAGGAGATCCGAAAAAGCGGCCAGCGTGTGCGAGTAGTGCAACGATCCGACCTTTTGATCCTGGCTCAGTATATTATCTATAAAGAGGCAGCAGAGCAGGAGAGCCTGGAGGATTACGAGTATGATGCCCAGAGGGTAAAAGACAAATTCATTCATTATGCCAATGGGATCCTGGACAGTTGCGGTATGCGGAGAGTGGATCCAGAGTATATGTTAGATTATCTTTTGCTATCCTGCTTTGATGAGAAGGAAATGTATCTTTTCTCGGAAGTGCTGGAAGAGTGATAAACAAGAAAAAAAGATGTGAAACGAAAATGTTTCACATCTTTTTTTGTGGAGTCCTTTTTGCGGGTAAGGGTTATTCCTCGGAAGAGGAGTCATCATCTTCCAGGTTGTATAAGGTGTTTTCCTCTTCTTCAGTAAAGCTCTTGCCGTTGGCATTACCGTATTCTACAAATGGTTTCATGATCAATGCCCATTTTTCATCTTTGGAAAGATCCTGTTTTTCATCTTCACCATCGTATTTAAACTGAGCGTAGTAGCCGGTGATCTCGGTGCCAGTGCCTAAAGTAAACTGCATATAGGCTTCACCGGATTTGTCTTTGTAGCTACATTTGCCAGAGAATTCTACAATCGTTGCTCCGCCCTCGGCGGTGAAGGATTTCCAAGTGGGATCAGAGAAGAACGCATCATAGGCTTCGCCAAATTTAATTCCCTTTACATCGGCATCCGTTGGTGATTGATCTCTCACTTTGTTAATGGTTTCCTGATCCAGACTGCTTCCCTGCATATCATCGGATCCTCCCATAAAACTGGCAGCGATCACGATAATAACGATCAGCAGCACAACGCCTCCTGCAATTAGACCAATAATTTTTCCTGGGTGTTTTTTCTTTTCCATAATAATTCCTCGCTTTCTTTTATAAGGCATCCCAAAGATGCTATTTTTCCTAAAAACTGTTAAGAGAATAACTGTCTGCGTTTCTGACGATTATCTTATCTCCCGGATTTTTGCACTGGTCAAAGTATGTAATGATCAGGGCAAAGATCAGTCCCATCTGCATGCTGTTACCCTTTTTCTCAGAGATAAACCGGTTGCTGGCGGTCATAAAATCATCTACAACCCACTGATTTCCCAGAGTTGGCAAGTAGGACAAAGTGACCAGATCGCCATAAAAAGTTCCTTCCACTGTCTGATCGTGGTAGAAAAGGACCCGCTGATTCGTCAGTGCCATGAATTTTTTGGCATCACTTGACATCACTGCCACATTGTAGCAAAGAAGCACTGTCTCGCCGGCCAGAAGATGGGGAGCCAGCTTCTGAAGTGCGGCCTGATAAAAAGCGGTACTTTGTCCGGCTGTGCCGCAGATGCTGTCGTTTTGCACCGTAGCGTCAATCTGCTGCAGAAGATCTTCCACTGTCGTTTCTTTTGACAGAGCATTCACCGTCACATCCCAGGTCTTGGCACAGGATTTTTGCAGATCCGTAGTGCGCTGGTTGATGGAACGGCTGAGAATATTTTCGCCCACATCCTGTGAAACAATCTCATTTTCCTGGTTGGCGTTTGCCATGGCTGTCTGCAAAGCCGTGATGAAATCCTGGTAGTGGGACGGAGCAGCGGCGCTGTAGATAATGGCGGTGTAACCGTCCTTTGTAGCGATCTCCAACTTGCTTCCAAATCCTGCCCAGAAAATAACAGCGGCAGCGATCAGCGTGGTGCCGGCCGTGAAAATTGACATGATGGCGAAAAGTACCAGAAGCACAATGACATAGGCATTGACATAGCGTTTGGTAGTTACGGAACTGATATCTTTATATAAAATCTCCTTCCGCCCCTGATAACGCTGAGGCATCACGCCGATGCGCAGCCGGTCTTTTCCGAAGTTCACATAAGTAGAAATTTTCGTGTTGGAAAATCCCATTCGCTGTCCAATGCAGGAACGGAAAAGAACGCCTTCCCCCAGCAGATTGTCGTCTACATATCGTTTGGTAGTTTTTGTTTTGTTCATTTGAACACCTCCTAATTTTGAGTATATCGCAGGCGTGGACAAATCTATTTATATTTTTGTCGCAAGGGAGGCGGATGAGACAAAAATATAAATGAAATCGTCCAACCGAGTGGTAAAATATGGGAAATTTTATGAGAGGAAGAACCAATATGAAGGAGGAATATTTCAAGATGGTTCTGGCGACCTGCCGCCTGGCGTAAGCGAGGGGCGTTACCTATTATAAAAAGGAGGAATTAATTATGCAGAAAAGAGAGGAAGTTTGATGAAATGTGGAGATAGATGGACAGGATGTGTCCATCTATTCTGGTAAAATATGTCTAATTTGTGAATGCAATGATTAGGATCTATTGATTTGAGGTGATATGGTTGGGCGAGCAAAATAAGTCGGCGCGGGTGTTAAGTATTTACAACAAACTGGTTGGTGGTGAAGTAGTTAATAAAACGTTTGAAGCAAATTGGTTTGGAGTAAATGAGAAGTCGATACAAAGAGACATTGATGAAATTAGAAATTTTTTATCCCAGTCTGCCGTAGATGGATATGGTGTAATCGGTGAAATAGTGTATGACCGTACTCAAAAGGGATATCGTTTAGAAACGGTATCAGAAAGCCAGATTACTGGAATTGATAGTTGGTTGCAAAGCAAGAGATAGGAGATGATTGGATGACAATGTGCAGATTGTTCGAAACAAGACAATGAAGAAGGGAGAAAAAACAGTAACTCAAAATCAGAAAATCATGAGGTGATAATATGAAAAAATTTATGAAAATATTAATTGTAGGAGTAATGTGTGTGTCTTTGGCAGGGTGTGGAAATATGACAAATACCAGCACGGGATCGAATGCGGAAAATAGTGTGGTAACGCCAAGTCCGGAACCAACTAAAAAGGAAACACAGAAATACAAAGTTGGCGATGTGATGTATTTCGCAGGAGATGGTATTAAATATAGTGTTACTATTAAAAAATGGGGAACCAGTATGGATGGCAGTTTGATGGATCTGTACTCATGGAAAGTATATACCTATTTCAACTATGAGATTGAAAATATAGGAGATAATGAAGCAATTATAAATGATGACAGTATTTTTTCGGTGTATGCGGACGATTATGCGGTAGAAACCAAGTGGAATGAGGATACGAAAATAGCAGAGAAACTTGCTCCGGGAAGGAAGATTACAGGAAAAATCTATGCGAATTTTAATGCGGATAATGCTAAAAATGTGGAATTGCAGGTGCATGACAGTATAGTGCTGATTAAAGATGAGAATACGGAGGGGCAGCAGGAAGATTCTGAGGATAACGAAGTGGATTCTACATCAACACCAGATACTACTACGGATTATGAAGAAAGTTCTTCGGATGATGATAGTTACGAGGAGTCTTCAAGTGACGACGATGATGAATATATATTATCATACTCTTCCGACAGATTGTTGACAGTATCGGATGTTGAACTTTTGAGTAAAGAGCAGTGTCGTTATGCCAGAAATGAGATATATGCTAGACATGGCAGGAAATTTTCTGACAAAAAGTTGCAGGCTTATTTTGATAGTAAAAGTTGGTATGTGGGAACAATCGAACCTAATGATTTTGATGAATCGGAATTAAGCAAAATTGAGAAGAAGAATATAAAATATTTAAAGCAGTTTGAGAATAATTAAAGTGATGGTGAGTATGTTATGGAATGGATTATAAAAATATTAAAAATTTTACCGTACATTGTTGTATTGCTGGGGATTTGGAGTGTTGTTAAAAAGATTCGATCAGGGAAGTCGATCACTTCTGTGATTGTTACAATTGTGATGACGGTGGTATTTACCGTGTTGGCAATCATTTCACCCGAAGTCGTGACGAATATGGTTTCAAGGCCGATTGATGTTGTAAAGAACACTACGCCAGCCAGTATATCTGAGATTACATACGAGCAGGCGTTGGAATATTCTTGCAGTAATACAAAGTGGCGCTGGTTCAATTCCGATGATCGTACTATGGTTGAGATGACGGGAACATATAATAATGGATCTGGAAATCAAGAATTAGTAATACAGTTTCGTTACCCAGACGTGTGGACTCGTGGTGATGTGCATATTAAGGATAATGAGGCGGTGAAGGTTACCTTTTTGGGCTTAGGAGGGCAGACGCAGTGTAGTGAAGAGGATATCAGAGAGACTTTGTTTTCTATGTTTTGCAGCTATGCGACGAAAAATGGCATAACTGTGAATGAAGAACAAAAAGATAACATAGAGGTAAACAAGTCTTATCTTGATAAGCACAGTACAGATAATGAGTCTAAAACAGAGGAGGAATAGGAAATATATTTCCTATTACAAATGATTCAAGCCTGGAGGAAGCGAAAGAACAATATAGAATTGCGATGAATATCCAAGATAACAAACTGGATCATGTTTTGGAAGATATTGATAAACTGTATCCGGATGATGGTAATTTGGATGAACTGCAAAAAGAAAGCCGGTTCATATTGCAACTTAACTACTACATAAAAAGCAAGGATGATGAGGGCGAAAAAAAGTTCCTGGAAAAAACCGTTGAGGATAAAGAGTGGCTGGGATATATTGAAGCAGTGCAGGAACGAGCAAAAGATGAGATGAAAAGGTTGGGGATAGAGATTCGAAAGTAAATTGTTAGTATGTTGATTTAGCAATATGAAAAAAGAAAGAGGTGTGAATAACATGAAAAAAATAAGGATAATGGTAGTACTAATGCTGATATTAGGATGTTGTGCGGGTGAGATGTTTGGTGCGGTATCGGTAGATGCAAAGACAAAAAACTATTATTTCGCAGGAAAGTATAAAGCTAAATTTAGAGATGGATCTCATGCCGAACTTGAAATGACTCAGAGTTTGTCGGGAAAAGCAGAAAGGGTTAAAGGTAAATTCTCAATGGAATACATTAGTTTCACGGGAAGAGGATTGTCTATCGCAGAGGGTAAACTGACTAAAATCGGGAAAAATAAGTATTTGTGTAAACGGGGGAAGGTCAGATTGACATTTAAGGTTTATCCTAAAAAGGTGATTGTAAAACAGAAGGGGACAAGTTTTAATTTGGGAATTTATGATGATTTTACAGGAACTTATAGATTGAAGAAAAGGTATCGCTTTTAAAAACGTATACGCATGAAAGACACTTCTTTTCGGGTTATCGGCAGTAAGTTAAAATGCTTGTTTAAAGGGGGCTGTTTATGTCAAATTATTATGATGATTTAATAAGGCTGAATGATGAAAACCTAAATGATGCAATTGAAATGGACATTGAGAAGAAGCAAATAGAATATTCAATATATAGGACAAAGAATATTTGTGAAAACAATCAGGAAATTATTAATAGCATTGAAAATGATTTTTTAAAAATGACAAGGTTGCAAAAAAGTGATATTCCATTTTTGTTTTTTGCAACGGCATTACAAACATTAAGATGGATTTTATTGCCATCATTGGATTTTGATTTCAAAAAGATAAGCAAAGAGGATAGATTAAATGCTAATGATCATAAAAAGACAGGTCAGTTATCTGGGAAGAAGTCTGGCCAGAGATATGAAAAACCTGAGATTCACAAAAAAATCCATGAGAATGAAAAAAAATACAATAAGGAAAAAATAGAATATAGGAGGAAAATAAAGGGAAACGGGAGTTATGAGTATTTATCTTGGATAGAAATTCTGATGCATCCAGTACCCTATGATGCTATGTCGGGGAGTGAAAATATAAATATTATAACTAGAAATATATGGGGGAAAACAACATTTAATAGTCCGATTGGAAAACAGTTGAGTGGAAAAAACCATCATGTGGCAACATTGGGACATGATCCGATTTTGGGATGGATATTCGGAACATTAAATATTGCGTCAGCTAGTATAACATTTTGTGACTTACAAACATATCCGGTCATACAAAGTATGCAGTTAGATAAATGGGGACAAACAATAGATTATTTGAATAAATCGAGTATTGTAGAGATGATAAGATATTGTATTAGTAGTTTTCAGGAAGATAGTAAAAGGATACCAGCAGCAATTGCCAGACAGGCTATCCATTTTCAATCAGATAAGTACACAAAGGATGGACTTCCTATTCCACTGTTGACACCAGATAAAGCACAAAGGCTTATTAATTATGGATGGAATAGTAATGAAGCAGAAAGAGTGCTGAAAAAAATAACAAAAAATATTGGAATAGTTTCAGTTCAATTTGCGATTGCAGAACTGATTAATATGGTTATTAGGGGGATTTATATGTTTATGGCATCTGATGATGAAAATGGTTTTAATAAAGTTAAAATTGAAAAAATATTAACTATTTCGAGCATGCTTGCAGAAGTTAGTAATGTTGCGACAGTGGTTGTCACGCAAGATATATCTAAACTCGATATTGGGGGATTGATTAGCATGGTGCATCAGATAGTTATAAGTAAAAGAACCCAGTTAGAGATAGAGATGAAATATGTAAAAAAAGAATTTAGAACTATAGTAATGGAGGAAATATGATATGAATAAAAAAGAAGTATATAAAGAAGGAATAAATGTTGCATCGGAGGTGTATGAGGAAAAACTTAGTTCGATGCAAAAAAACTTGAAAGAAAATAATAAGAGACAGGATAATGTTAATACAAGGAACCATATGATACAGAATGAATTGATTAGAAATACTGAAAGAATAGACGAGGATTTAGATAAAGTATACGATATGCTGGGAAAAGAAAGGATTCCTGGAAATGCAGGTAGTGTAGAATTTGGAGATAATGCTGCTAACAACATGACGGGATATATAAATGGAACATTGAATAAATATAATACAATTTCAAATTTGTCGGCAAAATAAGTAGATTTACAATTGTAAGATGAGTTTGCTATTTTTTTAACTGCTGCGGTAGAAAGGGATATGAATACAAAATTTCATAATAAATTGTCATTGCTTGAAAAAAATGGAATGCTGTCTCAAGAAAAATTTGAAAGACATAAACAAAGCGTTATTTCGGCAAAACAATTAACAGGATTGGGGGTGTATGCAGCATTTTCGTTAGCGCCAATTATAGATGAAACAATTAAAAATTTTCTGAATAAAAAGGAAATTGCCAATTTTGTGATAGGAACATATGCATATATAAATCATGAGTGCACACAATTGATTAGTTATGAGATTACTTGTTTGTTACAACAAATGGGTATTCATATTAAAGAGGAAAAAATAAAAAAAATATTTGAAAAATATAAGTTGAGCAGTGGATTGTCTCATATCCCAGTTTTTACCAAAAGAAACATGAATATTTTTGGTAACACGGGCAAGGAGGAATTAGCAAAGGAGATTGTATCAAGATGTGACTTACATAATACGCATGTTAATGAGAGAGCATTGGAATTTATTGAAGATTTTATGAGAATGAGTAGCCAAGAAGCAAAAAAAATTGTGGATGATTCGATGTATGCACAGAGTTCATTATCGGATATTACTTGGTTTTCGGCTATAAATTATAGATATATTTTTTGTGATTTTATTAAAGATATAGTTAACGCTCGACAATTTGCATTTTATGATTTGGAAAACGATGTTTATGGACACGTAAGAGAATCGAGAAAGGAAGTGCTTGAAAATGTGATTTGGAATGTGAATTCAAAGAAAAATAGATTCCTATCTAAAGGTAAAAGAAAAGATATAATTGAGGCAAGTATGAAAGTTATGGATTATTCACTTAATCCTAACTATGATATTTCAATGGATACTAAAATGATTAGGCGAAAAATGGAAGTGCTGGAGATTTATGGTTTGCAATAAATATTTAATTAGGTTAAAAGTCAAAAATCAGCTGAGTGAAATATTCATAGGAATACTTCAAGAAATATCAGAATTAGGTTTGTGCTCTGAGAAGGATGAACTGATGATTCAGCAAAACAATGGTTTAATGAATGGAGATCAATTTTTGAATGACCTTTATATGATTGTCAAGAGATATGTGCCAGCTAAAAATGAAAACCTACTAATAAAGGCAATTGGCCTGTTACCACGAGCAATAAAAAATGTACAGCATATTAAACAAAATAGCGGAATAATTGTGCTGCAGGATAAAATATTAGATAAATATTTTAATTCGATGAGTGATGAAAATATTAAAAAAAAATTGCAGGAGTTAGAAAATGAAATTGACAGGATAATAGAGGAAGAGGATGAACGGTTAAAGGTGATTGAGTCGTTATTATCAAATTTTAAAGATAGAATGCGTGCTGGTTTGGTGTCGGATTTGGAACATCTTTCTCAATTATTGGAAGAAACGAATTAAAGGAGAAATTGTATGGGGAAAAAAGAAAAAATGTTAGATTACATTATGGATAATATTCAATGGCTGTTAGCTACGGAGGCGTCAGAAGTTGTTCCATACTATAATATGTCGGAAGAAGTATTTTACAGAGCAAAAGAATATTTGGCAGAAGGATGGATTGATCCGGAAGAGGTTGTTTGTTTAGTTTCAACTTCGATTTTTCGACCGTGGAAATCGGGGATAGTCTTTACTACGGATTGCATATTTTGCAAGCCATGGGGGGCTTATAATAAACATATGTGTTTTTATTGGGCGTATGAGTGTGCAGACTTTGGATTAGTTAATGGTGATTTTCATGAAGACAGAATGAAAATATTGATGAAAGGACTTGAAGAGATTAGCGAAGAAGAAGACGAACAGTTGCAGCAAAAATCAAATGAAATTGCTGATGTAGGGAAAAAGGTAGGACTTTCTTTATTAGGGGTAATGGCTGTAATAGATGTTTTTTCATTAATAGGTGATAATAAGGTAAAACAAAATAATGAGAGAATAACAAGAGAAATTTCTGGGGTGACCAATGATCAAAAGCAAGAAAGGATAGATGCAACAGAGATTTATGAGAAGTTTGAAATGTTAATTTATGAATTTGTTAATGCATATGATGCTTATGAAAAATTGGAGGAATGTGAGGATGCAGAGAGAGAAGCGGAGATTTGCGATTTGTATGTTCATAGTATAATGGATGTTTTGCTACAATTATGGCGTCAGGTATTAGACAACGAAAATATTTCCCCAGAACAAAGTGAAGAGCACTATAAAAAATATGTAGATTGGCAAAATTTTTGGGCCCTGCTGTTTTACGATGATGAGCAATTCAATAAAACGTATGTTATGTATGATGCTACGAATAATTCGGATCAATTGGAAGGAATGCCTGCTGTATGGAGAGTGATTTTGGTAACGATGGATGCATTATTGGAAAATGAATGGGAAGATACTTTTTCTGATGTAGTAATATATGATTTTGCAGAAACAATTGTTGGTAATGGGAAGGAAATGCAAGAACTAATGAGCGATGTAAGTTTTGATGAGTTGGATGAGTTTGGTGAAAAAATAGAAGATATTGTGAATTCTAACAATCAAGCGGTCGTGCGTCTAGGAGAAAATCTTGGTAGAGCCACGGACTTTTTGGCAGATTTATTAGATAGGTAGCGAGGGCGTGCAATTGTTCCAGTGCTCAAAGAAAATAAGGTTCGTTATTTTAGTATGATGATTTATTATACGTGTTGACAAGTTGCTGTGCGAGTACCGCAAGGTGCTGGCGGATGCGGCGGAGGAAGATATGATTCAGACCCTTGGATACATCCTTAGTGAAAAATAGTGTAAAAATAGTGAAAATTTCACATTTATAATCGAGATAAGCAAGAATGACATAAGATAATGCCGTAATTTTTTTACAGTAGATATTGTAAAATGATTCATATTTGAGTATACTGTTATCAAAGGGAGACAAGAACGCCAGGAGACGGGCTGAAAGGACGGTATACTTTTTTATGTTGAAGAAATTTGTACTAAAAAATTATAAGAATTTTAAGGATGAAATAGAAGTTGATCTGCAGGATGTTGCCGGATATCAGTTTAGTAATGATTGTATTTCGGATGATGTAATCTCAAAAATGCTTATTTATGGAAGAAATGCTACGGGAAAGACGAATTTGGGAAGGGCATTCATGGATATTGTTTTTACGATGTTGCCGGGGCCAAGGTTTGCGGAAAACGGTGTGTTTTTGAATGCAGATTCAGAAGAGGATCATGCGCGATTTTCGTATACATTTGGATTTGGTGAGGATGAGTTGATTTACGAATATTCTCGTTTTTCCAATGAGAAATTGCGGGATGAGAGACTTTCTATAAATGGGGAATCCATATTCAGATGCGACTTTTTTAACAAAGAATATGAGTTTGACCGGTTAAAATTGGTTGATGCAGAAACTGCCAATGTAGAGCGGTATTTACAGGCAGTAGAAGAAAATGAGGCAGCACAAGACATGGAGTACACACTGCCTTTTTTGCGGTGGCTGATCGGAAATGTGGCGTTGAAGAAGGATTCGGCATTGATCCGGCTGTCCAACTATGTGAGAAGAATGACGATGATTACAGTTGGAAGCGAACTAAATATCCGCTTGCACAGGGTGAGTGATATGTTTTATGAGTATTTAGAAGACCCGGATAAATTGAAAGATTTAGAGGATTTTTTGAATGCAATGGGAATCGAATGTGAACTTGTGTTAAAGAAACTTCCGGATGGACAGAGAGAATTGTATTTTGCTCATGATAAGTTGATTCCGTTTTATCGTAATGCCTCAAGCGGAACCTTAGCACTGGTAAATCTGTATCGACGGCTTATTTCTAAATTGGCAGAGGCATCGTTTGTGTATTTGGATGAGTTTGATGCTTTTTATCATTATGAAATGGCAGAAAAGGTGGTTCAATTCTTCAAGAAAAAATATCCGCACTGTCAGATTATTATGACGACACATAATACAAATCTAATGACAAATCGCTTAATGAGACCGGATTGTATGTTTATTTTATCAAGGAGGGGAACTTTGACGCCATTGTGTCATGCGACGAAACGAGAACTGAGAGAAGGACACAATTTGGAGAAAATGTATATTAGTGGTGAGTTTGATGCGTATGAATAATTATATAGGACGGGGAGAAAAAGAAATCAAACATTGCTGGTAGTGGAAGGCAATCATGAGAAAAATAAGTTGTTTTGGCTGATTTTACAAAGCAGGTTTGGGTATATTGATAGATAATGTCTTGACAATACTACTCAATCTGGGTACTATTGAATAAAAAATACCCAAATCGGGCACTGTTGGAGATGATATGAATGAATATAAAAGAATTACGTATAATGACAGGACAGACCCAGAAGCAGTTTGCTGAAAATTTTGGTATTCCTGTTGGAACACTTCGCAGATGGGAATATGGGGAAAGTACGCCGGCACCCTATGTGCTTAAAATGATAGCGGACAAGATACCGGCAAAAAATGAGTTTATGAAGAAAATAGAATCTTCGAAGGGAACCTTTTATTTTGATGAATCAACGGGAACTATAGCGGATGTTAGAGGAACAAGAATAAAAATAAATGAAGATATAGAAGGTGTAAAAAAGGAAAATCTTGTGCTTTATGCGAAAGATTTATTTGAAACTTATTATGAGGCTGTTGAAAAGTTTGATCGTGATTGTAGATTAGACAAACAAGAAGATATTATTTGGGAGTGATATATGGTGAAGAATATTTGAAGAGGAAGGTCAGAAATCTTGAAATCAAAGAGGGTGGAACAATATTCCAATAAAGAATGGTCCTATGAGGAGAAAACCTGGAAATAACTTACAATCCCCCCCCTCCCCCACGACAATTCTGCATCTTTCCTCATTTCTATTGAAAAAATCCCTCAGATATTATACAATTCAATTTAACGATCAGCCGTCTGGCAAGCACCAGGGGCAATACATATCTTACGAGGAGGATCTATATGAAAGTTAAAATGAAATTTTGCATACTGGCCATGTTTGTACTTACCGTGGCAGCGGTATGGTTTGAAACCGGAGAAGCAGGCGCTTTCACTATTTCGGATGATGGAGAATATGCACTGGTTTTGAAGTTGAAGGTGTCAGATGCGGACGCGACTATCGATGGACAACAGTCAGGCAAGGTGATCAAGTTCAATTTTGATGAGGACGAGGAAGCGATAAGGGTATCTGATCTTACCCAGGGCATTTGTCCTTATAATGGCAAAAATGAATTTTCAGGCTGGGCCGGAGATTCAGCCAGTTCAGAAACCGTTGAAATGTTGTCGAAAGATGAATTTTCATCTACGGGAAGTATGAATGGTGTGTCCTATACAAAAGGCCACAGCATTTATGCCTTATTTCTGGGGGCAGAAATAGAACAACCACAGCAATATTATGTGCTATTTAATGCGGTTGATGGAGAAGTGTTGACAGACGGTGTTTCTACCGGGGAGGACAAAGTTGTCCTGTCCGGCACTATGGATCAGTTAACATCTCAGGATCTGTCCAAGTATACTGCCCAGAGAGAGGGATGTACATTTTGTGGATGGGGATTCAATAGCGAAATAAGTAATGGACAATTTTTTACAAGTACATCCTTGACTCCGTCTGAGTTAGAAAAATATTCGCCAATGACAATTTTTGCCCTTTACAAAAAGAACACATTCGAAGGAAATTACCTTGTGCTGGCTCTGGATGCCAACGGAGGTACCATCGACGGACAGGACGTGGAAAAGTGTGATTATCTTAGTGACTCGTCGAAAAGTTCAGCTATGCCGATTTTCCAGTATGTTCCTAAAAGAAGGGGATATAAATTTACAGGATGGCATGCTGATAAAGAGGGATCCTCCACAAAGTATACATTGATGACCAATCAATATTGGAGAAGGGATGAGGAGCCGGGGCTGGAAAAAGATACGCTGATGGATAATGGTACTTTTTATAAAACGGTTACCCTGTATGCAGGCTGGGAGAAAGATACGAGTATCACGAAGGAGCCGATGACGATAACCAGTACCGGCGACATTCAGGGCAGTGTGGAAGCGGAACTGTTAAATGATGGTGATTATTCACTGGATTTTATTCAGATGCCAATCACAGACGCTTTGGCAGCGGAAAATGTGAAATACCTGTTGGACATTAACTTGCTGGATAAGCAGAAGATTGTTCAGATAAATGGAGTTACAGTCAAGGTAAAACTTGCCCTTCCGGAGGAATTGAAAGATTATGATTCTTATGAGGTTGTATATGTAAAAGATGGCAAGATTACTGAGCGGCTTGCGTGTACGGTGGAAGATGGTTATGTGGTGTTCAATACCAGCCATCTTAGTGAGTACGGCATTGTGGCGAAGAAAAATCAGTCGGTAACACCGGGGGACAACACCGGCGGCGGTGCGACAGATGATCCGAACAAAGGAAATCAGGGTGACGGTAACAACAATAATGGCAATACGAATACCGGTAACACCAATAACGGCAGCAGCGGCACCACAGCAGGTAACCAGAATAACGGCAGCAGCGGCACCACAGCAGGTAACCAGAATAACGGCAATACCAACACCGGTACAAACAATGGGGCAGATAACAAAAACAATAACACCTCAAATAACAGCAGTGCCACAAACAACAGCAGTAAACCAAAGACAAACAGCAAGCAAAAAATCAGGGTGGCAAGACCGTTGGTTATCAAAAAATCTCTGAGCAAAAGCAGGAAACGGGCAAAACTTACATGGAGAAAAGTGAAGGGGGCCAGTGGATACGAGGTTAAGTACTGTTCTTCCAAAAGTTTTTCGAAGAAGAAGACAAAACGATTTAGAACAAAGCGTACGACTTATACATGCACTCTCAAAGGAAAGAAATCTGCATATTATGCAAGAGTCCGTGCCTACAAGATTGTAAAAGGAAAGAAATATTACAGTGGATGGAGTTCCATCACACGGTTGAGAAAGGCGAAGAAATAAGACGCCAAAGTCAAAATGAAACTCTGAAATGGAAAAGAAGTTCCGTTGGCAGGAGCCTTAGTACAAATTGTGCAAAGTGTCTCCCGCTGATGGAACTTTTTCCTTTAAACCTCATTTAAGTTTCTTCTGCTATAGTATAGTCAAAACATAGCAAACACAAAATCGAAACGGAGGTTTTTATTATGACTAGATGGAAAAAGATTGTACCGGCAGTAGCGGAAGCGGCTATTGTAACCTGTATATCAGCAAGGATTCCAAATGGGTTGTAACAGGGGACAGCACATTGACAAAACTGGCAAGTGCTGGCACTATAGCAGATAAGAGTGGCAGTGACGGTAGGCAGTTACAGCACGACAGTGGATTTAAGCGGTGTCAAAGGATACCAGATTAAATATTCCACTTCCAAGAAATTTACGAAGAAAACAACCAAAACGGTGAAGGTGAAAAAGACGACCAAAACCGTGACGAAATTAAAGAAGAAAAAGACATATTACGCCAAGGTTCGCGCTTATAAAATGGTGAATGGAAAAACTTACTACAGTAAGTGGAGTACCGTAAAGAAGGTCAAGGTAAGAAAATAAAGAACCCCGGCGCAGAAGGGAGGAACCATGAGACTTTTACTGGCAGAAGATGAACGGGAACTGTCTGCGGCCCTGCAGGCAGTTCTGAAACGAAATCACTATGAGGTAGATGCCGTCTATGATGGGGGCGAGGCCTATGACTACCTTCAGACTGGAAATTACGATGGTTTCATATTGGATGTGATGATGCCGGTAATGGATGGTTTTACTTTGCTAAAGAAGATCCGGAGCGAGAGAAACAATGTGCCTGTGCTGATGCTGACGGCCAGAGCAGAGGTGGATGACCGGGTTCAGGGGTTGGACCTGGGGGCTGATGATTATCTGACCAAGCCTTTTGCTATGAAAGAACTGCTGGCTCGTATCCGGTCCATTACCAGACGGGTGACAGAGGCGGAAAGTTCGTCTCTGCAGCTGGGTAATGTAGTGCTGGATCTGTCAGTATTTACCCTGGAAGTAGAAGGAAACAAAGAGCGACTGCCCAATAAAGAATTTCAGATGCTGCAGATGCTCCTTGCCAATCCCTCCCAGATTATTTCCACAGAGCGGTTTATGGAGAAAATCTGGGGATTTGACAGTGACGCCGATATTCAGGTGGTATGGGTTTATATTTCCTATTTGCGAAAAAGACTGAAAGCCATGGGAGCCAATGTGGTGATCCGGGCCAAACGGAATCAGGGATATTTTGTGGAGGTGGAGCCGGATTGAAAAAACTAAGGAAAAAGTTCATTCTGGTGGCCATGGCATCTATGTTTGTGGTGCTGCTCCTTATGATCGGTGGCCTGAATGTGTTGAATTATCACAACCTTATTGAAAACGGCGACCGGCTGACCAAGATGATCAGCGACAACGGAGGTTCTTTTCCAAGGAATCAGAAGGCCCAGAATGCAGCACCTCCGGTTCTGCCCCAGGGAGAGAAACCGGGCAAGGCACCACGGGACGGTATGGGGCAGCAGGATGGAAGCAAGGCACCGCCGTATAAAAACAAGTCCATGACCAGAGAGGAACCATACCAGACCAGGTATTTCACGGTGACCATCTCTTCCAAGGAGACCAAAGTCAATGTGGATCAGGTCTCAGCGGTACAGGAGGACACGGCCAAAGCTTACATGGAAACCGTGAAAAAAAGCGGTAGTGACACAGGCTTTGTTGATATTTACCGTTACCGTGTGGTAAAACAAACGGACGCCGTTTTGTATGTATTTGTAGATTGTGAGCAAAGTCTCTCTACTTATAAAAACACACTGTTAATCAGTGCAGGAATGTCGGTGGCCGGCTTTTGCATTGTCTTTCTCCTTGTGTGTATTTTTTCCCGGATCATCTTCAAACCGGTGCGGGAGAGTTACCAGAAGCAAAAGCAGTTTATTACTGATGCCAGCCATGAACTGAAGACTCCGCTGACTATTATTGAAGCCAATACTGAGGTGCTGGAGATGGATCAGGGGGAAAATCAGTGGCTGAAAAGCACCCACAACCAGATTGAGCGAATGAGTCATCTGGTGCAGCAGATGGTCAGCCTGACCCGGATGGATGAGGAAGGGGGAAAAGGAGAAAAATGCGAGTTTTCCCTGTCGGATGCTTTGCTGGATCAGGTGGAACTGTATGAGCCACAGGCCCGCAGCCGGGGGATACGGATCCATCCGGATGTGGCACCGGGAATTGTGTACCGGGGGCGGGAAGAAGAGGTGCGGCGGCTTTTTGGCATTTTGTTTGATAATGCCATGAAGTACAGCACAAAAGATACGGAGTTTATCATCACGCTGCGCCGGAAAAACCGCCGGTGTCGTATGACATTCACCAATGAGACAGAGCAGGTGGTTAAAGGAAATCAGAATATTTTGTTTGAGCGTTTTTACCGCTCCGATGCTTCCCGCAACTCAGCGACAGGGGGATCGGGGATCGGCCTGGCCATTGCCAGAGCCATCTGTGAAAACCACGGCGGCAGTATCCAGGCAGAGAGCAAAGACGGCCACAGCCTGACTATAACCGTAGTGCTTTGATTCTGGCCGCATTTTCTGTGAAAAATAGTTGACATATAAGGTTTCATCTTATATAATAATACAGTATTGCGTGAAAATACAGTTCCAATGCCCCGGAGCCGTATTTGATCATAAAAATAGTAAACAAGAGTTGGAACCAGGCTTCCGGACATTGAGCCAATGGTGCTGACGCATAGAATAAGGAGGATTCCAAGGATGAAAAGTTTTATGGCAAGCCCATCCACAGTGGAAAGAAAATGGTATGTTGTAGACGCTGAAGGAAAGACTTTAGGTCGTCTTGCATCTGAGGTTGCAAATGTGTTGAGAGGTAAGAAAAAACCTATTTATACACCACACATCGACACAGGTGATTATGTGATCGTTGTAAACGCTGAGAAAGTCGTTACTACCGGTAAGAAACTGGATCAGAAGAAATATTATCATCATTCAGAGTATGTAGGCGGAATGAAAGAAGCTACATTGAAAGAAATGATGCAGAAGAAACCAGAGTTTGTTATTACTCACGCAGTAAAAGGAATGCTTCCAAAGGGACCTTTGGGACGCCAGATGCTTACTAAACTGCATGTATACGCAGGACCAGAGCACAACCATGCTGCACAGAAACCAGAAGTTTTGGATATTTAATCAGGTTTAGAAAGGAGAAATAACAGTGGCTAGTTCAACATTTTATGGAACAGGAAGAAGAAAATCCAGTATCGCTCGTGTATTCCTTACACCAGGTACAGGTAAAATTACAATCAATAAAAAAGATATCGATGAGTATTTCGGTCTTGAGACATTGAAGATCATCGCTCGTCAGCCTTTGGAAGCTACCAACACAGCTGACAAATACGATGCAAAGATCACCGTTAAAGGTGGCGGTTTCACAGGTCAGGCAGGCGCTATCCGTCACGGAATCGCTCGTGCATTGAATGAGGCAGACGCAGACTTCAGACCAGTTCTGAAGAAGGCTGGATACCTTACTCGTGATTCTCGTATGAAAGAGCGCAAGAAATACGGTCTCAAGAAAGCTCGTAGAGCACCACAGTTCTCAAAGAGATAATCTTTTACGAATATCAAAGAATACGACACCTCAGGACTTTTGTTCTGGGGTGTTTTTTTATGGGAAGTGTGGTATTATGATACCGAAATCACAAAGAAAGGATAGATACACCATGCCTGACATTATACATATAACAAACTGGGACGACCAGGCTCTGGATCTTTTTGCCAGAACAAAAGAGTCATCTCTTTTGCATCCACCGGCTCATGGCCGTGGAATCTTTATTGCCGAAAGCCCGTTGGTGGTCCAGCGGGCGCTGGCAGCGGGTTACGAACCAATTTCCTTTTTGATGGAAGAGGAACATATTGAAAAATATGGGCAGGACATTTTGAAAAAATGGGAAGGGATTCCTGTCTATACGGCTCCTTTTGATGTGCTTACGAAGATAACTGGTTTCAAGCTGACCCGGGGAATGTTGTGCGCCATGTATCGGAAGAAACTTCCCACAGTGGAGCAGATCTGTGAGGGAAAAGAGCGCATTGCCATCCTGGAAGATGTTGTCAATCCTACCAATGTAGGTGCGATCTTTCGATCGGCGGCAGCACTGAATATGGAGGCAGTTCTTATGACGGCGGCCAGCAGTGACCCGTTATACCGGAGGGCCATCCGTGTAAGTATGGGGACCGTGTTTCAGATACCGTGGACGATCATGGAAAAAGGAACTGCCATTGTACCGGAAATGAAGAAACTGGGATTTGCCACAGCAGCCATGGCTTTGCGGGAAGATACGGTGAATATTACTGACCCCGGATTAAACAGGGAGAAAAAACTGGCAGTTATTTTGGGAACCGAAGGCGAGGGGCTGAAGCAGGAAACAATCGAAGAAAGTGACTATACGATTCGTATTCCCATGGCTCATGGAGTGGATTCTTTGAATGTGGCGGCGGCCAGTGCCGTAGCTTTTTGGCAGTTGGGGAAAAAGAGTTAGAAAGAAATGCCGTTTGTACAATAATCTGACCATTTGAACTATTTTTCTTGCAATTTATAATGTTTTTCGATAAAATTTATACAAACAATCGAATTGTGTAAATAAAGCACGAACAAGAGAAAGGATGTAAAAAATGGCAAATTATTCAGATTCATTAACTTATTCTACCGCATCGGGTGTGGAAGGACTTCAGTATGTGGTACTTCAGGTAACATTAAAGGAAAAGTTTCTGGGAACCGGTTCCGGCAACCTGTCCGCACTGGAAGAAGTGCTGAACGAGCAGGCATCTAAGGGATATCGTCTGCACACCATCACGACAGCCTCTGCACAAAGTGGCGGATTTCTGGGCGGCGACCGGATTCAGGCAACGATGGTATTTGAAAAAATAAGCTAAAAAAACATAATCTTGGAAAAGGGCAGCTTGTAGGGCTGTCTTTTTTGATGCTGTCTCTGCATAAAATGAACCGTGACAGTGCATACTGCTACCAAATAGTAAGGGAGGCAGCAAAGATGAGTAATAATATGGACTTAGGCTATGAAATGTTTTGCTATCAATGCGAGCAGACAGCCAATGGAAAAGGCTGTACCAAGGAAGGCGTATGTGGAAAAACAGCGGAAGTTGCCAATTTACAGGATTTGCTTATATTTCAGATAAAAGGGATCAGTTACTATGCCCAGAAAAATCGTCAAAAAGAAATACCGGTGGAGAAAGGCATTGTTTCATTTGTAGAAAACGCATTGTTTACAACACTAACGAATGTAAATTTTGATGCAGAAAACCATGTGGAGCTTCTTAGAGAGTCACAGAAGATGAAAGAAAATTTGCGGCAGCAGGTACAGAATGCAGAAAATGCACCTTTTCAGGCGGTATACGACTTGCCACAGACAAAGACAGAAATGTTGAAGGATGCCAAGATTGCAGGGATTATGTACGATAAAAAACTAGATCCGGATCTGAGATCTTTACGTCAGACGATTTTGTATGGCTTGAAGGGAATCAGTGCCTATGGACATCAGGCAAGGGAACTGGGGTATTACAGCGATCAGGTGGATGATTTTTATATAGAAGCGTTGAGCGCACTTACAGAAGACGAAAGAACTGTGGAAGAACTGATTCGTCTTACGATGCGGACAGGAGAGATGGCGGTAGAAGTGATGAAAAAACTGGATGAGGCCAACACTACCTGCTATGGACATCCCTCTCCTCATTCGGTGTCTGTGCATGTGAAAAAAGGCCCATTTATCATTGTTTCCGGCCATGATCTGAAAGATTTGGAGATGCTTTTAAAACAGTCGGAGGGGAGTGGTGTGAATATTTACACCCATGGAGAAATGCTCCCTTCTCATGGCTATGAAGGTTTGAAAAAATACCCTCATCTTGTTGGAAATTTTGGCGGAGCCTGGCAGGAGCAGCAAAAGGAATTTGATCATCTGCCTGGATGCATTCTGATGACTACTAATTGTCTTATGCGTCCCAGAGATTCCTACAAAGACCGAATCTACAGTACCAATGTGGTAGGATGGGACGGAGTGAAGCATATAGGGAAAAAAGAAAACGGAGAAAAGGACTTTGGCCCGTTGATTCGCCATGCGCTGGAACTGGGAGGCTTCAAGGAAGAAGCAGAACACAAGGAAATACAGGTAGGGTTCGCCAGAAATACGGTATTAAGTCAGGCGGATAAGATCGTAGAGGCGGTGAGAAAAGGCGAGATTCGCCATTTCTTTCTCATAGGAGGCTGCGATGGAGCCAGACCGGGACGGAATTATTATACAGAATTTGCCCAAAGGGTGCCGTGCGACTGTATGATTCTGACGCTGGCATGCGGAAAGTATCGGTTTAATAAAATGGAGTTTGGCCAGGTGGCAGGACTGCCGCGATTACTGGATATTGGTCAGTGTAACGATGCCTATTCGGCGGTCTGTATTGCTACCGCATTGGCAGATGCTTTTGATACCGATGTAAACAGCCTGCCACTTTCCCTGATCCTGTCCTGGTATGAGCAGAAAGCAGTGGCAGATTTATTGGCATTGTTAAGCCTTGGATTTAAAAATATATATCTGGGACCTACCCTGCCGGCATTTCTTAGTCCCAATGTATTGCAGTATCTGGCAGATACCTTTGGACTGAGACCTATCAGTCAGGCGAAAGATGATATTAAAAATTGTCTTCATTGCACAGAAATTTAAAAAGAAAAATTGTTAACCTATCAAGAATTGTCAACCCATCAATAGAAATGGGTTGACAATTCTTTTTTTTGCGAATATACTATTCATCAGATTACAAAAAGAGAAGGAGAACCATCATGGATGCAAAAAAAACAGCAGACGAGATTATTGGTGGAAGACGCCTGACCAGAGAGGATGACTGGCAGTTTTTACTAGACGCTCCACTGGAAGAACTGACCCAGGGAGCAGACCGGATCCGTCAGGCATTATGTGGCAAAGAAGTAGACTTGTGTTCTATTATTAACGGCCGCAGTGGTAAATGCAGTGAAGACTGTAAGTTCTGTGCTCAGTCGGGACATCATTGTACCGGTATTTCCGAATACGCTTTTCTTCCGGTAGAAAAAATTGTGGAGGACGCCAAGTATCACCAGGCCAAGGGCGTACACCGCTATTCCATCGTAACGGCCGGCCGCAGTCTGGGTAAGGATTTTGACAAGGCAGTGGAAGCATACCGTGCCATTAAGGAGAATTGTCAGGAGTTGTCCCTTTGCGCCTCTCATGGATTGCTGAGCAAAGAGGAGTTTGTGGCATTGAAAGAGGCAGGCGTAGAACGCTATCATGAAAATATTGAGACATCAAAGAGAAATTTCCCTAATATCTGCACGACCCATACATTTGAAGATAAGGTGCGGGAGATAAAAATGGCAAAAGAGGCCGGTTTGTCCGTGTGCTCCGGTGGTATCATCGGTATGGGAGAAACCTGGGAAGACAGAGTGGATATGGCCTTCTGGACGGCGGAACTGGGAGTTACTTCCATTCCTATTAATGTATTGTCTCCGATTCCGGGAACCCCGTATGAAGGCATGGAGCCGATCCCGAAGGAAGATGTGCTGCGTACAGTGGCGATTTTCCGTTATCTGAATCCGGAAGCCTATGTGCTGATGGCAGCAGGACGAAACCGCTTTGAAGAAGGTGGGAAAATCTTGTTTGAGTCAGGCGCCAATGCCACCATTACCGGCGATATGCTGACTACGGTAGGAAACACCATTGCCGAGGACATGGATATGTTTGAAGAAATGGGAAGAATAATCAAATAGAAAACCATTCTGCTGAAGCGGGATGCGACATTTTGTGGAGGATAATTAAATGAATGAAAAAGAAAAAGTTTTTGATCTGAAAAATATGGTACTGATGGCCTTATTTATTGCTGTAACCTGTGTTCTGGCACCGCTGTCCATTCCTATCGGACCGGTACCCATCTCACTGACCAACTTTGTGATCTACTTTGAATTGTATTTCCTTGGATGGAAGAGAGGATTGATCAGTTATGTAGTATACCTTTTGCTGGGGATGGTTGGACTTCCTGTCTTTTCCGGATTTGCCGGTGGTGTGGGCAAACTGGCAGGCCCAACCGGTGGATATCTCATCGGATTTATCCTTATGACGCTGGTATGCGGATTGTTCATTGAGAAGTTCGAGAACTTTTTCCTGCATTTGCTGGGAATGATCCTGGGAACTGCTATTGCGTACATATTTGGTACAGCCTGGTTCTGTGTGTCTACAGGAACCGGTGTGGTAGCGGCACTGGCATTGTGTGTATTCCCATTTTTGATCGGCGACCTGGTAAAGATGGTACTGGCGGGTCTTGTGGCACCGGGAGTGGCAAAACAGATCAAAAAGATAGGGTAAAAGAGAGAAAATATTTCATTAAAATGTTTTTTGTATAATAGAAAAGAAGTTTATCCAACTGGAGAAAAGGGGCGTCAGCCGCCAATCTCCACGGGATAAACTTCTTTTTTTAGGTGACTTTAGGTTGCTTGTATCAAGATTTATTTGGCGGAATCCGCCTTGCTTACATTGTCGTTGTTTTCGTTGTAGTCATCTCCGGAAGTTTCCCAACGGTAGGTCCACACGACCAGACCTAAAATAGCAATACCTACGACAACAGCTAAAATAATTCCAACACTACTCATGTTTCATTCCTCCATAATTCACAAGGAGGCCCGACATACTATGCACAATGAACAGCGCACTGGCGAATTGGTACACAGCGGGCCTCACTGATTTTTTTGCATCAAACTTATAATATGTTTAGAAAAATGAGCAGCGTTTTTTGCCGTCGGAACGATGTATGTACTGCGTGATGGTCTCCAGAGGAGCAGGCAGGGAGTAATCCGGCTCTGCTTCGTCTGTGTAAGTGAAACGAGTCTCCGGCAAAAGCAAAAGGCGCAGAGGAACAAAGTCCGTTTTGCGGCATTTTAACACCTGGTGGTTCTTTTCAAGAGAGCGAACAATATCGCTGGAACCTTTTGTTTCGCTGGTGCATAAAAGTTTCTCGGAAAGAGAAGCAATGGACTGTTCTACCCGGACATCGTCAGAGGCGGTGCTCATGGCAAAAGAGGGTTCAAACTGGTCAAAACCGGCAAGAATCCCGCAAAAAGCCATAATGACTGCCAGATACAGGCAGACTGACCGCCGCTGTTGATAAAACATCACACACACATCCTTTCATCAAAATTTATGTAATTTTAACAAAAAAACAAGAGAAAGTCAATGACATTGGATGAACCAAGTTTTTATTGATTTTTTCGGACAGATTCGGTATACTATCATGTAGTAGTTGGATTTCCCATAAGAACGGATCCAATTAACACTGCAGAACCTGCATTTCCAAGTAGATATCAGGTTACTATAAAAGAAAAGAGGTTAAATGTAAGATGGCAAATATTGATTTGAGCAAGTATGGCATTAGTGGAACTACAGAGATTGTTTATAATCCTTCATATGAGCAGTTATTTGAAGAAGAGACAAAATCTGATCTTGAAGGCTTCGAAAAAGGACAGGAGAGCGAACTTGGTGCAGTTAATGTAATGACTGGAGTATATACAGGACGTTCCCCTAAGGACAAATTCATCGTAGAGGATGAAAATTCCAAAGACACTGTATGGTGGACATCTGACGAATACAAGAATGACAACCATAAGGCATCTAAAGAGACATGGAATGCAGTAAAAGATATTGCAATCAAAGAATTGTCAAACAAGAGATTGTTTGTAGTAGATGCTTTTTGTGGAGCAAACAAAGATACCCGCATGGCGATCCGTTTTATCGTGGAAGTTGCATGGCAGGCACACTTTGTAACAAATATGTTTATCAAACCAACAGAAGAAGAGTTGAAAAATTTTGAGCCGGACTTCGTTGTTTACAATGCTTCTAAGGCAAAAGTAGAGAACTACAAAGAACTGGGACTGAATTCAGAGACTGCTGTTGTATTTAATATTACAAGCCGCGAGCAGGTTATCATCAACACATGGTACGGTGGAGAGATGAAGAAGGGTATGTTCTCCATGATGAACTACTACCTTCCATTGAAAGGAATCGCTTCCATGCACTGTTCTGCAAACACAGATCTGAACGGTGAGAACACAGCGATCTTCTTCGGACTTTCCGGAACAGGTAAGACTACCTTGTCTACAGATCCTAAGCGTCTCTTGATCGGTGATGACGAGCACGGCTGGGATGACAATGGTGTGTTCAACTTTGAAGGTGGATGCTACGCTAAGGTTATTGACCTGGACAAAGAGTCTGAGCCGGACATCTACAATGCGATCCGTCGTGACGCACTTCTTGAGAATGTTTCATTGGATGATAACGGTGTGATTGATTTTGCTGATAAGAGCGTAACAGAGAATACTCGTGTATCCTATCCGATTGACCATATTGAGAATATCGTTCGTCCAATTTCTTCTGCACCAGCAGCTAAGAATGTTATCTTCCTTTCTGCCGATGCATTTGGAGTACTTCCTCCAGTGTCTATTTTGACACCAGAGCAGACACAGTACTACTTCCTTTCAGGATTTACAGCAAAACTGGCTGGTACAGAGCGTGGAATCACAGAGCCAACTCCTACATTCTCCGCATGTTTCGGACAGGCATTCCTGGAACTGCATCCTACTAAGTATGCAGAGGAACTTGTTAAGAAGATGGAGAAGAGCGGTGCTAAGGCATACCTGGTTAACACAGGATGGAACGGAACCGGCAAACGAATCTCTATCAAAGATACTCGTGGAATCATTGATGCGATCCTCAGCGGAGATATCAACAAAGCACCTACTAAGAAGATCCCTTACTTCAACTTTGAAGTACCAACCGAACTTCCTGGTGTAGATGCAGGAATCCTGGATCCTAGAGATACTTATGCAGATGCTTCCGAATGGGAGACAAAAGCAAAAGATCTGGCAGATCGTTTCGTCAAGAACTTCGCAAAATACGAAGGAAACGATGCAGGAAAAGCATTGGTAAGTGCTGGCCCACAGAAGTAATATACTGACTCATCGTTATTCTTGAGTTATAAATATTAAAAAAGGTTCATGTGATTGAGACGGGAAACGCTTTGCGTTTAAGTCTCAATCGCATTGAACCTTTTTTGTATTAACATTTAAGAGGGGGATTCGGTGGTTATTTTGGGAGAGGATTACGATCGTTTTGGGGAATATCGGGGGCACCGTTGCCGGCCTTTTAGTATTCCGTCATGGGGCAGAAAAACTTTGTGGGGAGTGGGTTTTAAGTGCGTCAGTAGGAGGCACTGGTGGTTTCAGTGCCCCTACTGCTACGCACTTAACTAGCGGAAGCACCCACGGACCGCAAACTTTTTCTGCCTCATGACGAGACACTACCAAAAGCCCCAACCAGCCCCCGCTACAAACTTCCCTCAATGAAAGGATGACAACTTTCAACGGCTGTGGTATAATATCGTGTGAATATCATAGATTGAAAAGTGCAGGGGAAAAGTATGAACATAAAAATAGATGATTACAATATTTGCTACAAGATCACCGGTGAAGGAGAAGAGACGGTATTGATCCTACAGGGGTGGGGAACTGAATTGTCTATGTACGATTCGGTGGCTGCCTGTATCAACAGCAAGTGCCGTGTGATCCAGCTGGACTTCCCGGGATTTGGCGGCAGTGATGAGCCGAGAGAGCCTTGGGCGGTGGATGATTATGCAGATTTTGTTATTAAATTTCTGGATGCATTGGATATAAAAAAAGTGACGCTGATGGGACATTCTTACGGCGGCCGGGTGATCATTAAACTGGCCAGCAGACCTGAGATCCCATTTAAGATTGGCCGTATTGTGCTGATGGATAGTGCAGGGATCCTGCCGAAAAAGACAAAAAAACAAAAACGCAAGATCCGTCGGTATAAGATGGTTAAAAAGATTGTAAACATGAAACTGGTCTATAAACTCTGCCCCAACCTGGTGGATGAGTGGAAGAACCGGCAGGGATCTGCGGATTACCGCAATTCTACCCCGATGATGCGCGCCTGTATGGTAAAGGCAGTGAATGAAGATCTGACAGAATGTCTGCCCCGCATCAAGCAGGATACCCTTCTGATCTGGGGGGACTTAGACACCGCCACACCCATTGCCGATGCACACTTGATGGAAGAAAAAATTCCGGGTGCTGGTCTGGCAGTGATACCGGGAACCGGTCATTTCTGCTTTTTGGAAAATCCGGGCGTATTTGCCGGGATCATGCGGTCTTATTTTGGCGTAGACCAATAGAAAAAACGATACTCCGTGTGATATAATTATAAGAGAGGAAACGATATGTTTTTTACGATAACAATGATTCTTGCGCTGGTGACAGCCATCCCGGCAGCCCTTCTGACTGCCAGATACAATCTTCATATGTTCCAGCTTATGGGCTACAAAAACATGGAACATGTGGGGTGGATCCGCAAAAACTGGAAAAAACAGGCCCTTTTGATCCCTAATGGGATTCTTGGAATTGTGGCTCTGATCTGTCCTCATGGAGTGACCATGATCCTTCTGATTTTGTGGAATCTGGTCCTTTGCAAGTACTATGCGTACCTGCGAAAGAGCAATACAAAGAAAAAACTGGTGTATACCATGAGGGTGCGCCGTCAGGTGGCAACGGATGTGATCGTGAATGGAATCATCCTTGCTCTTGTGTGGATTTTCTGCGGTGTGAACTATGTGCCGGGAATGGCGGCAGTACTTATATCACTGCAGATGACAGCGTTGCTGCTGGTAAACCTCATTAACCGGCCGGCAGAAAAAATGATTACCAATCATTTTATCAATGACGCCAAGAGAATGTTAAAAGAAGTACCGGGTCTGACGATCATCGGTATTACCGGAAGTTATGGAAAAACCAGTGTAAAATATTATCTGCAGACTTTGCTGCAGGATCATTTTAATGTACTGATCACACCGGAAAGTTATAATACACCGATGGGTGTTGTAAAAACCATCCGTGGATCCTTAAAAAGCACCCATGAGATCTTTGTGTGTGAAATGGGAGCCAGACATGTGGGGGATATCAAGGAAATCTGCGATATTGTTCATCCTCACCATGGTGTTATCACTTCCATAGGTCCACAGCATCTGGAGACTTTTTTTAACATGGACAATATCGTTCATACCAAATATGAACTGGCAGATGCCCTGCCGGCAGATGGTATGTTATTCTTAAATGGAGACAACGAGTATGTAACAGGCAACAGTGATGCTTACGCAAACAAGATCTTCTATCGTTCCCAGACAACGGGGGAAGGCTATCAGGCGTCGGATATTCAGTTGTCCCAGCTGGGAACTGAGTTTACCGTGACAGCACCGGATGGAACAAGCGAGCGTTTTCAGATGAGACTGGTAGGTGAGCACAATGTCATCAATGTAGTAGGTGCCATCGCCGTTGCCAATTCCATGGGAATTTCGCTGCGGGATCTGAGAGTGCCGGTTCGGCGGATCCAGCCGGTGGCACATCGACTGCAGATGATCGAGCGGGGAGCGGTAACCATTATCGATGATGCTTACAACTCGAACCCGGTAGGCTCCAAGGCTGCAGTAGAAACACTGGCTATGTTTGACGGTGTGCGGATCCTCATTACTCCGGGAATGGTGGAACTTGGCAAGGAGGAAGAGCAGTACAATTATAAGTTTGGTACCTATGCGGCGGCCTGCTGTGATTATATATTGTTAGTAGGAAGAAAGCATACGGAGCCGATTAAAAAAGGTGTTTTGGATTCTGGATTTTCAGAGGAAAAATGTCATGTATATGACACCCTTGAAGATGCATTGTCTTTTGCATATAGTATAAAAGACGAAGGTCATAAGTTTATTTTGCTGGAAAACGATCTTCCGGACAATTATTAAAGGAGAGTAAAGCAGATGAAGACAAAAGTGGCAATGATGTTTGGCGGTAAAAGCGTAGAACATGAAGTATCGATTATTTCCGGTATTCAGGCGATCATGAGTATGGATACCGATAAGTATGAGGTGATTCCGGTATATATCAACAAAAATAACCAGATGTTTATCGGAGAAGATGTAGGCAAGATTGAGTCATATAAGCACATTGATGAGTTGATGGCAAAATCCCAGCGTGTGATCCTGGTAAACGAGGAAAACAAAGTCAGTCTGGTTCCTTATCCACAGAAGCGTTTTGGTAAGAAACCGGAGATCGAGATTGATATTGCTTTCCCAATCGTACATGGAACCAATGTAGAAGATGGTGCCCTGCAGGGATATTTAAAAACCATCGGTATTCCGTTTGTAGGATGTGATGTAACGGCATCCGCTGTAGGAATGGACAAATATGTGTCTAAGGCAGTTTTAAAAGATAACGGAATCCCGGTACTGGATTGTGTATGTTTTACCACATCCGAATATGCAGAGATGGACACATTGTTAGATACAGTAGAAAAAGAGATCGGTTATCCGGCCATCGTAAAGCCTCTGAACTTAGGTTCCAGTGTAGGAATCAGCGTGGCTAAGAACCGGGTGGAACTGACCAAATCCATTGATGATGCTTTTTCCTATGCATCCAAGGTAATCGTTGAGCATGCTATCACGAAACTCCGTGAGATCAACTGTTCTGTTTTAGGTGACGAGAACGACGCCATTGCATCCGAGTGTGAAGAGCCTCTTCATACAAAGGATATTCTGAGTTACGAGGATAAATACCTGAGCAACAACTCTAAAAACGGCGGTTCCAAGGGCATGGCCAGTGTATCAAGAAAGATTCCGGCAGAACTGACACCGGAGAAAAGAGAAGAGGTAAGAGAGATTGCAGTAAAATCTTTCCAGAAACTGGGCTGTAACGGCGTAGCCCGTATCGACTTTATGATCGATGAGGAAAATGGCAATCTGTACTTTAACGAGATCAACACAATCCCAGGTTCCCTGGCATTTTATCTCTGGGAGCCGGTAGGGGTTCCTTACAAAGAACTGCTGGACCGCATGATCCAGCTGGCACTGAAGCGTGTCCGCGAAGAGCAGAACCTGACCTTTACCTTTGACACCAATATTTTGAACCAGTCTTCCTTGTCTGGTGTAAAAGGCTCCAAAGGCGGCAAACTTTCATAATAAAAAACAAAACTCCCGGTTTGAGTTGACAAATGGGGAGTTTTTTTGTATGAGGCAGAATATGGTAAAAATCGATCTGATCACCGGATTTTTAGGATCCGGCAAAACAACTTTTATAAAGAAATATGGTTCTTATCTCATGGAAAAGGGAGAAAACCTGGGCATTCTGGAAAATGATTTTGGCGCGGTCAATGTAGACCGGATGCTTCTTTCGGACCTGCAGGACGCAGGCTGCGATGTGGAGATGGTCAGCGGCGGCTGCGATTATGACTGTCACAAAAGGCGGTTTAAGACCAAACTCATTGCCATGGGCATGCTTGGGTATGACAGGATCCTGGTGGAACCTTCCGGCATTTTTGACACCGATGAATTTTTCGATGTGCTGGAAGAAGAACCTCTGAACCGCTGGTATGAGATCGGAAATGTCATTGCCATAGCGGATGTGACGACGGAGCAGAATCTTTCTGAAAAGGCGTCAGCTCTTCTGGCGGCCCAGCTTGCCAGAGCTGGTATCGTGGTCCTCAGCAAGACTTCCCCGGAGCAGACCAGGGAAAGTCAGTCGGCCCTGGCTTACTTCCAGAAATTAATGGAGCAGTTTGGAAGCAGGCAGAAACTGGCAGAAAAAACACTGGCAGAAGACTGGGAAAACATGGATGAAACCCAGTGGGAACAGATCCGCCACAGTGGATATGCCACAGCGGATGTGGAGATCCCGTGGTTTGAAAAAGAGGATGCCTTTGACAGTGTATATCTTCTGGAGCCAAAGGCCTCTCCGGAACAGATCCGGCAGGCACTTCCCAGACTGTTTGACAGCGGGGAGGCAGGCAGGGTATTCCGGGTAAAAGGTTTTTACAAGGAAAAGGACCAGTGGTATGAAGTAAATGCCACAAAGAAAAAGACAGAGATCCGGGCTATAGACATGGGACAGAGTGTTCTTATCGTCATCGGCGAAAACCTGCAGGAAGAGTGGATCCGCCAACAGATAGAATTTAAAACAGGATGCAAATCCGAGTATGTAGTAACCAATTTGGGAGGTACAGGAAAATGAAAAAATTATGGGTTGGATATCTGCTGATGATGTTAAGCACTAACATTATTTTGTGCATAAGTCCTTTTGAAAACAGCCAGCTTGTGCTTTTCCCGCCATTTATCGGGTATATTGTTATGGCTGCAGCGTATCATAAATTAAAAAAAGAAGATCCGGTCTTTGGCCGGAATGGGGCAGGAGTCACGGCAATGGCGATCCTGATGATCCTGCGGTTTGTGTCTGACGGCCTGGGACTGACGGCTCAGATCCCTCACGCTTATGCTTTTGTTCTGGGTGTGAAATTGATTGAGATCGGGGCACTGATCTACTTTACCAAGATTCCTGCCGATCTTTTTGCCAGATGGGAAGAGGAAGAAGAAGGAGAGTACCACACCCGGCGGCTGACGGTGGCGTGGCAGAATGTGGCTATTACACAGGCGGCTTCGATCCTGGGATATTTTATCCGCAGTTTCGCTATGCTGCTGCCTCTTGTATGTGTCATCACCACCATTCTGTATCTCAAAGATCTGCGGGATGTCATGAACGCGAGACAGGTCCAGCTGGAAGAGAAAAGTGAGGCCTGATAAGCCTCACTGGTGAAATAACATTCGTTCTGCATAAGAATTGCGATAAGCTGACGGGCTCTGGCCCGTCACTTTTTTGAATGCACTGGAAAAATTGTGATTATCGGAAAAACCAATTTCATAGCCGATCTGGGCAATGGGAAGATTGGTATCTGTCAGCAGTGCCTGGGCCAGTTCCATTTTCCGTGAAAGGATATAACTTTTCAGGGAAACCCCGGAAGATTTTTTGAAAAAAGTAGTAATATATTTTTCATTATAACCAAAATAAGCGGCAATCTCGCTGACCCGTATATTTTCCCGGATCCGCCAGGAAATGTAGTCTACGATGTCAGTGTAGAGCTGCATCTGCTCCCCTTTCATAGTGGTTTTGCTGCCGGAAAGGTAGAACTGGCTGTACAACTCGCACAGGATGGCTGTGAGGGTGTGATTGTCCTGATTGATGTTGCGGTATTTGCGGTTACAGTCCTGCAACTGCTTAAACAGTACGATCATACGGTCCAGTCGGGGGATACTGCCCTGCTCCGGCAAAATAATGTGGGTGCTTTCCGCCGGAAGAGGCAGAGAGACAGAATCCGGCTCAGGACGCCCTACATTATTTTCAAAATTATGGTAGGAAAAATGTGTCCAGTAAAAGGTGCACTGGGAGGAATGGTAACCGTATTGGTGGCTGGTAGGACACATCAGGCGGTATTCGCCCTGGTGGATCACATATTCGCCTTCTGTGTCAGCGATGTACAGATCACCCTCCGTCATGACGATCAATTCAAAATCAGTCAGTGCCCGGCTGATATGAACCCAGTTCTCATCCGGTGCAATGAATTTGCCGGTCCAGTTCAGATGGACCGGTTCTTTTATGTCAAAATCTAAGAACCCCATATAACTTTTTGAAACCTCCAATCAAATGCAATAGAAAAAATATACAAAAAAAGACTCCTTTATTAGGATTATATAGCAAAAACATACAGACCACAAGGAGAAAATCACACCTGAACTAACTTTTTGACAAAACTTTTTCATAACAAATGAAACCTATTAGCATGGAGTGATGAGGGGCACCATGTTACAATAAATATAATAAAAAAATAAAAAAGAAAGGAAGAGACTATGAAAAAGAAGTTTTTTAGAGTCGGCAAAAGGGTGGTCGCTGTGTCTATGGCAGCAGCGATGGTAGCAAGCATCATTCCGGATATGGGAATCGTTGCCAAGGCTGCAGGTACCCCACAGACAAGAGAAGATGAGACTATCATCTATGCAGTAGACTGTGGTGACCTGGATCCTGCAACAGTACCGGAGGACGGCCCTTTGGGAACACACAACAGTGTGACCGATCAGGCTTATGGTACAGACAAAGTAACAGGTTACAAATGGGGAATTGATGATACCATCAGCAGTCCATTGAAAAACGGAGCAGGAGAGTGCCTGGTTGGCGGTGTCAGTACAGACTGGACCTGGCCAAACGAGCAGGTCGGTTCGGATCAGACTTCTAAGACAGCGTCTAACCGATACACCAAAAACCAGTATGAAAAAGAGCACAACATGGATGCCAGCAAAACTCGTCACCTGGATTACAAATTTGAACTGGAAGATGGCGAGTATTATGTTGAGATCGGATTTACAGATCCATGGAGCGTATCCCAGTCTCCATCGGTATATGCTTATCCGGATGGCAGCAACAAACAGGTTATCAAAGAGAACTTTGAAGTAGCAACCAATTCCGGTGTAGCCACAGGAACTGTCAAAGTAACAGGCGGCGAACTGGTATTAGGAGCCAGAGCAACAGGAAGCAGCAACCTGGCTATCAACATGACATACATTACCATTAAAGAAGCAGGGGATGCAGGTAATGTAGCAACGGATATGGATGCCATCAGTATTCCATCCACAGCAACCAACGATCTGGAACTTCCAACAACAGGAAGCAAAGCAGGAAGTACGATTTCCTGGGAATCCAGCAATGAAAGCGTAATTTCTAAAACCGGTAAAGTAACCCGTCCGGCAAAAGACGATGTAGATGTAGTGCTGACCGCTACCGTTAAATCCGGAGAAGTTTCCAAACAGAAAAAATTTACCGTTACGGTTCTGGCTGAAAACGAATTGATGGGCGCAGAATTTTATGAGAAAAAATCCGTAGAAGTGACAGATGCTTACTATGACAATGCACTGGAACTGGATGTAAAGAATCTCCTGGCACTGGATGCAGACCGTTTGCTGGCAGGTTTCCGTCAGACAGCGTGTTATGTATATAATACCAAATCCGGTGTGACGAAGATGACAACTTCTGAGATTGCTACATACATGAAGAACAAAACCCGTTATGGCGGTGGCTGGGAAGATTCTCTGATCGGTGGACACACACTGGGCCACTATATTTCAGCCGTAGCACAGGGTATTGTAAACCCAGGTGTGACAGCAGAGGAAAAAGCAGCATTGACAGAGCGTCTGAACTACATTATTGATGCGTTGTATGACTGCCAGCAGAAGACTGTAGGAACTAACTATGAAGGATATATCTTTGGTGCTACTCTGCCAAATGATTCATTCAAAAATGATCCGGATCTTCAGTTTGACAATGTAGAGTCAGGACTTTCCAACATCAGTACACAGGCATGGGTTCCATGGTACACCATGCACAAGATCCTGGCAGGTGTTACGGATGCTTATGAAGTAGCAGGCAATGAGAAAGCCCTGGAAATAGCAAACAGCCTGGGTGTCTGGATTTCTAACCGTGCCAATAAATGGAGCACCACTACCAATAATAAGGTCCTCAGCATTGAGTACGGCGGTATGAACGATGCTTTATATCAGCTTTACAAAGTAACAAACTATTCCAACAAAGAAGTGTTCAAGACGGCAGCTCATAAATTCGATGAGACATCCTTGTTTGAAAGTGTGCTGGCCGGAACTTCTAACATTTTGAACAACAAACATGCCAACACAACCATTCCTAAGTTCCTTGGTGCTCTGTGCCGTTACGAAACAGACAACACTCAGACCAAGTACCTTCAGTATGCAGAAGCCTTCTGGCAGATGGTAATCGACCGTCATACATACATTACCGGAGGCAACAGTGAGGATGAGCACTTTGGCGCAGACAATGTGTTGGACAAAGAGCGTACTGTATGTAACAACGAAACATGTAATACATACAATATGCTGAAACTCAGCCGTCGTTTGTTTATCATTACCGGCGAGAAAAAATATGCAGATTACTATGAAAATACATTGATCAATGCCATCATGTCATCCCAGAACCATGAGACCGGTCTTACCATGTATTTCCAGCCAATGGCATCCGGATACCAGAAAGTATTTGGTACACTGGACAGCAACTTCTGGTGCTGTACCGGATCCGGTTATGAGAACTTTACAAAACTGCAGGACAGCATTTACTTCAAGAAAGACAATATCGTTATCGTAAACCAGTATCTTGCTTCTATCCTGAAACAGGATGGTTACACCATCAAACAGACAGGTGATCTCAGCAAGAGTGACACCATGACTCTGGAAGTCAGTGACAAGACAGAGGAGATTGAGCTTCGGTTGAGAATTCCTGACTGGGTAGTGGACGGAACTCTGGAAGTACAGATTGACGGAACAAAATATGATTACAAGACCCGCGGCGGATATATTGTGATCCCGGCAGACAAAGTAGCAGAGGGAACCAAGATTACCGTAAAACTTCCAATGGAAGTAACAGCAAGCAATCTGCCGGATGGACAGACAACCTACGGATTCAAATATGGTCCGTTTGTACTGAGTGCCAAACTGGGAACAGCAAAACAGACTACCACTTCTCACGGTGTTGCCGTTACCGTGCCATCTGCTAAGGCAGTAAGCAACGATACCATCGGCATCAGCAGTGAGGAAACGGTGGAAGATTTTATCAAGAACATCAACAAGTATCTTGTAAAAGATGGAGACTCTATGAACTTTACTTTGAAGGGAACTAACTTCAAGTATAAATTCACAACTCACTACAATCAGGATGCAGAAAATTATGGTATTTACTGGAACTATTATGTAGATGCAGACGGCCGTGGTTCTGCCGCCATTATTGATGAAAAAGATGCCAAGAGAAAAGAAGCAACCGCCATTGACAGCATCGCACAGTGCGGCCGTGGCCAGTACGAGGAGCGTTTCATCCTGGAGGATGATTCAAAAGACGGTCTGGTAGACAACGGTTCCATCGGAAAAGATGCACCGGATCTGAGCCGTGAAGCAACAGCAGGCGGATCCTTCGGTTACAAGATGAAAGTAGATGATACACAGGACAACTATCTGCTGGTAACCTATGCTAAGGAAGATGATGGCAAACCAATGAAGATTACCGTGGGTGACACCGTCATCACCAACGAAAAACTGGATAGCAGCAAAGCCACGGTAGTAAACAGAACTATTTCAGAAAGTGATACAGAGGATTACTACCAGGTAGCTTATAAGATTCCACAGAGTGTAGTGAAAGCCAATGAAAAAGACCTGAAGGTCGTTGAAAATGGCAAAACCGTCACATACAAAGTGATCACCATCACATTTGCCGGTACAGATACAGAAAATTCTGCCCGTGTAAACAAGAGTCTGGACATGGTTCGTGTTTACAAGACAGCCAACTCCCTGACCAAACTTGAGTATGATGGAAAAACCATTATACCGGACAGCAAAGGTGTTTATAAGATCACATGTCCATACAACAAACAGCCGAAAGTGAAATTTACTCTGGCAGATAACGACGGATATGTAGCAGTAGCAGGTAATGCAGTGGATGAAACGGCCGAGAAGGAGCTGGCCTTAAATGGTGCCGTAACAGACATTGCCGTACAGGTTTATGCACAGAACTTTGAAGTAGCAAAAGAATATACCATTCAGGTAACAAGAGATTATACAGGTATCGATCTTAAGTCCGGTCTGGTAAAAGCTCTTACCTTTGATGATAAAGCGGACGGTGCCGCTGGTGTAACAAAGAGCTTTAACCCGGCCAAGAACAATGCCGCTCTCAGTTATGAGCAGGGTGTCGTAGGCAAGGCACTGACACTTCCTGGAACATACGGCGTTGAATTGTTGGATGATGCAAGCAAACTGGGAGAAAGTTACACCATTAGTTACTGGATGAAAGCATCCAGCGTTGGAAACAACTTCAACCCAACCCTGACAGCCGGAACATTCTCACCGGAGTACTGGCTGAATCTGACAACGGATGCAAGAATCTGGTCCAGGAAAGGAAGCTATATTGAAAACGCCGGAACCGGTGCTTATGAAGCAGATAAATGGCAGCATGTAGCTCTGGTAGTAGACGGAAGCAAAGCAGGCAGTGCCACAAACACAGTAACCGCTACCTTGTATGTAGATGGTGTGGCAGTACAGACTGGAAACATTGCAAAAGGTATCATGACCAACACAGGTGCCAGAGTATTCTTTGGTGTGAATGCCTGGGATGCAGTATTCAAAGGCGCACTGGACGATGTACTGATGTACAGCCGTTCCTTGTCAGCCGGAGAAATACAGGCACTTTCTACCAAGTATGCAACCGCAACCAGCCTGACACAGACAAGCAATAATAACAGCAATAACAACAGAGGAAACAGTAATAACAGCACGGAAGGCAATACAAACAACAGCGGAAACAGCACCGTGAAGCCAAGCACTTCAAACAAGGCAAAAGTAACACTGAAAACTGCCAAGATCACAGTGAAGAAAGGCAAAAAGAAAGTCAGCAAAGTAACTGTGAAGAAGAAAAAGAAAGTGACACTGAAAGTGACAGTAAACTCTAAGGGCAAACTTTCCATGAAGAAGTTGTCGAAGAAGAATAAGAAAATCCTGACTGCTACCTTCAAAAAAGGAAAACTTGTTATCAAAGGTAAGAAAAAAGGAACTGTTAAGATCAAGATCACAGCTGCTAAAACAAGCAAATATAAAAAGGCAGTAAAAACTATTACCGTAAAAGTTAAGTAAGTAAACAAATACTTATGCGGAGCGGAAATCTCAAAAGGGGGTTTCCGCTCTTTGCATTTTGTTCTATAATAACAAACATACGGAGGTATTGTATGGAATTTTTCCAAGTGACAGAAAAAGTAATTTATTTTCGAAATGAAGGAGAACTTTTAAAAATAGAGGGCTGGGGAAAGAACAGCCTGAGAGTCCAGTCTTCTCTGATGGATCAGATCCCATCCGGTGAATCTGCTTTGCTGCCTCAGGAAGACAGGGATGTGAAGATCCAGGTGGAGGATATGCGCCATGCAAGTATTCAAAATGGCAGTATCCGGGCGGAACTTTTCGTACAGGAGTGGGGGAATGCACTGCAGATCACTTTTTGCGATGAAACTGGAAAAGTGCTGTTGAGAGAGATCTCCGGCGGGGGAGCCCTTACCAGAAAAGCCAGATTTTTTCAGGCACTGCCGGGAGGCGGCTATCGGCTGAAAGCATCTTTTGAGGCAGACCCGGATGAAAAAATATATGGCATGGGACAGTATCAACAGGAAATCTGGGATCTGAAAGGATGCAACCTGGAACTTGCTCACAGAAATTCCCAGGCCAGTGTGCCCTTTTATCTTTCCAGTGAAGGATATGGTTTCCTCTGGCACAATCCGGCTGTAGGAGAGGTGCATTTTGGAAAAAACACAACGGAGTGGGTAGCCAATGCGGCAGATAAACTGGATTATTGGATTACGGCAGGAAAGACGCCGGCACAGATTGAGAGACAGTATGCGGACTGTGTGGGCAAAGTGCCCATGATGCCGGAGTACGGTCTGGGATTCTGGCAGTGTAAACTTCGTTATTACAACCAGCAGCAGGTGTTAGATGTGGCTAAGGAGTACAAAGACCGGGGCATCCCGCTGGATGTGCTGGTGATCGATTATTATCACTGGCCACATTGCGGCGACTGGCGTTTTGAAGAGGAATTTTTCCCGGAACCAAAGAAGATGGTAGATACCCTTCATGAATGGGGGATTGAAACTATGGTGTCGGTATGGCCGCAGGTGGAATGGGGCAGTGAGAATTTTGAGGAAATGAAGCAGCAGGGCCTTCTGGTAAAACAGAGTGCCGGTGTGGATGCCCAGATGATCTTCCACGGCAACAATGTATTTATGGATGCCACCAATCCACGGACCCGTCAGTATGTATGGGAAAAGTGCAAAAAGAATTATGCAGATCTGGGGATCCGCACATTCTGGCTGGATGAGGCGGAGCCGGAGTTTACCAATTATAATTATGAAATGTACCAGTACCACGCAGGACCGGTATCCAAGGTGGGAAATGTGTATCCGAGAGAATATTCCCGACTTTTTTATGAAGGCCAGAAAGACATGGGGCAGCAGGATATTGTGAACCTGGTGCGCTGTGCCTGGGTAGGCAGTCAGCGGTACGGTGCCCTGGTGTGGTCCGGAGATATCTGGTCCAGTTATGAGGACTTCAGAAAGCAGTTGTGCGCCGGACTTCACATGGGACTGGCCGGTATTCCATGGTGGACTACGGATATTGGCGGTTTCCACGGAGGCAATGTGGAAAGTGATGATTTTAAGGAACTTTTGATCCGTTGGTTCCAGTTTGGAACTTTCTGTCCGGTTATGCGGCTTCATGGACTTCGCATGCCGGGAGAAAAAATCTTTGACCGCCACGGCGTGGAACGAGAGTGGACCGGAGCTGACAATGAAGTGTGGAGTTACGGGGAAGAAGCTTATGAGATTTTCGTAAAATACATTGGTATCCGTGAGCAGATGAGAGACTACACAAGGAGACTGATGAAAGAGGCTCATGAAGAAGGAACTCCGGTTATGCGTACATTGTTCTACGAGTTCCCGGAAGATACAGCGTGCTGGAACATTTACGACGAATACATGTATGGAGATAAACTGTTGGTAGCACCGGTGTGTCATGAGCATGCTATGGCCAGACAGGTATATCTGCCGGCAAGTACCACATGGCAGGAGGCAGCTACCGGAAAAGAATATGCAGGAGGAAAGGTGTACGATGTGGAGGCACCGTTAGACCGGATTCCTGTTTTTATAAGAAAATAAAACACAGAAGAAAGGCAGGTAGATTAGAATGTATACATTTACAGAGGATTGCCGGTTGGGCATCGAGGAAATTGATAAGGAGCATGAGGAATTGTTTCGCCTGATCAACGAAGCACAGGAATTGCTTGATCAGAAAATGGCATCGGAAAAGATCGTGGCCAATATCGTGGACCATCTGGGACGCTACGCCAGAGAGCATTTTGCCCACGAAGAGGCTTATATGGAATCTATAAAGGATCCGGAACTTCCGAGACAGAAAAAAGAACATCAGGAATTTGCCGCAAAGATTGAAAGCATCGAGCTGTCCGGAGCCGGTGAAGAGGAAAGCCGGGACATCCTGGCAAATCTTGTGCAGTACCTGGCAAAATGGCTGTATCACCATATCCTGGGAAGTGACATCATGATCGGCACCATGACCGAGGCAGAAAAAGAGTCGCCTTTTGCTTTTACCAGTGAATATAAAACCGACATTCCGTTGGTGGATGAAGAACACGCCAGACTGTTTCGGATCATCGAAGAAGCCTATGACCTTATGAAAGAGGAACTTCTGTCGGATAAGTACGACCAGATCATGGAGATACTGGAAGAACTGAAAGAGTACACAAAGACACATTTCCGGGACGAAGAAGCCTATATGGAAAAAATCGGCTATGAAGGTCTGGAAGCCCAGAAGATGGCCCACGAATCCTTTGTAGATAAGTTAAACGATATGAACCTGCAGGAAATCGATGACAGCCAGCAGGAATCCCTGTATGAACTGATCGACTATCTTCTGGCATGGCTGAAAAACCATATATTGAAGATGGATAAGAAGATACCGGTGGTTAGAGGATGATACTTTGCAATTTCCGTAATGCGGCAGAAAAGTTTGCGTTCCGTGGGCGCTTTCGCTAATTAAGTGCGTAGCGGTATGGGTGCTTATGCTAAAGCATATACAAGCACCTCATACCGACGCACTTAAAACCCACTTCACGCAGAACATTTCTGCCGCATTACTGGAATGTGAAAAAAGTATCAGAAAACAAAGGAAAAATGCTGATAAATCTCCTGGTGTTGGGGCTTTTCAGGATTCTCGCCTTGCATAGGAATTACTTTGTGTGGAGTGGGTACAAAGGCGCAAGTATCTGGCATGCGTTCTGTGCATGCCGATACTTCTGCGTCTTTGTCGTAGCGAAAGCGCCCACAGAACATAAAGTAATTCCTATGCTGGCGACCCACTGAAAAACCAGACACCCCTTGACAACCGTCCCCATTTTCGCTAAAATTATCCGTGATAATGTAGTGCGGAAGAGGAGTATGCAGCAGGCCCCCACAGAGAGAGACACCCACAGGCTGGAAGGTGTTTTGGCAAGGCAGTGGCAGAAGGTAGCTTCCAAACAGCGTTTCTGAACCAGAGAACAGTAGTAGGAGACGACGGATGACCCCGTTATCGGTCTAATGAGGAATGTTTTTACATTTGAATGAAGGTGGTACCACGGCAGCATTGTCGTCCTTTGCGGCATGTCGTGGCGATATAGAAGAGATTGATGAGCTTGTCGTCCTGGCAGGCTCATTTTAATTGTTTAATTTCAGGAGGTTAGTATGCGTAAAGAATTAGGAAAAACATACGATCCCAAAGATATTGAGGATCGTTTGTACTCAAAATGGATCAACAAAAAATACTTCCACGCAGAAGTAAATCCAGACAAAAAACCATATACCATTGTGATTCCACCACCAAACATCACAGGACAGCTTCATATGGGACATGCACTGGACAATACTTTGCAGGATATTTTGATCCGCTTCAAGAGAATGCAGGGTTATGAAACATTGTGGATGCCGGGAACAGACCATGCATCCATCGCCACAGAAGCAAAGATCGTGGAAGCCATGAAACAGGAAGGGCTGACCAAAGAAGATCTGGGAAGAGAGAAGTTTTTGGAGCGCGCCTGGGACTGGAAAAAGACCTATGGCGGCCGGATTGTTTCCCAGTTGAAGAAAATGGGATCATCCTGTGACTGGGACAGAGAGCGTTTTACCATGGATGAAGGCTGCAACAAAGCAGTAAAAGAAGTGTTTGTAAATCTTTACAACAAAGGCTTGATCTACCGTGGCGAGCGTATTATCAACTGGTGTCCTCACTGCCTTACATCCATTTCCGATGCAGAGGTAGAGTACGAAGACCAGCAGGGACATTTCTGGCATCTGCGCTACCCATTTGCAGATGGCAGCGGCTATATCAATCTGGCCACAACCCGTCCGGAGACTCTGTTGGGAGATACTGCCGTAGCAGTAAATCCAAACGATGAAAGATACAAAGACCTGGTAGGAAAGATGCTGATTCTTCCACTGGTACACAGAGAGATTCCGTTGATCGCAGATGAGTATGTAGATATGGAATTTGGAACCGGTGTTGTAAAGATTACACCGGCCCACGACCCGAACGACTTTGAAGTAGGTCTGCGCCACGACCTGCCGGTTCTTAATGTGCTGACAGAAGATGCTAAGATCGTAGATGAATATGAAAAATATGCCGGTATGGACCGCTATGAGGCAAGAAAAGCCATCGTAGCAGATCTGGAAGCAGAAGGTGCTTTGGTAAAAGTGGAGGACCACGACCACAATGTAGGAACCTGTTACCGCTGTGGTACAACGGTAGAGCCGAGAGTTTCCAAACAGTGGTTTGTAAAAATGAAACCATTGGCCGGCCCGGCCATTGACGCAGTAAAAGAAGGCAAGACCAAATTTGTGCCGGAGCATTTTAACAAGACTTATTTCCACTGGCTTGAAAATATCCGTGACTGGTGTATTTCCCGTCAGTTGTGGTGGGGACATCAGATCCCGGCCTTTTACTGTGATGACTGTGGAGAACTGGTAGTAACCAAGGAAAACTCTTGCACCTGTCCAAAATGCGGAAAAGAAATGAGACAGGATCCGGATACACTGGATACCTGGTTTAGTTCCGCACTGTGGCCATTTTCCACACTGGGATGGCCGGATGATACGGAGGAAATGAAATATTTCTATCCGACCAACACATTGGTAACCGGATATGACATTATCCCATTCTGGGTTATGAGAATGATGTTCAGCGGACTGGAGCATACCGGTCAGGTGCCATTTGATACAGTACTGATCCACGGACTGGTACGAGATTCCCAGGGACGCAAGATGAGTAAGTCTTTAGGAAACGGTATCGATCCACTGGAAGTCATTGACAAATACGGTGCCGATGCCCTGCGTCTTACACTGGTAACCGGTAATGCACCGGGAAATGATATGAGATTTTACTGGGAGCGTGTTGAGTCAAGCCGTAACTTTGCCAACAAAGTATGGAATGCATCTCGTTTTATCATGATGAACTTCCAGCAGAATGAAAATGTTGATTACAGTCAGGTTAAGAAAGAAGAATTGACTCAGGCAGATAAATGGATCTTGTCCAAGGTAAACAACCTGGCCAAAGATGTTACTGCGTTGATGGAGACATTTGACCTGGGAATTGCCGTACAGAAGATTTATGATTTTATCTGGGAAGAGTTCTGCGACTGGTACATCGAGATGGTAAAACCTCGTCTGTACAACGAAGAAGACACAACCAAGGCAGCAGCACTGTACACACTGAAGACTGTACTGGTAGACGCTTTGAAACTTCTGCACCCATATATGCCGTTTATCACAGAGGAAATTTACTGTACACTGATGGATGATGAAGAGCAGTCTATTATGGTTTCCGACTGGCCGGTTTACACAGAAGAAAGAAACTTTGCAGAGGATGAGGCCAAGGTAGAGCGCATCAAAGAAGCAGTAAAAGGCATCCGAAATATCCGCGGAGAAATGAATGTACCGCCAAGCAAAAAAGCATCCGTCATCGTAGTGTCAGAAAAGCAGGACGTGCTGGATATTTACCAGGAAAATAAGGTGTTCTTTGCTACCCTGGGTCTGGCAAGCGATGTGACATTCCAGAAGGACAAAGCCGGTATTGCCGATGACGCAGTATCTGTTGTGATTGCGGACGGAACTATTTACATTCCGTTTGCAGAACTGGTAGACATTGAAAAAGAGATCGAGCGTCTGAAAAAAGAGGAGAAAAAACTCCAGGGTGAGCTGAAGCGTTCCCAGGGAATGCTTGGCAATCCAAACTTTGTAAACAAGGCACCGGAAAAGAAGATCGCTGAAGAGCGTGAAAAACTGGAAAAATACAAAGGAATGATGGAACAGGTACAGCAGCGTCTGGCGCAACTTGAGAAATAGTTGAAAAATGTCGCATATCTTCGATATTTACTGCTTGCATTTTATTATTAAACTGTTTATTATGTTATACAGGGATTAGAAGAAGAACGGAGGTATGTCAGATGTTGAATTTTGAAGAAGAATTAGAAAAGTTCCAGCCTAGTATGGATGTTGAAAAAGTTGAAGATGTTGTATACAATAATAATCTTGCCGATGTGACTGATATAGTGAAAGAATTGATCCAGGATTCCAAGGGAACATTGTAAAACAGGAGGTTACTACACATGAGATGTCCAAAATGTGATGCCAATGTGAATGATACCAGTGCTGTTTGTGGTTTCTGCGGACAGGATCTGTCCATCATTCATTATGTTAGACGAATATCCAATACCTACTATAACATGGGCCTTGAAAAAGCGAAGGTACGGGATCTGTCCGGTGCTGTTGTGATCTTGAAAAAGAGCCTGCAGTTTAACAAGAAAAATACGGATGCCCGGAATCTGCTGGGTCTGGTTTATTATGAAATGGGAGAGACAGTAGCTGCTTTGAGCGAGTGGGTTCTCAGTAAATATCTCCAGCCGGAGGAAAATCTGGCGGACTATTATATCAATACCATTCAGAAGAACCAGACGGCGTTAGACGCCACCAATCAGACCATTAAAAAGTATAATGCGGCTCTGGCAGCAGCCAAAGGAGGCAATGAGGACCTGGCTATTATCCAGCTTCGGAAAGTAGTCAGTCTGAATCCCCATTTTGTCCGGGCACAGCAGTTGTTGGCATTGCTTTATATCCATATCAAGGATTACGGCAAAGCGGCCAAGTGTCTGAACCGTGCCAGAAAAGTAGATTTTAATAATACTACCACGCTGAAGTATCTGCATGAGATCAGCACCACGATCGATACCAGCCGCAGTGGTTCCGGCTCTGCACCGGTGAAAAAGAGTAACAAGAAGGATCCTCTTGCCAATGTGACACCGGTAGGTGCTTACAAGGAAGAGAAAAAGTCCATGATGCCGGTGGTTTACACCATTATCGGAGCCATCATCGGAATCGTAGTATGTTTTGTGCTGATCCGGCCAACGCTGAACAAGGCCGGCCTGGGAGGAGCCAGTGACATTACGGATGCCAACAACGATGCAGCCGTTCAGTCCAGCCAGATTTCCTCACTGGAGAAAGAGAAAAAGTCTCTGACAGACCAGGTGGATCAGCTGAAAAAACAGATTGAGTCCGGAGATACAGAAGCACAGACCAAACTGGCCAATTATGAGAAGTTAATGAAGGCCATGAAGTGCTATCTCAAGAATGATAAAGTAGGAGCTGCTGCCGCCGTGGCCGGTTGCAAGAAGTCAGATTTTGACTCAGCCGAAGCCAAGAGCGTCTACAGCAAGATCGGTGTTATCAACAAGACAGAGATCGCCAGCATGATCAGCCAGGGACGGCAGGAAATGTACACTTCCTACGACCGTGCCATTGCTACATTTAAAAATGTGCTGAAATTAGATACAAAGAATCAGGAAGCCATGATGTATCTGGGACGCTGTTATATGCGCCGCGGTGATACAAAGAATGCTAAAAAATGGCTGAACAAGGCAGTGAAGATTGATGCCGGCAGTTCCGCAGGAGCTCAGGCACAGAGTTATCTGAATCAGATCGGTTAAAATACAAAAAGACAATCCGTAAGCCAAAAGACCTACAGATAAGTAAAATTATCTGCAGGTCTTTTTTTCATATAAAAAATGTCGAAACAGGAGGTTTTCTATGTATTCATTAGAGCGAAAGGGTGGCACCCTGATCTTACATATGAGCGAGGAACTGGATCACCATATGGCGAACCAGGTAAGCCGCACAGTTGACACACAGATAGAAAAAGGAGATGTGCGTGTGCTGATCTTTGATTTTGAGGGCATGACATTTATGGATAGTTCAGGCATCGGTATGGTGCTGGGGCGCAACCGGAAAATGGAGTTTTTAGGCGGAAAAACATATGTAACAGGAATCAGTCCGTCAGTGGACCGGATTTTTTCCATGTCGGGGCTGTACCGCATCATATCAAAATACCAGGAAAGGAACGAAGCATATGAACCGAGAAAATGAAATGTCCATTACATTTGACAGCCGTTCGGAAAATGAGGGACTGGCCAGAGTGGTGGTAGCCGCTTTCATGGCACCTATGGATCCTACCATGGAGGAACTTTCCGATGTGAAAACAGCGGTATCGGAGGCAGTGACCAACGCCATTATCCACGGATATGAAGGTGGACAGGGAAAAGTGACGCTGCGTGGGAAAATCTGTCACAACCGGATTGAACTGCAGGTAGAGGATCAGGGTGTAGGCATCCCGGATGTGGAAAAAGCCATGGAACCCTTGTTTACCACCAGGCCGGAACTGGACCGGTCTGGCATGGGCTTTGCTTTTATGGAGGCTTTTATGGATGAACTGGCCGTGGAATCCGGTGAGGGAAAAGGAACTCTGGTCCGCATGAAAAAAACAATATACAGCGCCTACGACGGCAGGTAGAAGGTGGTGCCATGGAAACCTTAGAACTAATTAAACGGGCACGAGCAGGAGATAAATTGGCAAGAGACCAGGTAATTAGAGATAACATGGCGTTAGTATACAGTATTGTTGCAAGATTTGGCGGAAGGGGATATGAGATGGAAGATCTGGGGCAGATCGGAGCCATCGGCCTGATCAAGGCGGTGGACAAATTTGATGTGTCCTATCAGGTCAAGTTCTCCACTTATGCTGTTCCTTTAATTATGGGGGAAATTAAGCGGTTTCTGCGGGATGACGGTGCCATCAAAGTCAGCCGCAGTCTGAAGGAGAACGGCTGGAAGGCCAAGAAGAAAGAACAGGAATTGTCCCTGAAATTAGGGCGCAATCCCACTATGGAGGAGTTGTGTGAAAGTCTGGCCATGAAGCGGGAGGAAGTGGTGATGGCCATGGATGCCGTCAGCGAAGTGGATTCTTTGTACAAAACTTTGTATCAGAAAGAGGGCAGCGAGATCCTTTTGGTGGATAAGATCCAGAGCAAAAAAGACGAAAGCGAAGAGGTGTTAAACCGGATTACATTGGAAAAACTTTTGCAGGAACTGGCAGGAAGAGAACGGGCGTTGATCCAGAAGCGGTATTTTGAAGAAAAGACCCAGGTGCAGGTGGCAAAGGAACTGGAAATGAGCCAGGTGCAGGTCAGCAGGCTGGAAAAGAAAATCCTTGCATCCATGCGAAAAAAAATCATATTTCATTCTGTATAAAATCAGCCGCTAACGGGCATGCTAGGGAAAACATCTAAAAATGGAGGCGCTTATGAAGAAGGCATGTGTGATCACCCTGGCCGTGATAATGCTGGCGGCAGGTGGACTTTTGATCTATTATCTGGCGGATAACAGCAGCCGCAGACAGCAGAACAAATTCAGAGGAACTCTGGTAAAGGAGTATGGAGAATGGAAGATATCCTGTATGTAAAAGTGGAGCAGAATATGGTTGTTCAGAAGAAAACACTGACTTATGAAGACATTGCCACTTTGTACTGCCAGAATCAGAATATAGTAAAAAAACTGAATAAAGAAATTTTTTATACACTGGATCCCAAACAGCAAAAGACTATGTTTACCATAGAAAAGGTATATCAGGGAATCCATAAAGTGTATCCGGGACTGCGGATCGAGAATGTAGGCGAGAGAGATTTTATCGTGGATCTGGAGGTCCCCGATGGAAAAGAAAAAAGCAGGACCATGCAGTATATCAAGACGGCTGTTGTCTGTCTCGTTTCCTTTTTCGGGGCTGCTTTTACCATCATGACATTCAATGAAGATGTCAGCGTTTCCAAAGTGTTCGACCATGTGTATGAGTTTGTCATGGGGGTGAAAAAAAGCGGCGGATCCGCACTGGAAGTGTCTTATGCCATCGGACTGCCACTGGGGATCCTGGTTTTTTATAACCATATCAACCGGAGAAAGATTAAGGATGATCCGACGCCGATCCAGGTAGAGATGTGTACCTACGAGGAACAGGTAAATAAGGCGATGATCAAACTGGCGTCCAGGGAGGGAAAAAGCATTGATGCTAATTAAACAGATCTGGTTATCTTTTTTAGGTTTTTGCAGCGGTGTAACGGTGTCTGCCGGAGTGTTTGGCTTTATCACCATGCTGGGGATCATTCCCCGGATGGCAGCCAGAACCCGGACGGCGTCTCATATTTACGCTTATGAACAGGCAATCATTTTGGGAGGCACCCTGGGCAACCTCTGGATCCTGTTTCAGTGGCATCTGCCCCTTAGCCTTTTTTTTATCATCCTGTTTGGCCTGTTTTCCGGTATTTTTGTGGGATGTCTGGCGATGGCACTGGCGGAAGTGCTGCGGGTAATCCCCATCATGGTAAACCGCCTGCAGATACAGGAGGGGCTGCCGGTGCTGATCGGATTTATTGCGGCCGGAAAATGCCTGGGAACTCTGTTTCAATATTTTTTTGGAAAAATGAGTTGACATTGTAAACCTGTTGTGATACGATGGGTCTACAATGTAAACCAAAACGAAGAGAGGATGAGGCAGATGATCACAAGCAAAGAATGGTATATCATGAAAATTTTGTGGAAAGAAAAACGCTGTACATTGATGGAAATTGTGGAAAAAGTGCAGAAGGAGACAAAATGGAGCAAAAGCACCTGTGCTACCATGGTGCGGAGAATGACGGAAAAAGGTGTGATCGGTTACGAAGTAAAAGGAAAAACCAAATATTTTTATCCTCTGGTGGAAAAGGAAGAAGCCATGATCCCGGAGACCAGAAGTTTTCTGGGGCGTATCTACGACGGCAGTGTAGGAGCGTTGATGAATACGCTGATCCGTCAGGGAAACCTTAGCGAAAAGGATCTGGATGAACTGGAGGAAATCTTACATAATGCCAGGAAAAAGGCAGACACACAGGAAGAGTAGGAGGCAGGAACATGGGAGAACTTTGGATTTCTACGGCGGTGCTGACCGTTATTGTTTTGCTGCTTCGCCGGATTTTCCGTGGAAAAGTGCCGTACCGTTATTTATATGGACTGTGGCTGTTGGTGGTATTGCGGCTGTGTGTTCCGGTCAGTATAGGAAACAGTCCCTTGAGTTTATCCACCCTCTTGAATCAAATGACACCGGGAATATCTCAGGAGGAAGGCAGTACCGTGACGGTCCAAAAAGCAGTAACTGTACCTACGGATGCACCGGTTATTGTGAAGCAAAAAGTGGTGGAGGCAGATCAAAAACAGTGGCAGGCCGGAAAAGATCAAAACGATACTTCGTCACAGATGGCTGAAAGTTCTGGCAGAAAAGCCCTGGATTTGCCGGTGGAATGGATGCTTATGCTGGTCTGGCTGGCTGGCATTGTGGCCATGGCCGTTATACTGCTGACTGCCAACATAAAAATGAGACGCAGGTTAAGAAAAAGCAGAAAACAGATCGATACTACAAAGCGGTATGGTCTGCCGGTTTATGAGGTGGAGTCGATGCAAGTGCCGTGCCTGTATGGAATTTTGCATCCGGCGGTATATATGCCGTCTGCTATCTGTGAAACATTGACAGAGCAGGAAAAGCAATGGGTGTATCGTCACGAGGAAATGCATTACCACCACCGGGATCATGTGTGGGCCTTTGTCAGGGCACTGCTAGTGGTCAGCTATTGGTTTCATCCCTGTGTGTGGGTAGCTGCAGCATACTCCCGAAGAGATGCAGAGTATGCCTGTGATGAAGCAGTGCTCTGGGAGAAAGAAGTATCAGATAAAATAGAATATGGCGAAATGCTGATCTCTGTTGCCAGGCAGAAACAAAGATATTCTCTTTTATATCCGTCTACGGCAGTGATCAGTGATAAAAAGGAGTTGAAAAAGCGAATGAAAGTGATTGTTGGAAAAGGTACATATAAGAAATGGGCAGTTGCTCTGACTGCCTGTCTGGCAGTGGTTGGTGTTGCCTTTACATTTAGCGGCTGCGGGAAAGAAAAAAAGGAGACCGCCGGAGAAAAGGCCGCAACGGCGGTGGTCAGCCAATCCGAGACAAAATCGGTTGACAACACAGAAAAGAATAAGCTGATAGCAGATTTTTTGAAGAAAGAAAAAAGTAAATGCAAGATGTTTTCTGTTGTCAAACTGGGGGAGGAAAAAGAACCTGTTCTGCTGGTATTAAAGGAAAAAGTAAAACAGGTATCATCTCAGGCGCAGTTGTATTTTGTTCAGAATGGCAAGGTGGTCCGTGGTCAGAAGGCAGCCTGTAGCAGCAGTGGTGAGTGGATTCATTATAACGAAGGCGTTTTGTATGCGGATACGCACCACAGTCTCACCGGATATAACTGGCAGGCCGGCAAGATCGAGGAGACAACGCTGGAGGAAAAAACGGATCAGTATGATTCTGAATTTTACAAAAACCTTTTCTGGAATTTTCAGGTGGCAGACAGTGTGATTTTCCTGGATAATACAGATAAAAACCGTTCCCGGATTTCTTCAGGAACATACGAGGACGAAACCGTTTTTCAAAAGAAGATCCTGTCCGGAGGCAGTTCATATATGACAGATTATAAATTGGTCCGTGATGGAAAAAACAGTCTTTCCTGCGAACTGGTCGTGAATGAGACAAATGCCATGATATCGGATTCCAAACCTGTCATTCAGGTAAAGACAACGGAGAATGGGAAAAAGAATGTGATATGGAGTGACACTGCCAATGTATATGAAAAGGACAAAGGAGTCCAGTATTATATAACGGGCACAGGAGCCGATGCATTGTTCCTGCGGGTCGTAAAAACGAAAGGTTCCTATCAGTGGCAGCAATTTTATCTGACAAAGGATGGGAAAGAGCAGATCACAGCAGAGGATTCGGTTACCTATGACCTGTCAAAACCATCGGCAGAAGCATCCCGGGAAATGTCTTCTTTTATAAACAAATTATGGAAGAACCGTCTGGAGGATGCGGCAGCCCTGTTTAGTACTTGTGACTATCTGGATATTTCTCCGGTATACAATCAGGTTTTTTATAAGGAACTGAAAAAAGTGCAAAAAGAGTTGGAAAAATAAAGAATATTTAAGACATACATGGGTACACTTTTCATATCAATATGTGAGAGGTGTACCCATGAATTTTTCAAATGACGCAAAAACGGATATTCAGGAAGTCATCCAGGAACAGGATCCGGGCAAAAAAAAGGAATTATATAATCAATATACCGATGAACATACGCCGAAAAAAAGTTGGATGTGGAATACCTGCAAGGCTTTTTTGGTAGGAGGAGCCATCTGTACTTTGGGGCAGTGCTTTACGAATTGGTTTAAGCATATGGGATATGGACAGGAAGCGGCATCTATGTACACGACTTTGTGTCTGATCTTGTTGAGTGTTATCTTTACAGGGCTGAACCTTTATCAGAAACTGGCAAACTGGGCGGGGGCAGGAACTATTGTACCAATCACAGGATTTGCAAACTCTGTGGCGGCACCGGCCATTGAATTTCAAAATGAAGGAATGGTAATGGGAGTGGGGGCCAAAATCTTTACTATCGCAGGCCCGGTAATCTTGTACGGAATTTTCACCAGCTGGGTGCTAGGGGTGTGCTACTGGGTGTGGAGTGTGATGTGAGACTGAAGAAAGTCCAGTCATTTAGAGACAGGTAACGTTTTCGCGTTAAAGTCTCGGAATGGGCTGGACTTTTTCTTTGGATGGAGGTTGTGGCCCAGTAGGGTCCCATAATACCTATGGGACCAACTTTAACTCCTTCCTACTGGGCATTTTCTGATCGAGAAAAGTCTGCATTTCATCCTCTGTATAAGGCAGGTACCAGTAGTCATCCTGGTCATAGCTGCTGTCGTCCAGAAAATAATAAGAAGTACCACTGCTATAACGGCTGCCAACATATATCTCAGGTTTGACATACTGGCTCAGTGCCACATCCTGGTTCAAAAAGTCGGATATTTTTGCTTCATTGAAGAAGAAAAAGTGACCATAGACAATGCGCTCTTCGTCGCTTCCCTTTTCACCCAGACGGGTTTCCTTGGATGGAATGGCAAACAGCATATGGCTTTTGCCGCAGGTATAGATTTTGGAAAGACTGATAACAGGGGCACCCTTTGTTACCAGTTTTTTCAAAGCATAGTTATAATAAGTAAAAGAATCATTATGGTACAGTTCTTTGATGCCGTCACCATTAAAATCGGCGTAGAGGCATTGGTCTTTTCCCTTCAGGCGTGCCTTGTAGGCTTTCAGTTTCTTGGTGGCGGTTTTGTTCACGCTTTTTTTGGAAAGTACTTTTACAGAAAAAACAGTGGTCTTTTTGCCGGTTCGAAGGGTAATTTTGCCCTTGCCGGCTTTTTTCCCTTTTACAAGAATGGGATAGGTGGTCCGGTCGGCTTTGACAGAAACTTTGCTGTAGGAAGTTTTCTGATTTTTGGAAATGCTGATATATTTTTTGCCCTGGATTTTACAGGATGACTTGGCAGTGCCGGATGGCAGTGCGCGGGTACCACCCTGCATGACCACAAAAGATTTGTGTACCGTTTTGGCGTCAGATGAAAAACCGGTAAAAGCACCAGCAGTCAGAATACAGAATAAAACAAGTACTAAATTATATATTTTCTTCATGAAAAATCCCTCCGTATATAATAAATATGTGGTACTCTCTCGCCTTAGCTCGGCGGCAGATTTTTAGATTCAGTATAGACGAAACGCTGGATTATTTCAAGATATTATACCCCAAATCGGTGCCAGTATTTTCGTATTCCAGTAATGCAGGAGAACTCTTTGTGGGGAGTGGGTTTTAAGTGCGTCGGTATGAGATGCCTGTATATGCGTCAGCATAGGCATCCATACCGCTACGCACTTAACTAGCGAAAGCGCCCACGGAACACAAAGAGTTCTCCTGCATTACGGAAACGGCAAACCTGCCCCGATTTCCTGGTAGAATCACAAAGCAGATTCAATTTGACAGAGGATTCTCTCATTGACTATAATGTTCTTAGTATTACGACAGAAGGGGCCTTATCATGACACAGAATTTTTCAGATCAGCAGTTAAAATACTGGATCGAGAACGACGATCCCTGGCTTTTGAACGAGGCACAGAAACTGCGGCGGCAGTGGTACGGAGACCAGGTTTATGTCAGGGGCCTGATCGAGTTTAGCAATTATTGTAAAAATGACTGTTATTACTGCGGTATCCGGTGCGGCAATAACATGGCCAGGCGGTACCGCCTGACGCCACAGCAGATTTTTGACTGCTGCCGGGAAGGATATGAACTGGGATTTCGTACTTTTGTACTGCAAAGTGGTGAGGATCCTTTTTATGACGACGACACTTTGTGCCGGATCGTGTCAGGGATCAAGGAGCGGCACCCGGACTGCGCAGTGACTTTGTCCGTAGGGGAAAAGGAACGGAAAAGTTATCAGGCATTTTTTGATGCCGGGGCAGACCGGTATCTGCTGCGGGAAGAGACGGCGGATGACACTCATTACAGAAAACTGCATCCGGAGGCAATGAGTCTGGAGAAAAGGAAAAAGTGCTTGTACAACTTAAAAGAAATCGGATATCAGGTAGGAGCCGGATTTATGGTGGATTCGCCGGGACAGACCACGGAAAATCTCATCAAAGACATCCGCTTTTTGCAGGAACTGGAGCCGGACATGATCGGGATCGGCCCCTTTATTACCCACAAAGAGACGCCTTTTTCCGGGGAGCCTTCAGGGGATTTGAAAAAGACACTGCGGCTTGTATCTATTTTGCGGCTTGTATTTCCGGATGCCCTGATTCCGGCTACCACAGCCCTTGGTACCATCGATCCCACAGGACGGGAGCAGGGACTGCTGGCAGGAGCCAATGTGCTGATGCCCAATCTTTCCCCGGTGGCCGTACGGGAAAAATATGAATTATATGACAACAAGATCTGCACCGGCGAAGAGGCAGCACAGTGCAGAGGCTGTCTGGAGCGTCGTGTGGAAAGTGTAGGATTTCATATTGTGACCCACCGGGGCGACAGAAGAAAGATTCCATTTGAGACAGAACAACAGGAGAAGTAAATGTTTAAAAGTATATTGGGACGCCCGCTGGCAGAAAAGATAACCAGAGGGGCGTATATTGATGATTTTAATATAGGGCAGCTTATAAGCAGGGCCCAGTCTTTGTACGGCGGTGAGGACATTCGTGCCTTGTATCTGGATGTTCCGACGGACAAAGAGACCATTGCTTATCGCAGACAGGTTACGGAGGATCTGCGGGATCCGGCCATGTACCGGGGCCTGTGGCAGTACGCCAAAGAGATGAAAAAAGCCACCGGATACGAAAAAGAATGTGAATTTTGCAGTGATGATCTGCAGCGGCAGAAATACCATCTGGATGCTATGTGGCATTTTGCCAAAGCGGTAGAAAAACTGTTATACGTGCTGGAAAGTCACTCCCACACACCGGCTATGGAAGAATTAACAGAATATATAAAACAGTATCAGCAGTCAGAGTCTTACAGACAGTGGTGGCCGCTGGCGCAGACGCTGCATCAGGTGCTGGACGAGGAAGAGGTAGTATTTACCGTTTCCAGAAACCGGCTGGTGCTGGCAGAAGAACAGGAAAAAAGTTCTCTGGAAGACCGGTTTTACCAGGCCTTTTCCATCGAAAAAAAGGGGGATGCACCGGTAAACAGGAGGCGCCGGGAGGTAATGACTTTACTGGAACAGCAGCTGGCCAGTAGGCGGGTGGCTGCTACCAAATCCGGTAAACATCTGAAACAGCTGGAGAAATGGAATATGGATCCGGTACTGTGCCGGCTGGCGAAAGAGGCTGCTCTTTACTTGTCTTATGAAAAGGTGGCAGAGCAGATGCAGGAACAGGGTTATACATTCTGCGTGCCGGAAGAAGGAGAACATCTGGAAGTACAGGATGGATTTGACCTGGGCATGGTTTTGATGGAACGGGAAAAGAAGGTTGTAACCAATTCCCTGAAAATGCAGGAAGGAGAACGATTCTTAGTAGTAACAGGTGCCAACGGCGGTGGAAAAACTACCTTTGCCAGAATGTTGGGGCAGGTGGTGTATCTGTCGCAGATGGGGTTGATGGTGCCGGCGGCCCGGGCTGTGGTGCCTTATTACAGCGGTATTTTTTCCCATTTTTCCAGAGAAGAAAGCCGGGAGAGCGGCCGGGGCAAATTAAAAGAAGAACTGGAACGGCTGGCACCGGAGATGGGGCTTTCCGAGAAGGGAAGATTTGTGGTGCTGAATGAACTTTTTACCACGGCGGCATCCTATGATGCAGAGATTATGGGTGACCGGGTGCTGGATCATTTTATGGACAGACAGTGTGACGGGGTGTATGTGACCCACATAAGAAATCTTGCCAAGGAGCGGTCCGGCCTGGTAAGCCTGGTGGCGAAGCTGGCGGGGGACCACAGGACCAGAACGTTTGAGATTGTGCGAAAACCGGCGGATCAGGGAGAGTATGAGGATTCGCTGATCACGAAGTACGGTATGATATACGAGAAAATGCGGGAGGTGATAGAAGATGATACAGTTTTATGAACCGTCGCACACCGCATATTATGACAGAAAGGCCATAGAACAGGATCTGAATCTTGTGACCATCGTCCGGGGAATGGCATTAAGGGAATACGAGGACGAGCCCCACATTCTGGAGGAACTGCTGCACCCCTTACAGGAAAAAGAACAGATACGCCAGAGGCAGCAGGTAGTGAAGGCCTGCTGCGAGCATCCGGAATTTATAAAGGAGTGCCACCGGCACATTGTGAAGGCTGCCGGGAAGTTAGAGGGAGAGATGGACTCTATCCTGGACAGCCGGGGAAAGAACCATCTGAATGAGACGCTGATCTCCACTCATCTGGAGGCACTGCGGACGGTGGTGTATGCTACTGCGGCACTGCAGCAGATCTGTGAAAGGGAAAAAGACAAACTGCAGGGAACCGGCCTGGACACTTTTGTGGAGGCATGGTTTACAGAACTGCCGCCGGAGCAGGTGAAGGAACAGATTGAACTGGTGGAAAATCTGGATGGATTTAAGAGAAAGGGCGAGATCACCCTGCGGGGACACATGGCAGAAGGTCTGCTTTTAAAAGACATGGAAGTGACGGATGCCAGAGAAAAGGTGCAAAAGGGCAGCAGAAAGTGGCTGTCCCGGGACAAAGGCAGCATGATCCTGGATGAAAGAATGTTTGAGAGTGCGGTGGAGTTTATCGATTCCGTGCTGGTAGAAATTTTGGAAGGATGCGTTCCTTATCTGAAAAAATGGCAGGAAAACTTCCGGCTGTTGCGCCGACAGGCTGCGTTTTTATACGGGTGCAGCAAACTGTACCGGCATGGACAGGAACTAAACTTCTTATTTTCCTTTCCGGAACAGGAAAAAGCAGAGATACTGGGATTGTATGATCTGTCGCTGGCGTTGCAGACCCACAAAAATCCGGTGTCCAATTCGCTGAAGATGGAGGGGTACGACGCCCTGGTCATTACCGGAGCCAACCAGGGAGGAAAATCTACTTTCCTGCGGAGCATGGGAATCGCCCAGGTGCTCTGTCAGGCGGGAATGTATGTGCCGGCGGGGCAGTATCCCCTTCAGGTGTATCAGGGGATTTTTACCCATTTTACCAGAAGAGAGGACGCCAGCATGACCATGGGCAAGTTTGAGGAAGAACTGGTGCGTATGCAGGAGATCCTCCGGCACGCTAAAAGTGGAAGCCTTATCCTGCTGAATGAAACATTTGCTACTACAACCGAGATCACTGCCTATCAGATTGCCATGGATCTGATGCAGGCGTGTCTGGATACAACGGTGGTAGTGTGGACGGTAACCCATATTACCTCTTTTGCCAGAGATTTGTATAAAAAGCAACCGGAGAGAGTGCTGTTTTTATCGGCAGGAAGAGAAGCTAATCAGGAACAGCGTTACACCATGGTGCCAAAAGAACCGGAAAACACCAGTTATGGACTGGAATTATATGACGAGATCATTGCGAGGAGGAAGGAATACCCATGTTAAAGATTGAGAATTTTACGAAAAAATACGGAGACAAAACAGCGGTAAGCCAGTTGAACCTTACCATTGGAAAAGGGGAGATATACGGCTTTATCGGACACAATGGTGCCGGCAAAACCACTACCATCAAAGCAGTGGCCGGGATCCTTGGCTTTGAGGAAGGACAGATCTATATTGATGGGGTATCGGTAAAAGAAGATCCCATTGCCTGCAAGAAAAAGATGGCTTATATCCCGGATAATCCGGATCTCTATGAGTTTATGACGGGGATACAGTATTTGAATTTCATTGCGGACATCTACGGTGTCTCTTCGGAAGTGCGTCAGGAACGGATCAACCGGTATGCAGAAAAATTTGAGATGAAGAAGAACCTGGCTATGGGAATTTCATCGTATTCTCACGGAATGAAGCAGAAACTGGCACTGATCTCTGCCTGGATCCATGAACCAAGTCTGATTATCATGGATGAACCATTTGTAGGACTGGATCCCAAGGCCTCCCATCTTCTAAAAGAGATGATGCACGAATTCTGTCAGGAAGGGGGCTCCATCTTTTTCTCCACCCATGTACTGGAAGTGGCAGAAAAACTCTGTGACAAAGTAGCCATTATCAAAGGCGGCAGACTGATCCGCTCCGGCACCATGGAAGAGGTAAAAGGAGATGCTTCTCTAGAAAAGGTATTCCTGGAAATGGAGGGTGAATCATGTTAAAAGCCCTGATGAAAAAGCAGCTGATGGAGTTAAACCAGAGCCTGTTTGTCAATATGAAATCCGGCGAGAGAAAACCCCGGGCCAAAGTGATCCTGTCCATCACCATGTTTGCGGTGCTGATGATCGTAGTCATAGGAGGAATCTTCTTGCAGATGGCAGAAAGCATGAGCCCGCTGATAAAGGCAGGTGCCGGCTGGCTGTATATGCTGATCATGGCGGCGGTGTCAGTGGCGCTGGGCACCTTTGGAAGCGTGTTCAATACCTATGCCAGCCTGTACAAGGCAAAGGATAATGATCTGTTACTGTCAATGCCGGTACCGGCGGGATATCTTTTGCTTGTTCGTCTGACCGGAGTTTATTTTATGAGTGTCCTGTATAGCATGGTGGTGTATATTCCGGGGCTGATCGTGTATTTTTCTACGGCACAGAGGACACCGGCTGTGATCATCTGTGGAATTTTGTTTGGTATTTTGCTGACCCTCATTGTACTTATTTTATCCTGTCTGCTGGGATGGGGTGTGGCCAGGATCAGCAGCAAGCTGAAAAACAAGAGTGCCGTTATGGTCGTCGCCTCCCTGGCGTTTCTGGGACTGTATTATTTTATATATTTCAAGGCCAGTCAGATGCTGGAGACACTTCTTGGCAATATACTGGTGGCAGGAGATGCAGTAAAGAACAAGGTGTATGTGCTGTACCAGTTTGGACTGGGAGCAGCCGGTGAGGCAGTGCCGATGGCAGTGACTACCCTTGTTGTCCTTGTGGCACTGGCCGCCGTGGTATTTGTGATGAAACGAAGTTTCGTACAGATCGCTACTCAGGCTGAGCAGGTTACAAAGAAAGTGTACAAAGAAAAAATCGTGGCAAAAAGAAGCCTGAGACGTGCGTTGCTGTGGAAAGAATGTAAACATTTTACAAGCAGTGCCACCTATATGCTTAACTGTGCCATGGGAACTCTGATGCTGCCGGTGGCGGGTGTGGCGGCTATCGTTAAAGCACCTCTTTTGCTGCAGCTGCAGAAAGAGATCTTTGGAGAGTATGTAGGAACTCTGGTGCTGATGCTGATCGGAGCCATTGCTCTGATGACATCCATGAATGATATAACGGCGCCTGCTATTTCACTGGAAGGAAAAAATATCTGGTTGTCCCAGTCACTGCCAGTAAAGCCGTGGCAGGTGCTTCGTTCCAAACTGGAGCTTCACATGTGGCTCACCGGAGTGCCGGCAGTCTTTTGCAGCATTTGTGTGGTCTGTGTTCTCCCGGTAACCCTGATGCAGGGAATCTGGCTGGTGCTCTGGCCCCTTTTGTATGTGCTGTTTGGGGCGCTGCTGGGATTGCTGGTAAATCTGAAGCGGCCAAATCTGAAGTGGACCAATGAGACGGCTGCGGTAAAACAGAACTTTGGCGTAGTGGCGGTAATCTTTGGCAACTGGATCGTACTTGGCGTTCTGGCAGCAGGATATCTGAATCTGCCATTTACAGCGGAAGAGTATATGACAGTTTCTTTTGCGGTGCTTCTGGCAGTCTGCGCCGGAATGCTCCACTGGGTCCGGATAAAAGGAAGCCGCATCTTTGCATCTCTGTAAAAGAACAATAAAAAAACGCCTGTTGGCGTTTCTGAACAGTTATAAAGGCGGGTCATAGAACCCGCCTTGTTACAACCTCTTGTAATTGCTTAACTTTTATATAAAAACTAAGTCCATTAAAAATCGATTATAACTTTGTTACATTTGCAGCCTGTGGTCCCTTTTCGCCATCGATTACTTCGAATTCTACTTCGTCGCCCTCTTCCAAAACTTTGAAACCATCCATCTGTAATGCGGAGAAGTGTACAAATACATCTTTTCCCTCTTCGTCAGAAATAAATCCGAATCCTTTTTTGGCATTAAACCATTTAACTGTACCTTTCATGTGTTTTGCCTCCTAAAATAAATATTTCACACTCATTAACTTTACCATACCGCCCGTAAAATAGCAAGAAAATATTTTTGCGGTGTTGCCAATACCTGTAAAAATGTGATACTGTATAGTTATTGTGGATTTCGTGTAAATTATACCTGTGAAATTAGTTTTTATAAAGGAGAAGAAAGAATGAACATCGAACATTGTAAAGCCTACAGACTTATATCCACCCAGGACATGAAAGACATGGGAACCAAAGGATATCTGTTAGAACATAATAAGACAAAAGCCAAAGTGGTCTTGATGGAAAATCAGGATGAAAACAAGGTCTTTACCATCGGATTCCGCACCCCGCCAAAAGATTCCACCGGTGTGGCCCACATTGTGGAACATACGGTATTATGCGGTTCCAAAGAGTTCCCGGTAAAAGATCCGTTTATTGAACTGGCCAAAGGCTCTCTTAATACCTTTTTGAATGCCATGACCTATCCGGACAAAACCGTATACCCAGTGGCAAGCTGCAATGATAAGGATTTCCAGAATCTGATGCATGTGTATCTGGATGCTGTTTTTTATCCTAATATATATAAAGAAGAGAAAATTTTTAAGCAGGAAGGCTGGCACTATGAGCTGGAGTCGGAAGAGGCACCGCTTAAGTACAATGGCGTAGTGTTTAACGAGATGAAAGGTGTGTACTCCGATCCGGACAGTATTTTGTACCGGAACATCCAGAATGCATTGTTCCCAGACACTCCGTATGGGGTGGAGTCCGGCGGTGACCCGGTGGAGATACCGGAACTGACCTACGAGGACTATTTGGATTTTCACAGCAAATATTATCATCCATCAAACAGTTACATCTATCTTTATGGAGACATGGATATGGAAGAGAAGTTGAACTGGCTGGAAGAAAAATACCTGAGTCAGTTTGACTATCTTTTCGTAGATTCGGCACTGCCAATGCAGAAGTCATTTGATAAAAAACAGGAGAAATACGGTTTTTACTCCGTGCCGGAAGGAGACGATTCAAAGGACAAAGTATACCACAGCCTGAATTTTGCCTATGGAACTTTTGATGACCGCAAACTGTACCGGGGCATGCAGGTGCTGGAATATGTTCTGCTGGATGCGGTAGGAGCACCGGTAAAACAGGCTCTTTTAGACGCAGGGATCGGCAGTGAGATCAAAGGTGGTTTTGAAAATGGCCTGCAGCAGATGTCCTTTACCTTCATTGCGAAAAACGCCAGACAGGATCAGAAACAGGATTTTGAGAAGGTGATCTACGATACCCTGACAGAACTGGCGGAGAAAGGCCTGGACAGAAAGTCTCTCCTGGCGGCGTTAAACGCCATGGAATTCCAGTACAGAGAGGGAGATTTCGGCAACTATCCAAAGGGACTGATGTACGGCCTGCAGATGTTTGACAGCTGGCTGTATGATGATAAGAAGCCGTTTATCCATCTGGATTGCGGGGATGTGTTTGAAGAACTGCGAAAGGCCATGGATACAGATTATTATGAGCAGCTGATCCGGGATTTCTTCCTGGACAACACTCATGTATGCTATGTGGGAATTGAGCCAAAGGCAGGATTGACCGCCAAGATGGATCAGGAAGAACAGGAAAAACTGGATCAGTACAAAGAGACTTTGACACCGGAACAGATCCAAAAACTGGTACAGGAAACAAAGGAGTTGAAGGTATACCAGGAAGAGCCAACCAGCCCGGAGGCATTGAAGTGTATTCCGCTTCTTACCAGAGAGGACCTGGGAAAAAAGGTGCTGCCGGTTCACAATGAAGTAAATGAAATGCAGGGTGTGACGCTGGTAGAACATGATTATCCAACCAATGGCATTGAGTACCTCCGCCTGATCTTTTCCGTGGACCAATGGAAAGAGTACGCACCGTATCTGGGGCTTTTGACAGATATTCTCGGTACCGTGGACACAGAGAAGCATGATAAACTGGCTCTCAGCAACGAGATCCTCATCCATGCAGGCAACTTTGAGGTAGAGGGAACAGCCTATGGAAGAAAGGGCAGTGATGAATACAGTATGCATATGGAAGTAGGGTCCAAGATGCTGTACCGTGAGATCCCATATATGATGGAACTGTTGGGAGAGATCCTGACCCAGTCAAAGATGGGAGACACCAAGCGTCTGCGTGAGATTATCGGAGAGGCGAGATCCGGCCAGCAGGCCAGCAAACTGGCAGCCGGACATCTGACCGCCTGCCGCCGTGTTATGTCTTATCTTGGAGAAAGACAGTATTATGTGGAGCAGATGTCAGGAATCGGTTATTACGATTTTTTGTGTGATCTGGAAGAACATTTTGAAGAGAGAAAAGACAATCTTATCGCTGTGTTGACGGCTCTTATGAAAAATATTTTTGTCAAAGAAGACCTGGAGATCTCCGTCACAGCCACAGAAGAGGGACGGGAGATTTTGAAAAAAGAACTTTCCACCCTGTTGGAGGCACTGCCGCAGCAGGCGGGAGAAACCGTGCCGGAACCAGACTGGAAACTGCCTGCAAGCAAGGAAAATGAGGGCTTCAAGACGGCCAGCAAGGTGCAGTTTGTAGCCAGAGCCGGTCATTTTGACGATAAAGGAATCGAATATGATGGTTCCTTCAGAGTAGTAAAAACCATTTTGTCCTACGATTATCTCTGGAATGAAGTGAGAGTCAAAGGAGGAGCCTACGGCGTTATGTGCAGTTTTGCCCAGAGCGGAACCGGATATTTTATGTCTTACAGAGATCCGAACCTGACAGAGACCAATGAGGTATACAAAGGCGTGCCGGCTTATCTGGAGCAGTTTGACGCCGATGAGCGGGATATGATGAAGTATATGATCGGAACCATCAGCGAGATGGATACGCCGCTGACACCGAGAGCCAAGGGAAGTCGTTCTTACCGCAGTTACAAGACCGGTTACACCGAAGCGGATATGCAGACAGAGAGAGACCAGGTGCTGGCAACAGATCAGAAGAAAGTCCGTGAAGCAGCCAAAATGGTGGAAGCAATCCTTTCGGATGACAAGATCTGTGTGCTGGGTGGCGAGGAAAAAGTAGAAGAAGCAAAGGAACTGTTTGACACCGTTCGTGTTTTGAATTAGGAGGAATAAAATGGAACAAAAGTTTAAATCAGGATTTGTGACACTGGTAGGCCGCCCCAATGTAGGCAAGTCTACCCTGATGAACCGCATCATCGGCCAGAAGATCGCCATCACATCCAACAAGCCGCAGACGACGAGAAACCGCATCCAGACGGTGTACCATGATGACAGAGGCCAGATCGTGTTCCTGGATACACCGGGAATCCACAAGGCGAAAAACAAGCTGGGCGAGTTTATGGTCAATGCGGCAGAGAGCACGTTTAAGGAAGTGGATCTGGTGCTGTGGCTGGTGGAAGCGACCACTTATATCGGCCAGGGAGAGAGACACATTGCCCAGGAACTGAAAAAATCTTCGGCACCGGTGATCCTTGTTATGAATAAGATCGACAAAGTGAGGAAAGATGAACTGTTGGAGTGCATGAATGCCTACAAAGACATTCTGGATTTTGCGGAGATGGTACCGGTTTCTGCCCAGAACGGGGAAAATGTGGATGATCTCATTGAGACTATGTTTTCTTATCTGGAGGAAGGCCCTCAGTTTTATGATGAGGACACCATCACTGATCAGCCGGTGCGCCAGATCGTAGCGGAACTGATCCGGGAGAAGGCACTGCGTCTTTTGCAGGATGAGATTCCTCACGGGATTGCTGTATCCATCGACAGCATGAAGGAGCGTCCGGGGAAAAATCTTTTTTACGATATTGATGCTACCATCGTCTGCGAGAGAGACTCCCACAAGGGCATTATCATCGGTAAACAAGGTGCCATGTTGAAGCGCATCGGCACCGCAGCCAGAAAGGAAATCGAAGATTTTCTGGAGGCAAAAGTCAATCTCAAATTGTGGGTCAAGGTGAAGAAAGACTGGCGTGACAGTGACTTTTTATTGAAAAACTTTGGATTTAAGGAGAACGATTAGCGGTTTCCAATATCTGACAGCATAGAGAAAAATCCTTCCGGGTATTCTAAGTTTTGTAGAAGCAAAGGTACAAAACGGAGGAAGTCATGGAAGAAGAAAGAGACAAAGCATGGAACCGGTTTACATCCACAGGGCGGGTCAGTGATTATCTGGCTTATGTGGCAGACCGGGAGAGTTACCGGTACGGCGACTGTGGCAGCAAGGAGGAAAAAATCGTTGAAACAGCAGGTAATGGGCATGGTACTGTCGGCCACTACCATCGGGGAATACGATAAAAGGGTTGTCCTTCTGACAAAAGAATGGGGGTGTATTTCGGCATTTGCCAGAGGGGCAAGACGACCGAAAAGCCCCCTTTCGGCGTCTACGGAACCTTTTACATTCGGTGAATTTTATGTATATAAGGGAAGAGACTCCTACAGCATTGAACAGGTGGAAGTAAAGCAGTTTTTCCCAAAACTCAGGCAGGATCTTGATGCGCTGTACATGGGATTGTATTTTTGCGAAGTGGCGGATTATTTTACCAGAGAGGGAATGAATGCCAAGGAAGAACTGAATCTTTTGTATGTGTCGCTGCATGCTCTGACCAGAAAAGAGATCCCTCACGAACTGGTTCGCCGGATCTATGAATTCCGCATGCTTTACATAGAAGGTGTGGCACCCAGAATTTATCAGTGTGTGGACTGTGGCGGGGAAGAGGATCTGGTGTTTTTTTCCGTGAAAGATGCCGGCGTGCGGTGCAGCCGGTGTGGAGGCGGAAGGGGGGATATGCTGATTTCCGGCACTACCCTGTATACGCTGCAGCGGATCTTATCTTCCAGGCTGGAAACCCTTTACAGTTTTACTGTGGGGGAGAAGGTTCAGAAGGAATTGTCCCGGGTGGTAGGCCGTTATCTGGAAGCAAACACGGACCGGAAGTTCAAATCCCTGGGGATGCTGGATTTTTAACTTGAAAAAAACTTTTTATAATAGTACAATGGAACATAAATGCAGGCGCAGCATTCCGGGAAGTCAGGGATGATTTGCGATGAAAGAATTTTTTGGAGGAATTTCAAATGGAAAAGACAATGGACAAGATTGTGGCACTGGCGAAAAGCCGTGGATTTATTTATCCGGGATCAGAGATTTATGGCGGACTTGCCAACACATGGGATTACGGAAATCTGGGCGTAGAGCTGAAGAACAATGTAAAGAAAGCATGGTGGCAGAAGTTTATTCAGGAGAATAAGTACAATGTGGGTGTAGACTGTGCGATCCTGATGAACCCACAGACATGGGTAGCGTCCGGACATTTGGGCGGTTTTTCCGATCCTTTGATGGACTGTAAAGAGTGTCATGAAAGATTTCGCGCAGACCAGTTGATCGAGGATTTTGCCAAGGACAATGACATCGAACTGGATGGTTCCGTAGACGGATGGGACAATGCCAAGATGGAAGGCTTTATCAACGACCATAACATCTGCTGTCCAAGCTGTGGTAAACACAACTTTACAGAGATCCGTCAGTTCAACCTGATGTTCAAGACATTCCAGGGTGTTACAGAGGATGCCAAAAATACAGTATACCTTCGTCCGGAGACAGCACAGGGTATCTTTGTCAATTTCAAGAATGTACAGAGAACATCCCGTAAAAAGATTCCATTTGGAATTGGACAGATCGGTAAATCCTTCCGAAACGAGATCACACCAGGAAACTTTACATTCCGTACCCGTGAGTTTGAACAGATGGAGCTGGAATTTTTCTGTGAGCCTGGTACTGATATGGAGTGGTTCTCATACTGGAGACAGTTCTGTATCGATTGGCTGAAAAATCTTGGTATCAAAGACGATGAACTTCGTGCCAGAGACCACTCTGCAGAGGAACTTTGCTTCTACAGCAAAGGAACCACAGACCTTGAGTTCTTGTTCCCATTCGGATGGGGCGAACTGTGGGGTATCGCAGACCGTACAGATTACGACCTGACACAGCACCAGAATACATCCGGTGAGTCCATGGAGTATTTTGATGATGAAAAGAAAGAAAAATACATCCCATATGTAATCGAGCCGTCTCTGGGTGCTGACCGAGTGACACTGGCATTTTTGTGCAGTGCTTATGATGAAGAAGAGATCGGTGAGGGAGATGTGCGTACGGTAATGCACTTCCATCCGGCACTGGCACCGGTAAAGATCGGTGTGCTGCCACTTTCCAAAAAGTTAAATGATAATGCAGAAAAAGTATTTGCAGAACTGAGCAAATATTATAACTGTGAATATGATGACCGTGGCAACATCGGTAAGCGTTACCGCCGTCAGGACGAGATCGGAACACCTTTCTGTGTTACATACGATTTCGATTCCGAGGAAGATGGCATGGTAACAGTCCGTGACCGTGATACCATGGAGCAGGAGCGTATCAAGATTTCAGAATTGAAAGAGTATTTTGCAGATAAATTTACATTCTAGATCAGGGGCCTATGAAGAAAAGAAATTATACCAAAAAACAGATGATTCTTATTGTGGTGCTCAGTGCGGCCATGCTTTTTCTGGCGGCGTTTTTAAATCACTATTTCCCGCTGGATGCAAAGCCTGCCGCCGGTGATGTAGTCACACCGCCGGCGGTGACGGCCAGCCAGACGGCGGTAACGGCAACAGCCACACCTGCCACACCGGTACCGACAGTGGATCCTACCGAGAAGATCGCTACCTTTTTGCAGGGGCCTAAATCCTGGAAGGAAAGACGGGAGTGGTCCGGCAAATGGGGCAAAGATCTGTATGACGGCGGATCTTTTGGTGGATTTGGCTGCGGATTGTGCTGCATGGCCAATGTTTACACATCCTTCAGTGGTGGCTACAAGGCATCGCCGGTGGATATGTATCAGTATGCCAAGAAAGTTTCCGGATACGGTGGCGGAGGAGCCATCGACTGGGGCTTTATGAAAAAGACTTTGGAGAGCACCGGATTTTCCTGCCAGACAGGGACAAAACCGGCGGACTATGAGGCATTCCGCAGACAGATCGAGAGTTCCATAGCGGCTATTGTAGTGGTCAGCAGCAGCGAAAGTACGGTATACTGGAGCAACACCCCGGGACACTATGTGACTTTACTCCTCTATGATAAGGACAAAGACAGGGTGTTTTTGGGAGATTCCGGGGATCCGGACCACAATAGACAGTGGATCAGCCTGAAAAAGGTATATAAATCTTTGAAAACTTCAAACCCAAGACAGATTCTCACTGTGCAGAAGTATGACCGGAGCAAAGACCGCTATCGCCATACAAAATTTGGTGGTACTATGGTACTGCCGGAGAACTGGCGGCAGTAGAAATAAAAGGATAAAAAAAGAACTTCCCCGGAGGCTGGATGGTGCCGTGCACCAAAGTCTCCCGGAGAGGTTCTTTTTGTTTTTATGTAATTTACAGGGCAGATCATACTGCCGGTAACAATACACCTCAGGCTTCTACATAACCGATGCCCAGACAGTTTGGTCCGATATGGGTTCCTACAACTGGTCCGATGCAGGTAATGAGGATGTCGTTTTTTACACCGGCTTCCTGAAGCTGACCTTTGAGAGCCTCGGCACGCTCCGGTGCATTGGAATGACCGATTACTACGGTGTAAGCAGGATCCGGCTTCACATCGGTAAGTTTGTTTACCAGCCATGCATTACAGGACTTTCTTCCCTTTACTTTGTCCACTGGTTTTACACCATCTGGCAGAAGGCGCAGTACCGGATGGATCTTCATCTGGTTTCCGACCGGATCCGCACTTTTAGAGATGCGGCCGCCCCGCTGGAGATAATCCATGTTGTCTACGATGAAATAAGTAGCTGTTCTTGGCAGAAGGGCCGTGATCTTCTCAGCAATCTCACTGGCAGAAGCGCCCTGATCCCGCATAGTAACAGCGGCATGGATCAAAAGAGCCTGTCCCATAGCACCGTTTTCACAGTCGATCAGATGCAGGGAAGGAGATTCGATGTTGTCAGCGGCAATCTTGGCAGACTGAAAAGTAGCACTCATGTTTTTGGAAAAAATAATGGCTACGATCTCGTCTCCGGCATCCAGGTATTTCTGGAAAGTCTCCTCAAATTCGTAAGGATTTACAGCGGCGGTGGAAGGAGCATTTTCGCTGTTTTCCAGCAGATCATAAAATGCCTCGTTGGTCAGATCCACACCACATTTGTAATCTGTCTCACCGAAACGAACGGTAAGGGGCATAATATCAAAGTTGTTTTCTTTTGCGTAGTCCATGGTAAAATCGCACAGACTGTCAGTAATAATTCGTATCATAATCAGCCTCCGTATGTATGGTTTAATTCTTTTATCCACGTACCATTATAAAGTTCCTGCTTTCGGATTGTCAATGCATAAAAAAGGTTTATTTTCATAAAAAAAACACTTTTATATCCGTGTGTTTTATGTTACAATAAGTTCAGCAAACCTACATGCTTGCGTTTTTTGTTGTGCGCTTTTACAAGATGGGCGGACAGGCAGGCTGTGGGAGGTTCTACAAATTTATATAGGAGGAATTGTTAAAATGACTAAATGGGTCTATTTGTTTAGCGAAGGTAACGCTAACATGAGAGAACTCCTTGGTGGTAAAGGTGCTAACCTTGCAGAAATGACAAGCTTGGGACTTCCAGTACCTCAGGGATTCACCATTACAACAGAGGCTTGTACTCAGTACTATGAAGATGGCAGAGAAATCAATGATGAAATTCAGGGACAGATCAATGAGTACATCGTAAAAATGGAAGAAATCACAGGTAAGAAATTTGGAGATAAAGAAAATCCTCTTCTTGTATCCGTTCGTTCTGGTGCTCGTGCATCCATGCCTGGTATGATGGATACAATTTTGAACCTTGGTTTAAATGAGACAGTAGTAAATGTAATCGCAGAGAAATCCGGAAATGCCCGCTGGGCATGGGACTGCTACCGTCGTTTCATCCAGATGTATTCTGACGTAGTTATGGAAGTAGGAAAGAAATACTTCGAAGAGCTCATCGACAAAATGAAAGCTGACCGTGGTGTTCAGCAGGATGTTGAGCTTACTGCAGACGACCTGAAAGAGCTGGCTGCACAGTTCAAGGCTGAATACAAAGCTAAGATTGGTGAAGATTTCCCAGATGATCCAAAAGAGCAGTTGATGGGTGCTATCAAAGCCGTATTCCGTTCTTGGGACAACCCTCGTGCCAATGTATACCGTCGTGACAACGACATCCCTTATTCTTGGGGAACTGCTGTAAACGTACAGTCTATGGCATTTGGTAACATGGGTGATGACTGTGGTAC